>Ga0213866_10000035_pt1 | contig 120442 bp, 124 predicted proteins | sample PICome_11_FD_160079 | JGI IMG/M metagenome (GOLD analysis project Ga0213866, IMG submission 160079) | Coastal seawater microbial communities near Pivers Island, North Carolina, United States - PICO284 | ecosystem: Environmental > Aquatic > Marine > Coastal | place: USA: North Carolina... | reverse complement strand
TGGAACACCTTCAATTACTGCAGTTGATGGTAATAATCAGAGCTACACCCTCCCCGATGGCACAGCCTCAGTTACCAATGGCACGCTGAGCGTAGATCCGACTAAGCTTAACAGCCTAGGTGCTGGCGAGAGCGTAGATATCACCGTCACCTATGACGTCTCAGACGGCACAACAACAACACAAAACACCGCCACCATTACAGTGACAGGTGTTAACGATGCGCCGACGGCGAATGAGAATGCGATCACAATTGCCGAAGACCCAACTCACACTTTCTCCGCTGATGAATTCAACTTTACGGATATCGATGGCGACGTGCTAAACAGTATTGACGTTAAATCCCTACCGGCCAAAGGTGAACTAACCTTGAGCGGAAGCGCTGTTAAGCAAAATCAGACGATTTTTGCGTCCCAGATATCCGATCTGGTTTATACCCCTATCTCAAACGATGTTGGTAAAGATTACTCTAGTTTCACATTTACGGTAAATGACGGTGAAACCAACAGTGCTTCTATCTACACAATGAACATTCATGTTACTGGCCAAAATGACCCGCCGGAAGTGGTACCTATTATCGATGCGAGAACAGAGGACGACGCCGCATTCACCAAAGACTTGACCCTTGGTCAAACAGACCCTGACAATGATAACCTATCGGTTACGGACAGCCAGATTAAGGCGATCTTTGCAAATGGCGACGGCGTTACCTTGCCAACGGGCACGGTTTCGCTTGATGGCAACTATCTTACAATCAACCCAAATCTTTTAAACGCTATGCCTCAAGGGGAAAGCGTTGTAATTACAGTTACATACGATGTCTCAGATGGTGAACTCACGGCAACAAACACAGCAACGATAACTATCTCAGGCCGGAATGACGCGCCAGTCAGTTTTGGAAAAAATATTGAGTTGAATGGTGAAGCACCGATTAGCTTAACTCGCGAAGATTTCGCCTTTAATGATATTGATGGCGACGACCTAGATAAGGTGACGATTGAAACAACGCCCACGAATGGCTTGCTCTATCTAAATGGTATAGAAGTTCAAGGTGGCGATGGAATCCCAGCCGAAAGCTTAATAGATCTTGTTTATCAGCCAGGGGTCGGTGCCAACGGCAGCAATTATGATGTTTTCACCTTTAGCGTGAATGATGGACAAGACAAAAGCCTAATCCACGCTTTGACCATCGGCGTAAATGCTGCGCCAACGGCTGAAGACGACTCAGTTTCATCGCCTGAAGACACTTCGTTTTTTGGCCAAATGAAGGCCACTGATTCGGAAAGCGCAAAGTTAACTTATCGTATTACTCAGGAACCAGAACATGGAACTGTAACGGTCGTTGATAACGGACCAGACTATATCTACCTACCTGATCCTCATTACTATGGGCCGGACAGCTTCATTTTTGAGGCATCTGACGGAACATTAACTGATGCTGGAGAAGTAGACATTGATGTTACACCAGAAAATGATCGCCCAATTAAGCGCTTTGAAATTAAAGATGTTTCTCTTCTAGAGGGGCAAAAAGCCAAAATCTTTATAACCCAAGCATTTGCAGAGATTGACGCTCTGGACCCGACGCTTTCAGGCTTTAACAATGCTATTGAAAAATTGTTTGAGGATGGCAGATTCAGAGATGATGACCAGTTAACTGACCTTCCAGTAAGCGGACAGCTGACCTATTCTGCAACAGGCTTGCCAGACGGCCTGGAACTCAACAGCAGCAACCGAATTGGTGGCAAAAGCAATGAACTTGGAACGTTTCCAATAGTTGTTAGAGCAACCGACGGCAAAGGGGAATACCGCGAGATTAGCTTCAAGCTGACGGTTTCGAATCCTGTCATCAACAGTTTTCCCGAGAGAAAAATTGATATCCCGCTTGAATCCGTAGTGGACATAGTTCAAGAGGAGGTCCCAGAGTTGAACGACCACAACTTACCGCCAGTTTTAAAAGTTAAACCGAAGCGAGACGGCATAATTCCAAAGCACTCGACCGACGCTAACGTAACAAGTCTACTAACCACTTTCGATAATAACAGTTTGTCGGATGAAAATAGCCTAACACAAGGCCATTGGCTCAACACCCGGGTAAGCTCACAGCAAGATTTATCAGGCAACATTCGCGTGGTTGCTATGGACCTAAAAGACGCGGAAATCTCGGTTCAAATTGCCGACCAAGCTGTGGACGCAGCGGAGCGTTTTAAGGGGGAGATGTCAGATGGCACTCGCCTGCCCGACTGGATTACGGTAGATGCAGCGACTGGCCTTACAAAAGCAGAACCACCTCAGGGCGCAGGCCCAATTGAAATGCGAGTGGTGGCTGAAGACAACGCAGGTAACACACGTTCAATTGACATCATTCTCGAAACAAGCCTGCTCAAGAATAATATTGAGAGTGTTGAAAATTTTGAAAGAACACCGCGCGAGATAAAACGCGAAGCACGCCAAGCCGCTCGCGAGGCAAGACAGGAAGAACGCCAAAAAGAGCGCGAAGCTCGTCAGAATGATCGAACAGTAGCGTCCAGCGCCAAGGAATTAACGCGCTCCAGAACTAATGTTGAAGCCTTGATAGACGGTAGGGTTATGTTCACAGACGAACAAGCTGCTCTGGGTGATGGCGGAATTCGATTGTTAAGCATGGCATCCGAAGACTCATTATTAAAAATTCAAATCGATGACATTCAAAGAGCTGACGAGACACGATATGAGATACGAATGACTGATGGCTCAATAACGCCAGGTTGGGTAAGAATTAATACTTTAACAGGCGAATTGACGATCGATGCCCCAGAGGATACCGATATTCTTGATTTGCAACTAATTGCTATCCAAGGAGACCAGCAACGCAGCATTCAACTGAAATTGACACCAAAAGAACTGTTGCAAAGCCGGCCGGACGATGCTGAAAAAGCAACTAAGGCTATCCAAGAGGAAACGCTGAACCAGGACGGGATCGAAACCGTTGAGCAGCCGGTGGAACTTTTGCCAGATATATTAAAAGGAAATGAATCAGGTCACTTTGTTCCCCTTGATGCACAGATTGAAGATGCCCTTGCAGAGAATCAATACGGTCGTGATATTCAATATGCCTTGCAAGATAACACTTAATAAAACCCAAACTCATCTGGTTCTTGGCCTTATTGGGTGTCTAGCCGTATTTCTGCTACAACCGACTCAAGCATCAGCGCAAGAAATCTCGGCCCGCGGTCTGGTCAAGGCCAAGTCGCGAGCTGTATTGGCCAGCGAAATCGGCGCGGTAGTCAGTCAAGCGCCCTATCGCGCCGGCGAGGCTTTCAAAAAAGGGGACGTGCTTATTGGCTTTGATTGCCGCTTGCTTAAAAGTCAGAAGGATAAGGTTGAGGCGCAGGAAAAAGCGTCAAAAGCACAATTGATTAATGCCAGAGACCTAGAAAAGATGCGTTCTATTGGTAAACTTGAAGTCACTATGGCAATAGCCGAAAATGACAAGGTCAAAGCGGAATTAAATATTGCCAAGCTAAATGTGGAACGCTGTCTTATCAAAGCCCCTTACGACGGAACGGTGGTGCAACTTCTAGTCAATCAGTATGAAAGTGTTGATTTACGTCGCAACCTAATTGAAATCGTGTCGTCTTCAGAATTAGAAGTAGAAGTTCTAGCACCAGCCAATTGGTTGACACGCGTCTCAAAAGGCCAAATAGCCAAAATGCACATTGATGAATTAGAGAAGAGCGCAAAGGTTGAAGTGCTGGCTATTAGCGGTGCAGTGGACCCCGTCAGCCAGACTGTCCTCATTCGCGGACGTGTTATCGAAAAACCCGATGGCCTGCTTCCCGGCATGAGCGGAGCTTTCAAGCCATGATGGACGCGAAGGCGGCAAACATCGGAAAATTGCTTACCCTCGAGCAAGATATCCGCCTATCCGCCAATCTCACTGAGTTGACGCATTTAATCTGCAATCGCAGCCGCGAGATTGTGGACTTCACCCAAGCTTCTTTGGCCGTTCAAGCGCCGAGCGGGCAAATGCGGATAAGTGGCTTTTCAGATATTGCCGTGGTTGACCGCACCGCCCCGCTGGTTACTTGGTTAGAGCAGCAATTGGTCGGGTTGACGCGTGAACCGGCTTTTATCGTTCCTTCTGCGGAGGCGCGAGAGACAGTGGTCGATTTAGTGCCGAAACATATTCTAATTTTACCGCTTTATGCACCGGCCAAAGGGATTTTGGGCGCTTTCATCGTTACTCGCATGCAAGCTTTCTCTGATGATGAGAAATCTCTACTGAGCCATTTAGCAGCGGTTTTCGCACATGCCATTGCCGCCCATCGAGACGTTCCGCTATTGGTACGCATCAAAGCCACTATGGGCGGGCGGCGAAAATGGGCGATTACGGTGGCCATTGTTCTAGCGTTGCTGTTTCCGGTTCATCTGACCGCCATTGCACCGGCAGAGATTACCGGCGCAGATCCATTCATTGTTGCCGCGCCAATGAATGGCGCGGTTGAGCGCGTTTTGGTTAAGCCCAATCAGAAGGTGACCTCCGGTTTGGCAATTATTCAACTGGTCGATATTGACCTTAAAAATGATCTGGAAATAGCGCGCCGCGGTTATCGCATTGCCGAGGCTGAATTGCTCCGTGCCAGACAACTGGCCTTTTCAAGCACTGACGATAAAGCGTTATTGGGCGCACTCGCCGCCGAAGTTGAATTGAAGCGGGCGGAAATGGGTTTTGCCGAAAACCAATTGGCGCGCGCAACGATACGCGCGCCACATGACGGTATCGCCATTATTGATGACCCGCGCAAATGGCAAGGTCGTCCAGTCACCACAGGCGAGCAGATTTTAAAGCTAGCCAAAGCCGATAAAGTGGAAGTGCAAGTGACCCTGCCCGTGGCCGATGCCATTACCCTTGCGCAAGGCAGCGATGCCAATGTTTTTCTCGATATTGACCCGTTCACCAAATACCGTGCCAGCGTCATTAGCGTGCCCTATCAATCGAGCCTTACCGAAAGCGGTATTCTGGCATATTACGTCAAAGCGCGACTGACTGATAACCAGGAGCAGCCGCGTATCGGCTTGCGCGGCTCGGCGCGACTTTATGGACCGCGCACAACGCTTTTCTATTATCTCTTTCGACGCCCGATAACGGCGCTTCGCCAAATAATCGGGGTCTAAGCCATGGATATCCCCGTCTTGCGTCAGGATTTGCGGCTCTTGCCCGGCAGTCGTGATGAGGCGGGCGAAAGCGGTTGGTTGCTGTATGACCCCCTGCGCCACCAATATTTTGCGCTAACGCGCAGCGCGCTTTTACTCTTACGGCTGCTTCCGAAAATCACCTCGCTCAATGAATTGAAAACGCGACTGGCCAGCGATCAAGCACAGGTTGATGACTATGATATCGAACAATTTTTGGGTTTTTTGAACGATAACTTTCTGTCGGCCGGCAGTGACACTGCCCATGTTGCCAAAATCGCTCAGGCACACAAAAAGCGGCAACATCATTGGTTTATGTGGCTGGTGCATAATTATCTATTCATAAAAATTCCACTGATACGCCCGGATGGCATGCTCGATAGATTATTGCGCATAGCGCGCCCGCTGGCTTCTCGCCCGACACGGCTGGCAACTTATGCGTTAGGCCTATACGGGATTTTCGCGCTTATCTGGCAATGGGAGCAATTCGTGACAACCTTCGACCATTTCTTTAATTGGCAAGGTTTGAGTTATTATTTGCTGGCATTGATTGGCGTTAAAATCGCTCATGAATTGGGGCACGCGCTGGTCGCCAAACATCACGGTTTGCGGGTCAGCTCAATGGGCGTTGCTCTGCTGGTGCTCTTCCCAGTACTTTATACCGATAATACTGATGCGTGGCGGTTGACCGACCAACGTAAAAAACTGCAAATCGTTCTGGCCGGTCTAACAGTAGAATTGCACATCGCCCTATTGGCCCTGTTTAGCTGGGGCATTCTTGATGATGGGCCAGCCAAAAGCGCTGCCTTTTTTCTTGCTACTACCAGTATTGCGGGGTCGCTACTGGTCAATCTTAGCCCCTTTATGCGGTTTGACGGCTACTATGCACTGGCTGATTTCCTGGGCATGCAAAACTTACAACCCCGCGCCTTTGAATTGGCCCGATGGCAACTGCGCCAATGGCTGTTTGGCTTACCCGAAAATGCCCCAGAGCCGTTTCCACCGGGCAAACATTTTTTCTTGGTTATCTATAGTTTCGCCACTTGGATTTATCGGTTGTTTTTGTTCATCGGCATCGCGTTGCTGGTTTATTTCATGGCGTTCAAATTGCTGGGCCTGTTTTTATTTATTGTCGAAATAATCTGGTTTATTTTGCGTCCAATCTATGCCGAGGTGAAACGCTGGTGGACCAAGCGCGCCATGTTCTCACTCAACCGCCCGACCTTGCGGAGCGTTTTTATTTTTTTACTTCTGAGCGGTCTTACTTTCGTGCCTTGGCGCATGACCATAAGCACTCCCGCGATTTTGGAGAGCGGCAAGCAAATTCCTATTCACCTAAAGGAGGCTGCGCAAATTTCAGAGCTCAGGGCAAAGAACCATCAATATGTTGAAGCCGGTGCAGTTTTGTTAGTCGCCAGCCAACCCTCTTTGGAGCATGATATTGAGAGCACAGCGCGCAGGATGCGGCTTTTAGAGCTGCAGCTGCGCCGCTATGCCAATTCGCGCGATGATTTGAGTAATAAGCTCGTGACCGAGCAAAAGCTTGGCGAAATGCAAAGCCGTCTCTCCGCGCTGATGGCGCGGCGCGCCGAATTAACCTTGCGGGCACCGGCAGCCGGCTATCTGCAGTTATCGCGCCCGATATCCGTTGGCCAGTGGGTGCAACCGAGCGAGCAATTATTTTTCATATTCGATAAGCAGCGCCCGCAAATCGTCGCCTTTATCAGCGAGGGGCAAATGCACCGCATCAGCCGCGACAGTGCCGCGACGTTTATCGCCAATGACGGTATCCACGAGACGCTGCGCGCGCATATTGCGACGATTGAAGAAACCGCCATTGAAAGCGTGACCTATTACGAAATGACCTCGGAGCATGGCGGCCCGATTGCCGTGCGCCAAGACACATCTGATGGCGCGCTGCGCCCCGAAGAAGCTTATTATAAGACACTCGCCCACCCGATCGAACAGAGTGATAGCGTCAATCACAATATTATCGGTGAATTACACATCGAAACTGCAGCCTATGCGCCCTTTAATGCGCTGTGGAATGGAATCGCCGCCTTGCTGGTGCGCGAAAGTGGTTTTTAACCGGATAACCGGAAATAAAAGCTTCTCCGCTTTCTCTGACTTGGACGGCCCATTAGTCGCTTTCTATTGCGCAAGATATTCATAGAAAATCGCTGAAGCAGAAAGTAAGTCATCAGAATATGACGAGAAAACAGCATAGTGCCAGTTTAGATAGCCCTTCAGAGCTTCGCCTGAGCAGGAATAGCCATTTGACTCTATGATAAAGCCACCATCAATGCCGAGCCGAAGCGCCGTTTTAACCGCGTTCCGAGACACATGGATTCGTCTCATAATCTCGCTAATGCTTAAATAATTATCCGTGATGGCGGCACTCATTAGCAACAATAATAAGTCACGATTGAAGCTGTTCACCAAAACCCAGCTTGATAAATTCAGACCATCACCCTCGCCTGCATCTGACAGTTTTATCTTCCGATCCGCCTTTACGCTTTCCGCTCGAGACAAAACGGTGAACTCAAGGGCTTTAACAATTGCGTTACCCACACTCATAGTTATGTTCTTTTTTGATAGCCTCTGAAGGGCAACCGAAAGGGCTTTTGCGCTGTCCGGATCCATCATTTTCCATTCAACAAGGTAACTTTCCATATAGGCGTCATAAAATTCAGTGGCTACGGAAATCACTCGATTGTCATCTCGAGTAGCAATTTTCAGACTGACGGCTTCGTTGATAATAGCCTTCAACGTGTTGCGCGAAATGCTGATTTCTTGACAAATGCTTGCTTCTGTTTCTTGCGCATTAGTGATTTTTGCGGACAGTATCAATAGAACGAAATCTCTTCGCGATCGTGAATAGCAGCACCATTCTCTTAGGTTTTTGCTTAGTCCGGGGAGCCTCCCCCCTGCGCGACCATTGCCATCCGTCAATAGAGAGGCTCGAAAGACAACAAGACCAGAGAAAGCTTTATTGTAATCAATGTCACTGCCATTTTTGCGAGAAACCAAATTATTCATGAAAAGAATCTATACAAGTCAAACAATTTTAGCATCAACTAAAACTTCTAGATATTTGGAGTGTGGAGCGCGTTCGTATTTAGCCTTATTATTTTATTGTTTCGCAATGCTTTTTTGGGTTCAAAAAAAGCGCTAAATGATTTGACACTAGGTTCAGCCATTGGATGGACCTTTACGTTTAGTCTGCTCCAGCTCACTCGAGCGAAGCATAACTCAACGCCTTTTTCACGTAAATTGGTTGTCTTTCTGAGGTCAACAAACAAAGTATGCAAAGGTGAGATATGGTCGGGGCTGCATTGCTCGGTTGTCGTTTAATCATTTAATAACAATAACTTGCTTGTTATGTCCGTTCTATTTGCCGTTCAATTTTTTACCGCGCCACGCTTCATCAAGCAGCCGGTCAGTGTGCTTGCTCTGCAACGGCACGCCAACCCGCATCAATAGCAGCATCTAGAAAAGCGCGCGCTTCAGAGTCGGAATTCGCAATTGAAATTCTACCAAATTGCCGCCTGCCAATTTCATGCGGTGCCTCGCCGACTGCCCATTTCGGATCATCAAGCGCAAGATAAGCATAGCTATACCCGTGCGCCCAACGATTGACTGTAATCGCCTTTATGTCGGTTTCATGGTTGAAGCCGTGAGGGCCAAGCAATCCTTGCAACTGCTGACGAATTTGCTGCTCATAAGTATCGAAATCTGTAGCATAGACCTCGCGGCGCGCACGCAAAAGCAAATCACGTGCCGTCTCACCCTCCTCAGGCTCTACAGTCTGCGCGCCAAGCATATAGACAACCATTGGGTTGTCAGGGTTTTCGACCGGCTTATAACCGCCTGTAGTTGTTGGCGGCGGCACGGTGACCAAAACATATGGGTCATTCGGGCATTGGATTTGCATTGTGCCAAGCTTCTCAAAAGCCCGCCCGTTTTCGAGTAGAACATTGGTCATCACCAATGGAACTTTCACACCATATCTCAGCGCCTCTTTTTGGGCTTCCGGCAATTGCGGGCAAATATAGGGAATGGCGGCATTAAAGCAGGCCAGAATACAGTGATCACCCGTTAAGCTGACAGCCTCCCCGCCTTGCACATAACTTACCGACACGGTCCCTTGCCCGTTCTCTTCGACATGCACCACCGTGCTATTCAGACGCAAGCGTGTTGAATTGTCCGGCCTGTCGAGCGCTTCGTAATTAAAGCGGCTTGCTGCAATATCTTGAAAGCCACTGGTGTTGGGCGCGACTTCCGGAATTAAACTCCGCACCAGCAATCGGGCGATCGACGCATTGCCGTCGGGAAAGTAAACCGAAGTAAAAGAGGATAGCAATTTGGTCATCAGGCTGGTGGCTTTGACACCTAGCCACCCCATGCCGCGCAAGCCCGGGCAACCAAGAGAAACGGCCTCCAAAACACTTAATCGCGGGGCTGCTGCACCAGCCATTAAAACAGGAAACGGCTCAAGAACCGAAATGATGTCGCTTGAGAGACCAACGCGGTTTTTGAGAAACTCCAAATAACTTGTAGTTTCGATGTAGTTAAGCTTTTCCGTCAGCGAGAGATCGTCTAGGAAATCCCTTTTGCCGCCGACCAAATCCGTTAACCTGTCACATTCGACCGGCTCAAACGGCAGTGCGTTGATAGCCGCCTCATAATCACCGACACCCAGCAAAAGCAACGACCAGTTACCACGGACATTGGTTCGCTTACTATCGACGGTTAGCGACATGAAGCTTTCCGCCAATGGGTTCATAACATCAGGGTTTGTGTTGTTGGTTTCCATCGCCTGAAGGTCAACACCCAGGTCATCCAGCAGCCCGCGCGCAACCATCCCCCAACTTTCAGGGGTATCAATATTGTTAGAACCGCCAATGCCAAGCAGGGTTTTGCCTTTATGATGAAACTCATTGCGTTTTGCATGCCCACCAAAATCATCATGATTGTCGAGCAAAAGAATTTTTGCCTTTTTCCGCTTGGTCTTTTGGAAAAAATGAGCCGCGGCCAGCCCGCTAACGCCAGCTCCAACGACAATTAAATCATAATGCTCGTTTAACCTTTTATGGCTAGCCGGCTTTTCATCGCTCCACGCAAGTGCATGCATGGCATCGTAAGAGCCAGGATGATTTCCACGCATTCCGCTTCGTAGTGGCGGGTATGGGCCTTCCACCCTCACATTGGAGGCCTGTGCCGAAAAACGAATAGGATTTAAAAATCCTGCACCCGCCCCAATGGCAACACCGTGGAGAAAATCACGCCGCATAATTTTATGTTTCATTGGTCTGCCTCTCCATGTCTTTTTATTCGGTAATGAATCAGCGCCTAGCCATCAGCCATATTTTTCACTTGGGTTCTGAAATAGAGCCCCATGGCTATGACAGGAATAAGTAGAAGCAAGAACAGCATGTTGGCGTAATCACCAATTTCTTCCGAAGCAATGCCACCAAACATGACGCCTAAAAGCAGGGCATGATAAAGCACGCCAAATAGACCGAATGTTACAGCAGCGATTTTTGCATCGGTCGATAGCCGATAAAGCGGCGCAACCAGAAACAGGCAAAAAATGGCATACATCCAAAAACCCAAATAATCGAATGAGGTAAAAAGGGAGAAAGAAAGCGAGGGATGTAATAGCTGAAACAATTGTCCGGCCAGATCAGCGTCATGTGACATACGCGCGGAGGCTTCAACCATTTGCGGAATCGACCAAATTGCAATGAACTTCGGAATAAGGAAGCACACAACCGATATGAGCAATGCGGTGGCGGCAAGAAATGAACTGATCGGGTGAGAGCTGCGTGCCGTCCAGGCAATCGTTGCGAAGAAACCTGATAGGACCAACATAGCCACCATCTGCACCGCCCAGCCAAAGGTGAAGGCAGTGAGATTGTGGCTATACCACAGCATGCGATCGCTAAATGCGCCCTGCGGCGCATCAAGCGGGAAAAAGCCCGATACGACCCCCAAAACAACCACTAAAATAGCAGCTCGCAAGCCAAGCCTGTTAATTGTGTCGTCCAAATCTTTTCGATTGCTCATTTTATTGCCCCCATTGGATATCAGCCTTTATGTGCCGTAGCGCGACCGGATAATCTCTAAAATTGTCGTCTGTAACGCGGCGGCATCTTTGTGCCAACGACGATTTTCGCCTACAAATACTGCTGAACCCTCGATAAGCGACAAAAGAGCAAGCGCCTCTGCCCTCGATGACGGATGCTTTAAAGCAATGAGGCAATCCTCAATTCGGGACAGGTATTTGGTGTAAATTACGTCGAGCATTTCCGCCATAACCGGTTCAATTTGGGCCATTGCCCATAGCTGCGGAAACAAATTGTCCGAATGTAAAAATATTCCTGGAATATCGTCGAGTGCAAACAAAACCAGTTCATCAAGGTCGACGCCGCCCGGCTTGTCTTTCAAGGCCGCAAAAGAGTTTTCATAACTATCGCCAATGTATCGAGCGAGCGCCGATAACAGGGCTTCCCATGTCGGGAAATGGTATTGCAGAGCGCCTAGTTTAATGCCGTCTGATCTAGCCAAAGCTCGCATGGTCAATTTTGCGTAGCCTTGTGTCGCAATAATATCGATGGCTGTCTGGAGCAGTTTCCGCTTTCGATCATCAAGAAGTATTTTGGTATCGGCTTTTAACATGTCATCTGACATGTAGCCACATGTCGCCTGACATGTCAATTTTGTTATCTCTACTAACGGTCAAAACAGTCGAAAAAACTACCTGCATTTGTCGCCAGATTACCTTCGTCAAGCAGTCGATAGATAGTGTTGATTGCCGTTCTAATTGCCGTTCTATTGTCGAAATAGAACGGCAAACTGTAGATACTTTGTTGATTTTGTTTACATCGGTCTACTCGAATGAAACGCTACAATCCGCAGCAAACTCAAAAATGAGGTTTTCTGCGGTCAACAAACAAAATACGCAACTATACGATAATGGTCGGGGCTGCAAGATTCGAACTTGCGACCCCCTGGTCCCAAACCAGGTGCGCTACCAGACTGCGCCAAGCCCCGACTGGGTTGTGCTTAGACCAATTAGCGCGCGGTTTCAAGGCGATAGTCAATCATTACGAAAACTATCGTGCTTCCAGTAATTTAAAGACAGCGGCGCTGCGGAACACCAGATTATCTATCGGAATATCGCGCCCCTCGGCGACCCAACCATAAGCATCAACAAAAGCCATTTTGCCGGTTGCGCGAGTGACGTGCGCCGTGCCTTGCAGCCATTCGCCCGACTTGGCCGAGCGCAAAAACTCAGTATTCAGCTTAATCGTTACCGAAGCGCGTTTGACCTCGCGAAACACGGCTGTTGCCGCCAAGCCATCGGCAAAACTGCATAGAAAACCGCCATGAACAATACCGCGACTATTACAATGGCGTTCCATCAGACGCACGCCTTGCCGCCAGTCGCTTTGCTCAGCCCAGTGAAACCAAGGCCCATTGTGGTTAGTAAACGGCCCACGCCTCACACTTGGCCGAAAGGGCGCGGGCGGCGCAAGGCGCTCTATATCAATCGCTTGTGTGTCATCACCTGATTGGGTCATGACCTTTCCTGCCATAGGCTGCGGAAAGACGCAAGCATGACCCTTACTATCTATATCTGAACCGATTTTCTCAGATGCCTCGAAATTATTAACGGGAATAATCCTATCAGCTTGGAAGCCCTATTGCCGCTGAATAATGGTGCATTTAACCATCAAGCTCTAGGAGATTTTTCAGGGTCGGCGTTATTTCTTCGTTAATGACCAATGAGGCCGCATCATCAAGTTCCGTCGGCTCGCGATTGAGGATAACCAGCAGCGCCCCATTATGGCGCGCCATCACCGGAAACCCCGCCGCCGGAAAAACTTGCAAAGACGACCCGATGGCGATGAATAAATCGCAAGTGAGGGTTGCCGCCTCGGCGCGCTTCATTTGCACTTCCGGCATGGCCTGCCCAAACGAGACCGTCGCTGTCTTCACCATGCCGCCGCAGTTCTGACACCCCGGTGCCGCGCTCATATTGCCGCCCTCAAAGGCGGCGCGAATATCGTTCAACTCATGACGAAAGCCGCAATCCAGACAAACCGCATAGGAGCCGTTGCCGTGCAGTTCGATAATCTTATCCTCGGGGATACCGCTATCCTGATGCAGATTATCAATGTTCTGCGTGATAACGGCGGACACTTTGCCATTGGCAACAAGCTGCGCCAAAGTGCGGTGGCCGTCATTGGGGTGCGGCGTGCCAAGCTCATCTGACATGGCAAATTTACGCCGCCACGCTTCAATGCGGTTTTCTTCACTGGCAATAAAATCTTGAAACATAATCGGCGCCATGCGGGTCCATACCCCGCCGGGGCTTCTGAAATCCGGAATACCGCTATCCGTGCTCATGCCTGCGCCGGTAAAGACAACGACGTTTTCCGCTTCCTCCACCCATTGACGCAGCACCATGCTCATAGCGTCAGATGCGCGTCATAAAATGCGATGGCTTCTTTAATCGCCCGTTTTTGAGTGGCGTTATTTTTCAGCATGGTGAAATGCCCCGCATCATAGTCCGAAAGTTGCGCCAGCGGCCCACATCGGCGGACAAAATTTACAATAGCTTCATTTGAAACAAGCCGGTCTTTCGTGCCCATTTGCACCAGCATTGGTACGGTTAAATCATCGGTCAGCAAAGATGCGTTATTGTCCAAAAACTTGCCGGTGATGAAACTGTCGGGATGCACTTCATTGCGCCAACTTGGCCCGCCGATTTTCGGATATTCGGCGGCTTCCTCTGAGGCCAGCACCGCCACATCATCAGCATGGCGTGGCGCGGCCAATATCATTTCCGGCTTTCTGGCATACCAGCGTCGCTTGGCCCATGCCAAAACCTTTTGGCCTAAGGCTTGGGTCTTCTTAATGCCGCGCTCATAATTTCCGATATTTAGCGATAATACCGGATCAATCATCGGCACCTGCGAGACAACAGCTCGGATTTTCGGGTCGCCATGCGCTATATGTATAACATGCCCGCCCGAGAAAGACATGCCCCACAGGCCGATGCGGTCGGCATCGACATTGGCATGGCCGCGCAAGGTCGCAATCGCTTTTAGCCAATCTTGACGTTGACCCGGCACCGATACGAATTGGCGCGGCGCGCCATCACTCAGCCCGAACCCACGATAATCAAAGACTAGAGCGTGAAACCCTGCTTTGGCAAACGCTTCGGCATAGGCAGTCAAACCGGTGTCAATCGTGCCGCAAAAGCCATGCGCCAGCACAACGCCTGCACCGTTGCTACTGGTCGCTGTCGGCTCATAAAGACGTGCATGGCAATTGGAGCGGCGGGATTTAAAAGAGACTTCCTTAAACATCAACGCATTTAACAGGACTGGCAAAAAGAAAACCACAATTTTATGTTGTTTTGGTTAGAATAGGCTCAACTCAGTTTGGTTTAAGAGGACGGCTATGAAATATCTTCACACCATGATCCGCGTCACTGATATTGACGCCTCGTTGGATTTTTACTGCACGCATTTGGGGCTGGAAAATATTGGCCGCTTCGATGTTGAAGAGGGCCGCTTCACGCTGATCTTCCTCGCCCCGCCCGGACAGCCCGAAGCGCAGATTGAACTGACCCATAATTGGGACGAGAAGGAAGTCGATGAAGGCCGCAATTTCGGTCATCTCGCTTATGAGGTGAACGACATTTACGCCACTTGCCAGAAGCTGGCGAAGGCCGGCATTACCATTAACCGCCCGCCGCGCGATGGCCGCATGGCGTTTATTCGCTCGCCCGATAATGTATCGGTAGAATTGCTGCAAGCGGGCAGCCCCCTGCCCAACCAAGAGCCATGGGCTTCAATGGAGAATATCGGCCATTGGTAAGACAACGCTCCTTTCTGCTTCTGGTGATGGGCGTATTGCTGTCCGAACCGGCTTTGGCTCAAGCGCAGCGCGGAACCGCTAATGAGAATGTGCGCCGCCGACAGGCCGAGCGTCAGCAGCAGCACAGCCCCTATTGGGACGGCTTTATTTTGAAGCATCAGGGCAATTGCACTGAAGCGATAGAAAGACTTAAGCCGCTGGCCAATCGTGGCTTCGGCTTTGAAGACGCGCAAACCGCATTGGGCGAATGTTATTTGCAATTGGCCGGACTTGATGTCACCGGCGGCTCTGCCCCCGACCGCCAAGAAACATTTGAAAAGCAAAAATTCAAAACCGCGCTGGAATGGATTGGTAAGGCCGCGCGCGCCGGACATTTTGGCGCGCAAGCCATTATGGTATCGCTCTACGCCGCCGGTCTCGGCCCCGATGACGATACTATTGAGGGCGCAAAATGGGCGCATTTATATCTGACCAATCCGAGCCGCTTGAATTTGGGCGCACCGATTGCCGCCGTTGTCTCAATCGACCAAATCCGCGCGTCAATGGACAAAACCAGTTGGCTGATTGGCAAAGAGCGTGCCCGGGACTGGGTGCCGCTTTATGACAAAAAAACGCCGCTGGCACCCACTCAATAACAGACAAGAAATAGCCATAATCGACTGCTAAGAGGGGCGCACAATAAGAAAGGTTTCTCAAATGAAGGATTCGTTGAAAAATAATCTCGCCACGCTGGCGCGCGCCATCACCTTTGGCTTTACCCTCACTGCGCCTGCTATGGCTGCCGATAAAGTGGCCTATTTCGCCGGTGGCTGCTTTTGGTGCACCGAAGCCGATTTTGAAAAAATTGATGGCGTGGGCGATGTGATTTCAGGCTTTATGGGCGGCACGGAACCCGACCCGTCTTATCGCGACGTCGCCTATGGTCGCACAACTCACCGCGAAACCGTCAAAGTGCCTTATGACGACAGAAAAATCAGCTATCAGCAACTGCTCAGCGCGTTTTGGCGCATGCACGACCCCAGCGATGGCAAGGGTAGTTTTGTTGATCGCGGACGGCATTATTCTAGCGCCATTTTTTATGCTGATGCCGACCAAAAACGCCTCGCTGAAGGCGCGGTTGCGGCGCTGAAAAAATCCGGCAAATTCGACCGCCCGATAACCACAGAAGTGGCGAAAGCCGAAGGCTTTTATGCAGCGGAAGGCTATCATCAGGATTATTACAAAAAGGCTCCGACCAAGTATAAGTATTACCGCTTCCGCTCAGGCCGCGACCAATTCATCAAAGCCGTATGGAAAGGCGATGATAAGGTCTATCAGTCGTCTAAACGTTAAGGTTGAGTAATACTGAGCATGGTACGCCCTAGGGGAATCGAACCCCTCTTTCCAGGTTGAAAACCTGGCGTCCTAACCGATAGACGAAGGGCGCTCCATTGGCTCAGTGGAAGTGATATATCCCTAATCGGCAGGCATTTCAAGCCTTGCTATGCGCCCTTATGCGGGTGCGGCATCATGCACCATAAATTGCACATCGCGCCGCCCATTCCAATCATCAGCGCGCAGAAATCCGGCGATGTGAACCGGGCCGCGCGTCGTTTGCAAAAGCATGCGCACTTCTTCGGGAACAGACGCAAAAGCCATCGCCTTCAAGCGACCGCCGCCCTCGCCCGCCAAAATACAACGCACATGCCCGTCGCCAACGACGGATTGATTCACCACTTTCACCGCCGGTAAGACGATACGCGGCTCAGGATTACCAGCACCAAATGGCCCGACCTGCTGCATCATCTCCCATAGCTCTCGATTGGCCGCTTGCGGCGTCAGACTGGCATCGAGGCGCAGCCGACGCGGCGCATCAAGCGCCATTGTGCCAAGCGCTTCGCCCAGATAAGTTTCAAAAGCCGGTAGCTGGTCGCGGTGTAGCGTTACCCCCGCTGCCATCGCATGACCGCCGCCGCCCTCAATCAGCTTCTCGTCAACCGCGCCGGCCACCAGCTTGCCGACATCGACCGAACTGACCGAACGCGCTGAGCCCTTGCCCAAACCGGTATCATCAAAAGCAATGACAAAACACGGGCGGTTATATTTATCCTTCAGACGACCGGCAACAATACCGATGACACCGGCATGCCAGCCATCACCGGCTTGCAGAATATAGGGTGGTAGTGCATTGCCGGTTTCCAGCATCTTCTCGACCTTCCGCATGGCGGCGTCTTGCACATCGCTTTCAATGCTGCGGCGTTGCGTGTTGAAGTCATCAAGCCGCGCGGCATAACCCGCCGCCTCATCACTGCTTTCCGTTATCAGCAGGCGCGTGCCAATCTCGGCCTGGCCGACGCGCCCACCGGCATTCACCCGTGGGCCGAGCTGGAAACCAAGCTGATAGGTACCCCACACGCCCTCAGCGCGCGCCACTTTGCCCAGTGCTTGCACACCAAGATTGCGACCCTGCTGCATAATGTAGAGACCCTGCCGCACAAAGGCGCGATTGACCCCCTCAAGCGGCACCACATCGCAAACCGTGCCGAGCGCCACCAAATCAAGAAAATTCGTCAAATCAGGTTCGTCGCGGCCTGCAAAAAAGCCTTGCTGCCGCAATCTTCGATTGAGCCCGACCAACACCATGAAAGTCACGCCTACAGCCGCCAAATGGCCAAGCCCGCTTTCATCATCGGCGCGGCGCGGATTGATAAGCGCAAAACAATCGGGCAGACCGCCGCCCGTCTGGTGATGGTCAGCGACAATTACCTCTTGGCCGCGCGCTTTGGCATTGGCCAGCACATCGTGCGCCATTGTTCCGCAATCAACCGTAATCAGCAGCTTGTAGCCATCATCATGCAGCTTTTGAAACGCCGCCTCATTGGGGCCATAACCCTCTTTTGTGCGATCGGGGATATAGAATTGCATATCCCGCCCACAGGCGCGCCAATAGCGAATAAGCAAAGAGGAAGAGGTCGCGCCATCAACATCATAATCACCGAACACGGCAATCGGCTCGTCTTCAATAATGGCTTTAGCCAGACGCTCCGTCGCCTTATCCATATCGGCCATTAGCGACGGGTCAATCAGCAAGTCGCGCAATTTCGGGTCGAGATGGGCCTCAGCATGCGCCGCATCAATGCCGCGCGATGCCAACATGCGGCAAAGTAAATCAGGCAAGCCGAGACGCTGAGACAGCGCCAGCACTTGCCGGTCGTCATTTTCTTGCATGAGCCAAAACTGCCCCGCTGCCGACCGGGAAACCCCTAGAGCAGCGCGGTCAGTTTTGTCAGTCATCGAGGTGGAACTTATCCATAGTGGCGTGGCGCGCTTTGATCCAACGAATGGTGTTGGTCGAAGAGCGCATCAGCAGCGTGTCCGTCCAGACTTCATTTCCGTTTTGCTGAATACCCGACAGCATAGAACCCGATGTGACACCGGTAACAGACAGCACAACATCGCCGCTGGCCATTTCATTCATTTCATATTTTTTATTGAAATCTTTAATGCCCATTTTGGCGGCGCGTTGTTTTTGGCCGTTATCATTGGTCACGAGGCGGCCTTGCATTTGCCCGCCCGTGCAGCGCAGACCGGCGGCGGCCAACACCCCCTCCGGCGCGCCACCCGTGCCGAGATACATATCAATACCGGTAGCCGGGTCGGTGCAATGAATAACACCGGCAATATCGCCATCGCTAATCAGCGTCACACGCGCACCTGCCTCGCGCACTTTGGCGATAATCTCAGCATGGCGTGGGCGGTCAAGAATACACACATTCACCAGCTCAACACCAACACCTTTGGCTTTCGCCAGTGCTTTGACATTATCTGCCGGATCAGCATCTAAATCGACCAGACCGGCTGGATAGCCGCCGCCAATAGCGATTTTTTCCATATAGACATCAGGTGCATTGAGCAATGTGCCGCCCTCTGCCATCGCGACAACCGCCAACGCATTTTGCATGCCTTTGGCAGTCAGCGTCGTGCCTTCCAACGGGTCGAGGGCAATATCAACCTTTGGGCCTTTGCCCGTGCCGACTTTCTCACCAATATACAGCATCGGCGCTTCATCGCGCTCGCCCTCGCCAATCACCACTTCCCCGTCAATGTTGAGCGTATTCAATTCGCGGCGCATGGCATCGACAGCGGCTTGGTCAGCCGCTTTCTCGTTACCACGACCGATTAGAGTTGACGCGGCAACGGCAGCGCGCTCGGTTACACGCGCCAATTCCATTGTTAAAACTCGGTCAATTTTCTTTGCTGCCACTTAATTCTCCCGCGACTAATCGGCAAATACCGGCAAGGCCAGCACTGCATTACAGATTTCCGACTGCTTCTCCAACGCTGCAAGAGCGGCATTCAGAGACGCGTTTTTAGTTTGATGGGTAATAAAAACCACTGGCAGATAACTGTCATCAGATTCCGATGACCTTTGCACAACTTCTTCAATCGAGACGCCGTTTTCTGCCAATATTTGCGTCGCCTTCGCCATGCTGCCGGGCCGGTCTGCCAGTGCCAGACGAATATAATACTCGCTGGCCGGTGCATTTTGAGAAGCTGATTCTGTCATCTCCGAGACCGTCACATCAAATAGTGGACGGCCAAAGCCTGCGGCGATATCGGCGATATCTGCCAAAACCGCAGAGGCGGTTGCTCCGCCGCCTGCGCCCGGCCCCTGCAACATCACCGCGCCGAGCGGTTCGGCGGTAATGCTGAGCGCGTTCAGCTCGTTCAATACTTGAGCCAATGCCTGTGACTTTTTAACCAGCACCGGTTCGACGCTATGATAAACCTCGCCATTTGACCCTGCGCCGACCCGCGCGGCCGTGCCGACCAATCGAATAACACTGTCAAACTCTTCCGCAAAAGCAATATCGGCAGCCGTTACGGCCTCAATGCCGGTGACTGATATATTGTCTATATCGGGCGCGACACCATAGGCCAGCGCCGACAAAATCGCCAGCTTTTGACCGGCATCGGCACCGCTTACATCAAGTGTCGGGTCAGCTTCGGCAAAGCCCAATTCCTGCGCCTCTTTCAGCGCATCTGCGAAAGACAATCCGGCGGCTTCCATGCGGCTCAAAATATAATTGCATGTGCCGTTCAAAATACCGCATAGGCGGGTAATGTCGCTTCCCGCCAACCCCTCGCGCACGGTTTTAATGACCGGAATACCGCCGGCCACTGCCGCCTCGAAAGCCAATGGCACATTGCTACCGACAGACAGGTCAGACAAAGCTGCGGCATGGGCGGCCAGCATGGCCTTATTGGCCGTTACAACCGGTTTGCCCGCCTTTAACGCGACCTCAACCAAGTCAAGTGCCGTGCCGCTTTCGCCGCCGATAAGTTCAATAATGGCATCAACATCCGGGTGGCTGACCAATGCCAGCGGGTCGGCGACGAAATCAATCGCGCTTAAATCAACGCCGCGATCTTTTTTCGCGTCACGCGCCGACACGGCCACTAATTTTGCGCGTGGCACAGCCCCTTGCAAAAGCCGTGATGCCACAGTTGCACCGACCGTTCCGAGACCGGCCAAACCGATGCGAATTTTATCGCTCATGCGGATTTCTTCTTTTCGATATGCTCGTCCATGAAGCGTTTCAGGCTTCGACCCGCCTGACGAATACGCTGCTCATTCTCGACCAGCGCGAGGCGCACATAATCATCGCCATATTCACCAAAGCCAATGCCCGGCGACACCGCAATGTCAGCCTCCTTGAGCAGCAGCTCGCTAAACTCAAGCGACTTCATATCGGCAAAAGGTGCCGGAATACGGGCCCAAGCAAACATGGTAGCGGACGGCGATGGCACATTCCAACCGGCGCGGTGAAACGCGCCAATCAGCACATCGCGGCGCTCTTTATAAACCGCGCGAATGTCGCGAATAATCTCCTCCGGACTGTCGAGAGCCGCCGCAGCCGCCACTTGAATCGGCGTAAACGCGCCATAATCGAGATAGGATTTAATGCGGGTCAAGGCGCTGATAAGTTTCTCATTACCAACCGCAAAGCCCATACGCCAACCGGGCATGGAGAAGGTTTTCGACAGCGAGGTGAACTCGACCGCAATATCTTTCGCGCCATCAATCTGCAAAATAGAGGGCGGCGGATTGTCTTCGTCGAAATAAATCTCGGCATAAGCCAAATCCGAGAGCAAAATAATATCGTGCTTTTTGGCATAGGCGACGGCTTCTTTATAGAAATCAAGGCCGACCACTTCAGCCGTTGGATTGCCCGGATAATTCAGCACCAGCGCTTTCGGCTTGGGGTGACTATGCACAACCGCTTGGTCAAGTACGGCAAAAAAATCATCGCCCTCTTGCACCGGCAAATGCCGAATGGTCGCGCCGGAAATAATAAAGCCAAAAGCGTGAATCGGGTAAGTCGGGTTCGGCACAAGAATAACATCACCCGGATCGGTAATCGCCTGCGCCATATTGGCAAAGCCTTCTTTCGAGCCGAGCGTCGCAATCACTTCCGTATCGGGGTTTAGCTTCACACCAAAACGGCGCTCGTAGTAACGCGCCTGCGCCTTTCGCAGACCGGGAATACCCTTAGATGCCGAATAGCGGTGCGTGCGGGGATTGCGCACGGTTTCAACCAGCTTCTCGACAATATGCGTCGGTGTCGGCAGGTCCGGATTACCCATGCCGAAATCAATAATATCTTTGCCATCTGCGCGCGCTTGCGCTTTCAGCTTATTGACGCGCTCAAACACATAAGGTGGTAATCTTTGAATACGATGAAATTCGTGGTCCATCTGCTTTCCATTCACTCATAAAAGCCGAATTTGCAATTCAAATAAGGCAATAGCATGACTTTGGCCGGCTGTTAACGCCTAAGGATAAAGCGGTTGCTGCTGCAAACCCACGGCCTCATCAAAGCCAAACATCAAATTCATATTCTGTATGGCCTGCCCGCTTGAGCCTTTGACCAAATTATCCAGCGCCGCAAATAAAATCACCCGCCCGTCAATCCGGTCGTCAAACGCCGATAGCAGACAATAATTAGAGCCGCGCACATGCCGCGTCGCCGGTGCGTCATCAACCACCCGCACAAAGGGCTTATCGGCGTAGAAAACTTGCCATGCCGCTTTCATATCGCTGGCCGAGCCATTGGCGCGCGCATAAATCGAAACATATTCGCCGCGATTCATCGGCACGAGATGCGGCGTGAAATTGACCCGCACATCGTCAAGCCCTGCCGCTTTGGCGACTTCTTGCTCAATCTCCGGCGCGTGCCGATGAGTGGCGACGCTGTAAGCATTCATGCCTTCCGCCACTTCGGAAAACAGATTTTGCTCTTTCAAGCTGCGACCTGCGCCGGTGACGCCCGATTTGGCATCAATAATCAAATCTTCGCTGCTCAGCAGACCGGCTTGCACCAAAGGCAGGAGCGCGGTTAGAGCTGCAGTCGGATAACACCCCGGGCACGCAACCAGCCGCGCCTGCTTAATCGCATCGGCATAATGCTCGCTCAGGCCGTAAACCGCCTCGCCCAGCAAATCCGCATTGTCATGGCTGCGGCCATACCATTCGGCGTAAGTATCGGCATTGCCTAGCCGGAAGTCGGCGGACATATCAATGACCTTCACGCTGTCGGGCAACTGCGCGATAACATCTTGCGCCGTTGAATGGGGCAGACCGCAAATCGCAACATCAATCGCGCTCCAATCAGCGTCCTCGGCTTTCACCAAAGGCGGCACATCGAGACCGGCAAATTGCGGATAAATATCGGCCAGCTTTTTACCCGCATGGGCATTGCCGGTCAGCAGTTTAATCTCGGCATTGGGATGAGCCGCGAGCAGGCGCACGGCATCGGCGCCGGTGTAACCCGACGCGCCGATAATGCCGACATTGATTTTCCGCGTGCTCATTTTATCCCTAACCTTCCTACTCGTCCTTAAGCGTCGGGGTCATGATTGATGGCCATAATTTCACCTTCAGCCACCAGCTTTCCATCGACGTAAACCTCGCCTCTAAATTTATAGGCCATGCCACGGCGACGGATTTGCGTCACCTGAATCCGCATCTGATCGCCCGGCGTTACCGGATGCCGGAAGCGCACTTTATCGACCGTCATGAAGTAAATCAGCTTGGTCTCAATCGGATTTCCGCTATCTTTGGCGTTCTGCATCACCAAAATCGCTGATACTTGCGCGATAGCTTCAATAATCAAAACCCCCGGAAAGACCGGATTATTCGGAAAATGGCCGGTAAACCACGGCTCGGAGGCGGTGACATTTTTAATACCGACCCCCGATTTTTCGCCATCCATTTCAACGACACGGTCAACCAATAAAAATGGATAACGGTGCGGCAGGAAATCCATGATTTCCGTGATTGTGATACTGCTGCCTTCAACGGTTTCAGACATCGAATCCCCCATTAAATTTCTATCTTTTCATAACAAAAAAGGGGCCAAAAAGCCCCTTTTTCTTTGGTCCTCTCGTTTAACGTAGCAATGAGGCTTAACGTTTCGAGAACTGGAAGCTACGACGGGCTTTCGCGCGACCATATTTTTTACGCTCGACAACACGGCTGTCACGGGTCAGGAAGCCGCCTTTTTTGAGCACTGAGCGCAGGCCCGGCTCATAATAGGTCAGCGCCTTAGACAGGCCGTGGCGCACTGCACCGGCTTGGCCCGACAAACCGCCACCGCTTACCGTGGCGACCACATCGAACTGGCCATTGCGCTCGGCAGCGACCAAAGGCTGGCGCAAAATCATGCGCAGCACCGGACGGGCGAAGAAAGTTTCCTCATCTTTGCCGTTCACCGTAATTGTGCCACTGCCCGGCTTAATCCAAACGCGCGCAATGGCGTTTTTACGTTTGCCGGTTGCATAAGAGCGGCCTTGCTCGTCAATTTTAGGCTCGGCGGGTGTCACCGGCGCGTCAACCGCAGCGGCGGCAACAGCGTCGTCACCCGTTCCGGCGATTGCCGTGTCGAGATTTTCCAAAGTTGTTTCTGTTATCTCAGACATATTATGCCCTCACATTCTTGCTGTTCATGGCCGCGACATCAAGCGTCTCAGGCGATTGCGCCTCATGCGGATGCTCGCTACCGGCATAAACTTTCAAATTGGTCAGTTGCTGACGACCCAGCGGGCCACGCGGCAACATGCGCTTCACGGCCATTTCCACGACGCGCTCAGGAAATTTGCCTTCCATGATTTTTTCAGGCGTCGTTTCCTTAATGCCGCCGGGATAACCGGTGTGGCGATAATATTTTTTGTCGCCCATTTTTTTGCCGGTAAACTTCACCTTATCAGCATTGATAACAACGACATTGTCGCCGCAATCCATATGCGGGGTGAAAGTCGGCAAATGCTTGCCGCGCAGGCGCGTTGCGATTACCGCCGCCAACCGCCCGACAACCATATTTTCGGCATCAATGAGAATCCACTTCTTCTCAATATCGGCCGGTTTTGCAGAATATGTTTTCATCTGTCTCGTCCTAAACAATCCCAGAATGGGTGCTTTTCAAGCATTGGCGGTGTTTTAAGCCGCCACCGCGCACAATGCAACGCTTAATTTAACTGAATTAGCGAACAAAAACAGTAACTTATAAATTTGGTAATTATTTACCGTAATCTAAACCGCTTGTTTGTAAAGAATATGCAGATGAATGACTGCGATGGCGAGGAGCGCGACCGCACCAAGCTGGTGCGCCGCGCCCAGCCATATTGGCACGGCTAGCATCAGCGCACTAATGCCTAGTACGATTTGCAACGCCAGCGCCCCGCCCAGCCATTTGGCAGACAATTGCGCCGCGCCACCCAAGCCCGATTGCAGCACGCGATAAATATGCCAACCAATCAGCACGGCAAGCGCATAGGCAATCATGCGGTGGTCGAATTGCACCGTCAGATGGTTCTCGAAAAAATTGAGCCAGAAAGGCTGCATATCAAACAGACCGGACGGAATAAAGTCGCCATCCATGAGCGGCCAATCCGTATAGGTTTTGCCGGCATTAATGCCCGCCACCAGCGCGCCCATTAGCGATTGCGCCAGCACGGCGGCGACAATCACCACCGCCCATTTTGAGCGCGGGGCGAAGAGGCCCTGGCCGCGCGCCGCGCTATCCGTGCCACGCCAGTAATTCAAGGCCAGCCAAAGCGCGGCGGCGAAGATAATCAACGCCAGCCCCAAATGCATGGCGAGGCGATATTGGCTGACATCAACCCGCTCCGTCAGGCCGCTGGCGACCATATACCAGCCCATAAAGCCTTGCAGGCCGCCCAGCGCGAACAGCCCCAAAAGCGGCGGCAATTGCGCGCGGCTGATTTTCTTCTGCGCGAGGAAGACAATAAACGGAATGAAAAACACCAAGCCGACAATGCGCCCAAGAAAGCGATGCCCCCACTCCCACCAAAAGATGAATTTGAACTCGGCCAAGCTCATGCCGAGATTGACCAGTTGATATTCAGGGATTTGCTTATATTTCTCGAACTCGGCCAGCCAATCAGCTTGCGTGAAAGGCGGCAGCGCACCGCGTATCGGCGCCCATTCGGTAATCGACAGGCCGCTATCGGTCAGCCGCGTTAGGCCACCGACCAACACCATCAGCATCACAAAACCGGCAACCGTAAACAGCCACAGGGCGATTTGGCGGTCAGCAGCGCGGGGCGCAGATATGGCGTTCGAGCTCATGGTCCTTATATAGGCGTTTCACCGGCGCATCGCCTTGCGACCAAACATCGCGAGAGGCAGTAATTGGAGAAAGATGCAGCATCATGCTACATCATCATCATGTCTGACACACCGACCAAGAAATTCAACAAGCCGTGGTTGCCGATCCGCATCCGCAAGCTCATCGGGCTGGTGCTGATGCTCGCCCTGATTGTATTTTACGCAATGATTGTGATGACGGTCGCCGTGACCACCAGCGTGCCGGAAAACGGCCTTATCGAGTTCTTCTATTATTTGGTCACGGGTGTTGCTTGGGTCGTCCCCGCCGCCGCCATCATCTATTGGATGCAGCGCCCGGACGAGGCCGAATAATCTCTAGTCAGGACGGCCAAACTGAAAAATATTCAGCGCGATAATGACGACAATAAAAATAACGATGGGCAAAATGGCAGACATGTTTTTCTCCAGCTTTTAAGGCCAAGTTTTAGATGGTCGGAGCGGCGGGATTCGAACCCACGACCCCTTGTCCCCCAGACAAGTGCGCTACCGGGCTGCGCTACGCTCCGACTGCCAGTGTCTTAGAAACTTTCGGGCATAAATGCAAGATGGCGTAAAAGCTGAGAATGAGACCGCAAGCGGAAGGCGTATTAATTATCCTCGCCGGTCAGTAAAATGCGGGCTTGCAGCAAGTTTTGGCGCGCCGCTTCCAGCTTGCTGCGCCGATTAAGGCCAAGCTCATTGGGCGTGCCCTTATCGGTTTTCGGCTTCTCGCCCGCCGCTAAACCGCGCACATCGCTGACACCGTTTTCCTTCAAATGCTTTTGCGCGCCCTTAATGGTCATGCCCTGCTCGTGCAGCAAATGCTTGATACCGGCAATCAGCGCGACATCTTCGGGCCGATAATAACGCCGACCCGCCGCGCGCTTAACCGGCTGTATTTCGTCAAACTTGTTTTCCCAGAAGCGCAGCACATGCGGCTTCACGCCAAGCGTCTCCGCAACCTCGCTTATGGTGCGAAAGGCGCTGTCTGATTTACCCGAGCTCATGAGTCGAGTTTAGCCGAGTCCGGCCATTTTATTGATTTTTTCTTTGAGGACATGGCTGGCGCGAAAGCTGAGAACCCGGCGCGGATCAATCGGAACCTCTTCACCGGTCTTCGGATTGCGGCCCATACGACCATTTTTATGGCGCACCAAAAAAGAGCCGAATGACGAAAGTTTGACATCTTCTCCGCGAATGAGGGCGTCGGAAATTTCGTCCAAAACGGTTTCCACAATTTGTGCTGACTCGCTTCGTGATAAACCGACCGCGTTGTAAACAATTTCACTTAAGTCAGAACGCGTAACCGTCTTTCCCGCCATATCAAAATCTCCTCATGAGAAAGTTAAGCACAAGGCAAATTAGCCGCGCAACCTTAAAACTTAATTAAATGAGTGATTTATGCCCAACGAATGAGATTGGCACCCCAGGTCAGGCCACCGCCCATCGCTTCGAGCATTATTAAATCGCCCGATGCCACGCGCCCGCTTTTGACCAATTCATGCAGCGCCAACGGTATGGAAGCGGCGGAGGTGTTGGCGTGATTTTGCACGGTAACAACCGTCTTCTCAATGGGCAGACCAATCCGTTTCGCGACGCCATCAATAATGCGCTTATTGGCCTGATGCGGCACGAACCAATCAATATCAGCGACTGTCAGCTTTTGTTTTTGCAGCAGGCTTTCTATCGCCTCGGCAATATTGCCGACCGCGTAACGATAGACTTCGCGCCCTTGCATTTTCAGCTTGCCTGTTGTGCCGGTGGTGGACGGACCGCCATCGACATAAAGCAAATCAGACAGATTGCCGTCAGAGCGCAAATAAGAGCCGATAATATGCGGCGCGTCAGGCGACGCTATCTCGGTCGCCTCAAGCACCACAGCGCCGCCGCCATCGCCAAACAGAACCGCCGTCGCCCTATCCTCCCAATCGAGAAGGCGCGTCATGGTTTCGGCACCAATCAGCAAAGCGCGCTGCGCCTGTCCGGTTTCAACCATCGCCGAGGCCACACTCAGCCCATAAACAAAGCCCGAGCAAACGGCTTGAACATCAAACGCCGCGCCGTGATGAATACCGAGTTTTTTCTGCACCAATGCCGCCGTCGCCGGAAAGGTTAAATCCGGCGTCGTGGTCGCGACGATTATCAGGTCAATATCTTGCGCCGTAATGCCGGCGTCGCTGAGCGCCGCTTGGCCCGCTTTCAGCGCGAGGTCGCTGGTCGCCTCCCCCTCTGCGGCGCGATGGCGCTGCTTAATGCCGGAGCGCGAGGTAATCCATTCATCATTGGTATCAAGCGTTTTCGATAAATCGTCATTGGTGATGACGTCAGCGGGAAGATAGCTGCCTATGCCAATTATTTTTGCTTTTTGGGACATCAAGCCCCCCCCAATTTTGCGTGCAAATATTTAGCACATATCAATCAAGCGATTCTGCCCACGCATCGTCAAGCAGTGCTTGAATTTTCTCAATCCGCCGTGAAATCTCACCCAACATATCGGCCTCAGCGGCCTCAATCGCAACTTCAACAGCAGTGGCAAAACCGTCAATATCTGCCCCGCCATGACTTTTTACAACCAGGCCGTTCAACCCCAAAAACATGCCACCATTTGAACTGTTCGGATCCATGCGCGCGCGCAAAGCCGCAAAGCCGCCGCGTGCAAACAGATAGCCGATTTTGGTCATCAGCGTGCTGCTCATGGCTTGGCGCAAATACTCGGCCATTTGCCGCGCCGTGCCTTCAGCCGTTTTCAGAGCGATATTGCCGGTAAACCCATCAGTGACCACAACATCTACATCGCCGCGACCAATGCCGTCGCCCTCAACAAAACCCTTAAAGTTCAACTCAGACCGCTCCAGCAATTCCGCAGCCTCTTTAACCGCGTCTGTGCCCTTCATTTCTTCCGTGCCGATATTCAACATGCCGATTTGCGGTTTCTTCAGGCCGAATACCGTGCGCGCATAAGCAGCGCCCATCGCGGCAAACTGAACATATTGCGACGCCGTGCCGCCAATATTGGCACCGACATCAAGCACCACGCTTTCACCGCGAATGGTCGGCCAAATAGCGGCAATGGCCGGACGTTCAATGCCCGGCTGGGTGCGTAAAATGATTTTCGAAATAGCCATTAAAGCGCCTGTATTGCCCGCCGATACGCAGGCTTTGGCCTCGCCCTCTTTAACCGCCTGAATGGCGCGCCACATGCCTGAGACTTTACGCCCTTTGCGTAAGGCGAGACTGGGCTTGGCGTCCATCGGCACATCGACATCGCAATGTATGACGGTCGAAACCGCCGCCAGCGCTTTGTGCTTTTGCAATTCGGCATTTATCTGGTCTTCATTGCCATAGAGCAAGAAGCCGACTTCCGAACGCGCAGAGAGCGTACGCGCCAATCCGGCTATAGTAACAGCCGGGCCATAATCGCCACCCATGGCATCAATCGCAATTATTGTATTGCTCACAAAGTCCCCTCACTACAGCACGAGTATAACCCAAACGCCACCCTATATGCGCATGTTTGAGGTTTTTATCAAGTTTCGTCGGCAGCGTCATTTGTCGGTTTCAGCGCCGACAAGGCCGCGAAAGGCGATTGCTTGGTGTCTTCCGCCTCGATTTCCGCCTCACTTTGCCCGTAACCGGAAAATTCAGCTCCCTCCGCGCGGGGGTAAGCGGGAATTTCCATCGCAAATACTTGCGTCACCATTTCACCAATATCGGCCTGCCCGTTTTGCATCGGCTCGGGCAATTCCGTGTCGAAATCATCTTCCGGCACGACATATTTGGCGACCAATTCTTGCGGCTGAAACTCGGTCAAGAAATCGACCTTGATGTGCGTCCATAGCGGTTCAAGCGTTACGCCGCAAAGCTGGCGCACCTTGCCGCTCACCTGACCGCTGGCTTGCAGGCAATCGCTGGCCAATGGCGTCAGCAAGGCCTCAAAGGTTAAATCGGCAACTTCTTCGACCTTAAAACGGGTCGCCAGCGCGGCCAGAACATCGCTATCGGCAATATGTTCAATCTCGCGCCCATTGGGCGGCACCTCATCTTGCAGCACCAAAAGGCTCATTTCAGCCTCCCCAAAGGGGGCTGAGATTGCGTCGTCTTCACTCATTACCGCGCCTCAAAACTTTCCGGCCAGAATATCATCTAGCGTGACATCGGCCAGTTCATTCTCAAGCGCGAGCAAATAAGACGCAAGCGCTTTCAGCTTTTCCACATCAGCCGCTTCAGGCGCATCGGGATAAAGATTGCGACGCAAAACCGCCGCCAAAGCCGTGACGGTTTTCGCATTGGCTGTCACCGGCGCAGCCTTGCCAAGCGCCTCATCATAAGCCGCAGCGCGGCCATAATAGGCTTGCGCCATTTTGCGAATTTTCTTACCGACCCCCAAATCACCGACACCGGCCTCGCGCATGGCTTGGTCCATATCGCGGAAAAATATATCGAACAAGGCCTGCCCGATATCATCGCGCGCGACACCCTCGCTCCGCAATCGGCGCAGCACCACATGCACATGCGCCGCCAGCATATCAAACCGCCCATCAAAACTGTCCGGCACAGCGCCATCACTATAGTGGTCGGGCCGACGCGCCAGCGCCATAATCGCCGTATAGGCGGGGGTCAAATCAGGGGCTGATTTGTTCAGTGACAAAAAATCGAGTAGTCCCATTTGCTTTCTCCGGTATCGGATAGAATTTTTGGTTGCCTCTCGGCGCGCGATTGTTTACCCATCTAGGCTATTCACGATAGGTAATCAACGATGCGATTTCTTCAGAAAACAAAAGATGAAGCTCTTCAACAGGCGGTCAAACGTCGCGGGCAGATTTTTAGCGCGAGTTTGCTCGCCGCCTCCATTATGGCTTGCGCGCCGGTGATTGATAATCGCGGTTATTTTTTCGACGACCGCTCGGTTGAGAGCATTGAAAAAGGCACCACCACGCAAACGATGGTGCGTGATATTTTCGGCTCACCGACAACCGTGAATAGGCTCAATACCGAGTCTTATTACTATATTTACAGCCGCTTCGTGACCGAGAGCTATCGCGCTCCGGAAGAAGTTGAGCGCAAAGTGCTGGCGGTGTATTTCGACAAAAACAAAACCGTCAGCGATGTTGCGGTCTATGGGCTGGAAGACGGCATCATCATTCCAATCGTTGCCCGCACCACGCAGACGCAAGGTTCTGAACTGAGCGCCCTACAACAAATCTTCGGCAATGTCGGGCGGTTTGGCGACGGCACACCGACGCAGTTCTAATCCGCCTCACCTTGACGTTTGTCATAGGCCCATTTTCCCACGCCATAAAATAAGGCCAGTGCAGCGAGCAGCATGCTCCATCGGCTAATCGCGAATTTTGTTAGGGTGAAGCGATTGGCCCATTAAGCCTGCGCGACACCAATGTCGGGGAATTGAACCAGCATGGCGACAATCTGCAAATTCTCGCCGAGGTCAACCAGCCCACCCAGCACCGGAAGATAAGCCAGCAACTTCAAACGCTCATTCGGCGCGAAGCGGCAAATCAAACCGGCATAAAAGCTGCAATAGACGATCGGAAAAATCGTATCCATAATCAGGCTAATCCAAATATATCGGGCGCGCCCCTCAGCCCCATAGCCCGCCAATGCCGCCACAGCCTCGGCATGGTCATAACCGTTCATACGGGTATCAAGGCTTTCTAACCCGCCCGCGAGATAGGGAAATATCACCGCGACGAACAGCACGGCCAGCGCAAAAGTCAGCCATAAAATACGGTTGGTTGAAATAAATTGAAAATAATGGGTCATCTCGCCCTCGCTTTGTTTTTATTAATTTTCAAACGATAGCGGGATACGCCAAAAAAGTTAACAAAAAACCCCGGCATATTTCTATGCCGGGGCTTATGTCTGAAAGTCGCTTGCTTAGTGAGCCAGAATGGCCAGCATCATCAGCGCAACAATATTGGTGATTTTAATCATCGGGTTAACCGCAGGACCGGCCGTATCTTTATACGGGTCGCCAACAGTATCGCCGGTTACGGCAGCTTTATGAGCTTCCGAACCTTTACCGCCATGATTGCCATCTTCGATATATTTCTTGGCATTATCCCAAGCACCGCCACCGGCAGTCATCGACAGGGCAACAAACAAGCCCGTTACGATAACACCAAGCAGCATCGCACCCAGCGCAGAGAAAGCGGCTGAACGGTCAGCGATTTGCTCAATGATGAGATATAGCGCGACAGGAGACAGAACCGGCAGCAATGACGGAACAATCATTTCCTTAATCGCAGCGCGGGTCAGCAGGTCAACAGCAGCCGTATAATCAGGCTTCTCAGTGCCTTTCATAATGCCCGGCTTCTCTTTGAACTGGCGACGCACTTCTTCAACAATCGCACCACCGGCACGGCCCACAGCCATCATGCCCATTGCGCCGAACAAATATGGCAGCATGCCACCGACAAACAGGCCGGTCACAACATATGGGTTGGACAATGAGAAGTCCGGTGTTACACCGGCGAAGTAGCTATACTGGTCAGAATTGGCGGTGAAGTAACGCAAGTCTTGCGTGTAAGCCGCAAACAATACCAGCGCACCCAGACCGGCAGAACCGATAGCGTAACCTTTGGTCACGGCTTTTGTGGTGTTGCCGACAGCGTCCAGCGCGTCAGTTGTTTCACGAACGCTCTCAGGCAGTTCAGCCATCTCAGCAATGCCACCCGCATTATCTGTTACCGGACCGAATGCGTCGAGCGCGACAACCATACCGGCCAACGCCAACATGGTGGTCACCGCAATGGCGATGCCGAACAGACCGGCAAGGCTATATGTCGCCAGAATCCCGACAACAATAACAATCGCCGGCAGCGCGGTTGCTTCCATAGAAACAGCCAGACCCTGAATGACGTTTGTGCCGTGGCCGGTTTCAGAAGCCGCAGCCACTGATTTAACCGGACGGAAATTCACGCCCGTATAATATTCGGTAATCCAGATAATCAGACCGGTAATGGCCAGACCCAGCACGCCGCAAAGATAGAGGCTCATGCCGTTAAACACTTGGCCTTCAATAACACGCTGAGTGTCGAGGCCGATAACCGCGTCTGTGACGAAGTAAAGCGCAATCAAGCTCAGCACGGCTGAGGCGATAAAGCCTTTATACAGCGCACCCATGATGGACTGGCTGGCACCCAAACGGACAAAGAATGTGCCCGCGATTGAGGTGATGATGCAGGTCGCGCCAATGGCCAACGGATACATCATCATGTTCAGCGCATCAGCGGTGAAGAAGATTGAGCTGAGAACCATTGTGGCAACAATCGTCACCGCATAGGTTTCAAACAAGTCAGCCGCCATACCGGCGCAGTCACCGACATTATCGCCAACATTATCAGCAATCGTGGCCGGGTTGCGGGGGTCGTCTTCGGGGATACCGGCTTCAACTTTACCGACAAGGTCGCCGCCAACATCAGCACCTTTGGTGAAGATGCCCCCGCCGAGACGGGCAAAGATTGAAATCAGTGAAGCACCGAAACCAAGCGCGACCATTGCGTCAACAACTTCGCGGCTATCCGGTGACAGGCCGAAACCGTTAATCAGCACGGCGAAGTAAACAGCAACCGCCAACAGCGCCAGACCGGCAACCAACATGCCGGTAACGGCACCTGAGCGGAACGCCATTGAAAGGCCCGCGCCGAGGCTTTCGCTTGCGGCTTGCGTGGTGCGCACATTAGCGCGCACTGAAACCAGCATGCCGACATAACCGGCGGCACCCGACAGGGCAGCACCAACGATAAAGCCCGCGGACACTTTCGCGCCGAGGAGGAAGAAAACCAGAATGGCAATTGCCACGCCAACGACACCAATCGCTCGGTATTGGCGGTTCAGATAGGCAGCAGCGCCCTCTTGAATGGCTGATGCAATTTCCTGCATCCGCTCATTACCGGCGTCAGCCGCCATAATGCTGCGAGCCGCCCAAACACCATAAATAATGGCGAGCAGACCTGACCCGATGATAAGCCACATTAATGTGCTCATGAGTAAATCCTCTTTGTTATGGGAACGGCCGATAATCGGCGCGTTGTCCTCCCCGTGTAAAAGTGAGCGAGATATGCCAAAAAACGCCTGCAAAAGCAAGAAGAAGCGCGAAAAAGGCACTGAATAAGGTCATGAAAGAGGCGATAAAAGACTGAATGGTCTGAAAACCGCTTAGAAGTGCCGAAAACCGCGTTTCTGAAGCTTAATTTCGGCACCCTTTTCAGACAGTAAAATGGCGGCATGCGCGCCATCAGCCGAAAAGCGTCCGATACGGGTCAAGGCGATGCGGTGTTTTTCGGCTTCGATTCCCAAAATATCCGCATGAGCGGGCGGCGCGGTAAACGCCATTTGCAAATCATCGCCGCCGCAAACCAACGCGGCAAAATCGCCATATGCCCTGCCCGCCTCTGACAGCGGAATGGCTTCGGCCTCAATTTCAATGCTGCCCTTGCTGGCGCGACAGATATGGTCGAGGTCAGCCATAAGACCATCTGACACATCAATCGCCGCATTGACCAATCCGCGCACGGCTTGGCCAAAAGCGATAGGCGGCGCAGGGGCTGCATAAGCCGAGCCCAAATCAGGCAAATCAAGAAAGCCGTCCCCAATCGTGCCGGTGACATAAACATCGTCGCCATCTTGCGCGCCGCCGCGGGTCACCATCTCGCCATGCGGCACCAGCCCATGCACCGTCAATCCGGCAAAGCCTTGCTTGGCGCGCACCGTGTCGCCGCCCCAAAGCTGCATTTCATAGGTTTTAAGACCCTCGGCCAGTGTCGCGACAAAGCGGGTTAAAAATGCGCTATCCCAGTTTTCAGCGACACCGAGCGTCAACAAGCACCCAAAGGGTTGCGCGCCCTTCGCCGCGAGATCGGAGATATTGCAAGCCATCAGGCGATTGGCGACCAGTGCCGCATCGGCATTAGCGGGGAAATGCACATTGGCGACCAACATATCCGTGCTGATGACAAGCGCTTGGCCATCGGGAACCGCGACCTGCGCCGCATCATCGCTGAGACGCGCGGCGGCTTTATTGTCGGCCAACGGCGCAAGCAGTTCAGCGATTAAGCCAAACTCATCAAGCTGCGTGTCACCGGTCATGACTTACGCCGCAGTCCCGTCGCCGGAATTATCAGAAAGTGCGCGCGCGACATTATCCAAAAGCGCATTGGCCATGCCGCCTTCCGCCCCATCGAAAAACGCATGGGCGATGTCGGAGTATTGCGACACCACAACTTTCGGCGGCACTTGCGGGGCTTCGGTCAATTCCAAAACACCGCAGCGCAAAATCGCACGCAATGTGCTGTCGAGCCGCGCCAAGCGCCAGTTCTCGGCCAGCTTGCCATCAATGATGCGGTCAATATGGGTTTGATTATCGACCACGCCGCGCAGCACCATTTCAAAATGGTCGCCATCGGCAGCGGGCAATTCAATATCGTCCAGCTTGGCTTCCAAGCGATGCTCACCAAACTCGCGAATAATGACTTCCAGCGGTGTGCGCGCAATATCCATTTGATAAAGCGCTTGCACAGCCAGCAGGCGAGCCGATGAACGGGCGTCGTAAGTATCAGCACTCATGAGAGGGGTTTACCCCTAAGACCAGCTATCGCGCAAGCCCATCAATGCAAGCGTCGCTTTTGCCGCGCCGCCACCCTTGTCTTTCTCAGACATTTTGCAGCGCGCCCAGGCTTGGTCACTGTTCTCAACCGTTTGAATGCCGTTGCCGATAGGCAATTGGTCTTTAATGCCAAGCTCCATCAAAGCGCGGGCGCTCTCATTGCAGACAATCTCATAATGGGTTGTCTCGCCGCGAATAACCACGCCCAGCGCGACATAGCCATCATAGGCATTGCTGTCGGCAGCATATTTAATCGCCACCGGCACTTCCAAAACGCCGGGCACTGACACGCGCTCATAGGCGACACCGGCAGCATCGAGAACGGCGGCTGCGCCTTCGGCCAAAGCGTCGGCCATATCTTCATAAAAGCGGGCTTCGACAATCAGAACTTTCTTGCTCATTCTCGACTCCTATTTGTTGCCATTTATCGGACGCTGCCCGACAATTTTCAAATCATAGCCCTCAAGCGCGACAACCGTGCGCGGCGTATCGGACAGCAACTCAATCTCGCGTAAGCCCAAATCGGCAACAATTTGTGCGCCAATACCATAATCGAGCAGACGAGTCGGCATCGGGTCGCCGGTCGGCTGGGGATTAAGGCTATCGGTAAACGGCGTTGGCGAGGTATTGCGAATAATCACCAAAACCCCGCGCCCTTCTTCGTCGATTTTCTCAAGCGCTTGCTGAAACACACCGGCGCGCGGCATGCCGCTACCGGCAATATCAGCCACCAGATTTTCCGCATGGAAGCGGGTCAGCACCGGCTCCGGCCCCGAAATATCACCCTTCACCAACGCGATATGCTCTTCATTGGCGATGGTGTTGAGATAAATATGAGCTTTCATTTCACTGCCATTGGCGAGCTTGAAGCGGTCTTGATGAATCTGCTGAACCAGCGTGTCATTGCGGCGGCGATAGGCAATCAAATCGGCAATCGTGCCGAGCTTTAACCCATGAATTTGCGCGAATTGCACAAGGTCAGGTAGGCGCGCCATCGTGCCGTCATCATTCATAATCTCACAAATCACACCGGCGGGATAAAGTCCGGCAAGGCGCGCAATATCAACCGAGGCCTCAGTATGTCCGGCCCGCATCAGCACGCCGCCATCGCGCGCAACCAGCGGAAACACATGGCCCGGCGACACAATATCTTGCATGCTTTTGGTCGGGTCGATGGCCACCGATACGGTTTTGGAGCGGTCATGCGCCGAAATGCCGGTCGAGATGCCCTCACGCGCTTCAATTGATACCGTAAACGCTGTCTGATGACGCGACCGATTATTTTGCGACATTAATTCAAGGCCAAGCTGGTCGGCGCGGTCTTTCATCAAGGTCAGGCAAATAAGGCCACGGCCGAATTTCGCCATAAAGTTAATCGCGTCCGGCGTCGCCATTTGCGCGGGGATAATCAAGTCGCCCTCATTCTCGCGGTCTTCAGCGTCAACCAGCACAATCATTTTGCCGTTGCGCGTATCCTCGATAATCTCTTCAGCTGTGGAAATATACTGGCTGAATTCGCTCATGATGCGTCTCCCAATTCGTCTTCTGCTTGTTTTAGGCGCGCGACATAGCGTGCCAAAACATCAATCTCCAGATTGATGATATCGCCCGGCTTCGACAATCCCCATGTGGTGACGTCTTGCGTGTGCGGAATTAAATTAACACCAAAGGTCAGACCCTCTGCGTCATTGGCAACTTCATTGACGGTCAGCGATGTGCCGTCCAATGTCACCGACCCTTTTGGCGCAATAAACGGCATCAGCGCGGCGGTGGTTTTGAATATGTAACGCTGGCTGTCGCCTTCGGGTGTGATGGAAACAATCTCGGCCAGCCCGTCAACATGGCCCGACACAATATGCCCGCCAAGTTCGTCGCCCATTTTCAAGGCGCGCTCGAGGTTGAGCTTCGTGCCTTCTTGCCAATTGCCCGCCGAGGTCACGTCGAGAGTTTCCTTCGAGGCTTCAACGGCAAACCAATCGCCATCAGCGCCCTTGCCCTTTTCGATAACCGTCAGGCAGACCCCCGAATGGGCAATCGACGCGCCCATATCAATCTTGTCCGTGTCATAAGAGGTCAACACATCGAAGCGGGTATCGCCGGCTTGCGTCACTTTCGCAATGGTGCCGATATCGGTGATAATTCCGGTGAACATCAATTTTTCCTTTCGCGGCAATAATGCACATAACTGTCAGGCCCCAGCATCGCCGCATAGGTTTCGCTGAAGCGCGCCAAATCCAAATGCATTTGGGATATATCACTTTCGCCGCTCATGGCCACCTCATGCGGCGCGGTGAACAGCGCCAGCTCATCAACCACATCATCAGCCAAAAATGCCGCCGCCAGTGTCGGGCCGGATTCCAGCAAGACGCGGGTGATGCCACGCGCCGCCAAATCGGCCAGCACATCACGCGGCGCGGCATTGGTGACAATCAGGTTTTCGCGCTGCGCCAATTTTCGATTGGTCGGCAAATCACCATTTGTCATCACCACCGGCACGGGCGAGGCATCAGCCAGTCCGGGCAGGCGGCAATCGAGCGACGGGTCGTCTGCCTTAAGCGTGCCGCTGCCGGTCATAATCGCGTCGTGTCGGGCGCGTAGTAAATGCCCCATATTGCGCGCCAAAGCGCCGGTAATCCACGGCGCTTCACCTTCCGGAGTTCGCATAAAACCATTGGCACTGACGGCCAATTTCAATGTCACCATCGGGCGGTTGTCGGTTTTGCTCAGCAAGAAACCAAGCCGGTCACGCCGCGCTTCCGAGGCCAGCAAGCCGCGCTCAACCTCAATACCGGCATCGCGCAACATGGCCGCGCCGCCGCCATTGACGCGCGGGTCGGGGTCATCAATCGCATAGACCACCCGCGCCACGCCCGCTTTTTTCAGCGATGCAGCGCAGGGCGGCGTTTGTCCGGTATGCGCGCAGGGCTCAAGCGTCACATAAGCCGTCGCGCCTTGCGCGTCCTTACCGGCTTCATCGAGCGCCATAGCCTCGGCATGTGGGCGACCCGATTTTTGGGTAAAGCCGCTACCGATAATCCGCGCATCTTTCACCAGCACACAACCGACAGCCGGATTGGGCGCGGTATTGCCCAAGCCGAAACGGCCAAGCGCAAGCGCTTGACGCATATAATCTTCATCGGTTGTGTGAACCTGCTGGGTCACCGCTTATCCCTTTCGGCCTAACAGCCTGTCGAGGGTTTGGCGGCTATGGGTCGGGCTGACCGCTCATTTCCCCGAGGAATTCTTCAAAATCTTTGGCTTCGCGGAAGTTTCGATAGACCGAAGCAAACCGCACATAAGCCACCTGATCGAGCGCATAAAGCCCTTCCATCACCAATTCACCAACCATTTTGGCGGGAATTTCGGACTCGCCCAAATTCTCAAGACGACGCACAATCCCGGATACCATACGTTCAATTCGCTCCGCCTCAACGGGGCGTTTTCGCAGAGCGACTTGCACAGAACGCATGAGCTTATCGCGCTCAAACGGCACTTTGCGGCCGGTATTTTTAACAATGGTCAGCTCGCGTAATTGAATACGCTCAAAGGTCGTAAAACGCCCCCCACAATCGGCGCAGACACGACGACGACGGATAACTGTATTATCTTCGGTTGGACGGCTGTCCTTAACCTGCGTATCGGCGTTCATACAGTAGGGACAGCGCATAATAAGGCTCTAGTAAATCGGAAAACGCGCGCATAGCGCTTCGACTTCAGCCCGCACCGCCGCTTCTTCTTCGGGCACTGCGTCGCCGCCATTGGCCGCCACGGCATCAAGCACACGGGCAATCAAGTCACCGACTTTTTGGAATTCAGCGACACCAAAGCCGCGCGTTGTGCCTGCCGGTGTGCCGAGGCGCACGCCTGAAGTCACCATTGGCGGGGCCGGGTCAAACGGCACGCCATTTTTATTGCAGGTGATAAAAGCGCGCTCCATTGCCGCTTCGGCAACATCGCCGGTCAGGCCTTTGGGACGCAAATCAACCAAAACAAGGTGATTATCCGTGCCGCCTGAAACAATATCAAAGCCATGCCCGACCAGCGTGTCGGCCAGCGCTTTGGCGTTTTGCACAACCTGCTGGATATAAACTTTATAGTCGGGCTGCAATGCCTCACCAAAAGCCACGGCTTTGGCGGCAATCACATGCATAAGCGGCCCGCCCTGAATACCGGGGAAGATGGCCGAGTTAAACTTTTTGCCCAAATCCTCATTATTGGTGAGGATAAGCCCGCCGCGCGGCCCGCGCAGGGTTTTGTGGGTTGTTGTTGTCACCGCATCGGCATAAGGCAGCGGGCTTGGATGCGCGCCACCGGCCACAAGACCGGAAATATGCGCCATATCAACCAACAGATATGCGCCGACAGCATCAGCAATCTCGCGGAAACGCTTGAAATCAATGATACGCGGATAGGCCGAGCCACCGGCGATAATCAGGTGCGGTTTATGCTCTTTGGCGAGGCTTTCGACCTCATCATAATCAATTAAATGGTCGTCTTCGCGCACACCATATTGTACCGCATTGAACCATTTGCCCGACTGATTGGGCTTCGCGCCATGCGTCAAGTGACCACCGGCAGCAAGGCTCATGCCCAAAATCGTATCGCCCGGCTTAATCAAGGCCGTCATCACCGCTTGGTTGGCTTGCGAACCTGAGTTCGGCTGCACATTGGCATAGGCGCAATCATAGAGTTTTTTGACGCGCTCAATGGCCAAGCTCTCGGCAATATCGACATGCTCGCAACCGCCATAATAGCGCCGCCCCGGATAGCCCTCGGCATATTTATTGGTCAGCACCGAGCCTTGCACTTCCAACACCGCCTTTGAGGCAATGTTTTCAGAGGCAATCAGTTCAATCTGATTGCGCTGGCGACCCATTTCGAGGCCAAGAACCTCGGCGATTTCCGGATCGCGCTGGGCAACGTCTTGCGTGAAAAATTCGTTTTCCAAAGCATCAATTTTGCTGGATTCTGACATCGAGCTTCCTTTTCAAATCGGTGGTCGAGCGACTCGTCATTTGCCTTTCATGTAGCACAAAGCGCGGGGTCGCAAAAGCACTGCGCGCCGCCAAAGCGCCGCAGGGCGAAGGCATCCACAAAAATGATTGGCGCGCCAGTGGTTTACCAAAGATTGCGCGCCAGCAGCACTTTTTTCAGCAGCACGCAATCATCGGTCATCACCCCGTCAACGCCCATATCGAGCAGCCTGTGCATGGTCGATTCGTCGTTAATGGTCCAAACATGAACCTGCAAGCCGCGCTGATGCGCATAGGCCACTGAGGCGGGCGTGACCATTGGCACACCAAACTCGCTGACCGGAAATTGCACCGCACCGGCCGCATAAGACAGCGGCAAGCGGCCCCAAGCGCCGAGGCGAAACCGCGCCGCGCCCATTGGCCCGACGCTGTGGCAGACATCACCAACGCCGCGCCGCACGGTTTTGATGCGCTTATCAGAAAACGATCCGATGCAAATCCGCTCATAGGTTTGGGTTTTATTGATGAGCGCAATCAGCGGCTCGACCACCGGCCACGCTTTCGCGTCAATATTGAAGCGCGCCTCAGGAAACGTCTCAAACAACTCCGCCATGGTCGGAATGTGATGGCCGCCCTGCATCTGTAAGCCGTCAATCTCTGCCGCTGTGAGGGTTGAGATGGCCATATCCTCACCGACCATGCGGTTCAAATCATCATCATGAAACGCATAGACCACCCCGTCTTTCGAGGCATGCACATCGGTTTCGAGATAGCGATAGCCCTGCCCGACGGCATTTTGAAACGCCGCCATGGTGTTTTCCGGCGCGACGCGGTCGCCGCCACGATGCGCGAAGGCCAACACGCCCTGATGGTCGAGATATTTATATTTGGCCGATGGGCGCATAACCCCTCACAAACTTGCTGACAGAACAAATAATCCTAGATAGCTTCCTACCATGATTATTGAAACGATAACTGCAAGCCCTTATCTGACCGGTGCCGTAACTGCCGCCGTTCTGCTGGCGGGCGTCTGGATTGTCAGTCTGCTTATTTCTGACGCGAGTATAATTGATATGTTTTGGGGCGGGGGCTACGCAGCCATTGCGACCGCGACGATGCTGATGGCCGACAATCTCAGCCCGCTGGGCATCGCCACCGGCCTTGCCGTTATTGCGTGGGGTCTGCGCCTATGGCTGCATTTATTCACGCGCTGGCGGCGCGAGGGCGAAGAGGATTATCGGTATCAAAAAATGCGCGCCTATCATGGCGATAAGTTTTGGTGGCGCAGCTTTTTCACGGTCTTCACCTTTCAGGGGCTGCTGATGTGGCTGGTTTCCATGCCATTTATGGCGGCGTTTTATTTTGGTGGCGATGCCGCCCTGCCCGGCCTCACCATTGTGTTTTTGCTGGTGGCGATGGGCGGGCTTTATATGGAGGCCAGCGCCGACATTCAGCTGACCAAATTCCGCGCGCTGAAAGACAAGCCGCCCGTGCTGGATACGGGCTGGTGGAAATATACCCGTCACCCGAATTATTTTGGTGATGCGGTGTTTTGGTGGGGCATTTATGGCGCGGTGGTGGCCGCCACGCCGGAGGCCATCTGGACCATTTTCGCGCCCATTATCATGAATTATCTGCTGGTCAATGTGTCCGGCGCCGCCATGCTGGAACGCAGCCTGAAGAAAAAACCGGGCTATGAGGCATATATGGCGCGGACTAACCGTTTCATTCCGAAGATATTCTAACGCACTCAATATCTAAGCTTCTAAGGATACGCTCAAGGGCGTTAGCGGTTGACGACCCTTTTCCGCTGCGAACGACGGCACGACCGACTTGTCGGTCTTGTGCCGGAAGTTCCCGCCTAGCCGAAAACAAAGTTGATGAGCTCTTTTAAGCAGGCAGCCGGACTCGGGTATAGCTCGGAGCTAAGCCTATCAAGAATCCTCGATGGAACTTTAACATCTCCAGAAATGTTCGAAGTCATCCCCGCCCCATCTTCTTATTTTTATTGAGAGGCAGGATATACAAATAAGGCCCTCGTTAAAGGGGCTTATTCTCAGATATTTGTTTCGATTTAACTTACTGCTTTTGCAGCATCTGCATGATGCCCGAGAAGTCCATATCCGCGTCGCCGGCATCGGCCATTTGCGTGTAAAGCTCGGTGGCGCGTTGGCCCATTGGGGTGGCCGCCGCCGCACTGCCCGCGGCTTCTTGCGATAACAGCAAATCCTTCAACATCATGGCGGCGGCGAAGCCGGGCGCATAACCCTTATTGGCGGGGCTGGTCGGCACCGGCCCGGGCGCGGGGCAATAGCTGGTCATGCTCCAGCACTGGCCGGAAGCGGTGGAGGAAATATCGAAAAATGTCTGCGCGTCCAGACCCAGCTTTTCGCCGAGCATAAAGGCCTCGGCGGTGCCAATCATCGAAATGCCGAGCAGCATATTATTGCAAATCTTTGCGACCTGCCCATTGCCGCTGCCGCCGGCGTGAAAAATATTCTGCCCCATAATATCGAGATAAGGCTTGGCCGCGGCAAAGCCCTCTTCCGTGCCGCCCACCATGAAGGTCAACGTCCCTGCCGCCGCGCCGCCGACACCGCCGGACACCGGCGCATCAACCATGATGAACCCCGCCGCCTCGGCCTGCGCCGAAACCGCGCGCGCCGTATCGACATCAATGGTCGAGCTGTCAATCAGCAGCGCGCCCGCATTGGCCTGCGCCAACACGCCCTCAGCCTCGGTATAAACCGCGCTGACATGCTTGCCCGCCGGCAGCATGGAGACGATAATCTCAGCCTCAGCAACCGCCGCCGCAATGGTGTCAGCAGACACGCCGCCGGCCACGACAAGCGCCGATTTGGTAGCGTCTGACAGGTCAAAACCGGTGACATCATGCCCCGCCGCGACCAAATTCTTCGCCATGGGCAGGCCCATATTGCCCAGCCCGATAAATCCTATTTTGCTCATCATGCTTCCCCTAAAAAACAAGCTCATCATCACCCAGCGGGGCGAAAATGGCGTCAATATCTTGCTGCGGCGTCCAATTCGGCGCGCCGTCTTTCTCCAAAATCGTGGCGCGCACGCCCTCGTAAAAATCGGCCTGCGCCATGATGCGGGTCACGGCGCGCATCTCAATCCGCATACATTCGTCAAAATCTGCCGCCATGCCGTCGCGCATTTGCCGCAATGCCACCGCTGCGCTGGTCGGCGATTTGGTGGCAATCGCCGCCGCTTGCGCCTGCGCCCAATCGCTGCCATCAGCCGCCAATGCGGCGACAACATCCGCCACGCTGTCGCCTGCAAACAAGCGATCAATATCGGCTTGATGGTCAGGCAGTGTTTCGCTTTCAGGCGCGTGATGATGCGCCGCCAAAATCGCGTCCACATCGCCGCCTTCAGACAGCGCGGCTTTCAGCGCGTCAATGTTTTCAGAAGCCATGTAATGCGTCGCCACACCGGCGGCCAGCGCATCGGCACCGCGCAAACGCGCGCCGGTCAGCACCAGCCACGCCCCGGTCTCGCCCGGCAAACGCGGCAGAAAATACGTGCCGCCAACATCGGGCAGCAAACCGATACCGGTTTCGGGCATGGCAAACATCGTCCGCTCGGTCGCCACGCGATGGCTGCCATGCACAGAGACACCCACGCCGCCGCCCATTGTAATGCCGTCAATCAGCGCAATATAGGGCTTCGGATAGGTTTTGATGGTGCGGTTGAGCTGATATTCCTCGCGGTAAAAACCGGTCGCCTCGGGCGCACCCGCATTGCCCCAATCATGCAGGGCGCGAATATCGCCACCGGCGCAAAAGCCCTTCTCGCCCGCCCCTTCAATAACAATATGCGCCACCGCATCATTCACCGCCCAGTCAGCCAGCACCGGCTTCATCAGCCGCACCATATTGAGCGTCAAAGCGTTTAGCGCCTCGGGGCGGTTCAGTGTAATGACGCCGCTTTTGCCGACAATCTCGAACAGCACTTCTTGCGTCATTACTTCAGCAACTCGCGCGCAATAATCACCCGCATGATTTCATTCGTGCCCTCAAGGATTTGATGCACACGCAAATCGCGCACCATGCGCTCGACTTCATAATCTTGCAGATAGCCATAGCCGCCATGAATTTGCAGCGCCTCATTGGCCACATTAAAGCATGTATCGGTTACAAAGCGTTTGGCCATGGCCGATTTGCGGGTCTTTTCAGGCTTGCCCTCATCAAGCGTTTTGGCGGCCTCATAAAGCATTAGCCGCGCCGCCTCCAAATCGGTTGCCATATCGGCCAGCTTAAATTGTATCGCCTGAAATGCCGCGATTGATTGGCCGAATTGCTCGCGGGTTTTGGAATAGTCGAGCGCCTTATCAAAGGCGCGCTGCGCCGTGCCGAGCGAGCAAGCGGCGATATTCAAACGCCCGCCATCAAGACCCATCATGGCGAATTTGAAGCCCTCGCCCTCCGCGCCAATTCGGTTTTCAACCGGCACGCGGCAATCTTCAAAAATAACCTGCGCCGTCGGCTGATTGTTCCAGCCCATTTTCTTTTCATTGGCCCCGAAGGAAAGCCCGGGCGTGCCTTTTTCAACAATGAAGCAAGAAACGCCGCTCGGCCCTTTTGCAGTATCGGCGTCGCCCGTACGCACCATCGCGACATAAATATCCGATACGCCGCTGCCGGAGATGAAAGCCTTAGACCCGTTCAGCACATAATGGTCGCCATCACGCACCGCTTTTGAGCGCATCGCGCCGGCATCTGAGCCAGAGCCCGGTTCAGTGAGGCAATAGCTGGCGATTAACTCCATGTTTGTCAGGCCGGGCAGATATTTTGCGCGCTGGGCGGCATTGCCGAAACTGTCAATCATCCAACTGGCCATATTGTGAATGGTCATATAGGCGGCGGTTGATGTGCAGCCGCCGGACAATGCCTCAAAAATCAAGGCGGCATCGAAGCGCGACAGGCCGGAGCCGCCATGTTCTTCCTGCAAATAAATACCGGCAAAGCCAAGCCCGGCCATTTCTCTCAGCGTATCGACCGGAAAATGCTTTTCCTCGTCCCACTGCATGGCAAAAGGCGCAAGCTTCTCAGCCGCGAAATCGCGCGCCATATCCTGAATGGCAATTTGCTCTTCACTCAACATTGATGACCTCCACTGCGCTAATTTATGCCGCGCTTTCAAAGGCAAGGCAAGCATATCGGCATGTTGCCGAGCGGCCTTAGGCGGGCTATGTAAACAATAGATTGAATAGGAATGAACTGATGACACACCGTGCCTTCCCTGCGATCCGCATGCGCCGCCTGCGCCAAGCCGATTGGTCGCGCCGTTTGGTCACCGAAAACATGCTTTCGGTGAACGACCTGATTTGGCCGATTTTCATTATTGAGGGCGACAATATTACGGAGCCTGTGGCCTCTATGCCGGGCGTTGAGCGCCTCAGCATTGACCTGGCGGTTAAGGCCGCAAAAGAGGCTGCCGCGCTGGGTATTCCGGTGATTGCGCTATTTCCCAATACGCCTGATGCGGCGCGCTCTGATGATGGGCAAGAAGCGCTAAACCCCGATAATCTGGTTTGCCGCGCCACCCGTGCCATTAAACAAGCCGTGCCGCAAATCGGCATTTTATGCGATGTCGCGCTTGACCCCTATACGGCGCATGGCCATGACGGCTTGCTTGATGGCGAGACGATTTTGAATGATGAGACGGTTGAGATTTTGGTTGGCCAGTCGCTCAATCAGGTATCGGCGGGCTGCGATATTATTGCACCTTCTGATATGATGGATGGCCGCATCGCCGCCATTCGCAATGAGTTGGAAGCCACCGGAAATCACGACACGCTGATTATGGCCTATAGCGCGAAATATGCCTCGGCTTTCTATGGCCCGTTTCGCGACGCGGTCGGTTCGGGCGACAGATTAAAGGGCGATAAGAAAACCTATCAAATGGACCCGGCCAATAGCGATGAGGCGTTGCAAGAAATCGCGCTGGATATTGAAGAAGGCGCGGATATGGTGATGGTCAAGCCGGGCATGCCCTATTTGGATATTGTGACGCGCTGTAAGCAAAGTTTTGGCGTGCCGACTTTCGCTTATCAAGTATCCGGCGAATACGCCATGCTGGCGGGGGCGATTGAGCGCGATTGGCTCGACCGCGACCGCGTTATCCTCGAAAGCCTGATGTCGTTTAAGCGCGCCGGTGCCGATGGTATTCTGACCTATTTCGCGCTCGACGCGGCCAAACTGCTGAACGGCTAAAATTTCTGCTCCCACGCAAAACCGATTTGCGCGTCGCGCCCCGCATGTTTTTCAACCTTCAGCCCAAGACTGCTGAAACCGCGCTCATGCGTCAGACTCAGCATTAAGGGTCGCGCGGCTGACTGCGAAGAAACCTCATCATTGCGAAACAAGACCGACCCGTCGGCTTGGCGTTTATGCGGGCGCGACAATTTCAGCGAGCCGCTTCAAAATAAGTCGGCTGGCTGAGCTGCAAAGTGTAATCGCGATACGCAATATCAACATCAAAGGCCGAGGCAACGGCATGCTGCGTGCCGCGAATAAGGCTTTCGCTCTGCGGTAATAAATGACTGAAGGTAAAATGCACTTCGGTCGATATGGTGAAGGCCTCACCAATTGAGAAATCTTTACCAAAGGAAAACAAAGCGCTGTGCGACGGCCCAAGTTTCAGCTCGCCATCGCCGATTGTATTCATCAACCCTTCCAATTCGCCGACCCAACCAAACTCAAAACGCCCGCGCTGCCGCTACAGCCGACCAACGCCAGACGGAAGCAGACGACCCAAATCGGGGGCGCTGAGGCAAAAACAGGCCGCGAAAGCCCATTATATGGACGAAACACAAACACGAATACGCAACGAACTCAGGTACAAAATATCTAACGTCATATTTCGTACTATCGGCAGGCGCAGTTAAGAATGCGTTTATTCTTTTTTATTCATCTCTATTTACTTTATTTACTTTGATTGAATTTATTTACTTTCGTGTCGTAGCCGACGAATGAGGCTGGACGTATCCCAGCGCCCGCCGCCCATCGCTTGAACCTCTTCATAATAGGTTTTTACCAATTGCGTGACCGGTAAAGAAACATTGCTACGTGTGGCTTCGTCGAGACAGATTCCGAGGTCCTTAACCATCCAATCAACGGCGAAACCGAAATCAAATTCATCATCAATCATCGTCTCAAAGCGATTTTCCATCTGCCAGCTTTGCGCTGCGCCTTTGGCAATTACATCAATCACCGCCTTGCCGTCCAAACCGGCTTTATCGGCAAAATGCAGCCCCTCTGACAGTCCTTGCACAAGCCCGCCAATGCAAATTTGATTGACCATTTTGGTCAACTGACCGGCACCTGACGGCCCCATGAGCCGCCGTGCCCTGGCGAAACAATCAATCAACGGGACGGCTTTCTCGAATGTCGCATCGTCGCCGCCCGCCATCACCGTCAATGCGCCATTGACTGCGCCTGCTTCACCGCCTGAAACCGGCGCGTCGAGCATGGCGCACGCTTTGTCAGCGCAGGCCGCCGCCAATTCGCGCGCAACATCGGCTGAGGTGGTGGTGTGGTCAATCAGAACAGCGCCCGCGCCCATGCCTGCCAGCGCGCCATTTGCGCCCAATATAACGGCGCGCAAATCATCATCATTGCCGACACAGGTGAAGACAAAGGCGGCGTTTTCAGCCGCTTCGCGCGGCGTATCGGCTTTTTGGCCGCTATGTTCAGCGACCCATTTTTCGGCTTTTTCGGCGGTGCGATTATAAACTGTGACCTGATGCCCGGCCGCCGCGAGATGCCCCGCCATTGGATAGCCCATCACGCCAAGACCGATGAAAGCCAGCTTGCTCATTTTCCAGCGCTTTCTGCCAGTCCGGTGTAAGCACCGCGAAAATAAATCAGCGGCGCACGTTGCTTGGTGCAATGGCGCACGCCATCAATGCCGCCAATCAGCAACAAGTGGTCACCGGCTTCGATTTTATGATGAACATGACAGTCGAAATGCGCCAATGCGCCTATTAAGGCGGGGGAGCTGTCGATCACGTCTTCAATTTCATCAGCGCCCAGTTCATGACTGCCCGACCCCGCCATGCGGTTCGATAAATCAACTTGATCGGCGGCCAAAATATTGACGCTAAAGCGGCTGACCGCCGCAACATCATCATAAAGCTGCGATTCATTGGCCAGACACCAAGACAGCAGAGCCGGTTCAAGCGACACGGAAGCAAAGCTGTTAATGGTCAAGCCGAGCGGGCGGTTTTCACGGTCATGAAAGCCGATAATGGCTACGCCGGTGCCAAAGTGACCGAAAGCCTGACGCAAATCTAAGGGGGTGGCCATGAAAATCTCCACTAATCCAGCAAATACTTGCTGCTTTATGCCCTAAACACTGCAGTAAATCTAGGGAATAGCGCGAATAGCCTGTATAACAGCCTAATGGAAACGAACATTCATATGTGGATTGGCTTTGCCGTTATCGGCTTTGCCATGCTGGCCTATGGCAGCGAGCGGCTGACAATGGAGCTGACATCGCTGCTGGTTATTTTGACTTTCATGCTGCTGTTTACCCTCGCCCCGTTGAGCGATGCCGATGGCGCATTGCTTATTTCCAGCAGCGATATGCTGGCGGGTTTTGCCAATCCCGCGCTGATTACCATTATGGCCTTGCTGGTGATGGCGCAGGGCTTGTTTCAATCGGGCGCGCTTGAAAGGCTGATAGACCAAGCCTCACGCCGTGCGGCGCGCAGCCCCGAATTGGCGATTTTCACCGTGCTTATCGGCGCGATGATTGCCTCGGCATTTTTGAATAATACACCGGTCGTGCTGATGGTTATTCCAGTGCTGGCGGCGATGGCCAGCCGCGCCTCGTCCAATGCTTCACCTTTTATGATGGCGCTCAGCTTCATCACTATTCTGGGCGGCATGCTGACACTTATCGGCTCCTCGACCAATTTGCTGGTGGCTGACACAGCGGCGCGACTTGGCATGACGGAGCTTGGCTTTTTCGACCAAACCCTGCCCGGCTTGGTGCTGATGGGCGTCGGTAGCCTTTATGTGCTGTTTATCATGCCGCGCATTTTGAAGACTCGCGAAGCCGGACAAGATGACAGCGACACGGATAGCGGGCGGCAATATATTATCGAGCTTCGCCTGCGTTATGGTGACAGCCTCATCGGCTCTGAGACGGCCGCCGGATTTCTGCCTGCTCTCTCGGGCATGACTTTGCAAATGATTGAAAGTGGCGGGCAAACCATGCTGCCGCCATTTGACGACCACACGTTGTGCGCCGGTGATAAGCTTTTTATTGCCGCCACCCGTCGCGAGATTGCCGATGCGCTGACGCAAAAAGAACATCCCTTGCGCGATCATCTGATGCAGCTTGTGCCGACCGAAAGCGATAGTGGCGAGGATTTAATGCTGGCCGAATTGGTGGTCGCGCCCGGCTCGCGCATGGCACAGCGCGCTATCGGGCAAACCGGCTTCACCCATACGACAGACTGCCTGATTATCGGCCTGCAAAGACGTAGCCGCATGTTGCGTCATGAAATGAGCGATATTCGCCTGAAAGCCGGTGATGTTTTATTGGTCATCGGCCAGCAGAGCGCGATTGAAGGTCTGCGCCATAATCGCGATACGCTGCTGATGGAATGGTCGGCACGTGAATTGCCGCGTTTTGAAAAAGCCGGTCGCGCTAGGTTGATTTTTGGTGCCACGGTTCTTGCCGCCGCCAGCGGATTCGTGCCGATTGTGCTGGCTGCGCTGGCCGGTGCCGTCGGCATGGTGGCCAGCGGCGTGCTGAATGTGCGCCAAGCCAGCCGTGGGTTTGATTTGCGAATTTTTCTGGTCGTTGCCGCGGCTTTGGCAATGGCGCAATCAATGGAAGTGACCGGCGGCGCGGCCTATGTCAGCAGCAATTTCTTGAGCCTGTTTGACAATGGCAGTCCGGCGATTGTGCTGTCGGCTTTCTTCCTTTTATGCACGGTGGTGACCAATCTTTTATCAAATAACGCCACTGCCGTTTTGTTTACCCCGCTCGCGGTGAATTTGGCCGACGCGCTGAATGTTGACCCGATGGCCTTTGTGCTGGCGGTCATATTTGCAGCAAGCTGTAGCTTCGCTACGCCGATAGCCTATCAAACAAATTTGCTGGTAATGACGCCGGGTAATTTCCGCTTTGGGGACTTTATGCGCGCCGGTATTCCGCTGGTTATCATATTATGGTTAACTTATTCGGCCTTTGCACCTTGGTATTTCGGCCTTTAGGATTGAGTTATTATGAACCAATCAAGCGGACATAGACTGCCCTCTTTCTTCATAACGGACCCGATGCCGTGTCCGTATATTGAAGGCATGATGGAGCGCAAGCTGTTTACCCATATTGCGGGCGAAAGCGCCGATGAGATTAACAATAATCTGACCCATGCCGGTTTTCGCCGCAGCCAGACCATTGCCTATCGTCCGGCTTGCGATAAATGCGCGGCTTGCCGGTCGGTGCGCGTGCAAGTCGAGGGCTTTACGCCGTCGCGCAATATGCGAAAAATTTTGAACCGCAATAGCGGCCTGACTGCCGAGGTCATCGGCCCCAATACCAGCCGTGAACAATATGACTTGCTGCGCCGTTATCTCGATAATCGGCACGAAGATGGTGGCATGGCGCAAATGACCGTGCTTGATTATATGGCGATGGTCGAAGAAACGTCGGTAAAAACCAATCTGGTGGAGTATCGCAATGGCGACGGCCACCTCATCGCCTGCTTGCTGGTCGATGAAATGCAAGATGGCCTGTCGCTTGTCTATTCATTCTTCGAGCCGGATATGGTATCTCATAGTCTGGGTAGCTATGTTATTCTGGATCAAATTGCGCGCGCTCAAACAATGGGTCTGCCGCATGTGTATCTTGGTTATCTGATCGAAGATTGCAGTAAAATGAGTTACAAGAAGCGGTTCAAACCGCTGCAAATTTTGGACGCAGAAGGATGGCAGACCTATTCTGATAAGAAATAGGCTGCCCGGGAGGTTCTCATGAATAAGAAAATAAATCGCCGCGCCATTATTGGCGGGCTGGCCACCGGTACTGCCGCTGCTGCGGTTTCTGCTCCGGCCTATGCAAGGGGCAAACGTGGGCTGAAAATGGTCACGACTTGGCCGAAAAATTTCCCCGGCTTGGGCACTGCGCCTGAAAATATCGCCAAGCGCGTCAGCGCCATGACGGACGGGCAGTTGGAAATCAAAATCTACGCCGCCGGTGAATTGGTCGGCGCGTTTGAAAGTTTTGATGCCGTCTCTACCGGCACGGCAGATATGTATAATGGCGCGGAATATTATTGGCAGGGCAAATCGGCTGCCTTTAATTTCTTCACCGCCGTGCCCTTTGGCATGACGGCGCAAGAGCTCAACGCATGGATTGATTTCGGTGGTGGCCGACAGCTTTGGGAAAGCCTGTCTGCCAAGTTTAACGTCATCGCTTTTCAATCGGCCAATACGGGCGTGCAAATGGGCGGCTGGTTCAACAAGGAAATCAAGTCGCTAGACGACTTTAAGGGCTTGAAAATTCGCATGCCCGGTCTCGGTGGCGAAGTGATGCGTCGCCTTGGTGCGGCGGCTGTCGCCCTGCCCGGCGGTGAGATTTTCCCGGCCATGAAAAGTGGTGCCATTGATGCCAGCGAATGGGTTGGCCCATGGAATGATTTGGCTTTCGGCTTTCATCAAGTCGCCAAATATTATTACTGCCCGGGCTTTCACGAGCCGGGCGCCGGCCTGTCAACCGGCTTTAATCTCGATGTCTGGAAGTCTTTGAGCAAAAGCCAGCAAGAGATTATTCGCAATGCTTGCGCGGCAGAAAATGCCACAACGACCCATGAGTATAATTATAAGAACGCATCGGCGCTCAACACATTGGTCAAAAAGCATAATGTCAAAGTGCGGAGTTTTACGCCTGACATCATGCAGGCGCTGAAAAATACCTCGGATAAAGTATTGGCCGAGGCGGCTGCCAAAGACCGGTTCACCGCCAAAGTTCTTGCCAGCTTCAAAGCGTCGCTGGCCAATTCAATGGAATGGGGGGCACGTAGCGAAGAGCCCTATACACTGGCGCGGCGACAGGTATAACCATAGGTGTAATGAACAAGTTGCAATCACTGGCGGCGCTGATTGATGCGTTTAATCATGCGATAGGGCGCAGCGCCGCTTGGCTGGCACTGGCAATGGTATTGGTACAATTTGCCGTTGTCGTGCTGCGCTATGTGTTCGGCATCGGCTCAATTATGATGCAGGAAGCCATTGTTTATATGCACGGCGTGCTGTTTATGATGGCCGCTGCCGACACCCTTTTGCAAGACGAGCATGTGCGCGTTGATATTTTCTATGCGCGCGCCGTAGAACAACGCAAAGCGCTTATCAATCTGCTGGGCTGCGCTTTCTTCGTCCTGCCATTTTGTATTCTCATCGCTTATGTCTCCCTTGATTATGTATCCATGTCATGGTCGGTGCGCGAAGGCTCGCGTGAAACCAGCGGTATTCAGGGTGTGTTTTTGTTGAAGTCGGTGATACTGCTTTTCGCCGCGCAATTATCGTTGCAAGCCATATCTGGCATTTTGACCAATGCCAGCAAGTTGATGAGGTCAGAACGTGGCTGAAGCCCTTGACCTCATCATGTTTGCCGTGGCGTGCTTGTTTCTCATGGCGGGTTTTCCGGTGGCCTTTACGCTGGCCGGTGCAGCATTGATATTCGGCCTGCTCGGCCATTGGTTTGACGTCTTCGATACCAGCTTTTTCTTCGCCCTGCCGCAGCGCATTTTCGGCACCATGACCAATGAGGTGCTGATTGCCGTGCCGCTTTTCGTTTTCATGGGCACCATGCTGGAGCGTGCGCGCATTGCCGAAGACTTGCTGGAAAATATGAGCCTGCTTTTTGGTCGCCTGCGCGGTGGGCTCGGCATTTCCGTCTCAATTGTCGGCGCATTGCTGGCCGCTTCCACCGGCATTGTCGGCGCAACGGTTGTCACAATGGGGCTGTTATCTCTGCCGACCATGTTGAAGCGCGGCTATGATCCGTCGCTGGCGGCGGGGTCTATTGCGGCGGCGGGAACACTGGGGCAAATCATACCGCCCTCTATCGTCTTGGTGCTGCTGGGTGATGTAATTGCCAATGCCTATCAAAAAGCCCAGCTCGAACAAGGCATTTTCTCGCCCGACACTGTGTCGGTTGGCGAGCTGTTTGCCGGTTCGCTATTACCCGGTCTGGTATTGGTCGGCTTCTACATCGCCTATCAAATTTTCATCGCCTATACGCAACCGGAAAAATCACCGCCCGCCGAATTGACCGAAAGCGTTTCCCTGCCTGCATTATTGCGCGCGTTATTGCCGCCCATTTTGCTGATAATCGCTGTACTTGGGTCGATTTTGGGCGGCATTGCCACGCCAACCGAGGCCGCATCGGTAGGGGCCATCGGCACGATATTATTGGCCGGTGAAAAACTTTCTAATGGCGGTCGCCTGATGCGCTTGGGTGCGCTTTCGCTTATCGCGCTAGTTGTCCTGACCGGGTTTATGGATTTACGCATTAATCGCGATGAGATTGCCGCTTTTGATTATCTCGGCATTGCCCTCGCCTTAGGGCTATGCGCTATTTTGGCGGCGGCGCTTTTGGTTAGCTTAAACATGGCGTGCGCCGATAATGTGCTGCGTAATGTTGTGCGCGCGACGACGCATACCACCTCTATGGTGTTTGTCATTCTCATCGGCGCGGCCCTGTTCTCTCTGGTGTTTCGTGGGCTCGGCGGCGACGAGACCATTCAAGCCCTGTTGGAAGATTTGCCCGGCGGCAAATGGGCCGCCATTGCTGTGGTCATGTTTATTATGTTCTTGCTCGGCTTCTTCCTCGATTTTATTGAGATTATTTTCGTGGTCGTGCCGATTGTCGGGCCGATATTGCTGGCAATGGGCGTCGATCCGGTCTGGCTTGGCGTGATGATGGCAATTAATCTGCAAACCAGCTTCCTCACCCCGCCATTCGGTTTCGCGCTGTTTTATCTGCGCGGCGTTGCCCCCGCCAGCGTCACCACCGGTCAAATTTATCGCGGCGCCATTCCCTTTGTCGCCATTCAATTGTTCACGCTGGCCTTGCTGGCGTTTTTCCCTCAACTGGCGACTTGGTTGCCGGAAGTGGTGTTTGGAGACTGACCCATGAAAATGCCCAATATGGTTATCACCACGTTGGCGGCTATCGCCATTATCACCGCGCTTGGTTTTTGGGCGCGTGATGATGGCCGCGTCGGCAATAATGAAATCGGCCTTGAGGTCGGTGTGCCGATTGAGCATAGGCTGACCGCGCTTAAAACAACGCCCCTGCCCGTCGTGCTGCGCTTGGTCAATAATACCAATGAAATTATGCCGCTGACCGCCGATGGCCCGTGCAAAGTGTTCCGCTATTTCATCACCACCTCTGAGGGCGGTTTTATTCAGGCCATGCGTAAGCCGGAGGTCTGCACCGAGACGCAAACCCGCGCCGCTTTGGCCGAACAAGATGTGATTGAAGAAATCCGCCAAGTGCCGCTCGACAGCCGGCGCTATAAGCCGGGCAAATATGTCGTGCGAATTAAGTTTTGGAATTATGAGGGCGAAGCGGCCTTCACCCTCACCAACTGAGTGACTAAAGCCGGTTCGGAAAAGCCGCGCCCATGAGCCCATCAGTCGGAAAACCTTTCGGACGAATTCGACCGGCCTGTGCGCGCAAACCCTGCCATTCTTCCAAATCCGTGAAAACGCGCTCGCGCCCTGCTTTATCGGCAATCTTCAGCCCGTCTTTTTCAGCATAGCATCGCGCATCAGCCAAATGCCCGTCGCCATGACGTTGCAAGCGCACACCCTTGCCGCGCGGCATTTCCGGCACATCGGCCAGCGCAAAACATAGCAGCTTGCGGTTTTCGCCCAGCACCGCCACCTTATTGCCAATCACCGGCACACAAATCGCCGCCTCATCGGGCGATTTAACATTAAGGATTTGCTTGCCCGCTTTGCGATTGGCAATCATTTCATTCTCAGCCACCACAAAGCCATTGCCGATACGCGACGCGACCAGCAGCTTGCGGTCGGGCTGATGCACAAATATCTCGATAATTTCGTCCGACGGTTCAATGTCCAACATCATACGCACCGGATCGCCATTGCCACGCCCGCCGGGCAGCTTCGCCACATCAAGCGTATAGGCGCGCCCATTGGTGACAAACAGCACCAGCTTATCAGTGGTCATGGCATGCAGCACAAATGCGCCCTTGTCGCCGTCTTTGTAGGTCAGCTTGCTGCTGTTCTCGGCATGACCTTTCATGGCGCGTATCCAGCCTTTTTGAGAGCAGACAACCGTCACCGGTTCCTTCTCAACCATGATTTCAAGCGGCACAGCTTCATCATCGGCAATCTCCTCAAAGGAGGTGCGACGCTTGCCCAATTCGGTTTTTGGTCCAAACTGCTTACGAATATCCTTAATCTCAGCCGCGATAATCGCTTGCTGTTGCGCGTCCGATTTCAGCAATTCTTTCAGCTCTTTCATCTCAGCCGATAGCGCCGCATGTTCGGTGCGAATGCCGTCTTCTTCAAGTTTCCGCAAAGCGCGCAGACGCATATTCAAAATCGCATCAGCTTGCACTTGGGTCAGCTTAAAGACTTTCATCAATTCATCGCGCGGCTCGTCTTCCTCGCGGATAATGCGAATGACCTCATCAAGATTGAGATAGGCAATCAGATAGCCGTCCAGCACCTCAAGGCGCGCCGTGATTTTATCGAGCCGATATTGCGATTTCCGCACCAACACAACATTGCGATGCGCCAGCCATTGCGTCAGCACTTCGCGCAAGCCCATCACGCGCGGCACGCCCTCGCTGTCCAACACATTCATATTCAGCGAGAAGCGGCTCTCCAAATCGGTCTGGCGATACAGCACGGCCATAATTTGCGCCGGGTCGAAATTCTTGCTTTTCGGCTCAATGACGACGCGAATATCCTCAGCGCTTTCATCGCGTATATCGTCCAGCATCGGCAATTGCCGCGCATTCATCAACTCGGCGATTTTTTCAATCAGCCGCGATTTTTGAATCTGATAGGGAATTTCAGTAATGACAATCTGCCAAGTGCCGCGACCAAGCTGCTCAACCTCATAGCGCGCCCGCACCCGCATCGAGCCACGACCGGTTGCATAGGCCTCGCGCAAAGCTTCAGGGCTTTCAACGCAAATGCCGCCGGTCGGGAAATCCGGCCCTTTGACATATTCCATCAGCGTATCAATGCGCGCATTCGGCGTTTTCAACAGATGCAGCGCGGCGGCGCAAAGCTCATCAACATTATGCGAGGGAATACTCGTCGCCATGCCAACCGCAATGCCGGACGCACCATTGGCCAGCAAATTAGGGAAGGCCGCGGGCAGCACAATCGGCTCTTCATCTTCGCCATCATAAGTATCGCGGAAATCAACCGTGTCGCTGTCGAGGTCTTGCAGCAGCAAACCGGCAATCTCGGTCATGCGCGCTTCCGTGTAACGCATGGCGGCAGCATTATCGCCATCGACATTGCCAAAATTGCCCTGCCCATCAACCAGCGGATAGCGCACTGCAAAATCTTGCGCCAAACGCACCAAAGCGTCGTAAACCGCTTGGTCACCATGCGGGTGATACCGGCCAATAACATCGCCAACAACGCGGGCGGATTTCTTAAAACCCTGCTCGGGGTCAAGGCGCAACTGCCGCATGGCAAACAGCAAGCGGCGATGCACGGGCTTCAACCCGTCGCGCACATCAGGCAAGGCGCGGTTGGTAATGGTCGATAGCGCATAGGCCAGATAACGGGTTTCCAACGCCGCTTTCAGGCTAACGGATTCTTCTTGGGGCAGTTCATCGACATCGCTCATCGCTGAGTTATGCCAGATTCGCAAGCTATCGCGCCAGCATATCCATTAATCTTTGTCGCGCCGGTGGCATTTTTAGGCCATTGGGCAAATAAACCCGCCGCTCCAAAAAATGGCCGGTCAGTTCCATCGCCTTTTGCACATCTTCGTCTGAGGCATTGGCCGACGGGTCGAGCAGAAATTGCGGCAGCACAAACATTTTATCCAGATAAGGCCGGGCCGCATCGCGACTGACAGCGCGGCCTGAGCGCGGCGAGACATATTCCAATTGCTCAATCACACCGGTTGCGGCGCAACATGACAAATCCAGCCCAAAACCGATTTCCTCCAATAACGCCATTTCAAAACGCGCCAATAAGGCAGGCCAAGTGTCGGCATCGTCCATCGCCGCAATAACCAACATCAGCGTATCATAGAGGCGCGGATAGGCTTGCCGCTCCGGCGTTATTTGCATCAGCGCGCAAAGCGAGGTCAGTCCGGCCAATGTTTTGGCATCGCTCATTGCCTCAGCCGCATGGGCGCGACCGGCATCAACCGTTATCGTGCCAAGATGCTCGGACAATCGGGCGCGCCATGTTGCCACCACCATATTGCCGGGTTGCAAGACAGGCCGCAGGCGGCGGCTATTGCCGCCCCGCACCAAGCCGCCAAAGCGGCCATGTGCGCGCGAGAACACATCAATAATGGCGCTGCTTTCGCCATGCGCCCGCGCCGCCAGAACAAGACCTTCGGCCTCCCACTGCATGGCTAAACCTTATAATCAAGACCCAGCATGCGATATCGCTCAGGGTCTTCCTGCCAGTTTTTACGCACTTTCACAAAGGTGAATAAATGCACACGGCATTCAAACATGTCTTGTAATTCTTCCCGCGCCTGCGCGCCGATTTCCTTAATCGTCTGCCCGCCCTTGCCCAGCACAATGGCTTTTTGCGAATCCCGCTGCACATAGACGGTTTGCTCAATCCGCACCGAGCCGTCCTTTTTATTTTCCCATTTCTCGGTTTCGACCGTCAGCGCATAAGGCAATTCTTGATGCAGCCGCAAAAATAATTTCTCGCGCATCACCTCAGACGCCAGAAGCAGAGATGGAATATCTGCCGCTTGGTCTTCCGGATAAAGCCAGGGCCCTTCCGGCATGGCTTCGGTCAAGGTGTCCTTCAAACGCTCAAGCCCGTCACCGGTCAGCGCCGACACCAAAAACGTATCCTTAAAGGCAACGCGCTCATTGAGTTTTTGCACCAACGCCAGCAAGCTGTCATTCCGCACGGCGTCAATTTTATTGATAACCAGCGAGGCCTGCTTCTTGCTGCCGGCCAAGCCGTCCAGCATAATATCAATCTCTTTCGTATCAGCGCGCGCCGCATCAAGCACAACAAGAACCTCATCGGCATCATTCACGCCCATCCAAGCCTCATTCACCATTGCGCGATCGAAACGTTGCTTGGCTGCAAAAATACCCGGCGTATCGACCAGAATAATCTGCGCTTCGCCGTGCATGACAACAGCGCGCAACCGCATGCGCGTGGTCTGCGCTTTTTGCGTGACAATCGCCACTTTCTGACCGACCAGCGCATTAGAGAGCGTCGATTTGCCGGCATTGGGCGGGCCGATAACGGCCACAAATCCACATTTTTGACTCATTCCCCATATTCCTTTTTAAGCCGTATCAGCAGATCCAAAGCTGCGGCCTGCTCAGCTTTTTTGCGCGATTGCCCCTCTCCCTGCGCCGTGCCGAGCGCGCTTTTGGTGGCGACAATAAAATGCGGCGCATGTGCCGCCCCGCTTTGCTCAATAATCTCATAAGTCGGAAAATCATGGCCGCGCTTGGCCAGATATTCTTGCAATGCCGTTTTCCCATCAATCGGCACATCTTCTTGCCCGTCCAGCAGATCGGCCCAATGGGTATTGATAACGGCATACGCCTTATCGAACCCCGCATCAAGAAACACCGCGCCCAATATCGCCTCACACGCATCAGCCAGGATGGCATCGGGCAATTTCGTGCGGTTTTGAATCCCGCTATCGGTTTTCAGCACGGCGGCGATATTCCAAGCCTTCGCAACTTTGGCGCAGGTTTTGCCACTGACAAGCTGGCTGAGGCGGCGCGATAATGCGCCCTCCGGCTCAAACGGATAGCGCGCCACCAATGTTTGAGAAATCGCGAGACCCAATACGCGGTCGCCCAAAAACTCTAACGCCTCATTGTCATCATCAACATTCAGACTGGCATGGCGCAGCGCGCGATTGAGCAAGCTCATATCGGCAAAATAATGCCCGATGGTTTCTTGAAGCGTGTTCAAAGAAGCCATTAATCCACCAAATTAAAAAGGCGCGACAAGCGAATGGAAATCGGCCAACGCCAAAGCTCCCAAAAGCGCGTGCGGTCATCGAATGAGAAGAAAAGAATTTGCGCCGGCCCGACAAGGTTTTCATGCGGCACAAAACCGACATAACGCACAAAACGGCTATCGGTCGAATTATCCCGATTGTCGCCCATCATAAAATAATGCCCGTCCGGCACTTCATAAATGCCGGTATTATCTGCCGGACTGTTGTCCATTTGGTCGAGCGTGATATATGACCGCCCGCTTGGCAGCGTCTCGCGATACCGCCTTATCTCAACCGGTGGGGCGTTGCGGCGTAAATCTTCAAAGTCTGACAGACGCTCGCGTTTCAACGGCGCGCCATTCAGCCAAACCACGCCGCTCTTAATCTGAATTTTATCGCCCGGCAGGCCAATCACGCGCTTAATGAAATCGGTGCGCCCGTCAGAGGGCAGCTTAAACACCACAACATCGCCCCGCGCCGGACCGCTTGCCGAACTGCGCCCACTAAATAGTGGCGGGCTGAACGGAAAGCTATGCCGCGAATAGCCATAGGAAAACTTGCTGACGAATAGAAAATCACCAATCAGCAGGGTCGGCTTCATGGAGCTGGACGGAATGTTAAAGGGCTGGAAAAGCAGCGAGCGAATAATCACCGCAATAATCGCGGCAATTACGAAAATCCGCACATTATCCTGCCATGTGTCGCCCTTTTTTAGCGGCTCGGTTTTGCTGTCCTCAGCCATCAGTCCTGCCCCTCTTGCGGCACAGCCGAAATAATGACAATGGCTTGCGCGGTCGGAAAATCATCAGTGATGGTCAGGTCTATTTGCGCGCTCATGCCGGTCGGCACCATTTTGTTGAGCCGCGCCAAAGCCCCATTGGTCAGCGTCATGGTCGGCTTGCCCGATGGCAGATTGGTGACGCCCATATCGCGCCAAAACACACCCTGCCGTAGGCCGGTGCCCAGTGCTTTAGAGCAGGCTTCTTTCGCGGCGAAGCGTTTGGCATAAGAGGCGGCGCGCAATTTGCGACGCTCCGAACGCTTCTGTTCAGTATCGGTAAACAAGCGTTGCACAAAGCGGTCACCAAATCGCTCCAGCGTTTTTTCAATGCGGCGAATGTCAATAATGTCATTGCCGATGCCGAGTATCATGAGTTCTCTCCGGCGCGCGCATCAATCATCAGGCCGCGCATTTTGGCAATCGCTTCCTCAAGGCCGATGAAAATCGCTTCGCCAATCAGAAAATGTCCGATATTCAATTCCACCACTTGCGGAATGGCGGCAATCGGCGCGACGGTTTCAAAGCACAGGCCATGTCCCGCATGAACTTCCAGCCCCAAGCTATCGGCCAGCACCGCACCGGCTCTCAGCTTCTCCAATTCGGCGGCAAAAGCCGCGTCATCGCCATCGTGATGGGCATGGCAATATGTGCCGGTATGCAATTCAATAATATCAGCCCCCAGCTTCGCCGAGGCTTCAATTTGGGCGGCATCGGCATCAATGAATAATGACACGCGAATACCGGTTTTTTTTAGCGGGTCAATAATGCCGGGCAGATGATTGCCATTCACCACCACATCAAGGCCGCCTTCGGTTGTCACTTCTTGGCGTTTCTCCGGCACGATGCAGCAAGCATTGGGCTTATGGCGCAGCGCAATGGCCAGCATTTCTTCGGTCGCGGCCATTTCCAAATTCAACGGCAACCCAATGCCGCTGGCCAAACGCTCAATATCGCCATCACCAATATGGCGGCGGTCTTCGCGCAAATGGGCGGTGATACCATCAGCACCGGCGCGTGCCGCTGCCTCAGCCGCGCGCACCGGGTCGGGCAAGCCGCCACCGCGCGCGTTCCGAATAGTCGCAACATGGTCGATATTAACGCCCAGTCTTAATGGATCAGTTTCAGACATTAGTTTTTATTAGCACCCTTTTTCGCCGCTGCACTGCGTTTTCTCTCCAAGCGGTCAATGCGTTGGCGTTGATAGGCTTCGATGGACCACAGGCTTGGATAATAGACCGCAATACCGAGAATCAAACCGACCGGCAGCCAGCCTATCATCATCGGCCCAATCACCGGCAGCAGCGCGCCCATCGGGGCTTCAACAATCAGCGAGAATGACAATTCGGGCAATTCGCGCCCCTCATCATTGCGCCGCAGCAGAAAATTTCCGGTGCCGAAAGTGGCCAGCCAGATAAACGGAAAGCTGGCCGGATTGCCGACCCATGTTCCCAAAACAGCCGCAATGAAATTGCCGCCGACGAAATAAATAATCAGCGCGCACCATAAAATATGCGTGCCCAGAAGCGGATTGGCAGAAGCGAAAGCGCCAATCGCCAAACCCAGCGCAATGGAATGGGGTGTTCCCGACAGACGAATGGTGCGCTGCCAAAGATATTTGGTCGCGCGCCACCAGCCCTCACGCGGCCAGAAAAACTGGCGCAGGCGCTGGAATGTTGTTTGGGGAATACGCCGCTTAAACATGACCGACCTATTTCAGGCCGCGACTTCCGGGCTTCACAGCCGGAATGTCGGTCAAATCGGCCGGCACATTATCTGCCTCAAAACTCTCCACGGTAATTGCGGCGAGGCTGGATAGGGTCACGCCGATATCGGCTGCGCCGCCGGAGCGGTCAATCAAGCACCCTGCCCCGACCACATTGCCGCCATGCGCGGCGATGGCCGCAATGGCCTCGCGCGATGACAGGCCGGTGGTCACAATATCCTCAATCATCACCACATTGGGGGTGTCGTCTAAATGAAAGCCGCGGCGCAACGTAAATGTGCCATCGACCCGTTCCAAAAACATGGAGTCAACACCAAGCGCGCGCGCCACTTCGTGACCGATAATCAGCCCACCCATTGCCGGAGCGACAACCGCGTCTATTTTGCTGTCGGTGGCGGCCTTAATTTTTTCGGCCAAAGCCTCAGCCAGACGCGCGGCGCGGCGCGTGTCCATCAATACGCGGGCGCACTGCAAATAAGTGCGGCTGTGCAAGCCTGATGACAAAATAAAATGCCCTTCAAGCAGGGCTTCAGCGTCACGAAATTCGTCGAGCACTTGGTCAGAATTCATTTTAATTTTCCTCAGAGCCGCCAAAGATAACGCGCTTGGCTTTACTGATAACACGGCTGCCTTGCAGCGCGCTGACCAATTGTTCCATATGTTCCTTGTCGCGCACTTCTACATCCACCGTTAGGTCACAAAAATCTTCATTAAGGTGAATCATTGAGAGATTCGTAATATTCGCATCAAAATCTGCAATGGTTTGCGTAATAACACTCAGCGAGCCGGTGCGATTAACCGCCGTCAAATCGACGCGGCTGGCGTATAAATGATTATTCTCCTCGCCCCATTGCATCGGGACCCAACGCTCGCGGCTGTCTTCAAAGGCGGCAAGCTCGCGCGCATTGGCCGGATAAACCACCACGCCCTGCCCCGGTGTCACAATGCCGACAATCTCATCGCCCGGCAGCGGAAAAAAGCCTTCAGCAACTTTCACCACTGTGCCGTAAAACGCCCCATTGAGCGGCAGCATTTGAACACTATCTGAAACTTTGGCCGGACGCCCGATAAGGCTTCGCATGGCACCGGCAAATCGGTCGCGTTTGCGACGCCCCTTTTTCGGCAGGCTGGCCATCAGCACATCGGCGGCAGATAGCGAACCGCGCCCGACGGCTTCGAGCAAATCATCGAGGCTGCCATAAGACAAAACGCCCAGCGCCCTATCCAGCACATTCTCATCGCTTTCTACCGCTTCGGCGGCGAACAGATTGTCAACCATTTGCCGCCCCAGCGAAATGAAGTCGGCGGCCTCATGCTCGCGCAGCGCATGACGAATGGCAGCGCGCGCCTTGCCGGTCTGCACATGATTAAGCCAGCTTTCGCTCGGCAATTGGTCTTCGCCGCGCACAATCTCAATCTCATCGCCGTTTTTCAGCATGGTGCGGAATGGCAGTTTCAGCCCGTTAATCCGCACACCGATGCAGCTATTGCCAATCTCGGTATGTACGGCATAAGCGAAATCCAACGCGGTCGCGCCGCGCGGCATGGCAATCAAGCGGCCCTTCGGGGTGAAGCAAAACACTTGGTCATTGAACAATTCGAGCTTGGTGTTCTCCAAAAACTCTTCCGCCGTGCCGCCGTTTTTCAACTGCGCGACCATATCTTGCAGCCAATTAAACGGCTCGATTTTGGCGATATCCGGATAGTCTTCCTGCTTGTCCTTATAAGCCCAATGGGCGGCGACACCCTTCTCGGCAATCTCGTGCATTTGCTCGGTGCGAATTTGCACTTCGACGCGCTGCTGATTGGGGCCGATAACCGTCGTGTGCAGCGATTGATAGCCGTTCAGCTTGGGCGTTGAGATGTAATCCTTATAGCGCCCGGGCACATAGCTGAAATTGCGGTGCAACACGCCCAGCGCCTGATAGCAAGCGGCCTCATCGGCAACGACAACGCGATAGCCGAACACATCAGAAAGCTGCTCCAGCGAAATCGACTTGTTTTGCATTTTGCGCCAAATCGAGAAGGGGCGCTTTTGTCGGCCATGCACATGCGCCTTAATGCCGTTCTCGCCCAGCAATGCGGAAAACTCATAGGCAATTGCCTCGAGCATATCACCGCTATCTTGTTTCAATTCGCTGAGCCGCTCGTTAATCAAATCGCGGCCTTCAATGTTCACCTCGGCAAAGGCGAGGTCTTCCAGCTCTTCCCGAAAATTCTGCATGCCGATACGCCCGGCCAAAGGCGCGTAAATATCCAGCGTCTCTTGCGCGATGCGGCGGCGTTTTTTCTCAGATGAAATGAAATGCAGCGTCCGCATATTATGCAGCCGGTCGGCCAGCTTGACCAAAAGAATACGCACATCGCTGGCGGTGGCGAGCAGCAGCTTGCGAAAGTTTTCGGCCTGCGCCGCATCGGCGGACGATAATTCCAGCAGCGACATTTTGGTGACGCCGTTCACCATATCGGCAATTTCTTTGCCGAAGATTTTCTCAATCTCGCCAAAGGTCGCGTCTGTGTCTTCAATTGTGTCGTGCAAAAGCGCGGTGGCGATGCTGGCCGTGTCGAGATGCAAATCGGTGAGAATGCCGGCGACCTCAACCGGATGCGAATAATACGGATCGCCCGAGGCGCGCTTTTGGTCGCCATGTTTTTGCGTGGCATACACGTAAGCGCGATTGAGCAAATCCTCATTCGCGACGGGGTCGTATGAGACCACACGGTCAACAAGTTCATATTGGCGCATCATGGCGTTAAGCCCCCCATGCGCGGGGTCACATGGATATATGTTCGCCTAGTCGTCGCGACCATCACCCCGGTCTTTCGGTCCGGCGTTTTCCAATGACTGCAAAGCGGCGAGAATATCATCTTCGCTCATCTCTACCATCTCATCGGCGGCGGCGGCTTCTACGCCATCGGCGCTTGGCGCGGCCAGCGGCGTCATCAGCATTTCTTCTTCCGGCTCGTCAATATCGACCTGTTTTTGCAGCGAGCCGACAAGGTCTTCGCGCACATCGGCGGGCACCAGTTTTTTGTCGGCAATCTCGCGCAGGGCAACGACGGGGTTTTTGTCATTATCGCGCTCAACCAGCAACTCGGCACCGGCAGACATGCCACGCGCACGATGCGATGCTATCAGCACCAGCTCGAAGCGGTTGGTTACTTTATCGACGCAATCTTCAACGGTCACACGGGCCATGGGTCAATCCAATCTGTTTGATATGCGGTTTATTTAGGCCGCATGACGCATTATCGCAAGTAAAATGTTGGTTCGGCAAGTTAATTTAGCATATCCGACTCCAGACGCTGCGCGTCTGTCGCTGGCAGAAGGCGCACTAAGGCAAAAGACCCTTAAGTGGGGTGCCACCCGATGGCATTTTTTAGGAAGACTTCGCCTATCCGAAAGGGCAAATCATGCTATTTCTCTATCAGGTTTAGCAAAACTATGCAGATAGATGGGAGATGTCTTGCGGTATATCGGTTCAAAACAAGCCCTTTTGGGCAGACTTTCAGACGAAATCAGCAAGCGGGTATTGAGCAAAGGCCATTAAAAACGCCCCAGAAATTTTCAAAACCGCCACCCAAAACCTTCGCGACTTCTATAAGCCAGCCGAAGGCTAGTCCTCGTATTTTACCTTCATTTTCACAATCCCTTGCCGCTCACCCACCGGCAGTCGCTGAATAAGCGTGCTCACGCCCACCCCGCTTAGCGGATGCCGCCAGCCGGGCGCAATATCGCGCAGCGGATACAATACAAACGCCCGCGCCGCCAAGCGCGGATGCGGGATTTGCGCCATATGCGCGTGAATTTCATCGTGATAGCTCAAAATATCAATATCCAGCGTGCGCGGCCCCCACTGCACCCGCCGCTCTCGGCCAAACGCCGCCTCTAGCGCGTGTAGCCTTTGCAATAGCGCCACCGCAGGCACAACACTGCGCACCGCCACCGCCGTGTTGATGTAATCGCCCTGCCCTTGCCCGTCTATTTTCGGGCCGACCGCCGCCGAGCGATAAAGCGGCGCGCGCGCCACCACATGCGCCCCGCAAAGCGGCAAATTATCAATCGCCGCCGCCATAAGCTGCTGCGAGTCGGCGAAATCGCCGGAAAGATTGCTGCCAAGTGCCAGATAAATCATGCGTCCTAACTACAAGACTTTGTGAATGGGAGCAAACCGCCTATGATGCGGCATGAGCACGCCAGCCCTTCCCCCGCATGACTGCCAAATTTGCCCACGCCTCGCCGCCTATCGCGACGCCAATCGCGCCGCCCAGCCGGACTGGTTTAACGCCCCTGTACCGTGCTTTGGCGATGCCAACGCCGAATTGCTGATTGTCGGCCTCGCACCCGGCGTGACCGGCGCCAATCGCACCGGTCGGCCCTTCACCGGCGATTGGGCAGGCGATTTGCTCTACGCCACTTTGGACAAATTCGGCTTTTGCGAAGGCACTTACGACAAAAATCATATGATTGGGCATAGTGACGACGGGCTGCGGCTGAAAAACTGCATGATTACCAATGCGGTGCGCTGTGTGCCGCCGCAAAACAAGCCGGTCGGTGCAGAGATAAACAACTGCCGCCCGTTTTTGCAAGCGCGGCTGGCCAGTCTGCCCAATTTGAAAGTGGTTTTGTCGCTCGGCAAAATTTCGCATGACAGTGTGCTGCGCGCATCTGGCGTGAAGCTGAAAGACGCCCCCTTCGGCCATGCAGTGTCTTACGCGCTGTCGAATAAGGGGGCCGATTTCACGCTCATGTCGAGCTATCACTGCTCGCGCTACAACACCAATACCGGCCGCCTAACAACGGAAATGTTTGAAGGGGTTTTTAAGGCTGTGCGGGAGAGGCTGCTCAAATAGTCAAGCTAGCCGCCTTTCATCAGGCGCGCTTTTTGTCTCTGCCAATCGCGTTTTTTCTCAACATCGCGCTTATCGCCTTTTTTGCGGCCACGGGCGAGGCCGAGCAGAAGTTTGGCGCGGCCATGCTCATTGAAATAGAGTTTGAGCGGCACAATCGTCATGCCATCGCGCTGCACCGCCGCCATCAGCTTGTTCAGCTCGCGCTTATGCAGCAGCAGCTTGCGCGGCTGGGTGGCTTTGTGATTATGGCGGTTACCGGCAACATATTCGGGAATATCGGCATTCATCAAATAGCCTTCGCCCTCGCGCACAGTGGCGAAGCTATGCGCCAGATTGGCCTTGCCGAGGCGCAGCGATTTCACCTCCGTGCCTTGTAGCACCAAACCAGCTTCAAAGGTTTCAGTGACCTCAAAATCGCGACGGGCGCGGCGGTTTTCGGTAATTGTGCCGTCTCCCGCGCCGGATTTTTTACGGCCACCGCTTTTGGCAGACATGACTAGAGACCCAAATCATCAAGCGCGGCGTCAATGCGCCCACGCGCCATCTCGCTGGCCGGCAATAGGGGCAGGCGAATTTCTTCGGCGCATTTGCCCATGCGCGCCATCGCATATTTGGCCGGAGACGGGCTGGTCTCGCAAAACAGCGCATCCATGAGCGGCAATAATTCAGCCAGCAAAGCCTCGGCCTTGTCCCACTCCCCGTCCAATGTGGCTTGCTGCATGGCGGCACATTTGGCGGGCGCGATATTGGCGCAAACCGAAATGACACCGACACCACCGGCGCGGTTGAAGTCAACGGCGCTGGCATCTTCGCCCGAAAGCTGAATGAAATCCGCGCCGCAAGTCTCGGCTTGTTGAGCGATGCGCGCCATATCAGATGTGGCATCTTTCACACCGACAATGTTTTTTATCTCGGCCAGCCGCCCCATGGTTTCCGGCGTCATATCAACGACCGACCGCCCGGGGATATTGTAAAGAATAATCGGCAGTGCCGTGTTTTCGGCAATGGCGGTGAAATGCGCGACCATGCCGTCTTGCGTCGGCTTATTATAATAGGGCGTGACATGCAGCACCGCATCGGCGCCGGCCTTTTCGGCATGCTGGGTGAAGGCAATCGCCTCCGCCGTGGCATTGGAACCGGCACCGGCAATAATCGGCACACGCTTATCGGCGGCTTCAATCACCACCTCGACTGCGCGCTCATGCTCAGCATGGCTCAGCGTCGGGCTTTCACCCGTTGTGCCGACCGGCACCAGCCCGTGAATACCTTCGGTAATCTGCCAATCCACCAGCGATTGCAGCGCCGCTTCATCAAGCGCGCCGTTTTTGAAAGGTGTAATCAGAGCCGTAATGGCACCCCGAAACATAATTCACTCCCATTCGAACAGGCTATTGCATGCCTGCCAATCTGGCGGCAACATAACATAAGATTTGGCGGCGACAAGCATTGCCCCGCAAGCAAAACAGATGGAGTTGATTATGAGCGAAGCAAAAACCAATGCGGTGATATTCGGGGTCGGCCCACGGCAAGGATTGGGCGCAGAATTATGCCATCGCGCCGCCGCGCGCGGCTTGCATGTTTTCGTCAATGGCCGCACGGCTGAAAAGATTGAGGCGGTTGCCGCAGATATTGTTAAAGCCGGTGGCAGCGCCACTCCCCTGCTGGCCGATGTGACTGATGAAGCGGCGGTCAATCAGGCGGTCGCTGAGATTGAGAAAGACGGTCGCCCATTGGAACTGGCGATTTACAATGCCGGTAATAACCGCCCCGAAGCCTTTCTCGATGTCACGGCTGAGGTGTTTGAGGATATGTGGAAAGTCATTTGCTTTGGTGGCTTTCTGGTGTCGCAAGCCATTATGCCGCTTATGTTGAAGCAAACCGATAGCGCCCCGCGTCAGAGTTTTTTATTCACCGGTGCCAGCGGCTCGTTGCGGGGCAAAGCCAATTTCGCCGCCTTCGCTTCCGGCAAAGGTGCCTTGCGAATGATGGTGCAGTCTTTGGCGCGCGAGTTTAATCCGCAGGGTATTCATGTCGGCCATGTGATTATTGATGGCGCGATTAATGGGGAGAAAGTGCGAACGCGTTTTAGTGAATATCTCGACAGCAAGGGCGAAGACGGCGCGCTGGAAATTGCCGCCATTGCCGACGCTTTCTTGATGATGCACGAGCAGCACCGCTCGGCCTGGACACAAGAGCTTGATTTACGGCCGTTCAAAGAGGAATTTTAGCGTCAAAACGCCCGCGCCGCCGAGAGTGTCAAACCCTTCAATGTGCCGGATTAATAGCTGAATAAACCAAATCAGGGCGAACGCTCATGACGCCGTTAAAATTTCACCCGTCTTAACTAATTGGCGTTTGACTAGTTCGAACGCTGATGTGTGTTTATGTGATGATGTGTCATTTCGATTTTCAATGGCGCAAAGATAACAATAAAACAACGCCTTTCAAAATCCACCGAAAGCGCTTGAAAAAGCGTGGCCTCTTCGTTATCACCGCAGGTGGAGAGGTGGCCGAGTGGTCGAAGGCGCTCCCCTGCTAAGGGAGTATGCGGTAATCCCGCATCGAGGGTTCGAATCCCTTCCTCTCCGCCACACTAAAAGAATCCGTTTGCCAGAAGGGGCGCGAGCAGGTCGCGATGGAGGGTCTTCGTCCAAAGCTTAGGCAATAAAAAACCACCGGCAGGCTCTGCCCACCGGTGGTCTAAAAAAAGGCCTTACGGCTTAGCTTTCTTCTTTAGGTGACCAAATCGCGCCCATCATCATCAGCGTGATGATAGCTAAGAACAAATAGGCCGGCGGGGTGATGCCCGTCAGCTCAGTTGTGCCGACAAATTCGATAAAGCCATTACCGACATTGGTCAGTTCTGTGCCACTGGCTTTCAGGTCAGACAGCGCACTGGCTGTGACCGGATTATTGTAGCTGGCGAACGTCCATATGCCATAAACGAAAAACACATTGAGCAGGCAAAATACCGTTGAAAGCACTTTGGCGACCATGTTCGGCGATTCGCCACTCACCGGTGTGCGTGTTTGAATAGCCGTACGCAATGACAACCAAATAATCAAAACACTGGCAATAATCATCAGACCATTGCCGATACGTGCCGATTGATAGAGTGACCATATTTGAAATTCTTCCATTTTTCCCTCCGAAACTAGAATTTGAATTTACTTAGCCGCATGACGGTAGCCTGTGTTCTTTATGCACCCACCCCAAAAAAGCTGTTTTATATCATTTTGACAGGACAAAAGGCCAGTTTTACAGCAGTCTAAACTTGACGCTAACTTAAGCGGCACAGCAATTTAATTTTTGGAGGGAAAAATGAACGCAATGACAGCTTCGAATATGTTCTATGCAGAAATCTATAATTCTATGGGTTTGCTTTTTATCGGCTCAGCCTTTTTGCTTTGGCTCGGCATGCGCGTGACATCGGTTCTGGTTGAGCGCGACACTGACAATCCGGTGGCCAAAGGCCTCGCCATCTTGTTTGGTCTTGCCGTTGGCGCAAACTTTATCTTTATCGGCGTGCAAATGACTCTAACACAGCAGCGTCATGCTTGGACGTTGAATAATTATGCCGAACAGGGCATGGAAATTCCGCAAACCGCAACATCTTTCATTGAACAAATGGGTGTCGGCAGCGCGTTGCCTGAGCCCTCGCTTTTGGGCAATCCTATCCTGCTGGTAATCGGCCTTATCGGCACGGCGTTTTGCATTTTACCGCTTTTTGTGCCTGCCAATTCAAGCAAATAAGCGTTTCATTTTTAGCTGCGCGAGGCTTTGGTAACACCCAAAATCCCGCGCAGTTTTTTTATGCCCGCTGCCATAAATCAGATTTTTGAGGGACATTATTTTTTTATGTGGCAGACTATTGCCCAAATTGGAAGCGAAGCAATGGGAGCAGTTAATGGGTAAAAAACCTGTATGCCTTATCCTCGGTGCCGGTGCAGGTGTCGGCGGCAATGTCGGTAAAAAATTTGCCAAAGAGGGCTATCACACCGTCTTGGCGCGGCGCAGCGATGAAGAAGGCCTGAATAAGTTGGTAAGCGATATTACCGAGGCAGGCGGCAGCGCATCGGGGCGACTGCTTAACGCCATTGAAGATGACGCGATTGAAAACCTGATTATTGATGTCGAGAAGAATGAAGGGCCGATTGAGGTCGTATTGTTCAATCTCGGCGCGCAATTTGGCGACCGCACTTTGGAAGAAACCCCGCTCAAATTATTTGAAATGGGCTGGAGACTGACCAGCCTTGCTTTGTTTCGTCTGGCGAAAGTCATAGCGCCGATTATGGAAGCGCGTGGCGGCGGCAAAATTCTGGTCACATCGGCCACCTCGGCCATGCGCGGCAACGCCGGACAACACGCCCACGCCGCCGCCATTGGCGGGCGTCGGCTTTTATGCCAATCGTTGAATGCTGAATTGGGCGTAAAGGGGATTCACATTTGTCATATCTATATTGATGCAGCGATTGAAGCCCCCGACACAATCGGCAAATTGCTTGGGCCTGAAGCCTATCAAAAGCTGCTGGAGGAACGCGGCAATGGCAAAGACATGCTTGTCATTCCGGAAAAAGTGGCAGACACTTATTATCACATTGCCCACCAGCACCGCTCGGCTTGGAGCCATGAGGTCGATATACGTCCCTACTCTGAGCAGCCCTGGTGGAATAATTGAGTGGAATAATTGAGCGTCATAATGAGGGAGAAGAATTATGGCCATAACAGTCGAGAAACCTGATGCAACATGCGGCGCGTTGGTATCCGGCGTTGACCTGACGCAAGACATCTCCGCCGATTTGGCCGGGGAATTGCGCGCCATTTGGCTGGAAAACAAGGTCATCGCCTTTCCTGACCAAAAGCTCAGCGATGAAGACCTTGAGCGCATCACCCTCGCCTTTGGTGAGTTCGGCGACGACCCGTTTTTCGGCCATATTGATGGGCATGAAAACATTGCCGCCATTCAGCGCAATGCCGATGAGACGACGCCGATTTTTGCCGAGGCTTTCCATTCCGATTGGAGCTTTTTGGACGTGCCACCTGCGGGTACGTGCCTGTTTGGCATAACCATTCCCCCGCATGGCGGCAATACGTTATTTGCCGACCAGGTGACCGCCTATGAACGCTTATCCGACGAAATGCGAGACAAGGCCGATAAAATCACCGCTATTCACTCAGCTGAGCTAGGCTATGCGCCGACCGGTGCTTATGGCGATGACGATCAAGAAAGCGGGCGCTCGATGAAAATTATTCCCAGCGAAAAAGCCCGCGAAAAGCGCGAGCATCCTTTCGTCCGCACCCATCATGAGACCGGCGATCGGGCCTTGTTTTCATCGGCTGCCTATATTCAAGGCTTCACCGAAATGGCGAAGGAAGAAAGCGACGCGCTGCTGATTGAGTTTTATGGCCATCAGACTGATGAAGCTTTTATCTATTCGCATAAATGGGCGAAGGACATGCTGGTGATGTGGGATAATCGCTCGTTGCTGCACGCCGCCACCGGTGGTTATGACGGCTATGACCGCTTGCTGCACCGAACGACCATTGCCGATACGCGGTTTTAGGAAGGTAAAATGAACACACATGACACTATTATTCGCAACGGATTGATTTATGACGGCACGGCAGGCGCTCCATTTGAGGCCGATATTGCCATTGATGGCGGAGTCATCACACTGGTCGGGAATGTCGATGGAAAAGGGGTAAATGAAATCAATGCCAATGGGCAGATTGTGACGCCAGGCTTTGTAGACATCCACACCCATTATGATGGTCAAGCCGCATGGGGTGACACACTAGACCCATCGTCATTGCACGGCGTCACCACCGCAGTGATGGGAAATTGTGGTGTCGGTTTTGCCCCTGTTCATGAAACCGACCATGACCGTCTGATCCAATTAATGGAGGGGGTTGAGGATATTCCATTTCCCGTGTTAGCCGAAGGTCTGCCGTGGGAATGGGAGACATTTGAGGATTATCTCGACTTTTTGACGCCTCGCCGTTTCGACATTGACCTAGCCGCGCAAGTACCTCATGCGGCCATGCGCGTTTACGTGATGGGGGAGCGGGGAGCCAATCGTGAAGACGCAACCGATGAAGACATAGCCAAAATGGCCGACCTTGCCCATGATGCAGTAATGGCCGGGGCGTTGGGCTTTTCCACCTCGCGCACCCTCAACCACCGTTCGGCTGACGGCAGCCCGACGCCGACCCTCACCGCCAGCGAAAAAGAACTGCAGGGCATCGCGTCGGGTTTGACGCGCGCTGGGCGCGGAACTCTGCAATTTGTCTCCGACTTCGACGATATGCACGCGGAAATGGCAATGCTACGCCGACTGGTCGAGCAATCAGGACGGCCGCTCTCTGTATCAATTGCGCAAGCCGACAATAAACCTACCTTATGGCGCCATCTGACTGACTGGTTAGAACAAGGTGACGCCGACGGCCTGCCAATGCGTGGCCAAGTTAGCCCGCGTCCTGTTGGTGTTTTGCTGGGGTTAGAGCTGACGCTAAACCCTCTTTCCGGTCATCCGAGTTTTAATAAAATTGCCAAGCTTCCTCTGGCTGAAAAAGTTGCTGCCCTATCCAACACAGACTTTCGAGCCCAACTTCTTAGCGAAGAACCCAAGTCTGAGAACCCATTTGTTCGCGCCTTACTTGCCAGCTTTGGTAAAATTTTTATGCTGAGTGACCCTCCAGATTACGAGCCCAGCGCCGACAAAACCGTTGCGGCAATTGCCAAACAACGCGCTATCAGCGAAGTAGAAGTCGCGCTTGACTTAATGCTTCAAGACGGAGGCCGAGGCGTTCTATATTTCCCATTTCTCAATTTTGCAGATGGCAATCTCGACAGCACCCGCAGTATGCTGGAAAGCAAAGCCAGCTTGCCGGGCCTGTCGGATGGCGGCGCCCATGTAGGAATGATTTGCGATGGCTCGTTCCCGACCAGCCTGCTAACCCATTGGGGGCGGGACCGCACACAGGGCCCCCGCTTGCCGCTAGAATTGCTTATCAGCAAACAAACTCGCGACACCGCGCATTGGGTCGGACTGCATGATCGCGGTATCTTAAAGCCCGGTTATCGCGCCGATATAAACGTTATTAACTTCAATAAGCTGAGCCTGCACTTGCCCGAAGTTTGCTACGACCTGCCAACCGGCGGTCGCCGCTTGATGCAACGCGCCAGCGGTTACAGCGTCACCATGGTCGCAGGTGAAGTAACTTATCGTAATGGCGCCCCGACTGGCGCCAAGCCTGGTAAACTAGTGCGCGGAGCGCAATTAGTTCCGCCGCGAAAGCTGGCTGCCGAATAACCCTAACTCAGCTTGCTGAGCTTGGAATTAGCTCTAATTCGAAAAAAATGGTTGGGAGATGCCGATGAAACCTTATTTGCGCTGCGCTTGGCTTAGCCTCTTGGCGATTGCGCCCCTGCTGGTGCTTCTGAATTTGCTGTTATTGGGGATGCGCGCTGCTGATTGGCAGCCAGAAGCGGCGATTGCCGAAGCGGCCCAATATAAGGTTGAAATTATCCGCGACGCTTATGGTGGACCTTATATTTATGGGCAGCGCGATGTCGACGTCGCTTTCGGCCTGTCTTACGCCCATGCCGAGGACGACTTTAGAACCATGCAGCAAATGATACCGTTTTATCGCGGGCAATTGGCGAGAGAAATAGGATTGGAAGGCGCGCCCGTCGATTTTCTCGTGCATTGGCTCGGTGCGCGCCGCCATGTAGACGAGAATTATGAGCACATGCTGTCGCCACAAATCCGCGCCCATTTGAAAGCCTATGCAGATGGGCTGAATTATTACGCCGCAACCCATCCAATGGAGGCCGACCCACGCCTGTTTCCGATAACGCCGCAAGATTTAACCGTTGGCTTTTCATTGCAGCATCTATTGTTCTATGGCTTTGAAGGACACATCACCAAGCTGTTTGCCGATAGCCCGCAAATTGAGCTTGCCGCCGCGCCGGACAGCGCGTCCTTAACCCGCCATTTTGGCGCGGCCGGTCTGCCTGTCGGCTCAAATGCTTTCGCGATTAACCAAGATAAATCCACTGATGGCGCGACGCGCATCATGATTAATTCACACCAACCGCTAACCGGGCCGGTCGCTTGGTATGAGGCGCATGTAAAATCGAATGAGGGCTGGGATATGCATGGCGGGGTTTTTCCAGGCATGCCGTTTATCGCCAAAGGTTTCAATCCCGATATTGGCTATGGCGTGACGGTTAACAAACCCGACCTCGTCGATATTTATAAGCTGACGCTGAACCCCGATAATAATGATGAATATATGCTCGACGGCAAGGCGCACCGCTTTGAAAGCCGGCGCCATTGGCTGAAAATTAAGCTGCTCGGTAATTTCTATCTGCCTGTGCCACGCAGTTTGCTGACGTCGGCGCATGGCCCTGCCCTTGAAACAAGCCACGGCACTTATGCGGTGCGCTATGCTGGTATGGGCGAGATACGCCAGCCCGCGCAATGGATGGCGATGAATAAGGCGCGCAATCTCGATGAGTTCAAAAAAGCAATGGCCATGCAGGCTATTGTCTCGTTCAACTTTATTTATGCCGACCGCAGTGGCGATATTCACTTTCTGCATAATGGCCGCATACCCAAGCGCGCCGCCGGTTGGGATTGGCAAAAATATCTCCCCGGCGACCGCAGCGATTTGATTTGGGACGAACAGATTAGCTTTGATGAGATGCCGCAGATTGACAATCCGGCCAGCGGCTATTTGCTGTCCACCAATCAAGACCCATTCAAAGTCACTGCGCCAAGCGACAATCTTGACCCGAGCGACTACCCATCAACATTGGGCTTGCAAACGCGCATGACCAATCGCGCCGACCGGGGGTTGGCGATGTTTGCCCAAGCCGGACGCATGAGTGAGGCCGATTTCATCGCCGTTAAATGGGATAAGTTTTACGACCCTGAAAGCCGCGCCATGAAATATGTGCGCCGCATTGCCGAGATGAATTTTACCGATGGCTCGCTGCATGCAAAGGGGCAAAAAATTCTCGCCGCATGGAATGGCGAAACAGCGCGCGACAATCGCCAAGCGGCGCTGGCCGTCTGTCTGCTGTCGGAAGAGTGGAAAGCTGAACAGGCGGACAAGCCTGCGCCCGATATTGCGCCGGTCTATGACACCTGCCTTGCGGAGTTGATGGACGCTTTCGGGCGGCTTGACCCGCCATGGGAAGAGCGCAATCGCTTATTGCGCGGCACAGCCGACTTGCCGCTGGGCGGCGGCCCCGATGTGCTGCGCGCTATTTATGGCCTGCCGGAAGACGACGGCCGCCTGAAAGCCGTCGCCGGTGACGGGCTGATTGTCTATATGGCATGGGATAAAAACGGCAAGCAAAGCGGCGGCATGGTGCATAATTTCGGCGCGGCCAGCACGCGCCCTGCCTCACCGCATTATGCCGACCAAGCGCCGCTTTACGCCGCCGAGCAATTTCGGCCTATCGCTTTAAGTCGCGAGGCTTTGTTGAAAACCCGTCACACAATCACGCGCTTACCGCATTAGGTGCACGCTTGCTCCCAATCGAGCATTCTGGATTTTACCGCCAGTCCCCAAAAATAGCCGCCCAGCCCGCCATCATGGGCCAATACGCGATGACAGGGGATAATAAAGAATATCGGGTTTTTGCCGACCGCCGACCCCACGGCGCGATTGGCATTGGGCTTGCCGATTTTGGCGGCAATCTCCTTATAGCTCGACACCCGCCCAAACGGGATATCCAGCAAGGCGCGCCAGACAGTCTGCTGAAACGGCGTGCCTTTAAGATGCAAGGAGAGCGCTTGCGGGGTGGCCGTAAAAGCCGATAGCGCCGCTGCATGATGCGGCGAGCTTTGCTCAACCAGGCGCGTCGCTTTCTTGCTTTTCGATAGCTCTTCCTCCATGCGCGACATGGTCTCGCCATCTTCGTCGAGCCAAATATGCGAAAGCCCGGTCTCACTCGCCGCCATTAAAATGCGCCCGAACGGGCTATTGGCATGGGCGACATGCAACACGTCCGGCAATGCCTTCATTTCGGTCACGTTTATGAAATCAGCGGGGCGCATTGGCTTCTCCTTTTCCATAAGGATAACCGAATAAAAACAGCAGCGCGAGACGCATCTTGCGCCTGCCCACAGCTTTGGCTAAACCGCTAGCATGAGCGAGAAACAACAAAAGCTGAAAATGATTGCCATTCTATGTGCCGTTTTGGGCGGGCTGGCTTTGGCCTATGACGCCATCATTCATACGGAATTTTATCAAGAGCTTGAACGCCTCAATCTGAATAATCATCAGCACTGATTTGGAGTTCTGATTATTGCGCCTTAATTATTGCGCCCAGCCGCCGCTAAACGGTATGGCCTGTCCGACAAAAAAGTCGCTTTCATCTGACGCCAGAAACACTCCAAACAGCGCATCTTCGCGCGCCGTTGCCAGCCGACCGGCGGGCACCCCCTTGAGCAATTCCTTAAATTCAGGCGTCTCAGTAAATTGCGGAGGAAAGTAAACCGGATTTTCAACGAAATTTTGCGCAATCAAATTCATCTGAATATTATGTCCGGCAATCTCCGCACCGGTTGAGCGCACATAGCCGACCTGTGCATGGCGCGCCGCACTATAGGCGGTAATACCGGCCATGCCTTTCACGCCCGTCGCACTGCCATACACCAAAATCTTGCCCTTTTGCCGCTCGACCATTTGCGGCAAGACAGCCTTAGTCAGCCGATGCAGCGGATGCACCATCACATCAAACATGGTCTGCCAAATATCATCAGGCATCTCAGCCGCCGCAATACCCAAATTGGCGGGGGCAGCCAAATTAGCCACCAGCACGTCAATGTGACCGGTCTCCTCTATCAGGGCGGCAGCGCGTGACGGATCGGTTAAATCGGAGCTGTCAGCAATCACCTCCGCGCCTTCTTCGGCAAACACTTCCAGCGTGATAGGCCCCATATAATCATCGGCTTGCGTTACCAAAACGCGTTTTCCGTCTAACCGTCCCATTAAGATGCGTCCTCAAACAAATAACCAAGACGCGGATAATGCACCAGAACATCACCGACTTGCGCGTCGGTGCGCTTCACTGCAATCGCTTCCGCCGTCACCCAGATAATTTCGCCCGTCGTGACTTCTTGGCCGTAATCATTTGGCTTAACGGCAATCATCTGCCCGACCGGCAAAGCGTCATCAGCAATCGCATCGGCAGGCGGCGTATGGTCCGGCGTCGCCTCGCGTGCAATGGCCAGCGCGTCAGAGGCCGCCATATTGCTGCGCTGCCCCTCGCCCATATCGCGAATGGTTTGCAGCCATTTGCCAATCGCCTTGTGCTGATTGATTTCAGCCGCCAATGACGGGGCGTTACCGGCGAAATTCAGCACATGAAAAATGGCGGCATCGGCCAATGTAAAAGCCGCACCCAGCATAAAGGCACTGCCCGATAGCTGGCGATTTATCATCGGCAAATCCAACACAAATTGCGCTTTCACATGCTCAATCGGCAGCGCCGCCGCCATCACTTCGGGGCGTTGCATCGCGGCGCGGTCAGCCAGAAAATCCTTCGGTACTAATTTGCCAATCTCGAAAATGCTGGGACCGGCGACGTTGGAGAACAGGCGATGATCGGCCCAATCGGCAATAATTTCAGCCGCGCCCAGCAATTCGGGCGGGGTCAGCGGCGTTTCAGGAAAACGCTTTTCCAATTCGCGGATAATCAGTTTGGTGTCGCAATAAATATGCGCGCCGATTTGCATCACCGGAATTTTGCGATAGCCGCCGGTCAGCGGCGTAAGCTCAGGCTTGGGTGCTGTAATCGGCTGGTCAACCGCATGCCAAGCGATATTTTTATGAGCAAAAATACTGATGACCTTTCGCGAAAAAGGCGACATCTCATATTGGTGCAGAATAATATCTGACATCAGGCAGCCGCGTCAAAATACGGACGCTCACCGGCAATCGTCACCCGCTCCATCACGCGCACTTCCGGAAAATAATCCGACGCCGCAAAATGCTGGCACGAACGATTATCCCAAAATGCCAAAGACCCCGGTCGCCAGTTGAAGCGGCATTGTACTTCGGGGTTCCAAGCGGTTTTGTAAAGCGTATCGAGAAGCTGTCGGCTTTCCTCCGGCTCCATATCGACAATATGGTCGGTGAAAGCACCGTTTACATAAATCAACCGCTCTTTGGTTTCGGGATGCGTCCGCACCACCGGATGCACCATTGGCGGATATTTATCATGCAGTTCTTCGGCCTCTTTACCCAGACGACGCGCAAAGACACGCGCAATATCATGCGACGCAGAGAGATTTTCAATCTTCTCTTTTATCTCGTCCGACAGGCGCTCATAGGCCATCACCATATTGGCGAACAGCGTGTCACCGCCGACTTCCGGCAATTCCAGCGCGCGCAAAATAGAACCGAGCGACGGGGCTTCGCGCCATGTCACATCAGAGTGCCACATATTCTCAGAGCCGCGTGATTTCGGCCCATGCGCGATACGCAGCACTTCCGGATTGGGCTGGTCTTTCGGCGTGGCCGGATGAATCTCCAAATCACCGAATTGACCGGCAAATTCAATATGCGCCTCTTGGCTCAAATCCTGATCGCGGAAAAACACGACGCGATGCTTCAGCAAGGCGGCGCGCACTTCTTTAATCAGCGTGTCGTCAAATTTTGATAAATCGCAGTCGAGCAATTCGGCACCGCAAGCTGGTGTCAGTTGCTGCACACGAAAACGCGTAAATTCTGACATATTTATCTCCCCCAGTTTTGACAGAGTTTGCGACTAAATATTATTTTGGTCAATCACCTAACTGCTTCTAATTAAGGCTGCATTTTGCTAGCGTAGCGGCAATCAAACCAAGCAAACGGAAAAATCATGAGCATTGTTGTTATCGGAGCCGGGCAAGCGGGCCTTCAAACAATTATGAGCCTTCGTCAAACCGGCTATGAAGGCGCTATTACGCTGGTCGGCGATGAGGCGTTTCTGCCCTATCAGCGCCCGCCTTTGTCGAAAGCTTATCTGTCGGGCAATATGGAACGCGAGCGGCTGTTTTTAAAGCCTGATGAGTTTTTTACCGACAATAATGTGACGCTGAAACTCGACACAAGCGTTGAGAGCCTCGACGCGGCGGCAAAATTTGTGACGCTGAGCAATGGCGAGACCCTTTCATTTGAATATGCCGTCATCGCAACGGGCAGCCGCCCGCGCCTGCTGAATGTGCCGGGTCGTGAACTGGCTAATATATTCGACCTGCGCGGCATGGCCGATATTGACGCCATGCAGCCGCATTTTGTCGAAGGCAAAAAAATGGTTGTTGTCGGCGGCGGTTATATCGGGCTGGAGGCGGCAGCTGTCGCCGCCGGTATGGGGCTTAGCGTGCATGTGCTGGAAGCCGCGCCGCGCCTGTTGGCGCGGGTTGCCGAGCCGGAAATCTCTAATTTTTACACCCGCATTCACCAAGCGCATGGCGTGACATTGGTGACTGAAAGCAAGATGACTGGCTTTGTCGGTGATGGCGAGGTAAGCGGTGTTGAGATGGCTGATGGCAGCATTATCGACGCCGATATTGTGATTACCGGCATTGGCATTTTGCCGAATGTTGAGATTGCCGAAGCGGCGGGACTGGCTGTTGAAAACGGCATTGTGGTGAATGAGGTCGGGCAGACCAGCGAGGCGCATATTTTTGCCGCCGGTGACTGCACCTCGCACCCTAATGATTTATTGGGCCGCACCATGCGGCTGGAAAGCGTGCCCAATGCGATTGAGCAAGGCAAGGCTGTTGCCTCGGCCATTTGCGGCGCACCCAAGCCCTATCATCAAGTACCGTGGTTTTGGTCCGACCAATATGATGTGAAGCTGCAAATTGCCGGTGTGCCGACGCAAATCGACAGTAAGGTTTTGCGCGGCGACGACAGCAGCAACAGCTTTGCGTGGTTCTATTTCACCGGCGACAAGCTGACCGGCGTCACCGCAATTAATCGCCCCGCTGAATTTATGGCCGGGCGTATGCTGATTGAAAAATCCCTTAAGGGCGAACTGACAGCCGACCCAACCAAGCTGGCAGATGAGGATATGAAACCCAAAGAATGGTTGGCGTGACGAAGACACAAGAACAGTTGATTGAGCAATCGCTGACCCATTATGCCGCCCGGCACGGCGACCCGTATGACGCGGCGTTTCAAAAACTATATGCCGCCAATGCCAATTACGAGCCGCTGTTTTTTCTCGATACAGATGAAGGGCTGCGCCGCAATATGATGCGCACCACGCTCGAGATTATCGCCACTTATATTGATGATGCTTATGCGGCTGAAAACCTCGTCACCGGAGCGCGGCTGGTTCACCTAACCTATGAAATCAACGATGATTTCGACCTGTTCTTCCAAATCACCCGCGATGTGATTGCCGAAGGCTGTGATGATGTTTGGACCGATGCCCATGCCTCCGCCTGGAACACTATGCTGAAGGATTTTGAGAAAGCGCGCGTTTAAAAAGCGGCAATCCCCGTAATGGCGCGGCCGAGAATGAGGGCATGCACATCATGCGTGCCTTCATAAGTATTGACCGTTTCGAGATTAATCGCATGGCGCATCACATGATATTCGCCGGCAATGCCATTGCCGCCATGCATATCCCGCGCCTGACGCGCCACATCGAGCGCCTTGCCGACATTATTGCGTTTAACGATAGACACCATTTCCGGCGCAAAGCGACCTTCATCCATCAGGCGGCCGACGCGCAGACTGGCTTGATAACCCAGCGCAATTTCCGACTGCATATCGGCCAGCTTTTTCTGATAAAGCTGATTGGAGGCCAGTGGCTTGTTGAATTGATGACGCTCAAGGCCATAATCACGCGCCGCTTCAAAGCAAAATTCCGCCGCGCCCATCGCGCCCCAGCTAATGCCATAACGCGCGCGATTGAGGCAGGAAAACGGGCCTTTCAGACCCTCAACCTCAGGCAGCATATTTTCTTCCGGCACAAACACATCTTCCATCATAATCATGCCGGTGATGGAGGCGCGCAGCGACAGCTTGTTTTCGATCTTCGGCGCGCTCAGGCCTTTCATACCTTTTTCAAGGATAAAGCCTTTAATCTTATTATCATGCCCAGCCGATTTCGCCCAGACGACAAACACGTCGGCAATCGGCGCATTGGAAATCCAAGTTTTAGAGCCGTTCAGCATAAAGCCGCCATCAACTTTTTTGGCATTGGTCCGCATGCCCGCCGGATCTGACCCCGCATCGGGTTCGGTCAAACCAAAGCAACCGATAAATTCACCACTGCTGAGTTTTGGCAGATATTTCTGCTTTTGCTCTTCTGAGCCGAAAGTGTTGATGGGGTGCATGACCAGCGAGGACTGCACAGACATCATTGAGCGATAGCCGCTATCGACGGCTTCAACTTCGCGCGCAACCAAACCATAAGACACATAAGACGCGCCTGCCCCACCATATTCCGGCTTAATGGTGACGCCCAACAAACCCTGCGCGCCCATCTCGGTAAAAATTTCAGGCGCCGATGTTTCATTGACAAACATATCGGTGACGCGCGGCAGCAGGTTTTCGCGTGCATAGGCGCGGGCGCTATCGGCAATCATGCGTTCTTCTTCGGTTAATTGCTCCGACAGCAAGAACGGGTCTTCAGCGTTGAATTTTCCAATTTTTTCCATAACGCAACCTAACGCAGATTTCGGCCTCGCCAAAAAAGAAAAAGCCCGCATGCATCACAATGGCGCATGCGGGCTTCGCCTCACAAAAGGCTCTATTTTTTGATAATGCCTGCCAGCATTTTGCGCGTGTTCTCGCCATAAGGCGGACGCAGCGCACCGGCAGCAAATTCAAATGGCGACTGACGGAAAATCGTCTTGGCGTGGCTGAAATTGATAAAGCCCTCAAACCCGTGATAGGCACCCGTGCCTGACGGACCAACGCCGCCAAACGGCGCGTCGTCTTGCATTATGTGGGTAATCACGTCATTCACCGTCACACCGCCTGAAGTGGTGTTGTTGATGACGCGGCTTTCTTCGCCCGCATCATCACCGAAATAATACAGACCCAGCGGACGGTCATGGTCATTCACATAACCAATGGCCTCATCGACTGATTTGTAAGATTTCACCGGCAAAATAGGGCCAAAGATTTCTTCCTGCATGATTTTGGTGTCTTCACCCGGCTCAACCACAATGGTTGGCGGAATTTTGTGATGCGGCTGCTGTGAGAAGTCTTCATTGGCCGGATTAATCTCTACAATCTTGGCACCCTTCTCGCGCGCATCTTCCAAATAGCCTTGCAGACGATCATAATGGCGCTGATTGACCACTGATGTGTAATCCGGATTATCCTTCAGCGACGGGAACATGGCTTCCACCGCGCCCGAGGCCTCAGCGACAAACTCATCAACCTTGCCCTCCGGCACCATGACGTAATCAGGCGCGAGGCAAATTTGACCGGCATTCAATGTTTTACCGGTCATCACACGAGCAGCAGTTTTCTTGAAGTCGGCGCTATCGGAGACGATAACCGGCGACTTGCCGCCCAGTTCCAGCGTGACCGGCGTCAGATTTTCAGCCGCAGCGCGCATAATATGCGAGGCAATCGGCGTCGCACCGGTGAACAGCAAATGGTCAAATGGCTGCTTGGCGAAAGCGGCACCGGTTTCAGGGCCACCCAAAACCACCGCGACATCGCTCTCGTCAAAATATTTCTCGCACAACTCTTTGGTCAAAAGCGCGCTCTGCACGGTAAATTCTGACGGCTTGATAATCGTCCGGTTACCGGCTGCGAAAATTGAACCCATTGGGCCGAAGCACAAATTAAACGGGAAGTTCCACGGCACAACATTGCCGACACAACCCAGCGCTTGATACTCAACGCGGGTGCGCGCACCCAGTAAACCGAGCGGGAACATGGAATGGCGCTTGGACGGCTTCATCCATTTTTTGACATTCTTCTTGGCATATTTCAGCGCACCCAGCGTGCCACCGACATCAGTTGCCAGCGTGCCTTCAGGGCTGCGGCTGCCAAAATCGGCCATCAGCGCGTCAACCATCGCATCGCCATTTTCGACCAGCAGCGCAATTGTGCGGTCAATCAAATCAATACGACGCGCCGCGGTCATTGGCCCTTCGGCAATATGTGCGGCTTTTTGCATATCCACCAAACGGCGAATATCTTGTTCAGAAGTCTCCGGCAATTCCGGCATTGTTTCAGCAGCGCTCATGGCTATCTCCCATCAAAAAGCAGGCTTGGATTTAATCAGATAATGTCGCACTTGCCAATAGCCGCCATCTCTTTAAGGTGTTGGCCAAACAGTGACTGCGGGAGAGTGAGCATGTCTGATATTTTGGAAAAAGAGGTGAGCAAGAGCGGTGTCTTAACGCTTCGTATGAACCGACCCGATGTTTTGAACAGCCTGAACAGCGAGATTGTTTTCGCGCTGATTGACGCGTTCAACAATGCCGCCGAAGACGATAATGTGCGCGCCATTGTGCTGACCGGCAATGGCCGCGGCTTTTGCGCCGGTGCCGACCTTGCCGGTGGCAATTGGCCAAGCGAAGAAGGCATGACGCCCGGCGATATTACCGCCAATTCAATGGAAATCGGTTTCAACCCGCTCGTGCGCGCTGTCGTTGATAGCCCCAAGCCAGTTATCACCGCGATTAACGGCGTGGCCGCAGGCGGCGGCGTTGGCCTCGCGCTATCGAGCGATTTGGTGCTGGCGGCTGAAAGCGCCAAATTCCGTCTCGTCTTTGCCCCCCAATTGGGCATTATCCCCGATGTCGGTGCAAGCTGGCTGGTGCCGAATTTGGTTGGCCGCGCCCGCGCCAATGGCTTGGCCTTGCTGGGTGATGACCTGTCAGCCGAAAAAGCGCAGGAATGGGGCATGGTCTGGGAAGTGCATCCCGACGACCAACTGGTCGCCAAAGCGCAAGAATATGCCGCACGTATGGCGCAAGGCTCCATCACCGGCATAAAGGCCACGGTGCGCGCCCATGACAGGGCGATGTTGCAATCAATTCACGACCAGCTTGACTTTGAGAAAGAAGAGCAGCGACATTATACCAATCAACCGGTTTTCTTTGAGGGCGTGCGCGCCTTTATCGAAAAACGCAAACCGAATTTTCGCGAAATTGAAGCCGAGCAAATGAAAACGGCGAGAGACAAAAAGTAAGGACAGATGATGAACTTTGAATTTGATCTTTTGAAACTCGATATTGAAAACAATATCGCCACACTGACCTTCAACGACCCCGATGCGCTCAACGCCATGAGCGGCCCAATGCTGGCCTCTTTAGATTTGGCGCTTGATGAGATTGAAAACGCGGATAATGGCGTGCGCGCGCTTATCGTAACCGGTGCCGGTCGCGGCTTTTGCGCCGGTGCCAATGTGGCGCGCATGGATGGCGGCGCTGAAAACGCCCAAAAAAATCGTCCATCAGATGCTGGAGAAGGTCTTGAAAAAGTCTATCACCCACTGCTGCGTCGCTTCCGCAATCTGCATTGCCCTATTGTTTCAGCCGTTAACGGCCCCTGCGCCGGTGTTGGCATGAGCTTCGCCCTGATGGGCGATATGGTTGTCGCCAATGAGAGTGCCTTTTTTCTGCAGGCCTTCCGCCGCATTGGCCTTGTACCCGATGGCGGCGCGACCTATTTGCTGCCGCGCCTCGTCGGCATGGCGCGAGCGCGTGAACTGGCCATTATGGGCGAGCGCCTGCCGTCAAAAACAGCATTGGAATGGGGGCTTATCAACCGAGTTGTGGCTGATCATAAACTGCTCGACGAAGCCGGTGCATTGGCCGCTGAGTTGGCACAAGGCCCGCATTCGCTGAAGCTTATCCGCAATCTATTGTGGGAAAGCGTTGATGCCAAATATGAAGAACAACTGAATAATGAGCGGCAAGCCCAGCGAACGGCTGGCCGCACAGAGGACTTTAAAGAAGGTGTCACCGCGTTTAACGACAAACGCGAAGCGAAATTTACCGGAAAATAACCGACTTCCTGCAAATCGTATTTCAGCTTAGGCTGTCGAAAAAATGGCAGAGGTAAATTTATGAGGCGACGAACACGGATTTTGGTCTCTCTTTTTGCGATTGGCCTTTTGGCTGCCTCGGGCGGCCTTTTCAGGTCGTCTCATTCACTGCAATTTGACGATGAGCGCCTAAAGCGCATTGACGCGCATTATAGAGCAGCCATTGACAACCAGATCGTTGCCGGCGTTCGTGCGCTTATTGTACAAAACGACCGCACGGTGTTCGAGCGCAATTTCGGTTATCGCGATATTGCTGGCAAAAAGCCAATGACCGATGACACGATTTTTCACATTTATTCCATGACCAAACCCATCACCTCGGTCGCGGTGATGATTTTGTTTGAAGAAGGTAAATTGCTATTGCACGAGCCGATCGCCAAATACATTCCGGAACTGGCTGATTTGAAGGTCTATGATCCGGTTGATGGTAAAGGCAACCCGCCTGTCCGAAAAGCGGCACGTCAACCGACCGTCAATGATTTGCTGACCCATCGCGCCGGCTTCACCTACGGTCTGTTCGACCGATCAGCGCTGGGCGTCAAATATAGTAAGGCCGATATTGGCGGGCCTACAACAGACTTAGAAGGCATGGTTGAAGAACTCGGTAAATTACCGCTCGCCTTCGACCCCGGAACCAAATGGCATTATTCGGTCTCAACCGATGTTTTGGGTCGTTTGGTGGAGGCCGTTTCAGGACAAAAATTCAGCACGTTCCTCGAACAGCGCATCTTCAACCCCCTAAAAATGACCGATACGAGCTTCCGCTTTGATGCCGATAAAGCCGACCGCATGGCGGTTCTCTATTCGCGAGAGGGGGTTCCCGCAGATTTTAAGAAAAACGGTTATTTCGCAAAGCCTACAGGCCCCGGGCTGGAACCAGCGCATCGCACATTGCTTTTCGGCTATACCGATAAGGGTGTCTTTGAAAGCGGCGGTGCCGGATTATTGTCAACCACGGCCGATTATCTGCAATTTGCCAAAATGCTGCTGAACAACGGCGAATTGGACGGAGTGCGAATATTGTCACCCAATTCAATCGATATGATGCGCCGCGACCAAGTAGGCAATACGCCGCCGACAGCGCGCCTAACAAATATCATGTTGAATGACGGCATCGGCTTTGGGTTAGGCTTTGGCACGATTAAAAACCAGGGGTTATCTGGTTTAGCTTTACCGACCGGCAGTTATTTTTGGGGCGGCGCAGCAGGCACCTTCTTTTGGGTTGATCCAAGAAACGAACTAATTGGCATTTTCATGACGCAACTTGTGCCGCACCGAACCACATTGCGCCAAGACATGTGGGGGCTGACCTATCAAGCGATTACCGATAATCGGGTCAATCCGTAGGCCTTATTCCAGCCCCAGTTTCAGCATCACTAGCTTGTTCACAGCTTGCGGATTAGCTTTCCCGCCCGTGGCTTGCATCACCTGACCGACAAACCAACCGGCCATTTTCGGGCGCTCTTTCGCTTGGGCTACCTTGTCGGGATTGGCGTCAATCACTTCGTCAACGGCGGCTTCAATCGCGGCTGTATCGGTTACTTGCTTCAAGCCTTTTTCTTCAATAATCACTGCCGGATTTTTGCCCTGGTCGGGGCCGTCTTCAAACATCAGCTCGAAAACCTCTTTGGCCGAGCGTCCTGACACCGTGTCATCGGCAATCAAGCCGACAAGCTGGCCGACTTGCGCGGCAGATACGGGACTGTCGGCAATGTCGAGATCGGCTTTATTGAGACCGGCAAATACCGAGCCGATAACCATATTGGCGACGGCTTTGGCATCTTGGCCTTCGGCGGCGGCTTCAAAGAAAGCGGCGTTTTCCGCTTCGCCCACCAGCACACCGGCATCATAGGGGGTCAGGCCATAATCATTGATGAAGCGCGCTTTTTTTTCGTCCGGCAATTCCGGCAGGTCTTTGGCAATCTCATCGACAAATTCTTGGCTGAACTCCAGTGGCAGCAAATCCGGGTCGGGGAAATAGCGATAATCATGCGCTTCTTCTTTTGAACGCATGGCGCGGGTCTCGCCCGTCTTCGGGTCAAACAAGCGCGTTTGCTGTTCCACTGTGCCGCCATCTTCAATCAGGTCAACTTGGCGGCGCGCCTCATATTCAATGGCTTGGCCGATAAAGCGAATGGAATTGACGTTTTTAATCTCGCAGCGTGTGCCCAACTCGTCGCCGGGTTTACGCACCGACACATTCACATCGGCGCGCAGACTGCCCTGCTCCATATTGCCGTCGCATGTGCCAAGATAACGCAAAATGGCGCGCAGCTTTTTGACATAGGCTTGCGCCTCAGCCGCCGAGCGCATATCGGGATTGGAAACGATTTCCATCAGCGCCACGCCCGAGCGGTTCAAATCGACAAAGCTCATATTCGGATGCTGGTCGTGCAGCGACTTACCGGCATCTTGCTCAAGATGCAGACGCTCAATGCCAATCTCCTTCACCGCACCATCGGCAAGGTCAATCTCAATCGCGCCCTCGCCGACAATTGGCTGCTGAAATTGCGAAATTTGATAGCCTTGCGGCAGGTCGGGATAGAAATAGTTTTTGCGGTCAAATACCGAATGATTATTAATCTGTGCCTTGAGGCCCAAGCCGGTGCGAACGGCTTGCTCGACACAAAACCAGTTAATCACCGGCAACATGCCCGGCATGGCGGCATCGACCAATGAGACTTGGCTGTTCGGCTCGGCACCGAATTCAGTTGCCGCGCCGGAAAATAATTTGGCCTTAGAGGCGACTTGCGCGTGGACTTCCAAGCCCAGCACAATCTCCCAATCGCCGGTCGCGCCCGAAATGAGGTTTTTATTCTCAGCCATTTAAGCACTCCACCAATCTTGCGGTTGCACGTCAAACCCGGCCGCCTGTTCCAGCACGCCAGCTGTCCGCAGTAAGGTTTCTTCGCCAAACGCCTGACCGATAAGCTGCAAGCCCAGCGGCAGGCCGTCGCCATCAAGTCCGGCAGGCACGGAAATACCCGGCAGACCGGCGAGGTTTACCGTCACGGTAAACACATCATTCAAATACATCTCAAGCGGGTCTTCGACATTTTTGCCAATTTCAAACGCCGCAGATGGCGTGGTCGGTGTCAACAGCACATCGCATTTCTCATATGCTTTGGTGAAATCCTCGGCAATCAGGCGACGCACTTGCAAGGCTTTGACGTAATAAGCGTCGTAATAGCCCGCCGATAGCGCATAAGTGCCGATCATCACGCGGCGCTTCACCTCATCGCCAAAACCGGCGGCGCGGGTTTGTGCATACATATCGTCAATATCCGTACCTTGCTGACGCGCGCCATAACGCACCCCATCATAGCGGGCCAGATTGGACGAGGCTTCGGCAGGCGCGATAATGTAATAGGCAGGCAGCGCATATCTGGTATGCGGCAGCGAGACATCGACAATCTCAGCCCCCGCCGCTTTCAGCCATTCAATGCCCTGTTGCCAGAGTTTTTCAATCTCGGCAGGCATATTATCAACGCGATATTCTTGCGGAATACCGACGCGCAGGCCCTTAATATCGCCGGTCAATGCCGCTTCATAATTCGGCACATCTCGCTCAACACTGGTGGTGTCGCGCTTGTCGAAAGACGCCATGCTGCTCAGCATCATCGCCGCATCGCGCACCGTATGGGTAATCGGCCCAGCTTGGTCGAGCGAGGAGGCGAAAGCCACAATGCCCCAACGTGAACAACGGCCATAAGTCGGCTTCAGCCCCACTGTGCCAGTAAAGGCCGCAGGCTGGCGAATAGAGCCGCCCGTATCCGTGGCGGTGGCGGCAATGCCGAGACGCGCCGCAACGGCAGCCGAAGAGCCACCCGATGAGCCACCGGGCACAAGCGCCGTGTCACCGGCCTTCCACGGATTGACCACCGGCCCGAAGCGCGAGGTTTCATTGGAAGAGCCCATCGCAAACTCATCATTATTCAGCTTGCCGAGCATCACCGCGCCATCATTCCAGAGATTTTGCGTCACCGTACTTTCATAAGGCGGGGTGAAATCGCCGAGAATATTGGAGCAAGCCGTTGTCCGCACACCCTTAGTGCAGAACAAATCTTTGACGCCAATCGGCAGACCTTCCAGAGGTCGCGTTTCACCGGCGGCGATTTTGGCATCGCTTTCCGCCGCCATTGCCAGCGCCTTTTCTGGCGTTTCCAGTACATAAGCATTGAGTGCAGATGAGGCCGATACGCGGTCAATATGCGCTTGCGTCAATTCAACGGCGGAGAATTTTTTTTTGGCCAAACCGTCACGTGCGTCGGCCAAATTCAGTTGGGTCAAATCAGTCATTATTCGACCACCTTTGGCACGGCAAAATATTCATCATCTTTTTCAGGCGCATTGGCCAACACATCTTCGGCATAGCCGCCATCCGTGACGACATCTTCGCGCCCGCGAATTCTGTCTTCCACCGCGCTGGTCAGCGGCTTAACCCCGTCCGTATCGAGCTCAGACAATTGCTCTACAAAACCGATAATCGCGCTGAGTTCTTTGGCCAGTGCCGGCAGCTCGCCATTTGTTACCCCGATACGGGCCAGATTGGCGATGCGGCGCACCATATTTTCATCTACTGACATTTATTCGCCTTTGATAGGAAATCACTTTTCGTGAAGTTGGCGGGAAACTAGCAAAGCCAATGCCGCCGCGCAATATGACTTTCGCCAAAACCCGTGCTATTTAAACGGCATGCAAATTCTCGAAACACCCAGTCAGCTCATCGCCGCCCTCGAAGGCGGGCGGCGTCTCATGGGGCTGGATTTGGGCAGCAAGACCATCGGTCTCGCGCTGGGCGATAGCGACCATAAAATTGCCACACCCTTCGACACGATACGACGCAAGAAATTCGGCCTTGATGCGGCGGCACTGGCTGCGATTATCAATGCCGAAAATGTCGGCGCATTGGTGCTTGGCCTTCCGCTCAATATGGATGGCAGCGAAGGCCCGCGCGTGCAAGCCACCCGCGCCTTTATCCGCAATCTTGAAAACCTCCCTGATTTTCCTGCCCTGCCCGTGCTGCTATGGGACGAGCGGCTCTCGACCGCTGCCGTCGAGCGCACGCTATTGGAAGCCGATACCAGCCGCGCCAAACGGGCCGAAGTTATCGACAAGATGGCGGCTGCCTTTATTTTGCAAGGGGCGATAGACGCGCATTACGGCGTGTAAACTGGCGATAAAGCAAGAAATATTCTAAATTAGGGTTAATAAGAGAAACAAGGTCAGGCCTTATGGCGATGATTAGGACTCTTATAGCTTTGTCGATTTGCACGCTCACGCTCGCGGCCTGCGGCGGCGGCGGCAAATTGCATAAACGCCCCTGCCGTGACGGCTTTGACCGCGCCTTTCATTGCGGTAGCGGCCTGCCCCGGACTGACGCACAGGGTTTTTGCAAAATAGGCAAATTCACCCGAATGGAAAAATTACGCTTTGTTGGCGGTTTTTGACTTGCCCCGACTCGGCCCGCGCCGTATACAATGCTGCTTTAATGACAATGACAGAAATTAAGGGTGCTTTCGCCCACCGCGACCTACTTGGGATCGACGGCCTGTCTGTTTCCGAAATCACCTATCTGCTCAACCTGTCCGACAATTATGTCGAACAGAACAGACAGATTGACAAGAAGACCTCAGTGCTGCGCGGACGCACGCAAATCAACCTGTTCTTTGAAAGCTCGACGCGTACCCAAAGCTCTTTCGAGCTGGCCGGAAAACGCCTCGGCGCAGATGTGATGAATATGGCGGTCAAAACCTCCGCCGTGAACAAGGGCGAGACGCTGCTAGACACCGCCGTCACGCTAAACGCCATGAACCCCGACCTGCTGGTTGTGCGGCACGGCGATAGCGGCGCAGTGGCCTTGCTGGCACAAAAAATGTCCTGCGCCGTGTTGAATGCCGGTGACGGCGCGCATGAACACCCGACCCAAGCGCTCTTGGACGCGCTGAGTATTCGCCGCCGCCTCGGCAAGCTGCAAGGCTTGCGCGTCGCGATTTGTGGCGACATCACCCATAGCCGCGTGGCGCGCTCCAATCTGCTGCTGTTAAATGCGATGGGCGCGCAAGTGCATCTCATCGGCCCACAAACCCTACTGCCTGTCGGGGCTGAGAAGCTCGGCGCGCGCGTATTTACCGATATGCGCGAAGGGCTGGAGGGTTGCGATATTGTGATGATGTTGCGGATTCAAAATGAACGCATGGAGGGCGCGCTTATTCCGTCCGTGCGCGAATATTACCGCCTTTATGGCCTCGATCGCGAAAAACTCGCCTACGCCAAACCCGACGCGCTGGTGATGCACCCCGGCCCGATGAATCGCGGTGTCGAGATTGACAGCGCCGTGGCCGATGACCCTGAGCGCAGTCTCATTCGCGACCAAGTTGAAATGGGTGTCGCCGTGCGTATGGCGGTGCTGGAAGCTCTGGCGGCCAATCTGCCGAACAATACGGGAGAAGCCGAATGAATTGCGCTTTCACAAATGCCCGCCTGATTGACCCGGCCAATGGCCTTGACGAGACCGGCAATCTGATTGTTGAAAATGGCAAAATCTTCGCCATCGGCAAAAAGGCGAAAGCGCCAAGCGGCGTAAAAACCCATGACTGCAAGGGCATGGCGATTTTGCCTGGCCTTGTCGATATGCAAGTCTTCACCGGCGAGCCGGGCGAAGAGCATCGCGAAACACTGGCCACCGCCTCGCAAGCCGCTGCTGCCGGTGGCGTGACCACCATGATTACCATGCCGAACACCAATCCGGTGATTGACGATGCGGCTTTGGTTGACTTCATCTCGCGCCGCGCCCGCGACACGGCGATTGTGCGCGTTCACCCGATGGCCGCTTTGACCAAAGGCTGCGACGGGCATGGCATGACCGAGTTCGGCCTGCTGCGCGAAGCCGGGGCCGTTGCCTTTACCGATGGCGACCGCGCCGTGATGAATGCGCTGACCATGCGGCGCGCGCTGGCTTACGCCGGAACATTTGACGCGCTGATTGTGCAGCACGCAATGGATCAAGATTTGCAAAGCGCCGGTGTGATGCATGAAAGCGAATTGGCGACACGGCTCGGCTTGGCGGGAATTCCGGTGGCCGCCGAAACGGCGATTATTGACCGCGACCTGCGCCTCGTTGAATTGACCGGCGCGCGCTATCACATTGCGCTTGTCTCGTCGGCCGAGAGCATCGAGACGGTGCGCGCAGCCAAACAAAAAGGCCTGCCCGTATCATGCGGCGTGTCGGCAACGCATCTCATGCTCAATCAAAACGATGTTGAGAATTACCGCACATTTGCCAAATTATCGCCGCCGCTGCGCCGCGAAGAAGACCGGCTGGCATTGATTGCCGGTGTCGCCGACGGCACGATTGATGTCGTCGTCTCCGGCCATAACCCACAAAATGAAGAAGCCAAGCGGCAGCCATTCGCGCAGGCCGCTTACGGCACGGTTGGCGTTGAAACCCTGCTGGCCGGATTGCTTACCCTGCATCACGCCGATGGTGTGGCGTTGGATAGATTGCTGGCAAGCGTCACCGCCCGCCCGGCTGAATTGCTGGGCTTGGAAGGCGGCACATTAAGCGTCGGCGCACGGGCTGACTTTGCTATTGCCGACCTTGAAGCGCCCTGGGTGGTCGATGCAGACAGCTTGCGCTCCAAGTCACAAAATGCTGCAATCGACAAAAGAAAAGTTCAAGGGCAGGTGCTTGCCTGCTATGTTGACGGCGAAGCGGTTTTTGAGCTTTAAGCATCCATTGGTTTTGAGGGGATATTATGAGTGATCCGGTAATTATTATTATGGGCTTGGCATTTGGATATTTGCTCGGCTCGATTCCGTTTGGACTGCTATTTACCCGCCTCGGCGGCATAGGCGATATTCGCGATATCGGCTCCGGCAATATCGGCGCCACCAATGTGTTGCGCTCGGGCAGTAAACTTTTGGCTCTCGCCACCCTGCTGGCGGACGCACTGAAAGGCAGTCTCGCCGTTGCGCTTATCTGGCGCTTGGGCAGCGACACGGCGGCTTATATGGCGGCTGTGGCGGCTTTTATCGGCCATTTATTTCCGGTCTGGCTCGACTTCAAAGGCGGCAAAGGCGTTGCCGTGTTTATCGGGGCCATTCTCATCATGTCGCCGCTGACCGGCATTGCCTTTCTCATTATTTGGTTGGTGATGGCCATTACCTTTCGCATGTCGTCGCTGGCGGCCATCACGGCCATGATTGTCAGCCTGCCATTGCTTGTGTTTTTGGGTGAGGTCGATACCGCGCGCTTCACCGCGCTTATGGTTGCACTTTCTTTATGGGCGCATCGCGAAAACATTGGACGGCTTCGCAACGGAACCGAACCCAAAATCGGCAGTTAAAATCGACTGCCCACCAATAATAAAAATAAGGTGGCTGGATAAGAGTAAAAGATTCATTCCTTAATTAAAATGAGCGCGCCGCTTGACCGACAGCTTGCCTATTTACGCCTAACCCGCACTGACCAAATCGGGTCGGTGACATTTCAACGCCTGCTGAACGGTTATGGCTCGCCGGAAAAAGCCCCCGCCGCTCTGCGGGGATTATCGCAGCGCGGCGGGCGCAAACGCGCCGGTAAGCTCGGTTCATTTAGAGCTATTGGAATTGGAACTGGCAGGTCGCCTGACCCAAGAGCCGGGTCGCAAAATCAGCCTGATTTGACGCACATTAAAAATCCATGATTTGACATGAAGGGGCATTTCGACCATATGATGCGCCCGAAACAAGATTTGAGGCGCTGTTATGCAAGTCGTTATTGTTGAGTCGCCCGCTAAGGCGAAGACCATCAATAAATATCTCGGCTCGGACTTCAAGGTTCTGGCTTCCTTCGGCCATGTCCGCGATTTGCCCGAGCGCAACGGCTCGGTTGACCCCGATAATGATTTCGCCATGTCTTGGGAAGAACAAGGCGATGCGCGCAAACGTTTAAGCGATATTGCCAAAGCGGTGAAAAGCGCCGACTCGCTTGTGCTGGCCACTGACCCGGACCGCGAAGGCGAAGCGATTAGCTGGCATGTGCTGGAAGTTCTCCGCAAAAAGAAAGTGCTGGGCGATAAGCCGGTCAGCCGCGTAGTGTTCAACGCCATCACCAAAAACGCCGTGCTGGAAGCCATGGCCAAGCCGCGCGAGATTGATGAAAAACTCGTCGATGCTTATTTGGCGCGCCGTGCGCTGGATTATTTGGTCGGTTTTAATTTGTCGCCCGTTCTGTGGCGCAAACTGCCCGGCTCGCGCTCTGCGGGTCGCGTGCAATCGGTTGCGCTACGCCTGATTTGCGAGCGCGAATTGGAAATCGAAGCCTTTAATCCGCGCGAATATTGGTCGGTGGATACGGATTTCAAAACCGCCAATGGCGACACGCTGCCGACACGGCTGGTGCGCCATAAGGGCGAGAAACTCGATAAATTCACCCTCGCCAATGAGGATATGGCGCGCGCGGCTGAAACCGCCATCGCCAGCACCGAATTTTCCATTGATGCGATTGAGAGCAAGCCGGGGCAAAGAAAGCCTGCCGCGCCCTTCACCACCTCAACCCTGCAACAAGAAGCCAGCCGCAAGCTGGGCTTTAATGCCAAGCGCACCATGCAAGTCGCGCAGCTTCTCTATCAGGGCGTGACGATTGACGGCGAGGAAACCGGCCTGATTACCTATATGAGAACCGATGGCACGCAAATTGCACCAGAGGCCGTGACCGAAACGCGCCAAGTGATTGTTGACGATTTCGGTGATGAATATCTGCCGGACACGGCGAGGGTTTATGAAACCAAAGCCGCTAACGCGCAAGAAGCGCATGAGGCCATTCGCCCGACATCATTGGCACGCCGCCCCGACCAGATGGGTCGCTTTCTCGACGGCGACCAAGCCAAGCTTTATGAGCTGATTTGGAAACGCACAATGGCATCGCAAATGGAAAACGCGCGCGTTCAACGCACGACGATTTCAATCAGCGGTGCCGATGGCCTGACCGGTTTGCGCGCCTCCGGCACGGTGATTACCTTTTCAGGCTTTCTGAAGCTCTATGAAGAAGGCAAAGATGACGAGGCCGATGAAAAAGACGGCCCGCGCCTGCCCCAAGTCAATGAAGGCGAGGCTCTTTCGGTCTTCAAAATCTCACCCGAACAACATTTCACCGAGCCGCCGCCGCGTTATAGCGAAGCGACTTTGGTGAAACGCATGGAAGAATTGAGCATTGGTCGCCCGTCAACCTATGCGTCAGTGTTGAGTGTTTTGCGCGAGCGCGATTATGTGGTGATGGACCGCAACCGCTTCATTCCGCAAGATAAAGGCCGCTTGGTGATTGCATTTTTGGAAAACTTCTTCGACCGCTATGTCGAATATGATTTCACCGCCGCGCTGGAAGCCGACCTCGACAAAGTGTCTGACGGCTCGCTGAGCTATAAAGAAGTGCTGTCGCGCTTCTGGGAAGATTTCCACAAAACCGTCGAGTCGACGATGGAAATTCGTAACACGCAAATTCTCGACACGATGAATGAAGTGATGGGCGCGCATATTTTCAAGGATACCGGCAATGGCAATCCGCGTATGTGCCCGAAATGTAAAGAAGGCGAGTTGAGCCTGAAAACCGGTCGCTTCGGCGCTTTTGTCGGCTGCACACGTTATCCCGATTGCGGGTTCACCCGCCCCTTTGCCGGTGAGCAAGCCGAGGCCGGCGATATTGAACGCATTTTGGGGCAAGACCCTGAGAGCGGCCTTGATGTGCATGTCAAAAACGGACGCTTCGGCCCTTATATTCAACTGGGCGACGCCGGAGATATGCCCGCCGATAAAAGCGAAAAGCCGAAACGCGCCGGTATTCCCAAAGGCAAAACACCCGCCGAGATGGAACTTGATTATGCGCTGAAGCTGTTATCGCTGCCGCGCAATATTGGCGCGCATCCTGAAACCGGCGAAAATATTATGGCTGATATTGGCCGATACGGCCCCTATATTAAAGCGGGCAAACAATCTGCCAGCCTTGAGACACCCGATGAAGTGTTTGAGATTGGCGTCAATCGCGCCGTTACCGTATTGGCAGAACGCAAAGCCAAAGGCCCGGCGCAACGCCGCGGGGGCAGCGTGATTAAAGATCTTGGCGAACACCCTGACGACAAAAAACCGGTGCGCGTTATGGATGGCCGCTTCGGCCCATATGTGAAATATGAAAAGGTCAATGCGACCATTCCGAAAGATGAAAATCCGGAGGATATTACATTGGAGCGTGGGCTGGAATTAATCGCTGCGCGCATCGCCAAAGGCCCGGCCAAGAAACGTAAAAAAGCGGCGCCGAAGAAGAAGAAAAAGAGCGCCTAATGGGAACCATTCCCACGCGCGATGAGATATTGAAATTCATCGCCGACCGGCCCGGCGAGACGACCAAGCGCGATATTGCCAAAGCATTCAACATTAAAGGCGCAGACCGTATTCCGCTGAAACGGCTGCTGCGCGAAATGAGCGCTGAAGGATTGCTGGAAGGCAGTCGTAAAAGCGGGATGCGCGGGCAAGGCGATTTGCCCAATGTCTCGGTCGTGCAAGTGACCGGCCGCAATAAAGAGGGCTATTTGGTCGCCCGTGCGCGCCATGAGGGTAAATTACTGGACGGCCCGCAAGACCCGATTATTGAAATTGACGACAGCGCGCCGCGCAATCGGCGTCACCGCCCCTCGCCGCCTGTCTCACCGGGCGATACGGCGCTGGCGCGGCTGCGGCGGGTTGATAAGGATACTTATATTGCCCGCGTCATCAGAAAACTCGGTGATGCCGGTGGACAGATTATCGGCGTGGTGAGCGAGCGCAATGATGGGCTTTGGCTTATCCCCGCCGACCGCCGCGAGCGCTATGACTATCAACTTGAAAAAGATACCAAAGCGGCGCATGGCGATTTGCTGATTTGCGAAAAACTGCCCGGCCCGCGCATGGGGGCGAAACACGCAAAGCTGAAAGAAAATATCGGCGCGGCAGACGACCCGCACGCCTTTTCGCTTATCTCGATTGCCGAGCAGGGTTTGCCGACTGTTTTCCCCGATGCGGTGATGGCCGAAGCCGAAGCCGTGACAGAAGCCGATGCGACAGGGCGCGAAGACCTGACCGCCCTGCCCTTTATCACCATTGACCCGGCCGATGCCCGCGACCATGACGATGCGGTATTTGCCGAACCCGACCCTGACAATGAGGGCGGCTATATTGTTTGGGTGGCGATTGCCGATGTCGCGGCCTATGTAAAACCGGCCAGCGAGATGGATGTCGAAGCGCGCAAACGCGGCAATTCGGTTTACATGCCCGACCGCGTTGTGCCGATGCTGCCCGAAAGACTGTCGAATGATTTGTGCTCTTTGCGCGAAAACGAAACCCGCCCGTGTATGACGGTGCGTATGCAGATTGCCGCAAACGGCCAAAAAACCGGCCATCAATTTTATCGCGGCCTGATGCGTTCGGTCGCCAAGCTGAGCTATGCCGAGGCGCAACACGCCTTTGATGGTGACTGCCTGCCCGCATTTGCCCATCTCAATGACACGGTGCTGCAACCGCTATGGCAGGCTTATCAGTGCATGGTTGAGGCGCGTGAACAGCGCCAGCCCTTGCGAATTAATCGCCCCGAACGGCGCATTGAAATGGACGATAAGGGCAAGATTACGCGCATCTATATACCGCCATCATTGGAAGCGCATAAGCTGATTGAGGAAATGATGGTCACGGCCAATGTATGCGCTGCCGAGACGCTGGAAAAAGCCAAACGCCCGCTGATTTATCGGGTGCATGACACGCCGCCCAATGACCGCGTGCGCGCATTGTCCGATTTTCTGCGCTCAATGAATGTCAAACTCAACCTCGGCCAAACCCTGCTGCCGAAATTATTCAACGGGCTGATGGAACAGGCCGCCGACCAGCCTTACGCGCCGACCATATCTGAGGCGGTGCTGCGCACCCAAGCGCAAGCCGTTTACACAATTGAGAATATTGGTCATTTCGGGCTGAATCTGGGTCGCTATGCCCATTTCACCTCGCCGATACGCCGCTATGCCGATTTGACAGTGCATCGCGCGCTGATTGCCGCCTTGAAGGCCGGTAAAGACGGGCAGACCGACGCGGAAGCCGAAGCCCTGCCCGATATTGCCGAGGCGATTTCGCAAACCGAGCGGCGCGCCATGTTGGCCGAGCGCAGTGCCGGTGAACGTTATCTTTCCGCCCATATGTCGCGCCAAATCGGGGAGAGCTTTTCGGCGCGCATTTCCGGTGTTTCGCGCGCCGGATTATTCGTCACCCTCGATGATAGCGGCGCAGATGGGCTGATTCCGATATCGCAATTGGGCGATGAGCGGTTTTATGCCGATGAAAGCAATATGTTTATGACCGGCGGCACTAGCGGTATCAGCTTTCGGATTGGCGAAAGCGTTGAGGTCGAGCTTGAAGAAGCCACACCGCTTAAAGGCGGCCTCTTGTTTTCACTGGTTGATGGTGGCACATATGGCGGCAAGCAAAAGCGCGGCCCAAAAAAACGCGGCGCTTTTCGTCGCCCACCGCGCCATCGCCCCAGAGGAAGACGTTAAGCCATGAGCATTGAACATCTTTTGCGCGAAGAACGCAGTCGCCGCACCGCCATGTGGCGTGGCCTGCGGGGCCGTTGCCCGCAATGCGGCGAGAAAACCTTGTTTCGGCAATATCTGAAAATCAGCGACACATGCCGCGCTTGCGGCCTTGCCTTGTCAGGCCACCAAGCCGATGATGCGCCGCCCTATTTCACGATTTTTATCGTTGGCCATGTGATTGTGCCTGTAGCGCTGATTGTCGAACGGCTCTATACGCCGCCGCTTTATATCCATGCGCTGCTGTTCTGCTTGCTGGCCATTGCGGTCAGCCTTATCTCATTGCCAATGGTCAAAGGTGCTGTTGTCGGCCTACAATGGGCTTTGCGTATGCACGGCTTTGAGTCTGAAAGCCCTGAAGATGAGGAAGATAATGAGTAAGCAAGAGACCCCCCGTTACGGCACTCCGGCCTCGACGCCGGGCGAATATCGCGACGACAGCGCCAAAGCGGTGCGCCCCAAAGAAGCCTCGACGCTGATCGTCGTGCGCCAAGCCAAGCAACCCAAAATCTTGATGGGCAAACGCGCCGCATCGCATAAATTCATGCCTAATAAATTTGTCTTCCCCGGCGGGCGGTTGGACCTTATCGACCAACGCCTGCAAGTGCCGAAAAACCTCAGCGCGCCGGTGATGAAACGCTTACGCAAAGAGACGCGCAAAAATGTCAGCGACAATAAATTGCGCGGTTTGGCCCTGGCGGCCATTCGCGAGACTTTTGAAGAAACCGGTTTGATTATCGGGCGAGAGACCAAAAAACGCCTTTCCACCGGCGATAAGGTTTGGCAAAGCTATTTTGACCACGGTGTTGAGCCGCCGCTCGACCAAATGGATTTCATCGCCCGCGCCGTCACCCCGACCTATCGCTCGCGCCGTTTCGATACGCGCTTCTTCATGGTTTATGATGAATTTATTCATACAGACCCGGAAGAAATGGTGAAGGCCAGCGGCGAATTGCTGGATTTGCATTGGCTGACCCTGCCCGATGCGCGCAAACTCGACCTACCCGCCATCACGCGGTCGGTGATTGATATGGTGGAAGAGCGCATGAAACTCGACCGCAAAGCGCAGTTAAAAAAGCCTGCGCCCTATGTGCGCTTCATCAATGGCAAACCGCTAATGACCGAGCTTTAGTTAAGGTTGACAAGCGCCGTGAAATGCCTATTTTCACGCCCACGCGCCACGTTTTGAGCGCCCCTTTTAAGGATTTGACCGATGGCAAAACCAACAACAGTTAAAATCAAGCTGGAAAGCACTGCCGGCACAGGTTTTTACTATGTCACAAAGAAAAACGCCCGCACCATGACCGAGAAAATGGTCGTTCGCAAATATGATCCGGTCGCGCGCAAGCATGTTGAATTTAAGGAAAACAAAATCAAGTAAAGCGCTTGATATTGTAAACTGAAAGGCGTCTCAAGGGGCGCCTTTTTTATTGCTATTGTTCTTTGCACCAAACAACCTAATTATAGCGCCATGCAGCAAGAAGAAGCCGAAATTCTGGCCTTGAAAGCCCTTTCCTATTTGGCCGGTCTTGACGAGATGATGGACCGTTTCGCCGCCCTGTCGGGCATTGGCACGGGCGATATTCTCGAGCGCGCCCAAGACCCTGAAATGTTGGCCGGTGTGCTTGATTTCTTTTTGTTCGATGAAGCGCTGCTGACCGAATTTTGCGAAGCGCATGACATTAACCCCGAACATCCGGCCCAGGCACGTATGGCGCTGCCCGGTGGCGACCTGCCCCATTGGACGTAAGTGAGTGTAAATGAGTAAAATCGAACCGCAAATAATGTCGCAGCTAGAAGCGCTGACGCTAGACCCGCACCGCCCGCTGATTATCAGCGATGCCGATGAGGTGCTGCTGAAATTTATGGAGCGCGTTGAGGTTTATCTGGAAAGCATCGGCTTGTGGATTGACCTGCAAAATTTCGGGCTGACCAATAATATCAAATCGCGCGACACCAATGAGCCGGTGAAAATCCCTACGCTGATTGACGATTTCTTTGCCGCAGAGACACCGCATATTGAAGCGGCTGATGGCGCGGCCAATGTGCTGTCGGCCTTGTCTGTGCATGCTCAGATTATCGTGCTGACCAATTTGCCCGCCGACCATAAACAAGCGCGCATTGACAACCTTAAGGGTCACGGCATGGACTATCCGGTGGTGGTGAATAGCGGGCTGAAAGGCCCAGCCGTTAAATGGCTGGCTGATAAAGTGGCCGGGCCGGTTTTCTTTCTCGACGATATACCGCACAATATTAATTCGGTAGCGGAAGACGCGCCCGATGTGCATTGCATTCATTTTATTGCCGACCCGCGTCTGCAAAAATTGATTGGCAAAGCCGATGGCGCGACCAAGCGGATAGATATTTGGGCCGAGGTGCATGACTATATCGCAGGACAAATCAGCGACGACAGATGACCGGCCGGCAACGCAGCCGGCGCTGTGCCGCGACTGCCTGAACAGCAGCACGCTTGAGCCGCATGAGACACGCTGCCCGTCTTGTCATTCACCACGCCTTATCAAACATGATGAGCTGCTGCAATTGGGGGTGGCGCATCTTGATTGCGATGCGTTTTATGCCGCCGTTGAAAAGCGCGACAATCCAGAGCTGAATGATAAGCCGGTGATTATCGGCGGCGGACGGCGCGGCGTTGTTTCGACCTGTTGTTATATCGCGCGCATTCATGGCGTTCATTCTGCCATGCCGATGTTCCAAGCGACGAAAGCCTGCCCCGACGCGGTTATTGTTAAACCCGATATGGAAAAATATGGCCGCGTTGGCCGCGAGGTGCGCGACCTGATGCGCGAATTAACGCCTTTGGTTGAGCCGCTTTCCATTGACGAAGCCTTTATGGATTTACGCGGCACCGAGCGTCTGCATGGCGGCGCGCCTGCTGAAAGCCTGATGCGGCTGGTCAATCGCATTGAAAATGAGATTAGCATCACCGTCTCTATCGGCCTCAGCCATAATAAATTCCTCGCCAAGCTGGCTTCCGATTTGAACAAGCCGCGCGGCTTTTCAATCATTGGGGAAGCCGAGACGCTAGACTTCCTCGCCACACTACCGGTCGGGGCAATTTGGGGAGTCGGCAAAGCCATGCAAGCGCGGCTGGCGCGCGATGGTATTCGGCACGTGGCGCAGTTACAAAAAATTGACGAAAGCGAATTGGCGCGCCGTTATGACTCAATGGGCTTGCGACTGGCGCGGCTGGCGCGCGGCCAAGACAGTCGCAAAATCGTGCCCAGCACGGCGGCCAAATCAATCTCCAGCGAAACCACTTTTAATGAAGATTTAAGCGACGCCAAAGCATTGGAAAAGCATCTTTGGTGGCTGGCTGAGAAGACCGCCAAACGCTGCAAAAGCAAAGGCGTGGCCGGGAAAACAGTGGTGTTGAAAATGAAAGCCGACAGGCTGTCCTCGCTGACCCGCAATGTCTCGCTGCCCGACCCGACGCAATTGGCTGATGTAATGTTCGACAAGGGACGCTCCATGATGCGGCAAGTTTTGAAAGAGCATCCGGAGCAAAAATTTCGACTTATCGGCATTGGCGTGAGCGGTTTGGTTGACGACCAATTGGCCGACCCGCTCGACCTTGCCGACCCCGATAAAGGCCGCCGCAAAGCGGCTGAACAAGCCATGGATAGCCTGCGACATAAATTCGGTGACAGTTCCATTAAAAAAGGGCGCAGTCTCTAGGCTGAGCGGCTGGCATATGGCAAGCTTTGCCCTAAATTTACGAAGAGAAGATGATGAGTACAATCGACACACATATTGACCGACTGGGACTGACCTTGCCGCAAACAAAAGCGCCGCTGGGCGCTTATGTGCCTTTTGTGCAGACCGGCAATCTGCTGATGATTTCGGGGCAAGGGCCGATTGGCGCAAGCGGTGTCAGTATCACCGGTCGGCTGGGTGACGGGCTGGAGATTGAGGACGGCACACGCGCCGCGCAAATGGCCGGGCTGAACATTATCGCGCAAATAAAAGCCGCGCTTAATGGTGATTTTGACCGGCTGGTACGAATTGTGCGCCTAAACGGCTTTGTTAATTCAACGCCTGAGTTTACCCATCATCCGGCTGTCATTAATGGCGCATCGGAGCTGATGCATGATGTGTTTGAGGCGCGCGGCGTGCATAGCCGCATCGCTGTCGGCGTTGCCAGCCTGCCGATGAATTGGGCGGTCGAAATTGACGCGGTTGTCGTGGTTGCCGAATGAGCGAGGCTGCTGCCGTTCAGTTAAAAGTCCTCACCAGCCTGACCGGCGTTGCGGCAGACGACTGGGACGCCTGCGCCAATCCTGACAGCCAAACCTATAACCCGTTTTTGCGCCATGCGTTTTTATTGGCAATGGAGGAAAGCGGCTCAGCCGTATCTGAAACCGGCTGGCTGGGGCAACATTTGGTGCTGGAAGACGCAGACGGCACAGTGCAAGCGGTAATGCCGCTCTACTTAAAGAATCACAGCCAGGGCGAGTATATTTTCGATTATGGCTGGGCCGATGCGTTTCATCGCGCCGGTGGTAACTACTACCCCAAACTCTTGAGCGCCGTGCCATTCACCCCTGCCGGAGGGCGTCGCCTTTTGGTGCGCGATGGCCCCAATGCGGCAGGCTATGAGACCAGCCTGCTGGCCGGTAGCCTGACGCTGCTCGACAAGCTGCAATCCTCTTCTCTGCATTTTAATTTTCTGCCCGAAGACAGTTGGGAGGCGCTTGGCCGACAAGGTTTTTTGCAGCGCACAGACCAGCAATTTCATTGGCTGAATGACGGCTATCAGAGCTTTGACGGGTTTCTGGAGGCGCTGGCATCGCGCAAACGCAAGAACCTGCGGAAGGAGCGCGCCAAAGCCCTGGAAAACGGCATTGAGGTGGAATGGCTGACCGGTGAAACGCTGACCGAAGCGCATTGGGACGCTTTCTTTCATTTCTATATGGATACCGGCCAGCGCAAATGGGGCACGCCCTATCTGACGCGACGCTTTTTCTCAATGATTAATGACTGCATGGCTGACGATATATTGCTGATTATGGCCAAGCGCGACGGGCAATATATTGCCGGTGCGCTGAACTTTATCGGCGGCGACACGCTGTTCGGGCGCAATTGGGGCTGTATTGAAGACCACCCGTTTCTGCATTTCGAGCTGTGCTATTACCAAGCCATTGACTTTGCCATTGCGCGCGGCCTGAAGCGCGTTGAGGCCGGCGCACAGGGCACGCACAAGCTAGCGCGCGGATATGTGCCGCATCGCACCTATTCGGCGCATTACATCGCCCATGAGGGGCTGCGCGAGGCAGTTGGCAACTATCTTGAAAGCGAGCGGCAATATGTGGACAATGACATCGCCGTATTGAGCAATCACACGCCGTTCCGCAAAGGCGAGAACCAAGCGGATAATGAGGGGGAAGACCATGATCAAACTTGATGACGCCTATGATGAGCAGAATATCTTCGCCAAAATTTTGCGCGGCGACATGCCCAATATCACGCTTTATGAAGACGATAAAACGCTGGCCTTCATGGATATTATGCCGCAAGCGGTCGGGCATTGTCTGGTCATTCCCAAAGAACCGGCTGTGACATTTCTCGACCTGTCAGAGGACAGCGCGGCTGCCGTAATGGCGACTGCCAAAAAAGTTGCCGCCGCTGTGGTGAAAGCCGAGGACGCGCCCGGTTTTATGATAGCGCAACTCAACAGTTCCGCTGCAGGTCAAACCGTGCCGCATTATCACATGCATATTCTGCCACGCCATGACGGGCTGGACCTTGAGTTTCATGCGCGCAAGCCCGAAGACATGGCGGTGCTGAATGAGACAGCGGATAAAATCCGCGCCTATCTATAAAGTCTAATTGACCTTTTCAGAGGGCTTGCCGGTTTTCTTGCTCGGCTTGTCTTCCTGATATTTGAAGGTCAGCTTCTTGGCTTTATCAAGGTCAACCATCACCAGACCACCGCCTTGCAACTTGCCGAACAGCAATTCATCGGCCAGCGGTTTCTTGATGTTTTCCTGAATGATGCGCGCCATAGGCCGCGCGCCCATTTGCGGGTCATAACCTTCTTCAACCAGCCAATCCATTGCTTTGCGCGATACTTCAATCATCACATTGCGATCAGAAAGCTGCATTTCCAATTCGAGAATGAATTTCTCAACCACCCGCACGACAACTTCCGGCGGCAAATTGCCGAACGGCACAACGGCGTCGAGGCGATTGCGGAACTCCGGTGTGAACATGCGGTTAATCGCTTCCCTATCCTCACCCTCGCGGCGCGTCCGGCCAAAGCCCATCGGCTCTTTCGCCATATCAGAGGCACCGGCATTGGTGGTCATAATGACAATGACATTGCGGAAATCGACTTTGCGGCCATTGGCATCGGTCAGGCTGCCGTGGTCCATCACCTGCAACAATACATTGAACAAATCAGGGTGCGCTTTTTCAATCTCATCGAGCAACAACACGCAATGCGGGTTTTGGTCGATACCATCAGTCAACAAACCGCCTTGGTCATAACCGACATAGCCGGGAGGCGCGCCGAGCAGACGCGAAACAGTATGGCGTTCCATATATTCCGACATATCAAAGCGCAGCAATTCAACGCCCATTGCCGAGGCCAGTTGGCGGGCAACTTCGGTTTTACCGACACCTGTCGGGCCCGAGAATAAATAGCTACCAATCGGCTTTTCAGGCTCGCGCAATCCGGCGCGTGACAGCTTAATGGAGGCCGCCAATTGAGCGATGGCATCATCTTGCCCAAACACCACCCGCTTCAGCGTCACATCGAGGCCCTTCAGCTTCTCTGTGTCGTCTTTGGAAACGGTTTTCGGCGGTATGCGCGCCATTGTGGCAATGGTCGCCTCAATATCCTTCACGCTCACTGTCTTTTTGCGTTTGGAGGGCGGCAGCAGCATTTGCGATGCGCCGACCTCATCAATCACATCAATCGCCTTATCGGGCAATTTGCGGTCGGCCATATAGCGCGAGGACAGCTCCACCGCCGCCTTTAGCGCTTCATTCGTATAGCGAATGGCGTGGAAATCCTCGAAATAGCTTTTCAGCCCTTGCAGGATTTTAATCGTATCCGGCACGCTCGGCTCACTCACGTCGATTTTTTGGAAGCGACGCGCCAGCGCACGGTCTTTTTCAAAATGCTGGCGGAACTCTTTATAAGTTGTGGAACCCATGCAGCGCAGACCACCGCTTTGCAGGGCCGGTTTCAGCAAATTGGAGGCGTCCATCGCCCCGCCGGAGGTTGCGCCCGCGCCGATAACGGTATGAATTTCATCAATAAACAGAACGGCTTCCGGCATATCCTCAAGCTCTGACATGACCTGCTTCAAGCGTTCCTCAAAATCCCCGCGATAGCGCGTGCCGGCCAACAGCACGCCCATATCAAGCGAATAAATCACATTGTCTTGCAGCACATCCGGCACATCACCTTCAATGATTTTGCGCGCCAGCCCCTCGGCAATGGCGGTTTTACCGACACCCGGGTCACCCACCAAAAGCGGGTTGTTTTTATTGCGGCGGCACAGAATTTGAATGGCGCGCGACACTTCTTTTGACCGCCCGATGAGCGGGTCAACTTTGCCCTCGCGGGCTTTTTCATTGAGATTGACGCAATAAGCAGTCAGCGCTTCGCCATCAGGCACGCCGTGGCCTTCTTCGCCCATTTCAGAGGCACCCTCGACCGAGCGCGTCTCGGCCTTGCCCGGCTTTTTGGCGACGCCATGCGAGATAAAATTCACCGCATCATAGCGCGTCATTTCCTGCTCTTGCAGGAAGTAAGCCGCATGGCTTTCGCGCTCGGCAAACATGGCGACCAACACATTGGCCCCCGTCACCTCATCGCGGCCGGAGCTTTGCACATGAATAACAGCGCGCTGAATGACGCGCTGAAAACCGGCAGTCGGCTTGCAATCTTCATCATCTTCGATAACCAGACCGGTCAATTCATTGTCGATATAATTGGTCAGATTGTTTTGCAGCAATCCAATATCCACGCCGCAGGCTTCCATGACTGCAATCGCATCAACATCTTCGGTCAATGCCAGCAGCAAATGCTCCAGCGTTGAATATTCATGGCTTCGGTCATTGGCCAATACCAGCGCGCGATGCAATCCTTGCTCAAGTTCTTTTGAAAATGCAGGCACATTCAGCTCCTTAAAATCCGATCAATCTTTTTCCATTGTGCATTGCAGCGGATGGTCGTGCTGCCGTGCCATATCCATTACTTGAGTTACTTTGGTTTCCGCTACTTCATAGGTAAACACACCACAAACCCCGACACCATTCTGATGCACATGCAGCATGATTTTGGTTGCATCTTCGGCACTCTTTGAAAAAAAGCGCTGTAGAACATAAATCACAAACTCCATCGGCGTGTAGTCATCATTCAGCAGCAAGACTTTATACATGGCGGGTTTTTGGGTCTTGGCGCGCGTTAACGTCACCGTGCCGGCATCATTACCGTCATCTTTCCCGCCGGACTTTTTATCCTGCATGTTTATTCTATCGTCGTCCGGAATCATCATTCCTCGATGTTACCGCGAATTCTAACTGCATCAAGTGAAACCACACTTGGTAGTAAATCTATGTGGGTGCATTTCCAAAGCAAATGCCGCTTGTTAATATGCCCCATGCGAAGCGATTCCGTGTTCATCTTAAGACTTTCAGCAATAGTGCTAACGCTCTGTTTTTCATGGGGTTTAACGGATATTGCGCGCGCTGCGCCGTTTTCCTCCATCGTTATTGATGCGTCAACCGGGCGCACCTTGCATCAATATCGCGCCAATCAACAACGTTATCCGGCCAGTCTGGCCAAAATGATGACGCTGTATATTATGTTTGAAGAGATAGAAAGCGGGCGGCTAAAGCCCGATACCAAAATCCGTATTTCGCGTCAGGCGTCACGGCAACCGGCCAGCAAGCTTGGCCTGCGGAGCCGCTCAACCATTACCGCACAACTGGCCATGCAGGCGCTGATTGTCAAATCAGCCAATGATGTCGCCACCGCCGTGGCCGAACATATCGCCGGTTCTGAGGCCAAATTTGCGCGGCGCATGACCGGCAAGGCGCGCCAGCTTGGTCTGTATGACACACGCTTCACCAATGCGTCAGGGCTTTATCATTGGCGCCAACAAACCACGGCGCGCGATATGGCGCGACTGGCCAATTTGCTGCTTAACAGGTTTCCGCATTTCGAAACGGTCTGGCGGCTGCGCGAGTTTGACCATAAGGACAAAACCTATGTCAGCCATAATCGCCTGTTGAGCCGCCTCTATGGCGCAATGGGCATGAAGACCGGCTATATTCGGGCATCGGGCTATAATCTGGCGACCGCCGTGCAGCGCGACGGCAAGCGCGTGATTGTCGTGGTGCTGGGCAGTGACTCGCCGCAAACCCGCGACCGCCGCGTAACGGCTTTGGCCGAGCGCAGCCTCTCACGCGCCATACCAATGGCCGAGGCGGCGATTAGCGATGCCAAGCTGCAACGCGCGGCGCAATGGCTTGACCGCCCGACTGAGGCCCTGGTGTCGCAAGCCGGTGAGACCGGCGACCGTCAGGATTGGAAGATTCAAGTCGGGGCCTTTTCTGCCTCCACCCATGCCCAAAGCCAATTGCAACGGGTGCGGCGCGTGCTTGGCACGCATCTGGATATGGCGCAAGAAAGCACTGAACCTTTTGAGAAAAACGGCAAGCGGATTTATCGCGCACGCTTTGCCAATTTATCGGAGCCGCAGGCCTTTGCCCTATGCGACCGGCTGCGCGATGTCACGCCCAATTGCCTGCCTATCGGGCCTTAATCATCAAGCAGAATATCGCGCGCTTCATTCAGCCGCGCCGCCAGCCAATCCGTGCCGCCTTGATCGGGGTGATTTTTGACAATCAACGCTTTATAAGCCGCCTCTATTTCCTCAGCGCTCGCGCCTTCTTGCAGGCCTAAAATATCCAATGCCTCAGCCCGCCCCATCGGCTTGCCTCCTTGTTGTGCCGGTGCTTGCGCGCCGCTCGCACGAATTTGCCGCGCCAGCAAATAGGCCCGCATGCCCCAAAGCGCCAATGCCCCCGCCGGTGCTGCCAACCCATAGCGTCCGGCAATGGCGAAAATCAGCAACGCCGTCGCCGCCGCCATAAAGACAACGGCAAGCGCCGTGAGTTTGAGGGTGCGAGCGGTTAATTGCGTCACCAATGCAATCAGCAAAAGGCCGATAAGCAAAAGCGCAATGCCTAATCCGAGAAACCCCATCAGGCGCTCTTATCTGCCAGTTCTACATGGAGGCCGGGCAATTGCAGCGCCGCCAGCATGGCCGATAATTCAGCCCGCGCCGCGACATGGCTCATGGTCAGGCCGGGGCCGGTTTCCTCATCAGTCAAATCGAGAAGGGTTAAACCGGCGGGATACATTTCGCGGTAAACAACGCGCTCTGAAAAGCCCGGCACTTCCCGAAAGCCGAGACGCTTGGATAATTCGGTCAACGCCGATTCAAGTCTGAGGCGATTTTTGGCGTGAATGTGACTGGTACGATTACGCATAACCACCCAATCAATTGAGCCGCCATCAGCCTGCGCGCGCGCCTTGCGGCACGACCAGACATTCTCGGCATAAATACTCGGCGCAACAATATTGAGCGTTTCGGGGTCAACTTTGGCCAGCAGGTCGAAATCGACAAAACTCTCATTCATCGGCGTGATGAGCATATCAGCCGCAGCATGGCCGAGACGGGAGAAATAACTATCCGAGCCCGGGCAATCAATCACCACAAAATCATTGCGCGTGCGTAATTGCCCCAGCGCATTTACAAATGCGTCAGCCTCGTCGCGCTGCCTTTCGACAATGGTCTGGCCGCTTGGTGTTTCCAGCACAATTTGCTCGGGCATGGCAATATCGCGCTGGCCGGCCCAGAGGCGGCGATGGTCGATATAATTGCTCAGGCTGCGCTGGCGAATATCCAAATCAATCACCCCGACGCGCTTGCCGGCGTTCAAAAGCGCGGCAATAAGGTGCATGGAAACCGTGGTTTTCCCGGCCCCGCCCTTCTCATTACCAACAACAATAACGAACGGGCCCGCCTGTGACGCGGTCTCATTTCGTTGGGCTGCTTCATTTTGGCCGGTCTCGTCCAAAACTTTTCCTTCATTTTTGTGTGTTTTGATTATAAACCCGATTCCTGAGAAGAGCTGCAATCTGTGTTTGTCGCTCAAAGGAATTAGAAATGCGTTTATCGGGGACAAAAATACTACTGACCGGAGCCAATGGTGGACTGGGCCGTGCGATTGCCGCCAAAGCCCAAGCCGAGGGTGCGGTGCTGGCTTTGTGCGAGAAGACGCAAGAATTGGCAGATGCCGCAAAAGCAGCCCTGCCCGATAATGCCAATGCCATTGCCTTAGCAGGCGAGCTGACCGATGAAGCCGCAGTGACTGAAATGGTCGCCACAGCCATTGAGCAAATGGGAGGCCTTAACGGCGTCGTTAATAATGCCGCCATGCTGGGCGATGATGATGGCATGCCCGCCGACACATCGCTGGCCACATGGCAGGCGACCCTCGACACAAATCTGACCGGGGCGTTTCTGGTTTGCAAAGCCGCCCTGCCGCATCTTATCAAGCAGCAAAGCGGCAGTTTGGTGAGTATGTCTTCCGTGGTCGCCCATAGCGCCTCTGCCGTGCCGCAAATTGCCTATACCACCAGCAAGGGCGCGCTGGAGGCGATGACTCGCGAGATTGCCATGGCGCATGCCCGCGACAATATCCGCGCCAATTGCGTCGCCCCCGGCCCGGTGCTGACCCCGCGCACCGCCCATTATTTTGACAGTGATGAAAAATGGCAGGCGCGGCGGCAACATATTCCAATGGGTCGCCTCGGACGACCTGAAGAGATTGCCGCTTTGGTATGCTTCTTATTATCCGATGAAGCCGGTTGGCAAACCGGCGGCGTCTATCGCGCCGATGGCGGCATTTCAGCCAGCTATGTTGTTGACGACAGCAAAGGCGGCAGCGAGACCCCCTAATGACCCTTCCGGTTTACCGCACCATTGCCGATATGCGCGCGCAAGTCGCTGCGTGGAAAGCCGATGGCCTGCGCGTCGGACTGGTGCCGACAATGGGCGCCTTGCATCAGGGGCATTTATCGCTGATTGACGAGATTGCGCCGCATTGCGACCGCATTATCACCTCGATTTTCGTCAACCCGACCCAATTCGCCGCGCATGAAGACCTCGACACTTATCCGCGTGACGAGCCGGCTGATTTGGCCGCGCTGGAAACCGGCAAAGCCGATTGCGTTTTCGCGCCCGGGGTCGCGGAAATGTATCCGGACGGCTTTACCACAGCGATTGTGCTGGACGGGCCGGCGCGCGGCTTGGAAAGCGATAATCGCCAGCATTTCTTTGGCGGGGTAGCGCTTATCGTCAATAAATTATTAAGCCAAAGCCAAGCCGATGTGGCGATTTTTGGCGAGAACGACTATCAGCAATTGCGCGTCATTCGCCGCATGGTGCGCGACCTCGACCTGCCTGTCGAGATTTTGGGCGGGCGGATTATCCGAGAGGCCGATGGTTTGGCCATGTCGTCGCGCAATGTTTACCTGACCGAAGCGCAACGCCCGATTGCCGCAAAGCTGAACGGCATATTAAAAACTTTGGCGCATAGCACAGCCCCGCGCGAAGTGGCGGAGGAAGAAGCTCGACAGGCCCTGCTGGCCGCCGGTTTTACTGCTGTTGACTATGCCACAATCCGCGATGCCGAGACGCTGGACATGCCCGATGACAACACAATCGAGCGGCGCGCGCTTATTGTGGCGCGGCTTGGCGATGTGCGACTGCTCGACAATATGGCAGCTATCTAAAGCTACAAAAGACCCATCTCGGTCAATTCGCTCCGCATATCTTCGGGCATGTCATCATCAACTTCGATATTATTGGGCGCATCAATCGGTGCGTCTTGGGGCGTTAAATAACGCCAGCCCTGAAACGGACGTCGCGCTTGCAGCCGCGTATGCACCAATTCGGGGTTGAGGTGTAAATGGCAACGGCGGATACCCTGCCCGTCAACGAACTCCTCAATATCGGTAATGTGCTGGCGCACCCGAATTTGACGCTTAATCACCCAATAAAGCGAGCCGCCCTCAAGCAGATCGGCTTGGCGTTTCGGCACCATGCGCGTGGTATGAAACACGCGGTTATATCGCGCCTGCAATTGGCTCTGCCAGTTTACAAGATCGGAAATATCGTCCGCCCCAACGCATAGCTTTACAAGATGAATGGTCATGCGCGTTAGATTAGAGCGCGGCGCGACAAAATCCAGCTTTGACTAGGGGGTGAAAACGCTGACGCGGTCGGAAGCTGTGAACAAGGCATAAAATCCGCCGCCGATCGCCCCGCCAATCAAGACAAATAAATCATCATTGCCGTAATAGGCCATGCGATGTCGCCCGCCGCCGGGCAATTCGCCCTGACGCTGCCAACGTTGCCCGACCAGCTTATTATGGCTCTTTAACACTTGGCTCTTGGCCGGACTGAAACCGCCCGCAAAATGCAAATCGCCATCAATCACCGCCAACGCCCCGCCGCTAACCGCCAACGGCAGATTGGGAAGCGTGCGCCATTTGCCGGTTTTTATGTTAAACGCCTGCACCGCATGAACCGGACGACCGCGCCCGTCAATGCCGCCTGCGAAAATCAACTCATCGCCGCGCTTGGCAAATGCCGCCGCCGACACCGGCACCGGCATCGGATTTTTCCAATTCGACCAGCTACCGGTGGTTGTGTTGAAGCTTTGCACCGTCGCCGCATCGCGGCCAATGCCGCCAAAGACGAACAGCCGCGCCCCGTCAAAATAGCTTATATGGTCGGCGCGAGGTGATGGCAGCGCGTCCAATTCCAGCCATACCGCCGTGTCAGGCGCATACATCCATAAGCCCGCCGCCAGTCGCGCCGTTGTGTTGTCGCGCCCGCCGGTGACGAAGACGAGGCCTGTGCCGGCCGCTATGGCGTATTGCGAGATATTTGTCGGCAAGGGCGTAAGCGGCCGCCAGCCATCATTTTTCAAATCATATTGCTCGAAAAAACTGCGAAGCCCCTGCCCGACTTTGCCGCTCATCACATATAGCTTGCCGTCCATTTCAGCCGCCACCGCATGCGGCACAGCCGTCGGTAAACGCGACACATCGCGCCATTCAGCCGCGGCACCGGTGCTGAGCAATAGCAGCGAAAGACATATTAGGCGAAAATGACTCATGAGACTTCCTATACCAGAGAACCCCTTAATTAGGGATAAGCAATAACCACATTAAAGCAGGAATATTGTGGCGAAACCGAGGAATGCGAAAAAACCGATAATATCAGTGACTGTGGTAACAAACACACTGGACGCCAAAGCCGGGTCGATATTAATGCGGTTCAAGCCAATCGGAATAAGGATACCGGCCAATGCCGCGACCACCAGATTAACAATCATCGCCGCAGCCAGCACCACGCCCAGCAGATTATCACCAAACCAAACCCCGCCAATAATGCCGGTGATGATGGCAAACACCATGCCGTTCAACAATCCGACCCCAAATTCCCGATAAACCAGACGCGCCGCATTAACCGGCAGCAATTCTTGCGTCGCCAATGCGCGCACCGTGATGGTGAGGGTTTGCGTGCCTGCATTGCCGCCCATTGAGGCGACAATCGGCATTAATACGGCCAATGCCACCATTTTTTCAATCGACACGTCAAACAATCCGATAACCAATGAGGCGGCGATGGCGGTCAAGAGATTGAGGAACAGCCAAGAGGCGCGCCCACGCGCCGTGTCGAGCACGGTATCGGTCACCGCCTCGTCACCGACACCACCGAGGCGCAAAATATCCTCGCCGGCTTCTTCGGCAATCACCTCAAACACGTCATCGGCGGTAATGACACCGATAAGCCGCTGGTCGTCATCAACCACTGGCGCAGTGACCAAATTATACCGCTCGAATAACAACGCGACTTCCTCGCGGTCGGTCACCGCCTGAATAATGTAGAAATCATCATGCTGTAATTCTTCCATTGGCCGCAGACGTTGCGCCCGCAACATTTCAGCCAAATGAACCACCCCTATCGGCTTATAGGTCGGGTCGATGATGTAGATTTCCAGAAAATCATCGGGCAGGTCTTCCGTGTCGCGCAAATAATCAATCGTTTGCCCCACCGACCAATAAGGCGGCACTGAGATAAACGCTGATTGCATGAGGCGACCGGCACTATCCTCGGGGAAGTCGAGCGCGCGCTCAAGCACAAGGCGGTCGGTTTGCGGAATTTGCTCCAGCACCTCTTGGCGCTCGTCCTCGTCCATATCCTCAAGAACGAAAACCGCGTCATCACTATCAAGCTGCTGAACCGTATTGACCACCGTGTCGGTATCAACCACCTCAAGCACGTCATCGCGCACCGCATCGTCAAGTTCGGCAAAGACTTCCGGCTCCAGCGCATCGCCCACAAGCTGCAACAGCGATGTCCGCAAATCGGGCGCGAGCACGGTAATGATTTCGGCAATATCGGCTTCGTGACGCGCGTCCAAATCGGCCAACAAAGCCGCGCGGTCTTGCGCGCGCACCAGCTCGCTAATGGCCTCATAGGCTTCAGATGACAGGGTTTCAACAGCCTGAATATCGCCTTCGGGCGCTTGACCTTTGGCCGTATCTTTAGCCGTTTCGTTCACAATCGGCCTCTTTCTCTATCTTGGGCGCTTTATCGCTAAAATTGGCAAGTGACGCAGCAAAATAATGACAATAGGATACTCGGGACTATTCGATTCGTCCAAAGGGGAGACTTATGACTGACATATTGTTGGCCACATTGGCTTTTTATCTTTTCCAACTCGTATTACCGACCCTCATTGCTGTTGCGCGCGGCGAGGCCAATCTGCCGTTCTTGGTTGGCGGCCGCGATGTTGACATTGAGCACTCCATTCCGGTTCGGCGCGCCCAACGCGCCAGCCACAATATGGTTGAAAGCCTGCTTGTGTTCTTACCGTTGGCCGTGCTGGGGATTGCGAACAATGCGGCTATTGCTGAGACCGCCACAATTTGGCTGGCCTTGCGGGTTGCCTATCTCATCACCTATTTGACCGGCGTGTCTTATATCCGCACATTCATTTGGTTCGGCTCGGTTTATTGCCTCATTGTGATGGCGTTGGCGCTGGTTTAATTACCAGTCAAATTCGTCCATCCACTCGACGAAGAATTCTTCTTCGTCGTAAAACCATTCAACATCGAAAGCCGGTTTGGCTTTGGGTTTTCTGAACTGCACAATTTTACCGCTCCGATCATCTGGTCGGGGCGGTTTCTCATTTTTATCTTTTGTGTCGTCTGACTTTTTGATTCTGCCAATTCCTCATCTAAGCTATTTACGCAAAATAAAAAGAAACGGGTCAATATAAAAACCTGCGGCAAAAGGGCTTGGAGGAAGCATGAGCAAATTTTGCAAAATCTGGCTCGACATTTGGTGTCTCGCCGTCATCATATTTGGCGGCGTTTTGGTTGGCGCAAGCATTCCGGGCTTTGAGAGCGGAACAAAAACATTCTTCACTCTGATATACCCCATCGATATGCCGGTTTTCAACGAGTTTGAGCGGTTCGCCTTCGGCCTTATCGGGGCCATCACAATGGGCTGGGGCGTGACCTTTTTCTATTTTTTCCGCGCCGCCCATGCCAGCAATATCGGCAATAAAATGTATCGTCAGGCCTTTGTCGTGATGATTATTTGGAATCTTATTGACGGATGCGTCTCTTATCGCACGGGCTTCGCCCTTAATATCGCTTCCAATCTATTGCTCTCATTGGGCATGTTCATTCCGCTTTATATGAGCCGCAGGCTGCGCCGTTAAGCGTTTTGCGCCGATTTAATGCGCGCTTGCAATTCGGCCTGCACTTTGGCCGTTAGCGGAAAGCGCAGCGCGATAATAATCGCGCCGATAAAGAACACGGCGGGCGCAATGGCGTAAAGAACCCGCAGCACAAACAAATCATCAAACGCATTTTCAGCCATTAATTTGGCGTTGAAATCGGTAAATGAAAGCGCGCGAATAGCCAGGAACGTACCCAGCGCGGTTGATATTTTGGCAGTCATGCTGGCAAAGGCAATATAGGCACCGGCGCGCGCATTACCGGTCTCCGCCGTCTCAACATCGATGACATCAGCCAAAATCGCCAAGGGCAAAAACTGCAAGCCGCCAAAACACGCGCCCTTAAAGATAAAGAACACGACGAATAGCCAATAATCATCAGCCGTGAAAAACATATTTATCGCCGAAATAATCGCGACAGTAATCAGCGTGCCGGCAAAGGCGACGTGTTTACCCAGCTTGCGTCCCAGCCACAGCCAGCCCGGCACAGCGGCAAGACCGGCGGTGAAATAGATGAAATACAACGTGCCCACGCCGTCGGCCTGAATGACCGCCTTCATAAAGAATAAGGACAAGGCATTGCGAAAAGCTTCAGCCAAAGTGACGATGAGAATAAGCCCGATGACCATACGCATCGGCTTGTTCACCCATACTTTCCTTACCCCGTCGATAAACGGCGCGCGCGCCTCTTCGGCGGTTTCAGTCGGTTCGGTTTCTTTGACGAAAAGGCTCAGCATCAACACGGCGATGGGGGTGGAGATACAAATGGCCAGCGCCATGCCGCGCATAATCGAGGGCGTGTCGCCCGCGCCATATTGCTCCACCAGAAACGGAATAAACGCCGCGACCAAAAGGCCGATAAGGGTGAACTGCTCGCGCCAAGCCGTCACCCGCGCGCGCTGATGATAATCCGGCGACAATTCCGCCCCCCACGCGCCATAAGGCAGGCCGACCAGCGTTGTGCCGATATACATGCCGGCAATGCAGAGCAATAGATAGACGGAATCCGCCCCCTCCATTGGCACAAACAGCAGCCAGATAGACCCGCACAGCACCGGCACGCCAAGCAGAATAAGCGGGCGGCGGCGGCCAAAGGGCGTACGTAATCGATCAGAAATAGTGCCGACCAACGGGTCGGTTACAACATCGGATAATTTGGCGACCAAGAGCATCGTCGCAACAGCGGCCAGCGAAACGCCGATTTCACCGGCATAAAAAGCCGGTAGCCAAATCGCAATAGGATAGCCGACCAGCGCGAGCGGTAGCCCCAGCATGCCGTAAATCGACAAAGTTGTTTTTGATAATACCACCAGAACGCCCCCCCAGCGCCCCCCGGCGCAGAGCAGAGTATGTCAGCGCTTATCGGGCGCATCAATCGCTATTTTTGAGGTCATGGCGCGCCATGCTTCGCTTCGTCGGCACAGCTACGGGTCGGTAACTGTCGCCAATAATGGGCTTTACCAAAAAAGAAGAAACAATGGTGCGACCGAGAAGACTCGAACTTCCACGGGTGTTACCCCACAGCGACCTAAGTAACTGATAACATTAAATTATAATTTTTAACGCTATTTGTCAAATAGGTTCTAAAGGCTTTGATTTCCCTACTGTGGTCCACCATCTGGTCTACCCTAAACTGGGGATTATCGGTACTGACAGTGACAAAATTAACGAACAAATCCGCCAACCAACTCAGCATATTCAATTTCAAAACCGTTATCTGTGGCCCATGTCTTCATGTCATCGGATGTATCTCCGTAGAAGCATAATCGAGCTGCTCCCGTCCTTTCAAGAATTTGACCTACATATGAACCATTTGCGAAACGGTCTGCATGAAACATTATTGCATCATTACTGGCATGGGTTTCCCAATAAGTAAGAAGCTTTTCATCCGCGCTAATGTAGACATTGTAAACAAGGGTTTCTGGTTCGCCTTCATAATTAAAAGCTACCATCTGCTTTGCAATCTCTCGAACCTCATCAGCTTTGCCATCATTGATTTCTAATTCGTAAAAAACGTTAATGTGTGATTTTGACATTAGTAAACCTCCTGCCAAAAAGGTGGCACAGTCAATGAGTGCATAGAACCGCAAAAATGATGTTTTTTAAAAAATGAATTAATAATTTTAATTAGATTTGGCCCCTAATAAGGGCTGCGCATTATGATTGTGGGACCCAAAAGGTAGCGTTGAAAAATCCCATGTAGTTTTGGAAGCGGCAACCTTTACGTCATGTCCAGGTGTAAGGATTAACAGCATATAATGCTTCAAATCTCTCGTTAAGTATGGACACCTTTGAAGTTTGGCTCTGATACTTAAGAATTAGGGCGCTCGAAAGGAGCGCCCTAAATGTTTCTTATTATCTTTCAATTTAGAACCTTGCGGCCACGGAAAGCGTAAAGCCATCAAAATCATAATCGTCGATACTTGATTTCGTATATTCGAGCCGCACGCCCGAAGACGAACCTACCAGCCAGGAATAACCAACACCTAATATTTCGGAGGTGTCACTGGCTAATTCACCAACTTGACCCTGTCCGTTTACCTCGCCGTCAGTCACGCCCACTCGAATGTGCAATTGGTTATTAATGGGATAAATAAGAGCGCTTAAATCAATTGAACTGGCATCAACAATATCTATGTCGTAGTAGGTTACCAGATTGCCTTCGAGAATAACTTTTTCATGGACACGCTTACCATAGGTCAGTTGGGTTCCCATAACATCTGCTTCTTCTCCCACATTTTCCATGGTCATCATTTTTTGACCTATTGCAAAGTAAGACTTTGGCTGCTCTGCCTGGGCCGCCGAAAGCGACATAAGCGAAGCGATAGATAAGATTGCAAACTTTTTCATAATCATCTCCCTTTAAGTTTCACGTCTAAAAGCTATCCGTGTTCGCTTTTTATCGAATTGAAATATTATTACTCAATGTTTCAATGGTTTATGAGGAGGTTTTGAAAGATAAGGATAGCCTACCCCTTCTTGCTGGCCTCCATCAGCGGACACAAAACACGAGTCTGCTGTCTGGATATACCCTTGCTGACACCCAGCGCCTGAGAGGGAAGATGTTAAATGTTAATATAAAACTATGTGAGACGGCGGGGCCTCACAGAAACCAGAAGATAATAACTGGAAGGGGCTGGTCAAAGAATTTTTGCTTACACAGCCTCTCGAAGGCCCGAACTTCCGCGGGTGAAACCCCATTGTCTAAGTGACTGATAGAATTACATTATTATTTTGGACCTTGTTTTTCAAATGGACTGTAAACGCGGTGATTGCGGTACGTTGGTCTATCACATGGTCTATCCTAAAGCGCAAATAAATTGGGGAGGCATAAATGCCCCCCCAAAGTAAATCGCAAGGATTTCTATTTCTTCGGCATCCAAATCTGCCCAACAATCATTGCAAGAACAATGAGGTCAAATGCTATAACAATTGCGCCTGGTGCCGACACAGCGTCGGCCGATGCAAAGTTATTAACAAATTGTTGAACACCTGCACTCAACTCAGCCCCATTGTCACCCATTGCTTTGAAGTTATTCGCCGTATTTGCCCGAAGGCTCCAATACGCTGTCTGCCAGTAATAGGCGAACATAACCGTCAAAACACCAAAGCCAGTTCCAAGAACTTTAGCAACAATATTTTCCTCATCTGAATTGCGGATATTATTAGCAATTCGCAATGCCAACCAAATTGCCAAAATACTTCCAATGCTTCTTAAAGCAAAAGCTATGCTGAACGTGCCAAAAACTGACAGGCCCTGCATTTCCATCATTTGTGCATCCATTAGATTTCCCCTCTTAAAAAAAGCTTCGAAGAATCCCGAAGCAAAATGCAAAAAAAGGTTATCAGATTTTTCTTTTGTCTAAAAAAAAATTTGAGACTTCACAAAAAATTCACGCTTGAGTTAGTGTTCCTCTAAAAGATGCCCTCCGCAATGGTTACAAAAAAAAGATAAAAAACCTGAGCTTTTCCCCACTACTCACAGGCCAGACCTAAATTTTTTTCGTCTGAGGTCATTTTCTGCATTGGCCCAAAAGGCAAACCATTTGAATCTAGCAAGCAGGAGGG
>Ga0213866_10000034_pt1 | contig 121251 bp, 116 predicted proteins | sample PICome_11_FD_160079 | JGI IMG/M metagenome (GOLD analysis project Ga0213866, IMG submission 160079) | Coastal seawater microbial communities near Pivers Island, North Carolina, United States - PICO284 | ecosystem: Environmental > Aquatic > Marine > Coastal | place: USA: North Carolina... | reverse complement strand
ACACGCTGGGCACCTGATCCCGTGGAAATTCCACATCGATAACAGCGCCGATAATTTGTACGATTCTTCCACTACTCATTTGCGGTTCCTCTTAACTCAACCTTTTAATTTCATTTAGCCTTAATCTGGGCTCTAAACTGCGGCAGCGCCACCGACAATCTCTGACAGCTCTTGGGTAATAGCTGCCTGACGCGCTTTGTTGTAGAGCAATTGCAATTCATCAATCAGCTCACCGGCATTTTCGGTGGCGTTTTTCATGGCGAGCATTCTAGCCGCCTGCTCGCAGGCTTTGTTTTCCACAACACCTTGATAGACCTGGGATTCAACATAGCGAACCAATAGGCCATCGAGAATCTCCTGGGCATCTGGCTCGTAGATATAGTCCCAGTGGTGGCTCAGTTGGTTGTCGTCACTGGGCTCTAGGGGCAACAACTGCTCAACTTTGGGCTGCTGGGTCATGGTGTTGATAAATTGGTTGCTAACCACAAACAGTTTATCGATACGACCCTGATCAAAGGACTCAAGCATTACTTTGACGCCGCCGATAAGATCCTGAATATTGGGCTCATCCCCCAGATCCTTGACTGCCGACACCACATTGCCACCCACTGAGGCGAAAAAGCTGGCCGCCTTGTTGCCGACCACACAGATATCCACCTCGACCTCTTGATCTGTCCACGCTTTTATAGACTTGAGCGCAGCTTTAAACAGATTGATATTGAGACCGCCACAGAGTCCGCGGTCGGTAGAGATGACTATATAGGCGACGCGCTTGACATCACGCTGCTCCATATATTGATGGCGGTATTCTGAAACTGCGTTGGCCACATGACCAATCACTGATCGAATGCTCTGGGCATAGGGTTTACCCAGCGCCATTCTGTCTTGGGCGCGACGCATTTTACTGGCAGCCACCATCTCCATGGCACTGGTGATCTTTTGGGTGCTGCCAATACTAGCGATTTTGGTTTTGACTTCTTTTCCGACTGCCATCTTTTATGCCTGTGCTTTTACAGTGCTGTTTGAAAGCTTTAGCTACCGTTGATTACCAAGTCTGCGAGGACACAAACTTGTCTAGCGCGGCTTTGAAGCCAGCTGCTATGTCATCGCTGTAGTCGCCCGAGTTGTTGATCTCTGCCATCAGGTCGCCGTGCTCCGACTGCATATAGGAGAGCAGGGCCGATTCAAAGTCACCAATCTTGCTGACCTCTACTTCTTTCAAGTAGCCGTTGTCGGCGGCGAAAATCATCACGCCCATCTCGGCAATACTCTGTGGCGAGTACTGTTTCTGTTTCATCAACTCGGTAACTCGCTCACCGTGGTCCAACTGGGCCTTGGTGGCATCATCCAGATCTGAGGCGAACTGGGAGAACGCCGCCAGCTCACGATACTGGGCCAGGGCGTTGCGAATACCGCCGGACAGTTTCTTCATAATTTTAGTCTGCGCTGCACCACCCACCCGAGATACCGAGATACCGGCGTTCATAGCAGGTCTAATACCAGCATTGAACATATCCGCCTCGAGGAAGATCTGACCATCGGTGATGGAGATCACATTGGTGGGAACGAACGCTGAGACATCGCCAGCCTGCGTTTCAATCACTGGCAGGGCGGTCAGGGATCCCGTTTGGCCCTTGACTTCGCCGCCGGTGAATTTCTCCACATAGTCAGCGTTGACCCGCGCGGCGCGCTCCAGCAGACGGGAGTGCAGGTAGAATACATCACCGGGGTAGGCTTCACGGCCGGGAGGACGCTTCAGCAGTAGTGAGATCTGCCGGTAGGCCCAGGCCTGTTTGGTCAGATCATCATAGATAATCAGTGCGTCCTGACCGCGATCTCGGTAGTACTCACCCATGGTACAGCCGGCAAAGGGAGCCAGGAATTGCATAGCGGCGGGATCAGACGCGGTAGCGGCCACCACGATGGTGTGCTCCATAGCGCCGTGCTCTTCCAACTTGCGCACCACTGCGGCCACCGAGGAGGCCTTTTGACCCACGGCTACATAGATACATTTAATGCCGGAGCCCTTCTGGTTGATAATGGCATCCACGGCAATAGCAGTTTTACCGATCTGGCGGTCGCCGATAATCAGCTCTCGCTGGCCGCGACCAATGGGGACCATGGAGTCCACGGCTTTCAGTCCGATCTGCACTGGCTGGTCAACTGACTGGCGCTCAATAACCCCGGGGGCTACCTTCTCAATGGCATCGGTGGCCGCGGCCTTGACTGGACCCTTGCCATCGATGGGGTTACCCAGGGCATCGACCACTCGACCTTCCAGCTCTGGGCCCACAGGCACTTCGAGAACACGGCCGGTACAGCGAGCTTTTTGCCCCTCGGCCAGTGTCTGGTAGTCACCCAATACCACGGCGCCCACTGAGTCGCGCTCGAGGTTGAGGGCCATGCCATAGACACCGCCATCGAATTCGATCATCTCACCGTACATCACATCGGCCAGACCGTGGATGCGGATAATACCGTCGGAGACAGAGACAATGGTGCCCTCATTCTGGGCTTCTGATGATATGTTTAGGTTGTCGATGCGACCTTTAATAATGTCGCTGATTTCTGATGGATTCAGTTGCTGCATGCTTGGACCTCAATCCTTAGCTATTTAATGTTTCGGCAAGTTTGGTCAGGCGACCGCGAATGGATCCGTCGATCACGGTATCCCCGGCGCGTATCACCGCGCCACCCAACAGGTTTTTATCGATATTCACCTGTAGGTTTACACTGCGTTCCAGTTTTGCACTCAGGGCATCGCTGAGTGTCTTTTGTTGCTTGTCGTCCAGTTCTCGGGCTGCGGACACATTGACATCGATGGCCTTCTCGCGATTGGCCTTCATCATGTCAAATTGCTGATAGATCTGTGGCAACAGCGGCAGACGGCGATTCTCAGATAGGATGGCAATTAAATTTTGGCATCCCTGAAGCAGCTGATCACCACAGACCCCCACCAGGGCATCGGCCTGTTGTGCCGCTGTAGCGCTGGGGGCGCTGAGTAATGCAACAACTGCGGGTTGCTGGGCAAATGAGGCCGCCAGCGCCAGACTGTCGGACCAGCCGCCGAGGTCGCTGGCCTCTACCGCGTACTCAAAGGCGGCTTTGGCGTAGGGACGGGCCAGGGTGCTCAATTCTGCCATATCAGACCTCGATTACAGTTGCTCTGCCAGTTTGTCGACCAGGGCGCGATTGGCCTTGTCGTCCACAGAGGCCTCGAGCACTTTCTCGGCGCCGGCCAGTGCCAACCCGGCTACGGAGGCGCGAAGTGCCTCTTTGGCGCGGTTGATCTCCTGATCTATTTCAGCTTGAGCTGCGACCTTGAGACGGTCGCCCTCGGCAACTGCCTGCTGTTTGGCTTCATCGACAATCTGCGCAGCGCGCTTGTTGGCCTGGTCAATAATGCCCGCAGCTTCCTGCTTGGCTTCATTTAACTGATCGGCAACTCTGCTCTGGGCGTCGTCGAGATCGCGCAGAGCGCGGTCGGCGGCATCTAGACCCTCGGCAATTTTTTGCTGCCGCTCCTCCATCGCCTGGAGGATTACCGGCCATACAAACTTCATGCAAAACCAGACGAAGAATGCAAAGGTCACCATTTGCCCGAAAAGGGTTAAGTTGATATTCACGCGATTACCTCATAAGAAGATAATTTAAGATGGCTGTTGTTAGGCGCCCACACCAGGTGCAACAACAAAAATCAAGTACATCGCGATACCCACACCAATAATAGGCACAGCATCAATCAGACCCGCCAGCAGGAACATTTTGCCCTGTAGCATGGGTCCAAGCTCTGGCTGGCGCGCAGTGCCCTCGATCAATTTTCCGCCAAGAAGGCCCATACCAACAGCGGCTCCCAATGCGCCCAATCCGAGCATAATTGCCGCAGCAATGATCACAAGTTCCATCGTAGACTCCCGATTTCAGTGGTTATAAATAAACGTTAGTGGTCCTCGTGCGCCATACTCAGATAGACGATAGTGAGAACCATAAAAATAAATGCCTGGAGGGTGATAACCAAAATATGGAACACCGCCCAGCCCCATTGCATTAAGCCCCCAGCGAGGGCAAACGCACCACCGCTGAGAGTCATAATCACTGCACAGATCAACACCGTTTTTCCGGTGGACAGTCTGCCCTTTAAGTTTAGCCAACAGATGCCACAAACCAATGCGAATACCAGCAGCCAAAAGATTAGATTAGTGTGCTCACCGAACAGCTGAGCGTGCAGGCCGCCAGCGGCAAACCCGGCTCCGGCGCCAGCGGCGAACATCATAGCTATGAGGATAAAGATCATTTCACCGGCGTACATATTGCCGAACAGCCGCAGGCCGAGAGAGAACGGCTTGGCCAAAAGGCCCACGGTTTCCATAAATAGATTCACCGGAATAAACGCCCAGTGATTAAAGGGGTGCATGGTCAATTCTTTGACAAATCCGGTGCCCTTGATTTTTATCGAGTAGTAGAGCATCAGCACAAATACTCCCAGGGCCATACCCATGGTGACATTGGGGTCGGTGGAGGGGACGATTTTCTGGTAGCCAACGCCGGCTTTTGCCAACAGGTAGGGTATCAAATCAACCGGTATCAGATCCATTAGGTTCATCAGGAACACCCAGACAAAAATAGTCAGGGCAAGGGGGGCCACCATTTTGTTAGTGCCGTGAAAGCTGTCTTTGACCGAGCTGTCGATAAACTCGACAATTAGTTCAACGAAGTTTAAGAATCCAGAGGGAACACCTGTGGTTGCTCTGGCGGCGGCTACGCGAAACAGCCAGCAAAATATCAGACCCAAACCAACAGACCAGGCCAATGAGTCGACGTGAATGGCCATAAAACCCATTTCAGCGGCGATCTGTGCAGTCTCTGCGGTATCTGCGCCCTTTGCAAAACCCCAACCCTGTTCAGGGTGATAGCCATAGACTAGGTTTTGCAGATGGTGCTGAATATATTCAGTGGTGGATGCTGGATTTTCGCCGGCCATCTAGTGATCTCAACTCTGTTTCAACAAACTATTTAGTTATCGCTTCAGGGTTCTGGTATTCAGCACCCACTGCAGCGGAATCATCAATACAAAGGCTGCAAACAGTGCAGAATAATTCCATTGTCTGCCTAGCGTAAAGACGGTTGCAAATAACACTGCCGTCATTACGATCTTTCCCGCTGCGCCGCGGTACATTGCCCTCACCAGTGCTGGCGTCTGCCTGGCACCCCTGTGCTTAAATGCCTGTTGGGCAAACCAGGCCTGGGGGACAATCTGTATCAAACCACCCACCAGAAATGAAGCTGCCAGTGCCTCAAAGTACAACCATAATACTGTTGAGGCTGATAGCAACAGCGCTAACTGAATCAGTAGCGGCCGTTTCCAAGGCGGTTTCGGTATACTGTACATAGCGAGTATGGACAACCTTTGATAACAGACAGCGCGCCCTGCAAGCTCATACTACCCAGTAACCCGGCTGAGCGGCTGGGCATTATAGGGATAGTAAGGGGGATATTCAACTGAACATCTGAGGCAAATAATGACTATTTGCCACACTTGTTAGTCACACCTGCATCAGTTGATATGGTCTAGTATGCCATCCAATTCATCAACGCTGTTATAACTGACAATCAACTTGCCCGAACCCCCGGCACGATGCTGAATAGCGACCCTGGCGCCGAGTTTTTCCGAGAGCTGCTGTTGCAGGTTTTCAATATCTCGATTGGGTTGAGTTTCTGCAGCATTTTCAGTCGGGACGCTTTGAAGTTTTTTGATCAAAGCCTCTGTCTGTCGCACACTCATGCGGTTGTCGGCAACGGTGTTGGCGGCTTTTATCTGTAGACTGCCCTCCAGTGCCAACAGGCATTTGGCATGACCTAAATCTATCTCTCGCTGCTGCAACAACTGCTGAACCGGTTTCTCCAGAGAGGCCAGACGCATCAGGTTGGCCACCGCCGCCCGGGATTTACCCACCGCTTCAGCCACCTGCTGTTGGGTTAGACCAAATTCACGCTGCAGTCTGATTAGCGCTTGGCTCTCTTCGATCGGGTTGAGGTCTTCGCGCTGGATATTTTCTATTAGCGCCATGGCCACGGTGGTCTGGTCTGAGGCTTCGCGGATTACCGCCGGGATGCGATCTAGTCCAGCCAGCTGTGCGGCGCGCCAGCGGCGCTCGCCGGCGATAATTTCAAATTGATTGTCAGTGCTATGGCTTTTGCGCACCACGATGGGCTGCATCAGGCCCTGACTGGCAATAGAGTCTGCCAACTCACGCAAGCTGTCCTCGGCGAAATGGGTTCTCGGCTGATATGTCCCCCGGTGGAGCATATCGATGGGAATGCTTCTCAGGGTACCATTCTCATCGCCATGGCTATCCTCTCCCTGGTATTCTGGTGTTGCGTCTACTGCAGCGCCCTCTGGTATACCCAGCAAGGCACTCAAATCCTTCCCCAAGCTCTGTCTCTTGTTTGCCATTTTTAGGTTCCTGTCATCTGTGTTGCGCGATGTTGTTGGCGGAGGATCTCGCCAGCCAGTGCCAAATAGGCCACAGCCCCTTTTGAGTTTTTGTCGTAGACCAGGGCTGGTTGACCGTGACTGGGCGCCTCGGCCAACCGAACATTGCGGGGAATGCTGACGCGGTACAGACGCTCGCCAAAATACTTTCGCAACTGCGCTGAAACAGCGTTGGTCAGGCTATTGCGCGGGTCGTACATGGTTCTTAATATACCCTCTATTTTTAGGGCGGGGTTTATCAGCTTGGCAATTTGTTGGATGGTACTGTTCAGGGCGGATAGCCCCTCTAACGCATAGTACTCACACTGCATGGGTACTATCACGCCCTGGCTGGCAACCAGGGCATTGACCGTGAGAATATTTAGCGAGGGCGGACAGTCTATTATAATAAAGTCGTACTGGTCCTCCACCGACTTGAGGGCGTGACGCAGGCGGCTCTCTCGCCCGATCTCTTGCATCAATTCCACCTCGGCGGCCACCAGATCGCCATTGGCTGCAACCAGCTGGAAATTTCCGGACTTTGATACCAGGGTACTCTCCTCCAGAGTTCGCCTCTCGGTGAGAACATGATAGATGGTGGATTCGCACTGCTGCTTTTCAATACCCGAACCCATTGTGGCATTGCCCTGGGGATCCATATCCAGCAGCAACACGCGTTTCTTGTAGGCCGCGAGGGATGCAGCCAGATTGACGCTGGTTGTGGTTTTGCCGACTCCACCTTTTTGATTGGCGATTGCTAAAATTTTGACCACTGGCTATCTTCTGTTTTTGTGTGGTTTAAGGGCTGTACTCAACACTTCCATCCCCTAGTTGGGCAGGCTTTTTATACTGACTAAATGTCTCTCACCGACAATTTGCGGTACTTTCAATTCTATCAGCCCGACGACATTATAGGCTTTTGCGATTTTGCTCAACTCCGTTTTTGGGTTTTTTCCCTTCATGGCTAAAAAGGTGCCGTCGTCAACGATTAGATGTTGGCACTGCTGAAGCATATCCGGAATTGAGCTAAAGGCCCTACTGATCACCCTATCAAATTTTGTCCGAGGTGTGTATGCCTCCACACGGCTGTGAATTTGTTGCACATTGGTCAACCCCAACTGGGATATCACTTGAAATAGAAATCGGGTTTTCTTGCCGTTGCTATCCAGTAGGGTAAATTTTTTCTGAGGGTTTAGGATTGACAGCGGTATGCCCGGAAGCCCGGCCCCACTGCCGACATCGATAATGGTACTGGCGTCTTGAATATGGGGATGAACCGCAAGGCTATCGAGTAGATGCAACCCTATCATTTGCAGCGGGTCGCGCACTGCGGTGAGGTTAAAAGCTTTATTCCAGCGCTCCAGCATATCCAAATAGGCCAGCAGGCTGTCCCGTTGGTCGCCAGAGCAACTAAGGGCGAGGGCCTCAATACCCTGTTCGAGGCGCTGTGCTCTACTGGCAGACACCGGCGCTTAGGCCGCCTGTTTTTTGAGGGAAATCAACAGCAGGGATACCGCGGCCGGAGTCACTCCGGGTACGCGGGAGGCTCTGGCCAGGGTGTCCGGCATCGCCTGGCTCAACTTCTGTTTCACTTCATTGGATAGACCACTTACCGAGGCATAGTCAAAATCGGCGGGAATCGGGGTGTTCTCGTGGCGCCTCAGGCGTTCGATATCCTGTTGCTGGCGGTTGATGTAGCCGGCGTATTTGGCCTCGATTTCAATCTGCTCTGCCACTTTGGCATCCACCTTGTACTCTGGATCTAGGGCACTGATCATCTGGTGATTGACCTCGGGACGCTTCATCAGCTCATACAGAGAGTACTCGTGGGAAAACGGATTTTCCAAGCTGTTCTCCAACTGTTTAGCCTGCGATGAGCCGGGTTGAATCCAAGTGCTTTTTAAGCGCTGTCGCTCGAGCTCTATGGCCTCCTGCTTTTCACAGAATTGCTGCCAGCGGTGATCGCCAACCAACCCAAGATCTCGACCTCTCTGTGTGAGGCGCAGATCGGCGTTATCCTCTCGCAACATCAGCCGGTACTCGGCGCGGCTAGTAAACATCCTGTAGGGCTCTGTGGTGCCCATGCTTATCAGATCGTCCACCAGAACCCCAGTGTAGGCCTCGTCTCTACCCGGACACCAGCTGTCGCGCTCCTGAACCCGCAGTGCGGCGTTGGCACCAGCCAGCAAGCCCTGGGCGGCGGCCTCCTCGTAACCTGTGGTGCCATTGATCTGGCCGGCAAAAAACAGCCCCTCTATGGCCTTGGTCTCTAGGGAGTACTTGAGATCTTGGGGATTGAAGTAATCGTATTCAATAGCGTAACCCGGCCTGATGATATGGGCGTTGGCAAAACCCTCTATGGAGCGCACCAACTGGAGTTGCACATCGAAGGGCAGGCTTGTTGAAATACCGTTGGGATACAGCTCGTGGGTATTTAATCCCTCGGGCTCAATAAAGATCTGGTGTTTATCTTTGTCGGCAAAGCGCACCACCTTGTCCTCGATTGAAGGACAGTATCTGGGGCCCACACCATCGATAACCCCCGTGTAGAGCGGCGAGCGATCCATGGCGCCCTGAATAATTTGATGGGTATGGCTGTTGGTGTAGGTTATCCAACAACAGGTCTGCTGCGGGTGGTGGTCGAGCTGACCCAGGTAGGACATCACTGGTTCGGGACTGTCACCCCACTGTTCCTGCAGTCCGCTGACATCTACACTGCGGGCATCAATTCTCGGTGGGGTACCGGTTTTTAATCGCTCGACCCTGAGAGGCAACTCTCGCAGTTGATGGGCAAGCTTTTCCGCCGCCGGATCACCGGCGCGTCCCGCGGTGAAGTTCTCCATGCCAATATGCACTTTGCCAGCCAAAAAGGTACCGGCAGTAATCACCACGGACTTGGCGTGAAACAACAGCCCCATCTGGGTTTTGACCCCTGTAACTCGATCGCCTTCAATAATTAAGTCGTCGACTGCCTGCTGAAAGATACTGAGATTGGGTTGGTTCTCAAGGAACTTGCGCACCGCCGCCCGATAGAGCGCTCTATCCGCCTGCGCTCTGGTAGCGCGAACCGCCGGCCCTTTGCGGGCGTTGAGCACGCGAAACTGGATACCACCCAAATCGGTGGCTCTGGCCATAACACCATCCAGAGCATCCACCTCTTTGACTAAGTGGCTCTTACCTATACCACCGATAGCCGGGTTGCAGGACATCTGACCCAGGGTTTCAATATTGTGGGTCAGCAGCAAGGTTTTACAGCCCATGCGCGCAGCTGCCAGACAGGCTTCTGTGCCCGCGTGCCCGCCACCGACAACTATCACATCAAAATCACTTGGGTAGTGCATAGATCTTTACGTTCAAATACGTGTGAACTGCCTATTATACGATGCTTATTTTAATTTTTTTAATAAAGATATTTATATAGATAGATAAGTAGATTTATTTTTGTTGTTATTAGTCGAGTAGCTATTTGTTTATAACTTTAGTAAATTCAATAAATTCAATGCGTTGTAACGATTATGGCGGTTAAAAAAACAGGGGGTATCGACCTTTGATACTGTGATTTAGCCGGTTTATTTTTAAGCAAATATCGCTGGATTTACCGCGCATCTGTATAACTGGGCGCGCTGTGGGAGTATTTATGGTCGCTGGCAACAGGTTTTCTACAGGTTTTAACAATACCGGCAGTTTTGCAGTTCAGATTGTTGGTTGTCGGGGCATTGGTTGAATATAAGCTGTGTATATGTCTTGGGTTGCCCAATGCCTATCGAAAATAGATAAGCTTATTGATATCAGGTCAGAAATTCTTTAGAATCGCGCGGCTCTGGGTTATACAGCCCCACAACTGCGGATTTTTAGCCATGAAAAGAACATTCCAACCTAGCAACTTAAAACGCAAGCGCACTCACGGCTTCAGATCTCGTATGGCCACCAAGGCCGGCCGTGCCGTGTTGAGCCGCCGCCGCGCCAAAGGCAGAAAGCGTCTAGCTGCCTAAGGTTTTGGGCCCTGTGCCCAGTCGTAGTTTTAAAAGGTGCAAACGCCTGTTAAATGCCTCTGACTATCGCGAGGTGTTTGAACACAACCGCTTAAAAGTTGCCGACGCCTCACTGTTAATCCTCGCCAAGCCCAACGGCCGACAGCCCTCACGTCTCGGCTTGGTAGTTGCCAAGAAAAACATCCCCACGGCGGTTCAAAGAAACCTGCTAAAGCGGGTGGTCAGAGAGACTTTTCGCCAACATCAATTTGAGATACCCCTGGATATTGTCTTTCTGGCTCGCTCTGGGGCAAATAATCTGGCGGCCAAACAGCTTACCATGCAGTTGCGGCGCTCTTGGGAAACTCTCGCCAAGCGGAGTGAAAGGGTGCAGCGCAGTGAGAGTGAGAGAGCAGAGTTCGGCAGTGGATTGGGCATTCACCGTGCGTAAATTGATTCTAAGCTTTATTAAGCTGTACCGCTTTGCGCTCAGCCCACTGCTTGGCAAGAATTGTAGGTTTTATCCAACCTGTTCCGCCTATGCAGAAGAGGCTATAGATAGATACGGTGTTTTTAGAGGGGGTTATCTTTCTCTGCGAAGACTTATAAAATGCCACCCTTTTCACAGCGGCGGCTTGGACCCGGTTCCCGATCCAAAGGGGTTGACCAAACAGCATGCGCCAACGGATAAAAATCACTGAGAGATAATAAAGGTATGAACTGGCAGAAAAATACAATTTTAGTTGCAATCGCTGTGGTTGCCTGGCTGTTAATCGTGCGCTGGAGTGATTTCCAGAACCAGTCACAGCAGATAGTTGATAATCAGCCGCCAGTTAAATTGGATGCGCTCCAATACCCCTCTGAAGAGCGGTCTGTTGAGTCACTGCCAACCTTGGAGGAGACCCGAGAATCCAACTATATAGCACCAGTTGACAGCCCCCAATTAATCACTGTGAGCACTGATATCTTAGAGGTGGTTATAGATACACTGGGTGGCGATATAGTCCAAGTCCGCCTGCTCGATCATTTAACTAAAATGCCAGAAGATGGTGGGCGGCCCATAACGCTGCTGCAGCGAACAGCCGATAGTGAATATATAGCCCAGAGCGGTCTGATTGGCGGCAATGCAACCGATACTCCCGAGGGTAGACCGAGGTTTTACAGCAGTGCCGACAGTTATCAATTGCGCCCTGGTGAAGCGGTTTTACAGGTCGATTTGCAGTATAACCAAGATGGGGTTGCCATTACTAAGCGCTTTGAATTTTCGCCGGCCGACTATCGAATAGGGGTTCGCTACCTGATTGACAACCCCACCGAGAGGGCCTGGTCTTCGACATTCTACGGCCAGATACGCCGAGATTCCCGGCCACCCACCTTTAGTTCTACCGGCGGTATGCAGATGCAGGCATTTCTTGGTCCAGCACTGCGTGAACCGGATAAAAACTACGCCAAGTACGATTTTTCTGATATTGAGGATACTGGGGTAAAGGCCTCACTTAAAGGTGGTTGGCTAGCCTTTGTACAACACTACTTTATCAGTGCCTGGGTGCCGCCGCAAAATCAACAGAACAGATTTACCCTCAGGAAGCTGGGAGATAGAGATAGCTACCTGTTTGCCTACACGGGGGAGAAGATTAGCGTGGCACCAGGTTCCAGCAGCGAGTATCGGGCAGATTTCTATGTGGGGCCAAAGAATCAGGCAGTGCTCGCCGATATGGCGGATTACCTCGACCTAACTATTGATTATGGTTTCCTGTGGATGTTGGCCAAGCCGATATTTATGGTTATGCAGTTTATCTACGACTTTGTCGGCAACTGGGGTTGGTCAATTATACTGTTGACTGTACTGATCAAAATTCTTCTCTATCCGCTGTCGGCTGCCGGTTTGAAATCTATGGCCAGAATGCGCGAGTTACAGCCGGAGATGGCGAGAATTAAAGAGCTGTACGGCGATGACCGACAGCGAGCTGGTCAAGAGCAAATGGCCCTTTTCAAGAAGCACCGCGTCAACCCCGCAGGCGGTTGTCTGCCCATGCTGCTCCAGATGCCAGTGTTTATCGCGCTGTTTTGGGTGCTCTCGGAATCGGTGGAAATCCGCCACACACCCTGGATTGGCTGGATACAGGATCTCTCCTCTAAAGACCCACTCTTTATACTGCCGTTGATTATGGGTGCCAGTATGTACCTGATGCAAAAGCTGCAACCCATGCCTACGGATCCCATGCAGGCCAAGGTATTCCAGTTTATGCCTGTCGCATTTACCGTATTCTGTCTGTGGTTTCCCGCCGGGCTGGTACTCTATTGGACAGTTAACAACCTGCTGAGTATCTTGCAGCAAATGCTGGTTAACCGGCAGATCTCACCCGCTAAGAGCAAGTGAATAAAAAGCCTCTGAAGAGGGGCTTTTTATTGGGCTTTTCGGGCATAATCCACCCATGACTGAAAGTGCGATTAAAAATAGCACAGACACCATTGTCGCCATTGCCACCGCTGCGGGTCGCGCCGGTGTCGGGGTTATTCGCCTATCCGGCACAGAGGATCTGCAACCCATCGCCCATAAACTGTTGGGAAGAGACCAGCAGTTGACACCGAGGCGCGCCCATTATGGGCGCTTTATCGACTCTGAGGGCGCCACAGTGGATCAGGGCCTGTTGCTTTACTTTCCATCACCCCACTCATTTACTGGTGAAAATGTTCTTGAGATCCAGGGTCACGGTGGGCCGCTGGTGTTGGATTTATTGATCAAGCGCTGTCTTGAGTTGGGGGCTCGATTGGCGCGGCCCGGCGAATTTAGTGAAAGAGCGTTTCTCAACGACAAATTAGATCTGGTTCAAGCCGAGGCTATTGCCGACCTTATTGATGCTGCTTCTGAGCGTGCGGTGAGATCTGCCAATCGCTCCCTCCAGGGAGAGTTTTCGAAGCAAGTCCATCAGCTGGTTGAGCGGATGACACAACTTCGGGTTTATATTGAAGCTGCTATAGACTTCCCCGAGGAGGAAATTGACTTCCTCGCCGATGACAGAATGCGCCGCGATTTGTCCTCTCTGGCGGATGACCTGCAGCAAATAAAATGGTCTGCCCAGCAGGGGGCACTGCTGCGGGATGGGATTACTGTGGTTCTGGCGGGCAAACCCAATGCCGGCAAATCCAGTTTGCTCAATGCGCTGGCAAAACAGGATAGAGCCATAGTGACCCCGATTGCCGGCACGACTCGCGATGTGCTCCGTGAGCGGATCACGGTGGATGGCGTCCCCCTGAATATTGTCGATACCGCCGGTCTTCGAGCCACCCAAGACAGTGTTGAGCAGCAGGGCGTTTTACGGGCATGGCAAGAAATTGAAACTGCCGATGTGGTTCTTCTGGTGGTGGATGTCAACGATGGACAGGCCGCGGATCTCGAGACACTGTGGCCCGAGTATTTGCAGCGTTTCCCCGAAGATCGCCACAAGGTCATGGTGCTTTTTAATAAGATAGATCTCTGTGAGGATGCCGTTCCAGCGGCATTGTCTTCAGAGAATTACATTCCGCTGTCTGCTAAAACGGGCGCTGGGATAGATTTACTGCGGACAGCGCTACTGAGGGCTGTGGGTTTTCAAGAATTTTCCGAGGATGTCTTCTGTGCGCGCCGTCGCCATATCGATGCTGTGTCCAAAGCATCTGACTTTGTAAGCTCGGGCATTGAACAGCTCTTGGCCTCCAATGCAGGTGAGCTACTCGCCGAGGACTTGCGTCAGGCTCAGCAGTCTCTGGGCGAAATTACCGGTGAAGTGACGCCCGATGATCTTTTGGGGCATATATTCTCAAGCTTCTGTATTGGAAAGTGACCGTAATGTTTATTTTGGTCACTATTCAGAATAGGCTCCCCTGTAATTATCGGTCAATTTTCGAATTAAGACCTTAAATCACGGTTTTTCTACCAGTTAATAACAGGTTGTCCACAAATGCTGGTCAAATTTTGATCAAATAAAGCATTAAGCCCTGTTGATAAAAAAAACATTGAAATTACATAATATATTGATTTTATTAGAAATTTATTTTTAGCTTACTTTTTGGTAATTTTATTTGTTGTGGATAGTTCTCCGTGTAGCCTATAAACTGTCTTAGCGGCGAAGAAATTGGTTACAACCCCGATAAAACAATAAAAAAGTCAAAGTATATGGCTGCTGAGGTAGACGAAATACGCCGCTAAACCTGCACTTTACAGTCAATTGACGCTTCTAAAAAAGGAACAAAAAATGGGTTTCAGTTCAGCCGAAGTGGTTTGGTCCCAATGTCAAAATCAGCTCCAGGTAGAGCTTCCTGAGCAACAGTACAACACATGGATTCGCCCCCTTACCGTTAAATATACGAATAAAAGCTATGGGACATCTTTAAGCCAAGGTGTCGTTGAGCTGATCGCCCCCAATCGGTTTATTGAGGATTGGGTCAAGAATAAGTTTTTTACCCGAATTCAAGAGCTGTTTGACCAGTTGAGTGGCAGTGAGGTGGCCCTGGCGATTGCCGCTAATCCTCCCAAGCCAGCACAGTTTGAGCCTGTTAGTAGAGCATTACCATTTAGCGACACTGAAGAACTTCAAGCCCAACCTCCAGCAGCAGCTGTTGAGATCGCTGCAGACAACCCTGTTGCCCTGACTCCGCGCTCAGCTGCCGAATCCAGTTTGAAAACCAATCTCAATAGCGACTTTACCTTTGATGCTTTTGTCGAGGGCAAATCCAACCAGCTGGCTTTCGCGGCCGCTCAACAGGTAGCGGAGAACCCCGGCGGTTCCTACAACCCGCTATTTATCTACGGCGGTGTGGGCTTGGGTAAAACGCACCTAATGCACGCTGTGGGCAACGCTCTGCGGGAGAGGAAGCCGGATGCAAAGATAGTCTATTTGCACTCTGAGCGCTTTGTTGCAGACATGGTCAAAGCGCTACAGTTAAAGGCAATTGATGAGTTTAAACGTTTCTATCGCTCAGTAGATGCCCTGCTGATTGATGATATTCAATTCTTCGCTGGCAAAGAGCGCTCCCAGGAGGAGTTTTTCCACACCTACAATGCGCTGTTGGAGGGTGGGCAGCAGATGATACTGACCTGTGATCGGTATCCCAAAGAGATAGATGGTGTTGAAGAGCGACTGAAGTCGCGGTTTGGTTGGGGTCTTACGGTGGCAGTAGAGCCACCAGAATTAGAGACCAGGGCAGCTATATTGATGAACAAAGCCGCTCAGGGGGGTGTGTCCCTGTCCAAGGATGCAGCTTTTTTTATTGCTCAGCGCATCCGCTCCAATGTGCGTGAGCTAGAGGGAGCGCTAAAACGGGTGATGGCCCATGCGCAGTTTACCCGCAGACCCATTGATATTGATCTAATTCGCGAGTCACTTAAAGATCTGCTTGCCCTGCAGGATAAGCTGGTTACCATAGACAATATTCAGCGGGTGGTGGCGGATCACTACCAATTAAAAATGTCAGACCTGCTGTCCAAGCGACGCAGTCGATCCATAGCCCGCCCGCGGCAGGTGGCCATGTCTATTGCCAAGGAGCTGACCAACCACAGTTTGCCGGAAATAGGCGAGGCCTTTGGTGGTCGTGACCATACCACGGTGCTCCACGCCTGCCGCAAGGTTAAAGAACTGGAGGCCATAGATAGAGAGGTGCAGCGAGACCTGAAAAACCTCTATCGAACCCTTTCAACCTAGATTATTGAACTAAAATAAACAGAGTATTGTTGGAGCAAAAAAACGCTATGAATTTTACCCTTTCTCGAGAGGCACTCCTCAACCCATTGCAGTTGGTGGCCGGTGTAGTAGAGCGCCGTCAAACTCTGCCCATTTTGTCCAATATACTGTTTCGATTAGAGGGCAATAAGCTATCACTTACAGGTACAGACCTGGAGGTGGAAATCATCGGTTACACCGAAGTGGAATCCGGCAGTGAATCAGGGCAGGTCACCGTATCCGCCCGCAAAATATTAGATATTTGTCGCTCGCTACCCGAGGGTGCCAAGCTAGATTTTGCCAGTGGTGATGGGAAGGCGGTGTTGACCAGTGGACGAAGTAAATTCTCACTGGCGACCCTGTCGGCCAATGAATTCCCCAGTGTTGATCAGGGGGAACAGACTGTTGAGTTTGTAGCGGCGGCAAGCATGATCAAAGGTTTGATTGAGTCGACCTCTTTTGCCATGGCTCAGCAAGATGTCAGGTACTATCTGAACGGCATGCTATGGGAGGCCACTACCAATCAGCTGCGTGCCGTGGCGACCGATGGTCACCGGCTGGCGCTGTGCGACAGTGCCTGTGAGATCAACGTCGACAGCAAAGTCTCTGCGATCCTGCCGCGCAAAGGCATTGCCGAACTCTCCCGATTATTGGCTGATGATGAGGTGCGTGTCTGCATCGGTTCTAATCACATCAGAGTTACTGGTGCCGACTATTGTTTTACCTCCAAGTTAGTGGATGGTGCCTATCCAGACTACGACCGCGTGGTGCCCAAGGGCGGAGACAAACAGGTGGTTGGGAATAGAGAGCTATTAAAGCAGGCCTTTAGTCGTACCGCGATTCTGTCCAACGAGAAGTACCGCGGTGTCAAAATCCAACTGCAACAGGATGTGATTCTGATGGTTGCCAACAACCCAGAGCAGGAGGAGGCCGAGGAGGAGGTGGCCGTCAGCTACAGTGGTGATGGGCTGGAAATAGGCTTCAATGTCAGCTATCTACTGGATGTCCTCAATGTCCTCAGGGGCAAGGAAATTCGTTTGACTCTCTCGGACTCCAATAGTAGTGCGCTGATTGAAGATCCCAGCGGCGATAGCCAAAGTGTTTATGTTGTTATGCCCATGCGTCTGTGAGGATAGGTTTTTAGCTCTGAGCTAAGGCGCATGTTATTGCAAAGCCTAAAAATCGCACAGGTGCGCAACCTCGAGTCAGTTAACATTGATTGTGGTTCCAAGGCCAATTTCATCTATGGCATCAATGGCAGTGGTAAAACCAGCCTATTGGAGGCCATCTTTGTTTTGGGTAGGGGACGCTCTTTCCGCCACAGGGACTTGCGACTCGTTGTCAACCGAGATTTTGAAGAGCTGGTTGTGTCGGCCAAACTTTATCATCCACGCTCTCAGACCACAGGACAAATGGGCGTTATGCGCTCAATAAGAGGTGATTTTGAGGCGCGTATTGATGGCAGGGCGCTATACTTAGCCTCGGATCTCGCCAGAGAGCTACCCATTCAACTGGTGGATGCCCACAGCTTTTCGCTCTTGGAGGGCGGGCCCCTGCAGCGCAGGCAGTTTTTAGACTGGGGCGTGTTCCATGTGGAACAAAGTTTTTCTGGCCTCTGGCGTCGCTTTCAAAAAACCTTAAAACAGCGCAATCAATTGCTCCGTCATGGTAGAATAGACGAAGAGCAGTTGCGGGCTTGGACGGCAGAGTTGATTCCGCTGAATCAACAGATAACCCAGTACCGTGAGCAGTACTTACAACAACTGCAAAAGTATCTAGCCGATGTGGTGGGGCATTTAGATGGCCTGGGTAAGGCGACCCTTGAGTACAGTCGAGGTTGGCCTGATGCCAAGACTATCGGTGAGGTTTTAGAGGCGGATCGGGAGCGGGATATGGCTACCGGAACAACCTCCCATGGCGCTCAACGCGCTGATGTAAGAGTTTTTGTGGAGGGTGTTCTCGCCGCCGATTGTCTCTCTAGGGGCCAATCAAAGCTCTTGGTATATGCTCTAAAGCTGGCCCAGGCCTGCCACTATCAGGACACCTGTGGACAGGGTTGTGTGTTTTTACTGGATGACCTGCCCGCAGAGCTGGATAGCAAAAATCGTCAGGATGTACTGGCCTATCTGAACCGCTTGGATTGCCAATACTTTGTAACCGGGGTGGATAAGCGGGATTTTGGCCAGTTGCCCGAGGAGATAGGCGGCAAATTGTTCCATGTGGAACAGGGCGTGGTCTCCAATGGTTAAAAAATAGGAAGAATACAACTATGACCGAAGAAGCCAACTATGACTCATCGAGTATTAAGGTGCTCAAAGGCCTGGATGCGGTTAGGAAGCGTCCGGGTATGTATATTGGTGATACAGACGATGGCACCGGCCTGCACCATATGGTGTTTGAGGTGGTCGATAATTCTATTGATGAGGCACTGGCCGGCCACTGCTCTGAAATTAAAGTGGTTATACATCCCAATGAGACCATTTCAGTGTCGGATAATGGACGCGGTATTCCCACGGAAATGCATGAAGAGGGAGTCTCTGCAGCCGAAGTGATAATGACGGTGCTGCATGCTGGCGGCAAGTTTGACGACAACAGTTACAAGGTCTCTGGTGGCCTCCATGGTGTAGGGGTATCTGTGGTCAATGCGCTCTCCAAGCAGATGCGCCTGACAATCCGTCGCAACGGCAAGGTTCATGAGCAGACCTATAGCCATGGGGTGCCGGATGGTCCGCTGGAAGTTATCGGTGATACCCAGGACACGGGGACAGAGGTTTTCTTCCAGCCCTCCGCAGATACCTTTAGCAATATTAACTTCCACTTTGATCTGCTTGCTAAGCGACTCAGGGAGCTGTCCTTCCTTAATTCCGGTGTGCGAATCCTGTTGATAGATGAGCGCACTGGTGAGCAAGAGGTCTACGAATATGATGGTGGGCTTAGTGCTTTTGTCGAATACCTGAATACCAATAAAAACACCATCAATAAGATTATGCACTTCAATACCACCCGCGATGATGGCATCAGTGTCGAGGTGGCACTGCAGTGGAATGACGGATTTCAGGAAAATATCCTCTGCTATACCAATAATATTCCCCAGCGTGATGGCGGCACCCATTTGGCCGGATTTAGATCGGCACTGACCCGCGGGCTCAACAACTATATTGAAAAAGAGGGTATTGGCGCCAAGTCCAAAGTTAACACCACCGGTGATGATGCTAGAGAGGGGCTAACCGGTATTATTTCGGTTAAGGTGCCGGATCCCAAGTTTTCCTCGCAAACTAAAGATAAGTTAGTGAGTTCTGAGGTCAAGTCAGCGGTCGAGCAGGAGATGGGAGATAAATTTAATGACTATCTCTTGGAATTTCCCCAGGAAGCCAAGGCGGTGGTCAATAAGATGATCGATGCAGCGCGGGCGCGGGAGGCGGCGCGTAAAGCGCGGGAGATGACTCGCCGCAAAGGCGCACTGGATATAGCGGGACTGCCCGGCAAATTGGCCGATTGTCAGGAAAAGGATCCAGCGCTCTCCGAGCTCTATCTGGTGGAGGGTGACTCCGCTGGCGGTTCGGCCAAACAGGGGCGCGCGCGTAAAACGCAGGCCATACTGCCTCTAAAGGGCAAGATATTGAACGTTGAGAAGGCCCGTTTTGATAAGATGCTATCCAGTGCCGAAGTGGGAACTCTAATAACTGCGCTGGGTTGCGGTATCGGCGCCGATGAATTTAGTCTGGAGAAGTTGCGTTATCACACTATTGTGATTATGACCGACGCCGATGTCGATGGATCCCATATACGCACCCTGCTGCTGACCTTCTTTTTCAGGCAGATGCGTGAGCTGGTAGAAAATGGTCATATTTTTATTGCTCAACCGCCACTTTACAAGGTAAGCAAGGGAAAAAATGAGCAGTACCTAAAAGACGATGATGCACTGGAAGCCTATTTGACCCAAAAAGCCCTGGAAGGTGCCAGCCTGTATGTCAATAAAACCGCTCCGGCAATCCAGGGTGTGGCCCTGGAAACCCTGGTTAGCCAATTTAGGCAAGTGGCGTCAATGATACAGCGCATGTCACTGGTCTATCCCAAAGAGATACTTGAAGCACTGCTGTACAGCAGCCAGTTAAGTAAGGAAAATCTGGGAAATAGCAGCGAAGTTGACGCCTGGTGTAGCGCACTGCAGGGAAACCTTACAAAAGTAGAAAGTGGCACGCACCGCTATCAGGTCACAGCGGAACAGGATCCAGAGCGCAAAGTCTATGTGCCCACCATTGAAATTACTGCCCATGGCGTCCCCCACCAGCACCGTTTGGGCCGCGACTTTTTCGCTTCCGCTGAATATGCCAGTATTGTTGAGCTGGGATCGACACTGCAGGGGTTAATAGAAGAGGGGGCCTATGTGCAGCGCGGTGAGCGCAGTGAAACTGTGGAGTCCTTTGATCAGGCGCTCACCTGGCTGATGGCCGAGTCCCGGCGGGGTATCAATACTCAGCGCTATAAGGGGTTGGGTGAAATGAACCCCGAACAGTTGTGGGAGACCACTATGGATCCAGAGACACGGCGCATGCTGGTGGTAACCATCGAGGATGCCATTGCGGCAGATCAGATGTTTACTACGCTGATGGGCGATCAGGTAGAGCCGCGGCGCGATTTTATTGAGGGCAATGCCCTGTCTGTAGTCAATCTGGACGTCTGACCGAGCACCGATGCGATCCAGTTGCGGGCGTTATCGGTGATGTCTCTGGCAGACAGCTGGCTACTGTCGATTACCGGTCCGATTTGCATTCGAATGGTGCCGGGAATTTTTAATAGTCCCTTGCGCTGCCAATGCTCACCGCTGTTGTGGGCCACCGCTATAATGGGTACCTGTGCCCGCTTCGCTAGGGCTGCGCCACTGGTTTTAAACTCGCCCAGCTGACCCTCAGTTACCCGAGTGCCCTCAGGATAGATCACCACACGGTTGCCACCCTGCAGCCGCTGAGTGCCCTGTTTGAGCACTGATCTAATCGCCTGTGCCGGCCGGTTGCGCTGAATGGCGATAGGTTTCATAAAATGCAATGCCCAACCAAATAAAGGTATCCACAACAATTCTCGCTTGAGGATAAAATTGGCCGGCTGAAAGTACCATTGCATATAAAAAGCTTCCCAGCTGCTCTGATGGTTGCTCAGAACCACACAGGGACCGGGGGGTAAATTGCCTCTGCCGGAGACTTGGATTCTGATCCCACAAGTGATGCGCAGCCACAGCATTACCAGAAAGTTGCCACTGGTAGCAACTTTCTGCAGTGTGGCAAAGGGCAAAAAGCACAGTACACAGGTAAGTAGGCTGGTGGTGGCCACTATGCTGACAAACCCTAAATAAAACAGCAGCGATCTCAGGTAGTAAAAGATAGTTTTGGTTACGGACAATTCCCTTTAATCCATTATTTAGTGGGTGCCAACTGCGAGATATCGGCGACATTGATAAATAGTTGTCGCAGGTTTTGCAACAGTGACAGACGATTGTTACGGGTTTTCTCGCAATCTGTCATGACCATTACTTGATCAAAAAATGCGTCCACGGGCTGACGCAAGGTCGCCAGCTTTTCAAGTGCCCCGTAGTAATTGCGCTGTTCGAGCATTGGCGCTATAGCGTTAGACAGTGTGGCCATTTTCTCTGCCAACTGTTTTTCTGCTGCCGCCTCCAACAGTGACAATTCCAGCGGATCGCAGACTTTGTCTCCCAACTGTTTGTTGAGTAGATTGGATACCCGCTTGTTGGCTGCCGCCAGTACCGCGGCATCTGGAAGCAGGGTAAATTTCTTTACAGCTTCGATTCGCGCGTTGATATCCAGGGGGTTGGAAAGCTTTAGGCAGGTTACTGATGCGATGCTGTTAGCATCCAAGCCCTTATCCTTGTACCAAGATTTCAAGCGATCTATAATGTAAGTGAGTACTTGCTTTTTAAGCGCATCACCAGTAGTTTTGCGGGCTGACAAAGCGGGATACTGCGCTTCGGCAAAGTGAATCAAATCCGCCAGGTCAATATCCAGCTCGCCCTCAATAATAATTCTCAGAATCCCTAGGCTGGCACGCCGTAGTGCAAACGGGTCTTTGGAGCCAGAGGGCTGTTGACCTATACTAAATATGCCTACCAAACTGTCTACACGATCGGCGATGGCCAGGGCCATACCGGTTGCGGTGGACGGAATCGCGTCTCCGGCAAACCGGGGTAGATATTGTTGATACAGGGCCTCGGCCACCTGGGGGTCCTCGCCATCGTGCAAGGCGTAATAGCGACCCATAATGCCCTGTAAGTCGGCGAATTCACCCACCATATCTGTCAGCAAATCCGACTTGCAGAGCTCAGCGGCGCGCTTCACTAGCGAGCTGTCGGCGCCAGTTTGGGCTGCCAGTTGTTGGCCAATTGCAGCCACTCTCTGGGTCTTGACATAGACCGAGCCGAGATCAGCTTGAAAGACAATGTCCTTTAAAAGAGATCTTCTGCTGTCGAGAGTTGCTCGCTTGTCGCTCTCGTAGAAAAAGGCAGCATCAGCTAATCTGGGTCGGATTACCCGCTCATTGCCGTCAATTACCTGAGAGGGATCGCGGCTTTCAATATTGGCCACAGTAATAAACGCCGGCAATAATTGACCCCTATCATCCACCACATGAAAGTATTTCTGGTGCTCCTTCATCGAGGAGATAAGCGCCTCGGCAGGTACTGAAAGAAAGTGTTGATCAAATTTACCCAGCAGTGGCACTGGCCACTCATTGAGGGCAGCTACTTCGTCGAGTAGATGGGGATCTACTACCGCTGTGCCACCCAGCTTAACCGCCAGAGCATCCACACCTTTGGCAATAATCGCTTTACGCTCCTCGCAGTCGGCAATTACATAGGCATCGCGCAGCTGCTGTTGATAACTGCAGGGGGATTTCACAACGATTTCACGATTGTGATGGAACCTGTGACCGCGGCTCTTATTATCGATCTGGAGACCCAGTATCTCACCTTCACACAGTTGCTCGCCAAACAGCATCAAGGCCCACTGTGCCGGTCTGGCAAACTGAACGCGCCTGTCTCCCCAGCGCATTGGCTTGGGTATCGGCAGCTCGGTGAGAGACTGACGGATGATAGCCACCAACAGATCCCTAGTCTCGATGCCGGGCTCAGTGCGGCGCAGGCATAACTTGTCTTGATGCCCGTCATTGTCGATATGGTCGCGCAGCTTATCCAGTTGCAAACCGTTCTTCTTGGCAAAGGCTTCAGCTGCTCTTGTGGGTTCGCCAGTTTCAGAAAATGCCACCTTTAGTGGAGGACCCCAGATAATCTGGGTTTTGTCAGCGGTGCGCTGATCTAAATCTTTAACCAGCAGTGCCAGACGCCGCGGCGCGGCGAAGGCTGTGAATTCGCCGAAGCTCAGACCCTGATCGCCGAGCTTGGCAATCACCGCGTCAGTCAGTGCCGCCGACAGGGAGGAAAGCGCCTTGGGTGGTAATTCCTCAGTACCCAACTCGAATAGAAAATCCGCTTTCATTGGCTGTCCCCGAGGTGTTTGTCCATCACCTGTTGGGCGATAGACTTGTCGGCCAGGGGGAATCCAGCGGCGAGACGGGAGTCAAAGTAACACTGGGCTACGCCTCGAGAAAGGCTGCGCACTCGCAGTATAAAGCGCTGACGTTCGGTCACTGAGATTGCCTTGCGTGCGTCGAGCAAATTAAAACTGTGGGAGGCCTTGACCACTAGCTCATAGGCCGGTAGCGGAAGCTTTAAATCAATTAGGCGCTTGGCGTCCTTTTCGTATTGATCAAAAGCACTGAATAGAAACTCTATATCGGCGTGCTCGAAATTAAATGCCGACAGCTCTCGCTCATTTTGCTGGAAGACATCCCCATAGGTCACCACACCGGTCGCACTTCTTGACCAGATAAGATCGTAGATGCTATCTACATCTTGCAAGTACATAGCGATCCGCTCCAGGCCGTAGGTGATCTCCCCGGTCACTGGGAAGCACTCCAGTCCACCCACCTGTTGAAAGTAGGTAAATTGGGTCACTTCCATACCGTTTAACCAGACCTCCCAACCCAGACCCCAGGCGCCGAGAGTGGGGGATTCCCAGTTATCCTCGACAAAGCGAATATCGTGAATCTGAGGATCGATGCCCAAATAGGCCAGGGATTCCAGATACAGGTCTTGGATGTCTGCCGGCGAGGGCTTCATCACTACCTGAAACTGGTAGTAGTGTTGCAGTCGATTGGGATTGTCGCCGTAGCGGCCGTCAGTGGGTCTTCGCGATGGCTGTACATAGGCGCTGTTCCAAATCTCTGGGCCTATGGCGCGCAAAAATGTCGCCGGGTGAAAAGTGCCAGCACCTACCTCCATATCCAGAGGTTGCATAATCACGCAGCCCTTTTGGGACCAGTAATCCTGAAGTTTTGCGATCAGATCCTGAAATGTGTCGGGAGCTCCGCTTATCTTGCCCACCTAAATCACCCAAAAAATTATACTTAATAAGACGCGCAATTATAAACGCGCGGAGCGATAAAGATAGGGTTAATCTCAGCCTTTGAACACAGTGATTGAGAGAGCGAAATTTTTTTGCATCAGCCGGCGGATTTATTCGAACGCATCGCCGAGGTTGAGGATATAATGCTCGACTCACCTAAATTATAGATACGGAGCACAATATGGCACATGTTAGGAATGGTGACAGAGTTCGCAAGGCGGTTTTCCCGGTTGCCGGTATGGGCACCCGCTTTTTGCCCGCCACCAAGGCCAATCCCAAAGAGATGATGCCAGTGGTCGACAAGCCGCTGATTCAATATGCGGTGGAAGAGGCGGTGGAAGCTGGAATCACCGAGATGATATTTGTCACCGGTCGCACCAAGCGCAGCATTGCAGATCACTTTGACAAGGCCTATGAGTTGGAGCATCAGCTCGAGCAGCGCGGCAAAAAGGAGCTGCTAGCGGTCGCCCAGAATGTTGTGCCCAAAGGTGTTAGCTGTACCTATATCCGCCAAAATGAGGCCCTGGGTTTGGGCCATGCGGTGGCTATCACCTCCCACTTAGTTGGCGATGAACCATTCGCAGTGCTATTGGCAGATGACCTGATTCATCATAAAAAAGGCGCGGTAAAGCAGATGGTTGAGATCTATGATTATTACAAGAGCTCAGTGATCGCAGTGCAAAAGGTCGAGGGTCCAGCCATTTCCTCCTACGGTGTTATCAGTGGTAACAAACAATCTGATCGGGTCCATCTGCTGGATAAAATCGTCGAAAAACCGGCATTTGAAGATGCCCCATCCAATATGGGCGTGACAGGGCGCTACATCTTCACGCCTCAGCTGTTTTCCCATCTGGCCAAGCTCAAACCCGGTGCCGGTGGTGAACTGCAACTGACCGATGCTATCCAGACGCTGCTGGTTGAAGAGCAGGTATTGGCCTATGAGTATCAGGGCACGCGCTATGACTGCGGCAGCAAAATGGGCCTACTCAAGGCCAATATTGAGCTGGGTCTGGAGCATGCTGAGATTGGCAAGGACCTGCGGCAATACCTGCTGGAAGAATTATCCGGCAAGCTATGAAGGAACAGCTTGCGCTTATCAGCCTGCAGTTGATCGGCTTTTTGCCTCTGAGATTGGCTAGATTTTTGGGTTGTGCCCTGGGTTTTGTGATGAAAATTATCGCCGCAAAACCCTATAGGGTAGCCAAGCTCAATATAGCAGCCTGCCTGACTGAACTGGATGAAGAAAGTATTCAAGCACTGGCCTGTCAGAGGATGCTTCACCTGGGTCAAACGCTGTTCGAAACCCCCGGGCTATGGCGCCAGTCCCCCGTCTGGTTGGCATCTAAAATTCTCTCGGTCGAGGGCGAGGCGCTTATACAGGAAGCCCTGGATAGTGATAGTGGCACAGTGGTGCTAGTGCCCCACCAGGGCAACTGGGAAGTGCTCGGCCTGTGGCTGGCCGATCGCACCCAGACCACCTCCCTCTATCAGCCGCCTAAAATGCGCAATTTAGAAAATATGATTAAAAGCGCTCGCCAGAGTACCGGCGCTAAATTAGTGCCCACCAACACCCGCGGTGTGGCGGCGCTGATCAAGGCGCTGAAACAGGGCGAGACCACCGCCATTCTGCCAGATCAACAGCCCGCCACTAACGGCGGCAGTTTCGCACCGCTGTTTGGCATTCAGACCCTGACTATGACACTGCCCCATAATTTGCTCAAGCGTTCGACCTGTCGGGTAGTATTTGGCTGTGCCCTGCGTGAAGCCGGCGGATGGCGTCTACATTTTATCGATCCAGCGCAGCAGATTTACAGCACTGATCAAGCGGCTAGTCTGGAGGCCATGAACAGTGGTATCGAGGCGATTGCAGCCCTGGCTCCCGAACAGTATCAGTGGGAGTACAAGCGCTTTCGCGCCCGCCCCGAGGGCAGTCCAGCAATCTATCCCAACGGAATATAAAATCCTTGTCCCGCGCTAGATCCTCTATCTATCCCCCGAAAGCCGAGCCCCGCTGGCACCCAATGCTGTGCCACTCCGACTATCGAGTGCCAGTGCGCTGGCGCAACTGGCTATCTGACAGAGGATCACTGACCGAGCGGTTGCAGGTTGCCAGCGATCGGCAATTGCGAGTGACGATTATTCAGCAGCAACTATCAGTTCCAAAACTGTCTGAGAGACGAGTCCTAGGATTGATGGCTAGACGGCGGGCGCTGATTCGCGAAGTTATCCTCTGGGGTCGCGGGCAACCCTGGGTCTACGCCAGAAGTGTACTGCCTCTGACAACCCTCACCGGCAGGCTAAAGCCACTTAGAAAACTGGACAACCGCCCCCTGGGTGCACTGTTATTTAACGATCCCAGTATGCGTCGCGAGCCAGTTCAGGTGGCTGAATTTAAATCCCAAGACCGCTGCCTGCCAAGCTCGGTACCCGGCACTGGCAAAGCCCTCTGGGGGCGCCGCTCAGTATTCAGTCTGGACAACAAGCCCCTGTTGGTCTCGGAGATTTTTCTCGAGGGATTTAAATGAAGCTCCGAGCCGCCCTAATTAGACTTGACCCCTGGTTGCGGTTAATGCGACTGGATCGCCCCATAGGTATCTACCTGCTGCTGTGGCCCACCTACTGGGCGCTGTGGTTTGCCGGTGAGGGCGTGCCAACCCTTAAAAATTTGGTTGTATTTACCCTGGGTGTGGTGGTGATGCGCGCCGCCGGCTGCGTGATAAATGACTATGCGGATCGCCATGTCGACGGTCTTGTCGAGCGCACCAAGCAGCGGCCACTGCCCAGTGGTGAAATAGCACCCCGCCAAGCACTGTTGCTGTTTGTCATGCTGATGATCGCGGCCTTACTGCTGGTTCTGCACACCAATCTACTGACGGTACTGCTATCGGTTGGCGGCCTGTTGTTGGCAGCCAGTTACCCATTTCTAAAGCGCTTTACCCACCTGCCCCAGGTTGGCTTGGGTGCTGCCTGGGCCTGGGTGGTCCCCATGGCCTTTGCCGCCGAGGGCAGCCAGTTGCCACCGACGCTGTGGTTGATTTTTGCCGCTGTGGTGCTGTGGACAGTGGCTTTTGATACCTTTTATGCCATGGTGGATCGCCCCGATGATATCCCCGCTGGTATAAAGTCCACCGCCATTCTATTTGGCAAATGGGATTTGACGGTGATTGCAGTGCTGCAAGTGGGCGCTATTTTGTTGTTGGCACTGGCTGGATTGCAGTATGGTCGCGGCTGGCTGTTCACCCTGGGTCTGGTTGCGGCGGCAGTCTATTTTATCAACCAGCACAGGTTGGCCCAAAACCGCGATCCGGAGGGTTGCTTTAAGGCTTTCCTGAGCAATCATCGCGTCGGTATGGTGATCTTTATTGGCTTGGCAGCGGACTATCTAGTCCAATAGGCCTGGACTCAGGCTGGGCTACTGGAGGCTTAACCCACAAACCCAGTCCAGCGCTAAATACCCTAGACCTTCTGCCAGACCAACAGCCGATTGTTGGCTGGCATCGGATAATCCTGCAGTAGCAATAGCTCGGCTTGGATAGCCAGAGCATTGATATCCTCAAATTGACGGATTCCCATATGACGCGCCCGCTGACGCAGATGATCATCGAATGATCTATTGCTCTCGGGACTGATAGCCCCCGCGTATCCCATGGGGCCATAGACACACAGCAGCCCATTGGGGGGCAGGAGCGCGCCCACCTTGGCGAACAGATTGACAACCCCCTCCCAGGCAATAATGTGCAAAGTATTGGCGGTGAACACCCCATCGTACTGTACTGCTTCAACGCTGGGCCAATTGTTATTGTGCACATCTAATGGGATGGGTGAAAGCAAGTTGTCGGCGGGGAAGGCGCGAATCCACTGATTGATTCCCCAGTGATTTTCTATCAGAGACCTTTGCACAAATGATCTTTTGCCCCCATACAGCGTTAAAATCGTACTCAATCGGTCATTTATGGCCTATAAACTCCCTCCTTCCGTGCGATTTTGCCTTGTCTGATAACAAAATCCCTATTCGTGCAAAGGTCTCTATCAGGTCGCTAGTCTGCCACTGTAGGTGCGGCATCGCCGGCGCAAAATGTGCCGCGTGCTGGCCAGTGCCACTGCCGATCTCCAGCACTCGCCGGCTATTGGCAAATAGGGGTTGTAAGACCTCGAGTATGGGATCGCGGTTATTTTCGCAGGCCTGGGAGAAGGGCGGTTTCATGTTTGGGCTGGATCGCCGGGTCGAATCGCTGGGCTTAACCCCTAGGGATCGCGGGTGAACACCCATTGGTTGTCCTCGCTCATGGCTTGGTTGTAGCTGTAGCCGGCGACTGCAAAATCCTTGATCTTCTCCACATCGTCAATGCGGTTTTTGATAATATAGGCGCTCATCAAACCGCGGGCCTTTTTCGCGTAAAAGCTGATAATTTTGTAATTGTCGCCCTTTCTGTCCATAAACACAGGGGTCACAATGGGTGCCTGAATGGACGCCTGTTGCACCGATTTAAAATATTCATTGGAGGCCAGGTTTAGCAGCACCGAATTGGCGTCGCTGGCCAGAAGCGCATTGAGCTGCTGAGTGATCAGATCACCCCAGAATTGGTAGAGATCGGCGCCGCGGCGGTTGGCAAATTTAGTGCCCATTTCCAGGCGGTAGGGCTGCATCAAATCCAGTGGGCGCAGCATGCCATAGAGCCCTGAGAGTATGCGCAGATTATCCTGCGCCCAGGCCAAGTCATCGGCACTCATACTCTCGGCATCCAGCCCCTGGTAGACATCGCCCTTAAATGCTAGAACCGCCTGTTTGGCGTTCTCCGGAGTGAAAGGGGATTGCCAGGCCTGATAGCGCTCGTAGTTTAATGCCCCCAGCTTATCGCTCAGACCCATCAGTGAGCAGATAGCTTGCGGGGAGAGCGATTTTAAATCATCCATCAGCTCTGAGGCCTGTTGTAACAGCTGTGGCTGACTGTGATGGAGCGACTGCGGGTGGGGGCTGTAGTCGAGCTTCTTCGCCGGAGAGATAATGGTCAATAGCATAGTTGATACGCCCGTATGTTGTTTTTTGAAAATGGCTTGGGTTGCCACCCATGCGCCGCTCTGTACACACCCTTTCTAATCAGGGCCTAAAATCCTACTCAATCGAGCGGCTATGATCAATAGACTTCCGCAACTGTGCGACTTATCGCCCTCATTTAGTGAGTCACTTGACTCAACAGTAGGTTGTTGCTAATTCCAGACGGGTAATTCGTGTTTCCAGCTTAGCTCTTCTACCCCCATTATTCCAATGTCGCTAATATCAAGCCGATGGTGCGACCTTCCAATAGGTATTTCTTCTTATAAGTGGAGTTTTTATACCTGATACGCTTTTTTTAAAAAAGATTGCAACTGCTATTTGACAGCCGCAATCTCATGGTCTATCTATTATAAATCATGGTTTGTTCATCGAGAGACATGCCCCTTGCTACCGCAGTATGCGGCAAGCACTAACAAACTATGAGGTAACTAGCAATGAGAAAGACAGTAGCCATAGTCGGTGGCGGTGCATCAGGATTAACCTCCATAAAGCAACTGTTGGATGAAGGCCACCAACCAATTTGTTTTGAGAAAGACAGTGATGTAGGAGGGATTTTTAATCGGGGCGCATACGATAACACCGTATTGACAATATCTAACTATATGATGGCGTTTTCTGACTTCCCTCCCTCAGAGTCATACCGCTTGCATTGGGGGCGACAACAGTACAAAAAGTACTTGATGGATTATGCGGAAAAGTTCAACTTAAAAGAAAGGATAAGGTTTAACACCAAAGTTACCGGCATTAGAAAGTATGCGTCCGGATATGAAGTTGAATCGGCTTGTCTGAAAACAAAGGTAACTTCTACCAAGTACTTTGACGCTGTCATCTGCTGTAGCGGGACTCATCAAATTAGGAAAATGCCAGAAATTGAGGGTCTCAAAGAGTTCAATGGTACGGTTATTCATTCCTCAGAATACAGGAATAATGCTCCGTTCAAAGGGAAAAGTGTACTTTGCATCGGCATTGGAGAAAGTTCATCGGACATAACACGAGAAATAGCTGATGTTTCGGAGCACACGGTTCTTGCAATTCGTTCTTATCCTTACTTAATTCCTAGAATCCTTGGACTTGGGGGATATGATGCAGCGGATGCATGGACAAGCAGAATCGAACACTCGAGGTATCATTGTAATGAGAACATAGCTTACTACATGCTAGCCTATCTCTACAGTGGGTTTTCCTCAGTCAAGCGGCTTTTGTTCAAACCAAAAAAACCGGCAATAGATTCTTTTGGCCAACCATTTAACAGGGATATGTTAGACCTTAAAACAGATTATGATGATGAGGCACTCAGACTCATAAAGAGCTGGTGCTATTTGAGCGAAGGCAACAAATTCGCGACGAAGAATGTCACATTTGTCCCCTATATTATTAACAAAAAAATAAAAGTGAATGCCTCTGGAATTGAAAGAATTAGCGGCAATACGGTTCACTTCAACGACGGTACGAAAAAGCAAGTGGACACCATCGTTTGTTGCACCGGCTTTAAGGATGACTTTAGCCTCATACAAGGCTTTAAATTGAAAGACAATAATGTGAGAAATTTGTTTATGAATTGCTTACACAAAGATTGGCCCAACCTGGCATTTATTGGATGGGCCCGCCCTGTTACTGGCGGTATCCCCGTATGCTCAGAGCTGACAGCACGCTACTTTTCCCTGCTTATCAGCGGCAAAAGGGAGTTGCCATCAGATATGGATAAGCAAATTGCCGAGGACAAACGCTTTTATGAAAAAATTGCAGGGAACTCGCCAGATATAAATACGGTCGTCGGTTGGAAGGTCTTCACTGAAAAGATGTCGCGTTTGATAGGCTGCGAAGTGCGTATTTGGCGATATCTCTTCCAACCAAGTCTATTTGCTAAACTGATGCATGGATCATTGTTGTCATATCAATATAGACTGAGAGGCCCCCATGCTTTGACTAGTCAGTCAAAACGGGTACTGAATCAGCTTGACGTGACGCTGCCTAGCGAAAAAATAAGGCTCTCAACATTAAGGGTTCTTAAACTGAAGCTTGGAATCAGCAATGAAACCAGCTGGCAGGCACTTACACAATGGCTCTATCCCAGCGTCAAAGTGACAGAGGAGGATATCCAGAGATTTTCTTTCAATTCTAGGAAACCCAAGTTAGAGAAAACCTAAGTTAGATAGTATGGACTTATAGTGACAGGGAGGAAAGGATGTCTTTCACAACCGCTGATTACGACTTTGGCGATCCCGCCAACTACTCATTCGCAATGAATATAACATGCACCGGGGAGGCAGCGCGTAAAGCGTATGTCTGTGCCTTTGGCCATATGGTGAATTACAACCATGAACAGGCTATTTATCACTTCACACAATGCACAGAATTGGACCCAAATTGTGCGATGGCTTGGTGGGGGGTGGCCTACTGTGTTTCATCAAATTATAACTGGTCGCCCGGATTGGGATCAGGCTATGACGCTATACAAAAGGCTGTAGCTCTAAAGGATGGCTGTTCTGAACTAGAACAGGACCTGATAGTTGCCCTTGCCCAACGACACTCAAAAGAGGCGCGTGATCAAGCAGATCCAGCAGCACTCAACATGGGCAACACCCCCGAACTTAACACAGCATTCGCAAAAGCTATGGCGCCACTGTACGAAAAATACCCGACAGATTTGGATATTGCCGCGATCTATGTAGAAGCACTAATGAACCTGAATCCATGGCAGCTCTGGGTGAGAGATGCTAACACTGGTGAAATCATACCAGCAGATGACAACACCTTACGATGTGTCCAAGTTATAGAAGATGCGTTTGAAAACACTGAGGGGGCAACAAAACATCCTGCTCTCTGCCACCTGTACTGTCATGCACTTGAATTGTCTCCATATCCAGAGCGTGCTGTGCCAGCAGCTGATGCACTGCGTACACTCATGCCAGACTGTGGGCACCTCGTGCATATGCCCTCTCACATTGATGCCTGGGTTGGACAGTGGAAAGAAGCTATCGACACTAACATTGCCGCTGTGGAGGCGGATGACAAATACGTTGCACTTACGGGTAACGAATCCCAGTTCTACAAATTCTATCGAATGCACAATCATCACTTCGTAGTATGGTGTGCAATGTTTGATGGCCAATATGATACGGCGATCAAATATGCACGAAAAGCAGTTGAAACTCTGCCGGCAGGTGATGAGCATTCTGGTGTGCAGTTTATGCTCTCGGGCATCATACCGATGGGAGCGATCTTCCTTGAGTCCTACGTCACAATGCCATGGCACGTCATGATTAGATTTGGGAAATGGGATGAGATTCTCGCAGAGCCGACATATACCGACAGCAATGTGTTCCCCGCCACAATCGCAACCCAACACTATGCCCGTGGTGTAGCTTATGCTTCTAAAGGAATGGTTGCCGAAGCGGAAATGGAACAAATACTTTTTGAAGAGGCGTTACAAAACCCAGCCCTTGCCGGAAGGATGTTACACAATAATTACATGTATCAGGATCCCGCTAATGGACCTTGTATCCTGCTTGTCAACAAAGCTATTTTGAAAGGAGAGATAGAGTATAGAAGACAATTTCTAGCGCAGGAAAGAGGTGAAGATCATGATTTTACAGCGGCATTTGATCACCTTCGACATGCTGTGAATCTCTCCTCAAATCTTGTGTATGACGAGCCATGGGGACAAATGCAGCCAGTGGCACATATTCTCGGTGCTTTACTTTACGAACAGGGTAGATATCAAGAAGCAGAACAGGTATATCGTGATGATATCAAGTTGTGGAAAGATAATATGTGGGGTTTATTGGGCCTTAAACTTTGTCTAGAAGCTAGTGGCAATTCCCCAAAGGAGCTTGCGGAAATAACTGATTTGTTTGAGCGGCGAAGTGCCAGAGCAGACATTATTCCTGCCAGAACTTGTTTCTGTGCACAAAATGCTGAGAAGAGTGAGCACAGAGTTGACTTTGTAATGTAAACCGAACTGCCAGCTGGATAGATAGCCCGTTGTTCAAGTTCATTATGCTAAGGCAGAGGGAGATGCAACAAGGCATCCCATGTAAACTTTAGGGGGGCATTATGAAAAACATCCCTATGCTATTAATTATGATTTCTGTGTCGGTAATGGCAGAACACCGACCTGTGAAAACGCCCCTTCAAGAGAGGCATTTTCAGCATGCAAGAGTCGACGCTGAATTGCCAAAAGCCACTGAAGAGGAACATGACGCATATAGTAAATTTATCGGCGGCCTCACAGATATACAACTTGCAGTGGCCAGTGTAAATGGCATGGTATGTGATTTTTGCTCCAGAGGTATTGAGAAGGCTTTTTTGAGAGACAACGAAGTACTCAAAGTTGATGCTGATCTCTCTCAAGGTAGGGTACTAATTGCTTACCACAAGGATAAAAAAATAGATCTTGTAGGGGTCAGAAATGAGATCTTAGCTAAAGGCCAAAATGTAACTGAGCTTAAAGTTGTAACGCTCAAATCGAGCCCACATGCAAATGAAAGCTAGTCTAGCTAATATTTCTTCACTGTTTGCGTCTTCATCAACACTATTTTGCTGCGCCCTGCCTTCATTACTTGTTTCAGTAGGTGCTGGTGCAAGTTTTGCTGGTTTAATAGCCCAGTTCCCTTTTTTAGTGGCGCTATCAGAGTACAAAATTCCTATCTCACTGTTCTCACTGACCATGATAACAATGGCAGGTTATATTAATTACAAAACTGCCCGTATACCTTGCCCAGCTGATCCTGAGATTGGTAAAAAATGTCTACAAACTAGAAATCGATCCAGAAAGCTATACTACTGCTCTATCCTCTTATTGTCATTTTCCTCGATTTTTACCTATGTTGTTCCAAACCTTCTAGAGAGTGTAGTGGATTAACCCTACAAGCATTCCTTCATAAGACAAAAATGCGATGTCATTTAATTTAGTATTTGGGCCGATGTAGTGCACATAAATGCTTTATAGGGAGGTGGTTGCAGATGATAAGCTGCAGAGACTGTCTATGCTATTGAATTGATTCGGGGGGTGACCTTGGCTATTATCACCCCAAGCCATTCCATTGCAACAGTAGGGGGTTCCCATTGGCAGAACAAGATAAGCAGCCACCCTGTGAGGTTTGCAGACTGATCCGCAATTACCTGTTAGTGGCAGTGCCGATTGTTATAATTATCTACGCTCAACCACAGGTTACCGGTTTCAGAGAGATTGATTTAACCCAGACGGCGGCGGCCCTCTGCGCACTGCTGTTGATAGTGGTGGTGGCATGGAAAGCCTACCGTGAATTCTGGAAGCCAAAGCGCGATGGTGCAAAAAAAACCCGGCCCTGACTGTTGGGCCTGTCGCTATTTACAGATAACCCATGACGCCAAGCGGCCCTATGGGTGCTCGGCCATGGGCTTTAAATCCAAGATCTTACCCTGCCTGGAAGTTATTCGTGTTCATGGTAGCCCCTGTCTGAGTTTTGTCCCAAAGCAGAAGTCCACCCAACAGCTCTAGTCGCGCACCAGCATAAAAGGCTGTTGAATAAACCGCGCTTGACGACAGGAGAGACTGCCGTTGTAACTGTTGAACGAGCACCTAAATTGATCCTGATGTAAGCCACTGCTGGCGGTCCAGAAGTTGGCCACTTCAGCACCGGGGAACACATTGGTATTGAGAGTCGGCGCGACACAGTTGGACTCCATAATAGTTTTCATCTCCCCCTTGGTTGGCAACCGCCAAAGACTGTCCGCCTTCTGTGAAAACTCCTCGGCAAAAGCCATGGCCTCGTCCCAGGTGGCATAGATGCTATCCCCTTTGCAGCGATGGTGCAGAAAGGTCTTGCCGGCTGGGCAGCGGTACCAGACGGTGCCGGTTTTTCTATCTATAGCTAAACTGTGCTGGGTTGTATCGTAGTTGCCCTTGTCACCCACTTCAAAGTAATCGGCACAGTTGGGTTTGGGCTTGTGTGCATCACAGGTGACTAGAAAAGCTATGGGCAGGCAGTACAGGAAGTAGACAAAAAATCTACGTTGGTATGTAGCTGTTTCCTCAGATTCCATCGATGACATTCTGGGCGGTCTTGCCATGCTGATTACACTCCCCTAGTGGCGGTAAGTATGGCGACGGAAAATAAAGCGGCATTGAAAGGATTGATCTAGCCACCTGATCCGAGCTGTACTCTGCAAAAGATCTATTGGGCTTAATTCTGGTGCCATGGATAAATTTGAGCCCTATCGAGCAAATCGACAGCAATTGAGTTTCCTTTAGCCGCCCGTGCAATATCGCCGCTAGCATCTGTCAGCTGGACATTAATAAGATTCAATTTATTCCTACAACTGCCGATAGGTAAGCATATCATCTGCGCTATTTGAACAGTGGCAGACCCAAATTATTCAGAGGAAATTCTATGGATATAGCAACTATTCTCGGTCTGCTTGCCGCCTTCGGTCTAATTTTCGCTGCAATGGACGATCCCGCGGCATTTGTAGATACCGCTTCCCTGTTAATTGTGGTGGCCGGCTCAACAAGCGTTGTGTTGTATCGCTCCTCCCTGGGTGAATTTTTAGGGGCAATTGCCGTGGCTGGCAAAACCTTTAAGAACAAGTTGGATCCACCAGAGAAACTGATTGAGCAAATTGTCGAGCTGGCCACCCTGGCCCGCAAAGATGGAATGATTGCATTAGAGGGACAGGAAATTGCCAACCCATTTCTCGCCAAAGCGGTTGCTATGTTGGTGGATGGTGCTGACGAGGCGATTATCAAGAGCTCTCTGGAGAGGGAAAAAAGTGTCACACGGGCGCGCCACGCCATGGGAGCAAAGATCTTCAGTGCCTGGGGCGAGATAGCGCCGGCTATGGGCATGATTGGAACCCTAGTCGGACTGGTGCAGATGTTGGGCAATATGTCCGACCCCAAGTCAATTGGACCGGCCATGGCAGTGGCGCTGTTGACCACCATGTACGGTGCTATTCTGGCCAATGTGGTTATGTTGCCGATGGCGATGAAGCTGGAAAATCAGGCCGATCTCGAAGAGTCAAACAACGAGCTGATTATCGAGGGGATCCTGTTTATTCAGTCCGGTGGTAACCCGCGGGTACTGAGTGATTTTCTAGCTGCTTTCCTCAGCCCCAAAATCCGAGCCAAAATGGCACCTGCCAGCTAGGGGTACTGATCGGTGGCAGAGGGTCAGGCTATGCCGGAAAATGCAGAGGATCTGGATACTCAGTCTGGCGAAACGCAGGCAGTTGACGGTGCGGGGGCTAATGCCAGCAGTGCGCCACCGGCTGCACCCTGTCCGCCCTGTAAAAGTGGTGCCCCGCCGTGGATGGCGACCTTTGCTGATATGGCGACCCTGCTGATGGCATTCTTTGTGCTTATCCTGTCTTTTGCTGAAACCAACGTGCCCAAGTACAAGCAGATCTCTGGCTCCCTTAAAGCTGCTTTTGGTGTCAAGCGCATAGTGCCGACTATCACTATTCCCAGTGCTCGGAGTCTGGTGGTTGAGGACTTTAGTCCCGCCGAGGCCCAGCGAACGGTAAATGACAGCAAAGCCCAGCGCTCTGAAGATACCACGCGGGAAAACATCGTTAAAAAGACCGGTGACGGCAAAGCTGACTTTGAAGTTCAAGAGGATTTTCGCAAGATGCAGCAGTTGTTGTCCGAGGAGATTCTGTTGGGGCAGGTGGCGCTGCGGATTGAGAACCAGCGAATCCTAGTGGAGATGCAATCCACGACGACGGCTGGGGGCAACAACAGCAGTGCCACCGACAGCCTTACTGGCGGCCCGATCAGCCAGGAGACCATTGATGTAGCTGCCAAAGTGGTGGATATTCAGTCTCAGTTGGTGACCGAGGTGGTGGTGCGCAGCCAGTCCCTAGCCAATACCCAGGAGGCTGGTGGATCGGGCGAAGTTTCAGCGCCCGGTGCCACCGGCGGAGAGTCTGAAGCGCAAACCGATAATGCCGACCAGCGCTATCAGCAGCTGCGCACGGATCTGGCTGCCGAGGTGCAAATGGGACTTGTGGAATTGGAGCGGGAGGACAACCGCATTACCCTGAGGTTGGCCAGTCAGGGTTCTTTTGTATCGGGCAGCGCAGATTTACAGCGTGGCTTTGAGGCACTGTTAAACCGCGTGGGCAGCTCATTGGCAAAGTCACAGGGCCGGGTTCGCGTGGAGGGGCACACCGACAATGTGCCGGTTGCCTTTAGTCAGCGATTTAATTCCAACTGGGATCTATCCGCTGCGCGCTCGGCCGCGGTAGCGGATTTTTTTCTCAACAACGCCGGTTTAAGCCAAGCCAATATCACAGTTGCTGGCTTTGCCGACACGCGACCAATCGACACCAACAATACCGCTGAGGGTCGGGCGCGCAATCGCCGTATCGAGGTAATTATCGATGAGCAGTAATTATCAGAATTTTGTTCCCGCAGTGGAGATAACCTGATGGCAGAGCAGGAGCCATTAGAGCAGCCAGTTGCCGCGGAGGACGATCTGCAGCAGCAGACTGCGCCCCAGCAACCGCCTGCAGAGGAACAACAGCCAGCGGAGTCCGACTGTCCGCCCTGTAAATCTGGAGCCCCAGCGTGGATGGCAACTTTTGCCGATATGGCGACTCTGCTGATGGCCTTTTTTGTATTGATCCTCTCCTTTGCCGAGATGAATGTGCCCAAGTTCAAAGAGGTCAGTGGCTCGATGAAAAATGCCTTTGGTGTGCAGAGAATTATTCCCACGGTAGAGCCACCCCTAGCAAAGAATATTATCGCCGAGCAATTCAAGAGCGCCGCGGTGGAGCCCACATTGCTGCAGGTGATCCAAGAGCAGACCACGGATGATCCACAGCCCGAGGATCCCGAGCTTAAAACCGATGTCAAACAACATGACTATGACACGAATGCAGATATTCAAGCGCTACAGAAGGCCCTTGCCACGGAGATCGCTGAGGGCAGTGTTGCAGTGCGCATCGACGATCAACAGCTGGTAGTCGAGGTCAACTCAGATGCTGTCAGTGGCAGTCGCGGCCCTGGTAATCAAGCGGATACTGGAGCCACTATCTCTCAGAACGACCTGCAGATCTATGCCAAAATAGCAACGGTACAGGCTCAGGTAGAATCAGCTATTAAAGTCCAGCGGGGGAGCGCCGGGACGCCAGTTGACAGTGCCTCGGCCGGCGGTCAGCAAGATCGTCAAGCAGCTGTGAATGACCAGTATCGGCAACTGCGTATGCGGCTCTCCGATGAGATAGCCAAGGGACTGGCAGAGGTAGAGCGAGACGGTGACAAAATTATTGTGCGCCTCGCCGAGCGCGGTTCGTTTAAAAGTGGTTATGCGGAGCTGCAGCCAGGCTTTTTGCCGCTGCTGGACAAGGTGGGGGACTCGATCGCCGATTCCAGTGGCACCATCACCGTGGAAGGGCACACTGACAATGTACCCATAGCCTTCAGTGAGCGATTCCGCTCGAATTGGGATCTGTCCGCGGCGCGCTCAGCAGCGGTTGCAGATTATCTGTTGGATAACACCGCGGTAGAGAATGGACGGGTTACAGTTACTGGGTCTGCCGATACCCGCCCCCTGGCCTCCAATGCCACCGCTGAGGGCCGCGCCCGCAACCGTCGGATAGAGATTATCCTTCAGTCTGGCTAGGGTGGTTGCTAGTTGCCGAGGTGGTAACAATTATTTCTTTTCTGAGAGCAGATCAAAAATCTGTTTTGCCTGCTCCATGGGAATATTAAAGCGCTTTCTCAATGCCTCTATATGCCGCTGTTCATCGTCGGTAATAATGCCGTCGCTCATGGCCAATTTGATCTCCTTCTCAAAAATAGCCTTGCGCCGCGCCATCTGGGTCGAAAAGGCGGAGGCGACAATACCGGTCAACAGGGCCACGGTGCAGACCCCCATCAGGGCGGTAAATGCACCGATAATCTGACCCAGGGGGGTTATGGGTGAAACATCGCCATAACCCACAGTGGTCAGGGTGATCAGCGACCACCACATAGTTTTGGGGATTGATTGAAACTGTTCGGGCTGGGCTTCGTACTCGGCCAAATACATCATGGCGCTGGAGAGAAACAGGGCAATTGCAATCAGGTAGAGCGCCGCGCCAAAAGATCGCCGCTCCTCGTAGATTGCCGAGAACAGATCTTCCAAGGCGGTTGAGTAGTGGGAGATCTTCAGCAGCCGAACCAGACGCAGTACCCTCAACCAGCGCAGGTCGATGCCGCCCATAATCAGTGGCAAGATGGTCGGCAGGATAGCCGCCAAGTCAATCAACCCGGTGAAACTAAATATATACTGGCTGCGCCGCCCCCATGGGCTGGTGGCGCTGCTGAGTTCATCGGCGGCAATTGACCAGATTCTAAGGCCGTACTCGATGACAAAGATGGTTACCGAAAACCATTCGAAGTAGAGTAGGGCGTGGTGATATTGTTGGCTGATAGCCTCTACCGACTCCAAACATACAGCAACCAAATTGAGAATAATCAATACGGACAGAAAGATATCACAGGCACTGCTGGCTCTGTCCCCATGACTGCCTTTATTGAGGATTTCCATCACTCGACGCTGGTAATTCATTTTCCATGACCTCCCAATTTAGCTAGTGGCACTCAGTAAAGGGTTTTTTAAATAGACTATTGCTATTGAAGTGGCTTGTATTGAAATAGCTTGGAGCCTGCGCATTCTAGATAACAGGACTTTCGCTCCAAGAGTCTGTGAAGGGCGATCGGCGGGCCGACTTGCATCGGCTGGGCAGTTGTACCAACTCAACCACTGCGCGCCGGCACAGTGAAATCCAGCTGAGGTTGCAGCTGATGACGATTTTGAATTTAGCAATGCTAGGGCTGCCATAAGCTTTTACACCTTGGCGACAACCGATTCAGGATGCCATGGCGATATTTTGGCTTTTAACCAGCGAGGGCAGCAGTTCCCAGGCGCTGTTGATTTCAGCCATCAACCCCTTGACCTCATGAACCAATCTGTCCTCATTGTAGAGATTCGCCTTGAGCAGCTGGCGAGTGGCATAGTCGTAGAGATCATCTAAGTTGCGTGCCAACTCACCGCCTTTATCAAAATCCAGTGATCCCTTGAGGGCGACGATGATTTTAGTGGCGCGGGATATGGCGTCACTTTTTTTGCCGATCTCCCCTGACTGTATATGGCTTTCGGCATCGGTCAGGGCGTCGAGAAGCCCGTTAAACAGCATTTGAATCAGTTGAATGCCATTGGCATAGGAGACCGCCGAAGTGACTTGCACGCCCCTGTACTCCTCAACTGCCCTTTGATTTAGCGCCATCAGATCACCCCGAGATATAGTCAATTTGCAATAACTATTAGATCGGTGGCTGGTGAGGATTCTTTAGCGCCGATTGTCGCTGAGGAGGGTTTTTTAGGGTCTATTTTAACCACTACACTGTTCAAGTTGAGTGCTCAGGCACTGTTGAAACAACTGTTTGGCCGAGGCGATTTCCTGTTCTTCGAGCAACAGTTCAGCGTGATAGGCAACATCCCGCGCATCTGGGATGCCGTTTTTATCTGCCAACAGCGCCCAGACTAAGGCCACCTGGGGCTGGGGCTCGGTGCCATCGCCGGCCTGGGTCATATAGGCGAACATCAGTTGGGAATTGCCGTAATCCTGTTTGGCGGATTTGTAAAACCACTGCCGTGCCAGGCGGTTGTCCTGACTGACTCCCCGGCCGAGGTAGTATGCCAGTCCCAGCATATACTGTGACTCGGCTAGATCCTGCTGGGCTGCCAGATTAAACCACTTGCGAGCGGAGCGATAATTCTGCCGCACTCCATAGCCCTGGTAGTAGAGCATGCCCACATTGTGTTGAGCCTCGGCGAGGCCCTTAAGGGCGGCTTTTTTATACCATGACATGGCTTGCGTATAATTTTGCGCTACCCCAAAACCCTCCTCATAGAGGTGGCCCAGGTTGTTTTGTGCCTGGGCACTGCCCTGTTCGGCCAGCGGTAGCCAGGCGCGCATTGCGGTGGCGTAGTGATTGCGCTTGAGGGCACTGACTCCGGCCTTTAGCCCGTCGCCGGTGACAGGCAGTGACAGCAGGCAGAGCAGGCCGGCCAGCACAGAGGCCAGTTTCAGTGTCAGGTTGCGACCGATCAACAATTCCATGCTTCAATTCCTCTCCAAATTTCGCGCCTGGGCCTGAATATCAATAACAGCCTGAAACAGCTCGCCCTCGGTAACACTGCCGAGCATAATTCCGCGCCGATCTATAATGGGCAGGCTCTCGCCCACAAACTGACTGACCCTGCGCATCGCAACACTCAGGGGTTCATCAGCATAGAGTGCAATCGGATCAGTATCCCAGGCATGGATTACCGCGGACTCGCCACACTGGCTGGCGCCGTGGATATTGACCTTGCCAAGCAGCAGGCCTTGGCTATCTACCACATAGGCCTCGGTCTGGTCCGCGGCACGCATCCGCTGTTGTAAACTGCGTCCAGTGGTCTGTTTATCGACAGCAATAAAGTTATCATTAGCAAATTCGCCAACTGGCTGTTGACCCAAGGCTATGGCCTCGCGCCCGAGGTGCAAGTCGATGCCGCGGTCGAGCAGTTGGCGGTCAAAATAGGAGTGGCCAAACAGGCGGTGGGTGAGCAGGCCGCAGAGCATAACCGCCGCCATCGCCGCCACCGCATACTGATAGGACTGGGTTAGCTCCAGTACGATTAACACTGCGGTAATTGGCGCGCCGATCACTGCGGAGCTGACGGCGGCCATTGCGGCGATGCTGATAACGGGTGCGATATCGGCAAAACCGAACAGTGCCAACAACTGCCCAGCCAAGGCGCCGGCGGCGACACCGATAAATAGCGAGGGCGAAAAAACCCCGCCAAACAGACCGCAGCCGAGACAGACCGCGGCCATCAGAATCTTGGCAATCAGCACCGTAGCCAGCTGGGCGAGACTGAATTGTCCGGCGATCATTTCATTGATACTGGCAATCCCCAACCCCAGCACCTCAGGAATCCAAATGCCCACAAGGCCACAGATTGTGGCGGCCACAAAGGGCAGTGCCAAGGGGGGCACGCCACTGCGGGTAGCGACTTTTTCTGTATAGCGCAATGCCAGCATAAAACTGATAGCAACCACCGCCAGAATTGGCGAGAGCATCGCCAGTGTGGGCACAACTTCACTCAAGCTGGGAATTGCAGTGGCAATGGGGAAAGTTGTCTCCTGGGGAAACCATAGATTACTGAGACTGCTGGCCGCCACTGCTGCCATGGTAATAGGCGCAATAGCCCGCAGGGAGAAGTGCCGCAGAATTGCCTCATGAGCAAATACCACACCGGCAATCGGGGCATTAAAGCCCGCTGAGATGGCCGCGGCAACCCCACATCCGAGGTAGATATCATGGGTGAGCCGACTGGATATATAGCGCTTAACCCAGATACCTATGGTGGCCCCAAAATGGACAATCGGGCCATATTGACCCACAGATGCGCCGCCGCTGGCCGAGGCGAAGGCAGCCAGTGTCGACCCCAGGCCCTCTTTGATATTCAGAGGCTCCTGTACCTGATGGGCCGCGTACATGGAGTCGGCAGGCCCTCGCCAGCGCTGTATATCCAGACCAGTTTTTATCAGAATTACCGCGGCGGCGGCGATCCAGAGAAACACCAAACTGGAGAGATTGACTGACTGCTCAACCAGATTGAGGGTAAAGAGGCCGCTGATTTCCCGCTGCTCAGTGAAAAACTGCACACCGGATACAAACCCATTAGAGACCACCGCCAGAACCGCACCAATTAGACTGCCCACAATAAGAATAATGCTGGCCTCAAGTAGTGCTTCGCGAACTCTCTCCATCAAAAATCCTCTGGTAAGTCTGGGTGTGAGAGCGGCAACTGTATTGCGTGTCCACCGCAATTGCATAGCTTATCTATTAGTATTGAGATCGTCAAAATATGGACAGTATCTATGCCAAATCTCTTGATAGTCCTGCTGTTGCCAAATTATTGCGCCTCGCTATTCAGGAGAGATATTTTTTCTGTAATTTTTAATTCATTTATGTATGATACATTGATGAACCTTATTACTACTATTCATATTTTGTATCGACAGGGTGGTGCAAAACTTTAGCAAATAGCCGAATGCAACGGACTGCAGAGGAGAGCAGTCATTGCATGATTTAAACGCTATGGTTGGATCAAGCGCTGAGATACAGGAGCTTAAGGCCCTTATCCGAGCTATTGGTCCCAGCGATTCCACCGTGTTGATCTCGGGGGACAGCGGCACCGGCAAGGAGCTGGTCGCCGAGGCCCTGCATCGCACCTCGCCTCGCGCTGACTACCCGTTTATTCCAGTCAATTGCGCGGCCATACCCAGGGACCTGCTGGAGAGCGAGCTATTTGGTCATTGCAAAGGGGCCTTTACCGGTGCGATATCGGATCGCAAAGGGCGCTTTGAGTTGGCCGATAAAGGCACAATTCTGTTGGACGAGATCGGCGATATGCCGATGGATTTGCAGGTCAAGCTGCTGCGCGTGTTACAGGAGCGGGTTGTAGATCCTGTTGGTGCTGTAAAGAGTCAGCGTATAGATGTACGGGTTATTGCCGCCACGCACGAGGACTTGGAGCTGTTAGTTGAAGAGGGCAAATTCCGCGAGGATCTGTTTTTTCGACTCAATGTCCTGCCAGTGGCAATCAAACCGTTGAGAGATCACACTGAGGATATACCCCAGTTATTTGAATACTTCGCCAAGCAATATGCCACTCAGGGTTGCAAGCCGATTAGCCTGCACCAGAGATCCCTCGAGCTGATGTTCAAATACCACTGGCCGGGCAATATTCGCGAACTCTCCAATTTAGTTGACCGCTACACAGCGCTCTATCCAGAGCAGCAGGTAGATTTGAGCAAAGTGCCGGAGACCATGTTGCCCATGGGCATGCGCAAGCTTCTGGACACTGAATCCGATGGGGTTAACGACGGCCAAACACTGCAATTCTCAGCAACCGGTCCGGACCAGATTGAACAACAGATGACCCTTGCCATAGCCCGAGGTCAACTACCTTTTCCCCAGCGCGGAATCCAATTAAAGGCCAGTATTGCCGATCTGGAGCGCTCGATTATCTGTCAGGTCCTGCAGCGAACAGAGGGCAATGTCTCTCAGGCTGCCAAGCTGCTCAGCGTGCAGCGCACCACGCTGATTGAGAAGATCAGTAAACACGGCCTGCGGGATTACCAGTGGCAGCCCAATGCGTCGGAACAACCTAACTCGCGTTGTAGCGAGCTCGAGGAACGGCAGGTTGAGGACATTATCAGCATGGCCCAGGGCCATCTGTTACTGCCGCCCCAGGGGCTGCAACTGAAGTCCTACCTGAGAGAGATTGAACACAATCTAATTCAGCGAGCGCTGCAACTCCGAGATGGCAATGTCTCCAAAACAGCGGAACTGTTGGGCCTGCAGCGCACCACGCTGATTGAAAAATTAAATAAATAACTCCCTTTCATCAAAGCCATCCTCATCGGGTTTCTGCTTAATCAGCGATTTAATTAACGGTTAGCTGTGTCGGTAACATGACTATTGCCGTTGGCAGAAAACTGACAGTTTATTGCCGCTTTTTTATAACCTATTGAAATTGCTTACATATTTTATTTGGCACAGTATTTGCTATCCCTTGAAAATAAAACAAAAGCGGCAAAGCCGATAATAAAGGGTACATAGTGGCAATAACCAACAGATGCTCGGTGCTGTGGATAGATTCAGCCGAGGAGCTCAGTGCAGACAGGCTCGGTGTATTCGCCAGCCAGGGTCTCGGCGTTTATCAGATGCAGATCGACGATCTAACTGATGGTGATCTCGGGGCCGCGGATGTACTGATTATTCATGTGCAGTGCTCAGTCCAGCCGCTGATTAAACTGCAATCTAGAATGACTGCCCTCAACCTCAACCTGCCGCTGATCGCCCGCGTTGCCCGGGAAGATTTTGAGCTGGGTATAGAGACTGTCAATCGCGGGATTACCCATGTAGTGCCTGCCGACCAAACCGATGCCGAGACCTGGACAGCCCTCTTAGACGAACTGCTAGTCACGCCGCGACTGCAGTCCAACTTTGTATTTGCCGATCCTCTCAGTCGCAAACTACTGGCCCTTGCTGAGCGGGTCGCGGTCGCCGATGTCAGCGTCTTGCTCAACGGGCCCACCGGAGCTGGAAAGGAGGTCTTGGCCCGGGTGTTACACAATGCATCGGCCCGCCACAAACAGCCGTTTGTCGCCTGTAACTGTGCTGCCATGCCGGAAAATCTGATTGAGGACATGTTGTTTGGTCATGAGAAGGGATCCTTCACCGGCGCTTCCAAAACCCAGCCGGGGCTGTTTGAACAGGCCCAGGGGGGCACGATCTTTTTAGATGAGATAGGTGAGATGTCCTTCCACCTGCAAGCCAAGTTACTGCGGGTGCTCCAAGAGCGCACAGTGCTGCGGTTGGGTGGGCAAAAACCCATTGATCTGGATATCAGAGTGATCGCCGCCACCAATCGCGATCTCAAGCAAGCCATAGCCCAGCGGTTATTCCGCGAGGATCTCTACTATCGCCTAAGTGCCTTCAAGCTGACACTGCCGCCACTGCGAGAGCGACCCGCGGATATCTTGCCGCTGGCACAGCAATTTATTCAGCAACAGACGCAGGATTCTAGGGCTATGGCTATCACCGAGCCCGCTAAACAGGCACTGATAGCCCACAATTGGCCGGGCAATGTCAGGGAGTTGCAGAATGTAATGATCAGAGCGGTGATTCTCAGTGATCAAACCAGCATAGATAGTCAGCACCTTATCTTTGACGATATCGAAATTGATTATCAAGCGCCTAGCGCTAACCCTGTGGCCCTGAGTGGATCCCGCAGCTCCCCTCATTCACAGACCGGTGCAACATCCGACTATTCCAATAGCCCTCACCAGCCGATGACCAGCAGCGGTCCAGATGATCTCAATCAAGCACTGCGACACAGCGAATGTGAAACCATTATGGCGGCACTGCAGTCTTCAAATAGTCGCAATCAGGCGGCAGAGATGCTGGGCATCAGTCCGAGAACCCTGCGCCATAAACTGCAGAAGTTGCGGGAACAGGGCATTGTGGTTACAAGGGCCTACGCGCGCTAGCCCGCGCAGACAGAGACGGTGGAATGATTTATGGTAAACCCAACTAATCCCAGCAATATCGAGTCGGTACTCAATCAAATTCGGCAGTATCAGACCCAGGCATCAGCCGGTGTCAATCTTCAACCGGCCGCGTCCACTGTCACCCAGACTCAGAGTACTGCCAATCTGGGGTTTACCGACAGCGTCAAAAGCGCCATCCGCGAAGTCAATCAAACCCAGCAGGCCGCCAAAGCAATGCGCGCCGACTTTGAGCGCGGCGAGGACATACCCTTGACTGAAGTAGTGCTGGGCATGCAGAAGTCATCCCTGGCCTTTGAGGCGACCTTGCAGATCAGGAACAAGGTGCTCAAAGCCTATCAAGACATTATGAATATGCCAGTGTAATTATTGAGAAGAGAACCCCATCATGGCAACTACAGTCGCAAATCCATCTGATCTAGCCAATACCGGAGGCACCGCTGACAGCGCGCAGGCGGTGGTATCTCAAGCACCGGCCCTGTCGAGCCATCAACCCGATGGCAGTGACAACCCCAGAGCCACACTGCCCAGTCCTCGGGAGGTCCTGAGACAGCCGGCAGTGAGGCGATCTATGCCGGCGATTGTCGCGCTGCTGAGCGTGGCGGTATTTGTCATTATCTATCTGTGGATCCAGCAGCCTCCCTACCGCACATTGTATCCAGGTCTCGCTGAAGTCGATCGCCAGGCCGCCTATGAAGCGCTTAACGGCGGTGGCTTTGAAGCGGCGATTGATCCCCAGACCGGAGAGCTCAAAGTACCGGATAGCAAATACCATGAGGCGAGAATCTATCTGGCATCTCAGGGCTTGCCACGGGGAGGCACCAGTGCCGGTATTGAATCCCTCAACAGCGACACCTCCATGACCACCAGTCAGTTTATGGAACAGGTGCGCTACATCTCTGCCATGGAGCAGGAGTTGGCGCTGAGTATTGCGCAAATTGCCACAGTGATGAGTGCGCGGGTCCATCTAGCATCGCCCAAGCAGAGTGTGTTTGTGCGCAATCGCACTCAGGCCAAGGCCTCGGTGGTGGTCAACCCCAGACCCGGCAGAGTGATCTCTCCATCTCAGGTGGAGGCCATTGTCCACCTGGTGGCTTCCAGCACCCCCTATTTGGCGGCAGAAGATGTGGTGGTAGTGGATCAGCGCGGCAAGTTGCTGACCGATGCCGACAGCTTTGGATCCATGCAGCTGAGTTCGGCGCAGATAACCTATAAGCAGCGACTTGAGGAGACCTATCGCAACCGTATCGCCGCCATACTGGTTCCGGTACTGGGCGAGGGCAATGTGCGATCGGAAGTGGATGTGCAGATCGACTTTACCCAGATCGAATCTACCTTTGAAGAATTTGATGGCAATAACACTGGGCCCAAGGCCCGCTCCGAGGTGTTGATGGTAGAGCGCGGGGCGAGCCGCAATTCCGGTGGCGTGCCCGGTGCCACCTCCAACACCCCACCGGCCGAAGATGTGATGGTGATTGAGGGACAGCTCTCCGCCGGCGCAGAATCTCAGGGCACCAGCAGTTTTAGCAATAAGACCACCCGCAACTATGAAATCGATCGCGCCATCCGCCATGTGAAGCATCAGGGAGGAAAATTGGAGCGGGTATCCGTGGCGGTACTGATCAACGAATTGATGGCCGCGCCATCAGGTTCTCAACTGGAGGACGCCCAATCAGAGGACCAACCGGTGGCTATGGACGCCAGTTTCTCCGAGCTGGAGATCCGGCGCTTCACCGACCTGGTCAAGAGTGTGGTCGGCTACAACGCCGAGCGCGGCGATGTGATCACGCTGGTATCTGCCAAGTTTGAAGAGCCCACCCTGGTGGAGATCACCGAGCCCTGGTACCAGAGCCAGCAAATTATCAGCGCGGTCAAGAGTTTGGCAGCGGTGATGACCTTCATGGTCCTGTTGCTGGTGGTAGTGCGACCCGTTATTAAAGCCTACCTGCCGGATTCGGCAGAGTCGCAGGAGCAGGAATCGGCGGTGATTAAGGACGGTGAGCTCACTCAGGAGGAGCTAAATATGATCGAGCTGGGGGATGACGAATCGCTTGAAGATATTAAAGCCAAATTGAAACCGAAAAAATCCACCATCTCCGCGGACATGTTGGATACCGCAAATACCTATGACGACAAAGTTGCCCTGGTGCGGTTGCTGGTGGCCGAGGACTCCGGTCGGGTGGCCAACGTGCTGAAGAAGATGATCAAACCAATCTAGGGCAGATTGAGGGAGAGACCCATGGCAGAAGCCAATGCACAGATAGAGGAAACAACGGAGGAAGCGGTTATCCCTGAAGCCCTGCAGGCCGAGTTGGACACCATGACCTCAACCGAGAGAGCGGCGGTGATTATGCTGCTGCTGGGCGAGCAACAGGCGGCGGACATTATCCGCTATCTGAGCCCGCGGGAAGTTCAAGCCCTGGGGGGAGCCATGGTGGGGGTGGCCGACCTCTCCCAAGAGGCGGTGAATTTAGTCTTGGACGAATTTGTCGCCACCATCAAAAACCAGACCAATTTGGGACTGGGGACCACCGACTATGTGGAGAATGTTCTCAGACGGGCACTGGGCGAGGACAAGGCCGCCACTGTGCTTGGCAGAATTATGCCGGGATCATCCAGTAAGGGCCTGGAAATACTGCGCTGGATGGATGCGCGCTCGATCGGTGAAATGATCCGCGACGAGCACCCCCAAGTAGTGGCGATTATTCTCTCGGTGCTGGAATACGATGTGGCGGCGGATGTGCTGAATTTTCTGCCCTCGGAAAATCGTCCCGAAATTATTCAGCGGGTGGCCAGTTTAGAGACCGTTCAGCCCTCGGCAATGGAAGAGTTGGAGGGCATTATGAAACAGCAGTTCTCCACTAGCTCCTCGGCAAAATCCTCCAGTTTTGGCGGGGTCAAAACCGCAGCCAAGATTATGAACTTTACCAAGGTGGATCTGGAATCATCGATTATGCAGGGGGTTATCAATCTGGATGAGGCCCTGGCTATGCGCATTCAGGACAATATGTTTACCTTCGACAATCTCACCGCTGTCGACAATCGCAGTATCCAGGTGCTGATGCGCAGTGTGGAACCGGATATGTTGATGACCGCCCTGAAAGGCGCCGATGATATGGTCAGAGACAAGTTCCTCGACAATATGTCCCAGCGGGCAAAAATTATGTTCCTGGATGATATGGAAGCCAAGGGTCCGATCCGAATTACCGATGTCGAAGATGCCCAGAAGGCGGTGATGCGCATAGCGCGCAAACTCTCGGATTCCGGTGATCTGGTACTGGCGGGTCGAGGAGATGACTTTGTCTGATTCCCTGTCCTCAGTCAGCTGGCGTCTCAATGAATTACTGCAGGCCGGCAAAAAGGCCCGTGCATTTGCCAAGTCCCCCTGGGGGTCGTCCGCAGCATCCGCGGGCGGCCCCATTTTCTCGCCTATGCAACCGCGAATACTGGACGGGGTGCCCGAGGGCGCACGGGAAACCGAGGCCCTGGATTTACTGCCTGCAGAGCAGCTGGATTCCACTGAGGATACTGTTGAAGAGCCACTTCAACAGCTGGCAGCAGAGCCCGCGCTGGTACATACCGAAGAGGCCCTTGAACAGGCTGCGAAAGCGGCTGAAGCAAGGGGTTACCAGCGCGGTCTGGATGAGGGCAATGCCAAATGGGCTGAGGCCAGACAGGGATTTTTGACACTGGTCGATATGTTTAGATCTGCGCAGGCCAACACCGCCGAATTCTATCAGCCGCTACTGCACCTGTCCCTTCACCTGGCCCAGCAGCTAGTTCGCGGCGAGTTGAGTCTATCTTCAGCGGCGGTGGAGCGATTGATCAAAGGTGTGTTAGAGGATCTCGAGCAACAGGGCGAGGGGTCGGTGGTTGTCTATATGAACCCACTGGATCGGCAATCCCTGAGTGCCAGCCTAGAGGGCGAGCTGGATGATCTGGATCTGCGCGGGGATCAACAGTTGTGCCGGGGCAGTCTCAGGCTGAGTATGGATGACAGCGCCATTGAGGACCTGCTGGAGCACCGTCTTAACAGCCTGTCAGACGCGCTGTTGGGGATAAACATTCAGCCAGATCTCGAAACTGAACCCAAGTTTGCCAATCCAGTGACTGAAAAGATTATTCAAACCTCCGAGCCTCAAGCGCTGAACAGCCAAGTCTCGGAACCCCAATCTGAGCTATCAATTGAAACTGAAATCAACGACCCAGAACAGGGCTTAGACGATGAACCAGCTCGCTAGTTTTTCAGCCTGTGTAGACAGTCTAGTCCCCCAACTGCGGGCGCCTCAGCCGCGCGCCTGTGGCAGGTTGGTACGGGTGGTTGGCTTGACCCTGGAGGCCAGGGGCATAGTTGCCCCGCTGGGGGCGCAGTGTCAGGTTGAAAATCTCGATCTGGGGGTGCCCCTGGATGCCGAAGTGGTGGGATTTCACGATGATCTTCTGTATCTGATGCCATTCTCAGAGCCCGGTGGCGTAGGTCCGGGCGCCCGGGTGTGGGTCAAATCACATCACTCCAAAGCCAGTGTGGGTGAGGCGCTGCTGGGGCGGATTGTGGATGGCATGGGCGAGCCTCTGGATGGCAGGGGCCCCATTGCCTACAGCCAGCAGTTGGGGATGCAGGGGCTGAGTATCAATCCTATGGAGCGGGGTGCTATCAATCAGATTCTGGATACCGGCATCAAAGCTATCAATACCTGCTTGACCATCGGCCGCGGTCAGCGCCTGGGGCTTATGGCTGGATCCGGTGTAGGTAAATCGGTGTTGCTGGGCATGCTGACCCGCAATACCCAGGCCGATGTGGTAGTGATCGGCCTGATTGGCGAGCGCGGTCGAGAGGTGCAGGAGTTTATTCATCAAATACTGGGGGAAGAGGGGTTGGCCAGATCCGTGGTGGTGGCCGCCCCAGCCAATATCTCGCCGGTACTGCGCTTAAAAGCCACCCAGTTGACCCACCTTATCGCCGAGTACTTCAGGGATCGGGGCAAAAATGTGTTGTTGCTGTGCGACAGCCTGACTCGCGTCGCCCACGCCCAGCGCGAGGTGGGACTGGCCATCGGTGAGCCGCCCACTGCCAAGGGTTATCCGCCCTCGGTGTTTGCACTGCTGCCAAAACTTATCGAGCGGGCCGGTGTGGGTCGCCGTGGGAGTGGTTCCATCACCGCAATCTACACTGTGCTGGCAGAGGGCGATGATAGCGCCGACCCGATTGTGGATATCGCCAGAGCCTCCCTGGACGGTCAAGTGATGCTATCGCGCAATCTCGCCGATGCCGCCCATTACCCGGCTATCGATTTGGCCGGTTCGATCTCCAGAGTTATGGATAGCCTGATCACACCGCAACAGCTGCAAGCCGCCAATCGGTTTAGACGGCTGTGGAGTCTGTACCAGCAAAATCAGGATCTTATACAGGTGGGTGCCTATGAGCCAGGCACTAACCCAGATCTGGATGAGGCGATCAAACTGCGACCGGCTATGGAGGCGCTGTTGCAGCAGCCCAGCGAGGTCTCAGTTCAGTTTAAAGCCGGCTGGGAGATATTGCAGCAACTGACGGGTCGGTCGACATAGTCGAGGGGACACTGTGAACAAAACTGCCAATCACACAGCCAAACCGATCTGGAATCTGCTGCTGATCAAAGCACAAAATCAGGTGCGCCAGGCGCAGAGAGTACTCAGCAACAGCCATCGGCAGAGACAACAGGCCCAGTTCAGGAGTGAGCAAATTGATCAGCTATTAGTTGAGTACACTCAGCATCTCAGTGATCTGCATCAGCGGTCACAAAACACCGTTGAAGCCAACAACTACCGTCAGTTTATCCGCCAGCTTCAGGGCCTGAGATCGCGGGCCAAGTCGGCACTGAAGACCCTGGAAGAGGATTGCAAACAGGCCAGAGACAGTCTGCAACTTGCAGACAGAGAGCGTCTCAAAGTGGAGAGCTTGGCCCTGCGGGAGGCAGAACAGCAGCGCCGGGCCATCGCCAGCCACCGCGCCAAGTCGCTGGAGGCCGAGAATATCCTCAGGTACAACAGGGACCCCAGGAGAGAAATGTAATGACTGGCATGGGTATTGCAAATTTTACCAGTGAAAAGATAAATCAGCGGGGACTGTAAATTAAAGTGGTCGATTTAGAGAGCTTTCTCAATAGTATCAAATCTGCCTCGAGCCCAGCAACTGCGCGGGGTTCAAAGGCAGCTGACACAGGTATTAAGGATGCCGAAAAGGATTTTGCGGCCATCTTTACCAGTACCGTTGCCGCTATAAAACCGGCACAGAGCGGCAAACTCTTGCCGCCCACTGCCAATCTCAGCATGCATCACTCGCCACAGGGAATAGACTCCCAGTTGCTGGAGAGTCGACAACTGCAATCCGGATTGACAGTGTTAGTCGCTGGGCCGCAACCCAGTGATCGAGCCATTGCTGAATTTGCTGCAGACCAGGGCATTGACCTCAGTGCCTTGAAGGCAGCCCAGCACACTGATTCCCCGATAGCCCCTGAGGTGCTTAAGGGTCAAAGTCGCGATCCGCAACCCAGTGAGTTTGCAGGGCGACAAGTCCCTGCTGCCACCGATCATCCACTGCCCCGTCCTGTGGATAACAGCGGAGCAGATACAACGATGGCCAAACAGCCAGCGGTGGCAGCCACTGCAGATGCAGCGTTAGAACCCCTGCCAGTTTCACCGCCACTGACCACCGAGCGGATACCCCCTATCAAACAACAGCTGCAATCGGCGTCGATGGCCAATCCTCAACCACAGCGACCACCTTCGCCATCGGTAACCGAGACGGTGAGCAACAGCCAATCTGTAGCGCCCCAAGGCCAGAGTGCCCCAGACAACAACAGGGACAAGACGGGCCAACAGCTGGCGTCGGCCAGTGCGGTTTTAAACAACAGTGATAGGCCGATGCCAAATGCACCCCACAGCACCCAGGCCGTACTACAGACCCGCAACTGGGTAGAAGCTGATCAAAAGCCTGATGCAGCTAGTATTCCAGGACGTCCTCAGTCTTCAAGCACCGCAGAGAAGCCGGCAGTGGATGCCTCGGCTATGCAATCGCCTTTAGCGCAATCTCCATCAAGCCAATCGCCCATAGTTCAGTCCCCCATAGTTCAGCCCCCCCTGGCCCAACCTCCTCTGGCAAGGGCAAACTCCGAGGCAGATGGACTGCTATACAGACCCCAGACAGCGGCAGCGGGCAGGGTTGAAGAATTCGTTCAGCAACCCACAGATCAACCCCGCAGTCACCAACCACTGGAGGTAGCAGTCAACACCAATCCAAAGCCCAAGCCCACTGGAATGGCACAGATAGCAGGGACAGCAGAACCCGATGGAATAACCCGCAGCGCCAGCGTTGCCGTTCAACCGACTACAGCGATTAGCACAATGCCGTCTGTTGATCATAGGGGCGCCGCAGACAAGTTGGCGCCAACCCGCGGTCGACAATCTGAATTGCCACCAGCCAGCCAGTTGCCGGTGCGCCAATCGCCCCCATTAGCTGAGACTGATATATTGCTCAGTAGCCCCAAAATGTCAGTGTTAAAACGGCCGCCACAGCTGCAAAATTCTGCCGCGCTGTCTCAGCCCCCAATAAAAATGGCGTCGTCCCTTAACAGTGACTTTACCAGCGCACCTATCAATGCCCGCGCCAGCAGCCCTCAAGCCGCTCAAGGAGTTGCCGTTGACCAGTTGCCGAAACAGCAGCTGGCAGCAACATTAACCCCGGGGGAGCTGCGCGGTGGATTGACCAAATCATCCCGCGGGATTGTGCCATCAACTGGCCCATCAGTGGTTGTGGAGCCGATCAATTTAGCGCCCAATCAAGCTTCAGCCGGCCCTCTATCAGCTTCTCTCTCAGTAACGGGATCAGCATCAGTATCGGAAATTGCAAATCCGTCTATCCAACCCGGTGTTGTGGATGGCGGTGAAAGGAATCCTGTCCCAGTATTGCGCGAGACGGCCGCTGCTGACAGCGCACTCAGACAGGATCAATCCAGCCAGATGTCCAAAATCCTATCCGAGGCTCTGGGTCAGCGGATCGTCGCCCAGTTAGCGCGGGGAGAATGGCGGGTTGAAATGCAGTTGCACCCCGCCAGTCTGGGGCGCATTGAGGTTCATCTGGAGATGAAGAATGGCGAGCTGGAGGCCAATTTTTACACCGCCAATCAGACCACTAAAGAGTTGATCAATGAGAGTCTGCCGAGATTGCGCCACGCCCTTGAGCAACAGGGTATGGAGACCGCTCACAGGGGCTTAGAGCAGGGCAATCAGGGTAAATCTAACGGCAGTTCCACCGGTCAAAATAACTCCAGAGAACAGTATGCCGAGGCCCAGTCGGCTGAGACAGCGCCTGATCGACCAGCTGATACAGCAACCGATGATGGTTTGGATATCTTAATCTGAGCCGCTAAGGCCGAGAATCTTTGAAAGAGAGGATGTAGCAATGAGTGAAGAAGCAACAGAAGACGAGGACAAGAAAAAAAGCCCAATCCTCAAAATTATCCTGATGGTGGTTGGGCTGCTGTTGATTGTCGGCATCACTGTAGGGGCGACACTGTTTGCCTCGGGATTTTTCGATGCCGAAAAGGAACAGGATGCTGAAGAGGCGCTGGCGGAGCTCGAAGCTCAGGCCGCAGAGGCCGCCGCAGGGCCGGAAAAGGTGCAACTGGACAGCCCCGAGGCGTCCAAATTCCAGCAGTCCTATTATCAGTTGGAAAAAGAGCTGACCAGCAATGTTGCCAACTCCCGCAAAGTAATGCAGGCGTCGGTGGCGATTATGACCCACTACGACGACCGAGTGATTGAGAATGTGGAAAAACATGTCTTTGCACTGCGCAATGCGATGCTGACAGTTATGTCCCAGCAAACGGAGGCAGATCTTATCGATCCCCAGTTCAGAGCTAACTTGGCCGAGGAATTCAAGTTGGTTATGAATGCCGAGTTGGAAGCTCTGGAGGACTTTGGCGGTATCGAGGCCGTTTACTTAACTGAATTTGTGGTGCAGTAAACCAACCTGAATTTGAGAGCGATACGATGGCCGATACAGAAAACTTGCTAACCCCAGAGGAGTTGGGCGCCCTGACTGCCGGTATTGCAGATGGCAGCATAGAGACCGACACCGGCCTGAATACCGAAGCCCAGGCGGTCAGACATGATTTGACCAATGAGGATTTCTCTCTGGGCATCAATGTCGGTGCGGTGGATATGATCAATGAGCGCTTTGTCAGGCAGTTTAGGCTGGGTCTGCTGGAGGTTCTGAGAACCACACCAAAGATTAATATGGCCAGAGTGCAGATCATCAAATTTGGCGACTACCTAAAAGATCTGGCACCGCCCCTAGCGGTCAATACTATTCGATTAAATCCGCTGCGGGGTTACTCCATGGTGGTTATCGAGCCTTCAATTGTATTCTCCTCACTGGACAATTTTTTTGGCGGCTTTGGCAATGCCATGGACAGCCTGCCGGCTGGGAGGCTGTTCACCCCCACAGAGTCGAGCATTATCAAAATCATGATGGATGTGCTGTTCGGCTCCCTGCAGGAGGCCTGGGCGCCAATATTAAAAATTGAGTGCGAGCATGTGGGCTCGGAGATCAATCCACAATTCGCCCAGATTGCCGATGAGAATGATCTGGTGGTGGTCAGCAGATTTAGCTCTGAACTGTCCGCAGATACCTCGGGAAATATCGATATTATCTACCCCTACAGTGCCCTCAAACCGCTGCGAGAACTGCTGCGGAGCAGGGTGCAAACCGGTGATGGAGACGACAGTTCGGACAGGGTTTGGAGCTCAGAACTGCACGCTGCGGCGCTGGACTCAGAATTGGACCTGAAAGTTAAACTCACCGATATCGAGACCACCCTCAAGCAATTTAAGCAGCTCCGCGAGCAGGACATTATCTATATCAATCAGGCCGCCAGTGCGCGGCTATTTGTCAACGATGTGCCGGTATTTGATGCTGATGTGGGCAGCAATGGAACCCATATGGCAGTCAAGATTACCAAGTCCCTATCCCCTAACAAATAGGATCAACCCGTTAACAAATTACCATAGCGAGTAGCAGATATGGCAGATACAGAAGCAGAAAATCAAGCGTCAGAGATACAGGCAGGTGTGGATGAAAACGCCCAAACTGCAGAGCTAGAAAGTGGTTTGGAGTTGGACAGCGATTCACAACCAGAAAGCAGTGCAGAGTCCGAGGGAGCAACCGCAGAGGGTGCCACGGAAGATAGCGAAAAGAACCAGATCAACGCCGATGTGTTGCAGAATATCCCAGTGACCATATCGGTGGAGGTCGGGCGCACTAAATTAAAAATACGCGATCTGATGCGACTGACCCAGGGCAGTGTAGTGGAGCTGGATCGGCTGGCCGGTGAGCCGCTGGACCTTCTGGTCAACAACACCCTGGTGGCTCAGGGCGAAGTGGTGCTGGTAAATGAGCGCTACGGGGTGCGCCTGACCAGTGTGGTGCCGACCGCTGACCGCGTTAAGAATTTATAGCGAGGGATTATGGCCACCGACTTGGACTGGACCCAATGGCTGAGCATGACGGCCTCTTTTCTGCTGGTGATTGTGCTGCTGGTGGCCACCCTGTTGCTGCTCAAGCGCTTTGGTCTGGGTCACGGCGCCGCCGGTGGCGGGCAGATTAGTATCATCGATGTAAAAAGTCTGGGATCGCGCCAGAAGCTATTGCTGGTTGCTGTCAGGGGCGAGGAGATACTTATCGGACTGTCGCCCCACAGTATTTCCCAGCTGGGCAACTGGTCCCGGCCGCAAGCTAATCAGCCTGTTGATCCCCCGGCGGGGCAACCGGCCGGTAGTAAGCTAGACAGTTTTAAGCAGGCACTGGTGGGTGCGGCACAGCAGCGGGTAAAGGAGCGGGAAAGCCAGCGGGGGGTTGCCGATGACTAAATCTCCACCCCCATCAACCCTGCGAGCTATCAAGCTGCCAATTTTATTAGCGCTGCTAATGCTGTCCGGCCTCGCCACCGCTCAGGGGGTGCCGGTTGTGAATCTGTCCAGTGGCGCCGATGGCCAGATGCAGTACAGCCTGACGCTACAGCTGTTGGCGCTGATGACAGTGCTGACACTACTGCCCTCGCTACTGCTGATGATGACATCCTTTGCGCGCATTATTATTGTTATGTCGCTGTTGCGTCAGGCGCTGGGAACCGCCCAGACCCCGCCCAATCAGGTGCTGCTGGGTCTGGCGCTATTTCTCACTATCTTTATTATGTCGCCGGTACTGAGTGCGGTCTATGAGGACGCCATCATGCCCTACTATGAGCAAAAAATTACCCTGGAAACCGCCATAGACAGCGCCCAAAAACCGCTGCGCAACTTTATGCTCAATCAAACCCGGGAGACCGATATCGCCATGTTTGTCGAGATTGCCGACAATCGCGCGATAACCGAACCCGCCGATGTGCCCTTTGCCACCCTGATTCCGGCCTTTATCACCTCCGAGCTGAAGAGCGCCTTTACCATTGGATTTCTAATTTATATACCCTTTGTGGTGATCGATCTGGTGGTGGCCAGTATTTTGATGTCGATGGGCATGATGATGTTATCGCCGATGATGATCTCCATGCCCTTCAAACTGATGCTTTTTGTGTTAGTCGACGGCTGGACGCTGATTATGGGATCCCTGGCCTCCAGCTTTACCCTAACGTAGAAATAACACAGAGGAGACGCACTATGGATCCGGCACAGGTTATTGATTTGGGGCGCGAAGCCCTGTGGATTGGCGTCAAAGTATCGGCGCCACTGCTGGGTATGGCGCTGGTAGTGGGGTTGATAGTGGGTATTCTTCAGGCAGCTACTTCGATCCAAGAGATGACCCTGAGTTTTATCCCCAAGCTGGCCTTTATGGTATTGGCGCTGGTGGTTTTTGGCAGCTGGCAGATCGCGGTGATGGTGGATTTCACTGCGCGAATTTTTGAGCGCATACCGGTACTATTCAGCTGATGGAACTGTTGGTTGCCGCAGTCGTCGATCTGTTCTATCACCTGCTGTGGCCGATGGTCAGAGTGTCGGCATTTTTAATCGCCGTACCCCTGTTCTCACTGCAGGCGGTGAGTCTGCCGATCAGGATTCTGCTGGCTCTGACACTCACTTGGATGATCTATCCGCTGAGCGACTGGCCGCTGATCGATCCGATCTCAGCTGCCGGTTTACGGGAGCTGTTCAATCAGGTGTTTATCGGCGTCGTGATGGGCTTGATACTGCAGGTGGTCAATGCCGCCCTGGTGGTTGGCGGTCAGGCAATCTCTGCCTCCATGGGGTTGAGTATGGCCAATCTGGTGGACCCCAATATGGGTAATGTGCCGGTGATAGCCCAGTTTCTATTGATTTGCTCAACCCTGATATTCCTCGGCTTGGGCGGTCATGTGCTGGTGATTTCCATGCTTCTTGAAAGCTTTAACCTAGTGCCGATTGGCGTCCCGATCCAGCTCTCCAGCTTGTTTGATCTGGTAATCAAATGGAGCGCCATGATCTTCCTCGGCGGGGTGTTGTTAGCTATGCCAATCCTGGTGGCGCTGCTATTTATCAATATAGGCCTAGGGGTGATCACCCGTGCCGCGCCGGCGCTGAATATATTTGCAGTGGGATTCCCCGCCATGATATTGGCCGGCATTCTGTTGCTGTCCATGACCATGCCGACGATTGGCTTTCGCATCCAGTGGCTGTGGCAGCGCAGCTTTGACATTCTCAATCAGCTGTTGGCGGTGATCTGATGGCAGAGCAGGATACCAGTCAAGAACGCACCGAGGAGCCCACCGCCAAACGCCTTGAGAAAGCCCGAGAGGACGGACAGGTAGCCCGTTCCCAAGAGCTGTCAGTGGCGGCGATGATGATAGGAGGCGCCAGTTTTATGTACCTGTTTGGCGGCAGCCTGATGACCGGCCTCAGCGAGATATTCTCAGCCGGATTTGTATTTGATCGCAAGGCAATTTTTTCCGGAAACCTGCTGCCGGCGGCCTTTGGCAGTCACGCACTGCAAAGTCTGTGGGTGATAAGCCCGCTGTTTCTGTTCACCCTAGTGATTGCCCTGGCCTCTGCCGGGCTGATTGGCGGCTATCTCTTCTCTCTGAAATCTCTGGCTCCCAAGGCCAGCAAAATCAATCCCCTGCAGGGTGTGAAAAGGCTATTTGGCCTAAAAGCGCTGGTGGATCTGGCCAAGGCCCTGACCAAATTTAGTCTGGTGGGATTGGTGTTGTACCTGGTGGTCAGCCAGAGCTTTTCGGCAATTACGCAGCTGGGCTTTATGGCCATCGAGCCATCTATGGCCGCCGCCGGTGACATGATAGTCCGTGGCACCATCCTAGTTACCCTAACATTAATTATCGCCGCAGCAATTGATATACCCTATCAAATATATGAATTTAATAAGAAAGTTAAAATGACAAAGCAGGAGGTCAAGGACGAGCTCAAAGATACCGAGGGCCGACCCGAGATCAAGGCCAAGATCCGCCAGAAGCAGCGTGAGATGGCGCTCGGCTCAATGTTGGAAGCGGTGGCCGACGCCGATGTGGTGATCGTCAATCCGGAGCATTTTGCAGTGGCCCTGAGTTATGACCCCGGCAGTGACAGTGCGCCCATCGTGGTTGCCAAAGGTGTGGATCTGATTGCGCAGACTATCAGAGAGCGTGCCAGCCAATCGGGCGTGGCCCTATTCTCCTCGCCGTCCCTGGCCAGAGCACTGTATTTTACCACCGAGATCAAACAGGCTGTTCCCGAGGCGCTATATCACGCGGTTGCCCAAGTTATCGCCTATATCTTCAGCCTCAACGGATTAAGACCCGGAACTGGACTCGGGCAAAAACCCCAGCCAGAGGTGCCGCCGAGTATGCGCTACAACGCTGATGGCACCCTTGATAACCACTCAGCCGAGGGCCCAGAGACATGATCGAACCACAACAGCCGACTTTAAATTATCAGCACTGGTTTGCCGGCGGTGATATCTTCTACCGCCAAACAGACCGACAGCACCTCGAGAACGCTGTGGATGCCCTGGTGTCTGGAGAGAGGGGTCTAGCGGTTATAGCAAACCATGAAACCCCCTTGGATCACTACGCTCGCATATTGCTGACCAGACTGCGGGAGCGGAAAGCGTTTCAGTTGGAAGTTTTGGTGCCCACCGATACCGAGAGTTTACTGCAGCGCTTTAATGATCTGATGGCGGCGGTGTCTCTGGAACAGGCCACCGAGCACGCCGCTTCGTCCACTCCAGCCAAGTTGCTGGTGATCAGTGATCCAAAGCTGGTCAAAGATGACCAGTGGGCGCTAATGGAACGACTGCTTAATGATTTTCCCGGTATCAATTTGAGACTGATTTTGCTGATTAATAAAACCGGCTATGCCGACTATCAGCGACCTCTGGATCTATTGGGTAGAAAACTTCATCGCTGGCTGCTGGAGACGCCATCAGATCAAGAGGCACAGCAACTACTGCAAGCCGCGAGACAGCAGGGCTATGCCAGTGAGGTGGAAACCCTGCTGTTACAGACCGAGTTGGGTGATGCCGTGGGTCTCTCCAAGGCTCCCACGGAGACTGATCACAACCCTACCTCGATTGAGTCGGTGGCTGAAAGCGCCATTCAAGCCGACGCTGAAACCAACCCAGAGGCTACTTGCGATCCCAGCCTGCATGACGCCAATCTTCAGTCCAGTGAGGACTCGAATCCCAGAGTCTGGCAGGGGATGGCACTAATCCTGATAATGGCTTTTGCCGCGGTCGCCTGGCAACTGATAGCGCGACTCAATCAGCCGGTGGCGGTAACCACTGAGCTACCGATTATCGCCCAACCCCATGAGCTGCCGCTGGCGGAAAATATACTGGCACCCCCACCTGAATCCGGCCAGGGTACCTATATCCAGCCCCAGCAGCAAACCCTGCAACCAGTTTCCGATAGAGCCAATTTGTCAGCAGAGATTGCTGTCGCTGAAAATGCCCCCGCGGCGCTGGGCGTCGAACCGCAAGCTCAACAGGGGGCTCAAAAGGAGTCCCAACAGGAGGCCCAACTGAAAGATCAATTGAAGGCCCAGCCGCGACCAACTGGGCAGGCCCCAGTGACCGCAGTAGATATTGTCAACAACAGTGGCCCCGATGATTTTTTTGTGCAACACATTGTGCTCTCCGACAGGGATCAAGCGGTGAAATTTACCCAGCGCTATCCCCAGCTCAGACAGGCGCTGTTACTGCCGATTAAGACACAGCAGACAGTGGGGATCGCGGTGCTGTCCGGCCCCTTTGAATCTAGATCTTTAGCCGAGCAATTTGCTAAAGAAATCGACCTTGCTGCCGACTATTGGATTAGAGGGGCAGGGCAATTTAGGATCGCTCTAGTAACCGAATAATCGGTTCAATACAGGGTGGTGGCCCCCAACTGGAGAGCGAGTACATGGGCGAAGCAACCAATCGAGATGAATTGTTTAAAGTCTCGGGCGACAGTCAGGCGGTCAATGTTGAAGGAAATATTGAAGGGAATCTCGAGGGCAATATTGAGGTTAGCCAAAACCCCACCGAAACACACCATCCCCAGCCTGCCGAGGAAAATACCCGGGTTGACAATCAACCGTCTTCAGCCCCTAAACAGCCAGTTCAAGAGACTGTTATGGAGGGTAAAGTCGATACCGACAAAACCCCATTGCAACAGCGAATTGCTAAAGTAAAGCGCCGCAGTGCCGATATTTCTCAGCAGTTAGCCTCACTTAATAGTGCCCAGATCGGGCCCACTGAAAGCGCTTCGGAATAACTATGGATTCTCCAGACGACAGCCCAGACGAGATGTCAGATAGCAACCAGAACAGCGAGGTATCACAAGAGGATACCTCCAGCGATGTGGATGAGACTGCAGAGGTTGAGGATAATACCGCTGAAGTGGAAGGTGATGCTGAACAGGCCGACCAACAACAGCAAACACCGCCCGACGACCCGCAGATAGAAGCTGATGCCAATGATATTGCAGACCGACTGGAGCAGCTGATCCCCGGTGTGCTGGATACTGCAGAGGCCACCAACAATGCCGCGGATGTCAGCCGCCAAGCTGCCGCCGCTCTGGAGACTGGGTTGCAACAGTTACAGCAGCAAGAGCAGCAGTTGATGGCCGTCAGCCGCGGCAATGCCCAGTTATCGGGGCGCGTCCTAATCGGTTCGGTGGCAGCCCTATTGGTGGCTCTTGGTCTGTTTTCCTTTATGGCCTTCCAACTCAGTGATCGAGTCACCAAAGTGGACGCTATGATCGTCGCAGTCAGCAAGCGGGTGGTGGAGATGAACAGCGCCCTGAGTACCTTTGAGGCTATCGATGGAACCATTGGTGAACTGGCGGTGCAACAGCAAAAATTTGCCGCCAATCAACTGGCCCTAGCGAAGGCAATTAACGAAACCCAGATAGCGGCTCGAGACCTAAAGGGGGAGCTGCCCAGTGCTACCGCCGAGGCTGTGGCTGAGCAGACCAATACCCTGACGCAACAGATTGCCGCTCTGGAACAATCCCTCGACAGTCAGATCGGCGCATCATCAAACGTATCCGCTGCGGTGACCAAATTGGGCAAGCGGATCGGGACTCTCGAGGGCAAGCTGCAGAATATCAATCAGTTGAACGCGGATCTCGAGGCGCTAATAAAACTGGAGCGCGACAACTATCTTCAAGTACTGCGCCGCCAGGCAGATCTGGAGGCGGCGCGGCAGCGCAGTGAACAGGGTGGCACGGTTATCGCCGATCCGACCATTGTGGTGTACCCGATTCACGCCCAGTATCAGTCTAACCAGTCTAGCGATTAATTATCCTGTTGATCCATAGCCTGTTCTTCAGCACTACCGCTCTCATCACTCAGCGCTTTGGTCTTGGGTAACAGACGCTGGGAATAGGGCTGTTTGATATCCAGATCTGTGCGGGTATACAGGGTCTCGGTAGTCTCATCTAGAGAAGTCCGCAGATGATTGAGATTCTCCTCGGTGGCATTGACTGACTCGTAGCCCAGTTTGTAGATATTTGCCACATGTTGCGGCGGCAGCCAGGACTGCACCTCGCCGCGCAGCATTTTTATGCTTGCGGTAGGCTTGGGATTATCGGCTGGGCTGCCCTCTCGACAGTCTGAGGCGCCCTTGGCGAAACTCTGCTCGATATGCTTCTGCAACACCTGCTCGTAGCGCGGTTTGAGGGCAGTTAAGTCGTCCCGGTTAAACCCCTCGGGAATTTTGCCACTCATCACATCCCACAAGGCCTTGCCAGCTAGTCCCAGAAAGCCATTATTGTCCTCAGCCGCAGAACTGCTTGAATCTGCAGCAACAGCCTTGGTTGCCCTCTCCAAGGTGTTGACCCGATCGATTAGGTAAATCATCAACACCACGGTGGCGGCGGTGCCAAACAGCACCGAGAGCAATAGGGTTGTAATCATAGGGTTGCACCCCGCTTAGGTTTCAGAGACGGCACTGTTATCTTCATCGGATTGCATTTTTCCAGATGGATCCTCTTCCTCGTCCATCAGTTCATCGCGCAAAAACTGCAGTCCGGTAAAGGGTTCTTCCAGACCCAGATCAAAACTGATTTTATCCACCACCTGCTGAGTGAGGTTGATAGCCTTGAAAGCATCGATCGCCATGGTTTGATATCTGGCGCCTATAGTGAAAATCTCCTCTGAGAACTCTATGGGCAGATAGGTAAAAACTGTGCCATTGATGCTTTTAGCACTGTGGAATTCACTGCACTTGGGAGGCTTGGGTCGCGCCTTGCCACGGGCTACTGCAGCGGCACATCGCTGGTGAAACCGTGCGGTTTTTTTGGCGCCCTCAATAAAAGCGTTGTCCACATGGGCTCGGCAGCGGTGGCTAACCCGCATTTTAAAGGCTTGCACCTGCCGCGAATCACCGCGCAGGCTGGCGGCTTTTAGATAATCGGCCTTAGCCCGTTGCTTGGCGGCGGCCACTCTGTTTTTAAAAATCTTCAGCGGCATGGGTCAGGACTCGAACTGGCCCATATGGACACGCAGTTTTTTGACACAGGCGGAGAGAATTTGACTAACTCGCGACTCGCTGACCTCCAGTATTGCGCCAATTTCCTTGAGGTTCATCTCCTCGACGTAATACAGGGAGATTACCATGCGCTCGCGTTCGGGGAGTGCCTGTATAGATTCAACCAGCGCGACCTTTAGTTGACTGTCGGCCACTTCCGATTCTGGTTGACTGCTTGCTGTGGAGGGCAGTTCATCTAGGTCCGAGCCCTGGGATTCCAGAGACAGGGTTTGAAAGCGGTGGGCGTGGGTGCGCTCTCGTTGAAAATCATCTATATCTTTGCCCATAAACTCAGCCAGTTCGGACTGGGTGGGTTGACGCCCGAGTTTGCCGCTGAGTTCCTCGCTGGCCTGATTGTGATCGCGAATATTGCTAATGGCAGATCTCGGCAGATGGGATAATTTGCGCACCTGATCGAGGATCGCCCCGCGAATCCTGTTTTTGGCAAATACCTCAAATTCAACACCTTTGCCGGGGTCATAGCTTTTGTCAGCTTCAATAAGGCCGATCATGCCCACTTGAATCAGCTCATCCAGCTCCATAAAGTTGGGCACCCGGGCCTTTAGATGCACAGCGACTCTTTTTACCAGGCCAATATGCCGCAGTAGGTCCTGATCGGATTGATCGGCATTCTGTGTATCCTGATAAATTTTTAGGTCAATCATGGCAGCTGTCCAACTGACATCGAGGGGCCGCTGACAATGCGATCAAAAAAGAACTGCAGGTTATTGCTCGGCTGACGACTTTGCTGCCCACGGATGATCGACTTTGCCAACTGCCGAAAATCCCTGCACGCGGGACTGGTCGGCGCCATGGTGACCACCGGCTGGGTGGCTTGTATAGACTGCAACACCATTTGATCTTCGCGAATAGGGGGCAGGCAGGCAACGCTGCTCTCCAAGAATTTACCTATCACTGAATTGATATTTTGGTGGAGGCGCTGGCCCTCGGCAGCGGATTCAACACAGTTGGGTATCAAGCTAATATTGTCGAGCTGATACTCGGTGATCATAACCTTGATAATACCGTAGGCATCGGCGATTGAGGCGGGTTCGTTATTGAGAACAATCAGCCGCTGCTGACAGGCCTGCAGGAATGTCATCACCATATCCGACAGGCCGGCCCCCAGGTCGACAATTAAGTAATCTATATCGTCCTGCAGTTCTGAGAAGGCGGCAACAATACCCCCAGTCTGAATTTTGCTGAGGGCCGACATATGTTGCATACCGCTGGCTCCCGGCACCAGTTTAATGCCCAGTGGGCCCTCGATAATAATGTCCTTGAGTTGTCGTTCCCCAGACAGCACATGACTGAAGTTAGAGGCTGTATTGTAACCCAGCACTAACTGGGCATTGGCCAGTCCGAGGTCGGCATCAAACAGCATTACCTTTTTGTCCTGCTGGGCCAGGGCAACTGCCAAGTTGACTGAGACCGTGGTTTTTCCAACCCCGCCCTTGCCGCTGGCAATGCCTATGACTTGGGTCTGTCTATTCATTGCTGAGCCCCAGATGAATTGCGCTGCCACACTGATACTGCACTGACATACGCTGCACCATATAATTCATTATCAAATTTATTATAGGTATTAGCATTCTTATCTATACTCCTAGGCTAGTCAAACAAAACTGATTGGCAAATTGCTCAGGGTTTTCTTTGCCAGCGTGGTGCCGGTTATCGAGATCGCGGGATCGACAATGGTTGGCTGGGCTGCTGCCAGAGAAATGGGAATACTGCGGTTGTGCAGGCAGCTAATAATGGCCCAGGGATAAACATGGGCCTCCAAGCGCGATAGCATCACTGAATCCCACTCAAAGTCTGAGGGATTTATATGCCTTTTTGCCGATGCTTCCGAGGCATCGGCGGCTACAACCAAATGTCTTTTGGCCTCAGGTATTAGGGAGCTGAGACTGCTGACACAATGTTGTGGATCCTCCCCCGGGGTATCGATAATTATCAGTTTGCGGGTTTCCAGTTCCTGCAAAATCTCAGTCAGGGTTTCGGCGGAGCTGGCGCGGAAGGTATCCACACCCGCCTGAGTGCCCACCAGCTGGACTCGATTCCAGGCGCCAAAACCAGAGTCGTTGTAACTGACAATGGCCACCGAGGCCTCGCCATGAACCAGGGTGCCCTGTTTGGCCAGACGCCCCGCCATCAGGGTTTTGCCGCTGCCGGAACTTCCGGCGAGAATATGTCTGCCCTCGAGGCTATTCAATAAATTGACGCTTTTAATACCCGCCCCCAGTGTAGTCGCTATGTCTCTCAGCGCCTGCGACATATCCGTATGTTTGTCTATGCTGTCGATAATTAAACTGCGCAGGGCAATTGGAATACCTGTCTCATTGAGCGCTTCTACCAGCGGGCGCATCTGCTCAGAGACATTGTGGGTACCCGCCCAGACATCCATCTGTTGGGCCAATCTAAATTCTCGACGCAGGATTGCCAATTCCTGTTTGACGAGGTCGACGATTTCTCGCGCCTTGAGATGCGCCCGTTCATCTGAGATATCGTCCACTGCAGATGAACTGAGTGTGTTCCCATTGGCAAACACATCGGACTCCATAATCGATTGAAAATCTCGGTTGCCGCTATCCTCTGGCAACGGTTTTTCCACGGCGGCCACCTGTATTTCATCCAGGGCTGTCTGCGCCTCCTCAGCCAGATCCACGGCGACGATCACTTCGGTCTTATCTCTGGCGCGCCTGTTGGATACCACCAGGGCATTCTCACCGTAGAGCTTGTGCACTTGCTCCAATGCCTGTCTGGTGTTGTGGGCTAAAACTCTCTGTAATTCCATGGGGCTGTTACCTCAAATTAATCGCTGCGCTGTATTTCATCTACTTCACCGCTTATTCCATTGCTCTCAATATCATCTCTCTCTGCACCGCCGGTCTGGGCATCCACTGTGGCCACAACCTTAACTGCCTGATCATCCGGTATTTCGCTGTAGGACAGCACAGTGAGATCGCTCAATCGGTGTTTGATAACCTTTGCCAGCCAGGGGCGGATCGCGGGGGATACCACCAGAATGGCCGGATGACCCCGACTTTCAACCAGCTCGGTGTTTTCGGCCAGGGCTTTGAATAGACTCTCTGCTAACTTGGGCTCGATTACCAACTCCTGAGCACTGGCACTCTGCTGCAGGATATTGTGCAGGGTCTGCTCGAGACTGGGATTTAGGGTGATAACCGGCAGATTTTCGTTAACATCAATTAAGCTCTGTACAATCATGCGACCCAACTTAGGACGAATGGCCGCGGTGAGTTCATCTGGGTCTTGGGTACGGCCGCTCTCAGTTGCCAGTACTTCAATAATGGTTCGCATATCGCGCACTGAGACCGACTCGTCGAGAATATTTTGCAGTACCCTGGTAACTGTTGCCAGTGGCAGTTTGCCGGGCACCAAATCCTCAACGAGTTTGGGTGAGCGACTGGCCACTTTGTCCAGCAACTGCTGCGATTCATCGTGGCTCAACAATTCAGCGGCATTATTGCGCAACAGGGTATTCAGATGGGTGGCAATCGCGGTCGCGGCATCGACCACGGTGTAACCCAGCGTTCGGGCATAGTCGCGCTGGGAGGGTTCGATCCACAGGGCATCCAGACCAAAGGCCGGCTCCTGGGTGGGAATCCCCTCCAGTTTGCCGTGGACATAGCCGGGATTGATGGCCATCTCGCGGCCGACTTTTATCTCCCCCTTGCCCCGCACCACACCATTCATCACGATATGGTAGACATCTGGTGCCAAATCCAAATTGTCTCTGATGCGAATTGGTTGAATCAGAAAACCCAGCTCAGCGGAGAGCTTCTTGCGCACCCCCTTGACCCGTGGCAGCAGTTGCCCGCCGGTTTCAATATTCACCAGCGGGATCAGTCCGTAGCCTATATCGATACCCACCAGGTCAACTTGCTCGACATCGTCCCAGCCCAATTCCTCTTTGTCGTGATTATCCGCCTCGCGCTCTGATGCCTCTGCCTGTTGTCGGATTTTTGTCGCGGTATTTTTAGCCAGCATAAAACCCAGACCGCCCACTGCAGCCGACAGGGTCAAAAAAGTCATATGGGGCATGCCCGGAACCAGGCCCAGCAGCAGCAAAATGCCGGCGGCGACATACATGGCTGCCGGATTATTCAGTTGGGTTTTGGCCTGATCAGTCATCGAGTCGGCGGTGGTCACCCGGGTGACAATAATCGCCGTGGACAGGGACAGCAGCAGCGAGGGTATCTGAGCAACCAGCCCATCCCCAATGGTCAGCAACACATAGATTCGCCCGGCCTCAGCAAAGCTCAAACCATGCTGCGATAGGCCGATAGTTAGACCGCCGATAATATTGATTAACAGGATCAGCAAGCCAGCGATCGCGTCGCCGCGCACAAACTTAGAGGCACCGTCCATGGAGCCAAAGAAATCCGACTCCTGGCTGATCTCCTCGCGGCGCTCTCTGGCAGTATCCTGATCAATAACCCCGGCATTTAAGTCGGCATCGATGGCCATCTGTTTGCCCGGCAGAGCATCCAGGGTGAAGCGAGCAATGACCTCGGAGACCCGTCCCGCGCCTTTGGTCACTACAATAAAGTTAATAATCATCAGAATGGAAAAAATAATAAAGCCCACCAGATAGTTGCCAGCTATCACAAACTCTCCAAAGGCTTGAATAACTTTCCCAGCGGCATCTGGCCCCTCGTGACCTTTGACCAATACCAGTCGCGTCGAGGCCACATTGAGTCCCAGGCGCAGCATGGTGGCGATCAGCAGGATTGCGGGAAAGGCGGAGAAGTCCAGGGGCTTGGCGCTGTTGATGGCGATCATAATAATCACCAGGCCGACAACTATATTAAAGGTAAATAAAAAATCTAATAAGAACGCCGGCAGGGGAATAATCAACATGGCGAGTATCAGCAAAACTAGAAACGGGATACCCAATCCAGAGAGTTCAAATTTTGACAGGTCCTGTCGTATATTCGACAGCGTTGCTGGCGCCATTTTTTAAAACCTTAATAAATTCATTAGCTTATCATTATTGCGGCAGCAAAAATTTGTATTTATGCAGCCCCCTATCCCAATAACAGCAAGAACTGTGCCATACCGTGGCCGGGTCAGTGGTCAAGGTCTCACCCATGGTAAAACGCCCTACGGATGCCTAAAGGCAGCGGCAAATGTGCCGATTACTATTATTGGAATAACTGGAATCAAATCGTTGAACTGAAAGTGCATTGCTGGTCAGAGCAGGCAAAAGCAGAGTGGATCCTATGATGACAAATGCAGTGTTTAGTGCGCGCCGCGGATTGCTGAGCGCCCTCGCCCTCGCCGGCATAGTCCTGACTGGCTGTGCCACCACAGAGACCAGATACGAACAGGTGGTGGTGCGATCAACCGTCGATCAAAATAAGAATATCGTCGCCACCGGCTATGCGGTGATCAGTATTCAACAACACAGCAACCCGGCGCAACAGCGCCTGCTGTCAATCCGCGCCTCCAAGCTGGATGCCTACAGATCCCTGCTAGAACAGATCTACGGTCAATACCTGGATGCCAATACCACGGTGGCGGAGATGGTAGTTGCCAGCGACGCCTTCCGGGCTAGAGTGCATGGTGTTATCTACGGTGCCCGACTGATCAGTATTACGCCGATTGGCGATGACACCTACGAGACCACCCTGTCCCTGGATAGGAGCACGGTCAATGATCTTCGCGCGCTGTATCTAGATCAGCTAGCAGCTGGCGTTGGCGCCTAGCTGACAATGGAACTCTCTGCGTTGAAAGCCCTAGCGCGCCGGGCACTGCTGTGCTCGATCCTGTTCGCCGCTCAGATAATGGCACAGGCCCTACAGGACGAGCGCTTGACTGAGAGCGCGACTGAGAATCTGATTGAGGGCTTGATCGAGAGCCCGGAGCAGCGATTGATAGCCATAAAACAAGCACTGCTAGACCTCGCCCTGGGCAGTGAGATCAAGCTTGCCAGTGCCGCCTATATCGATAGCCGCGGCGTCCTCCATGAATCCTCTCTGTTGACCAGCGATGCGCGGGTGCGCGGGGTGCGGGTGCGCGAGTATCTGCAGGAGGCGGGGATCCCAGCGACTAAACTAGATGTGGAGATGCTCCGGAGTGGCAGCTGCTCCCATGCAAAGCCGGCTATCAGACGCCAGGCGGTGATTCGAGTGGCATCAGACAGTCACCATGCCGCCAATGGCCGCATCGGCGATCACTATCTTCGGGAGTTATCAGAGACGGCGCAACAGCTGTTGGTTGAGACCCTAGCGGATTCACAGCACTGGGCGGTAAGTACGGAGCGCCGCTACCACAACCCCTATCAGAGCTATGTATCCGGCAGCAGCTTGGATAATACCCCCTACAGGTTTGATGTTGCCCTGATATCTGATGATCCATTGATCAATCATCCCAATACGGTCCTAGATCAGACTGTGGAATTTGCTAATAAGCTGCTGACATGGCCCTCTCGCGCAGTGCCCGAGACCCTGAGATCAAAACCCTGGCCGAGAGAGACGCTGACCTACAGAGTGCAACTCGTCGATCGCGCCACTGACCGCCCCCTGTGGGGTTCAGCGGTGGCAATTGACTATCCTCAAGTAGCCAGAGGCTATGCCAAGTCGGCTGTGCCCCATCGCTTTCAACAGGACCTGATGGCTGAGACCCAGCGGCTTGTTGCCGAGGTCACAGAGCGCACGAGCTGTGAGGTAAATTACTACAGGCTGTCTCAGGTGTCCGGCAATGCTCAGCGCGGACAGATCAATGGCGGATCGGTGGCGGGAATCGGTGTGGGCGATCAATTTCTGGTCAGCACAACCCCAGACCTAGTCAATCAGGCTCTGAGACCCCGTGGTATAGAGGCCCTGGCCCTGGCAAAGGTGGTCTCTGTGGGTGCCCATACAGCCATTTTGCAACGGCTGGCTGGCGGTCAGTTGTTTGACCATGGCGTTGAGCATCCGGTGGCAGTGTTGTTTTAGCGCTCTCGGATTGAGCCACAACGGCTTGGGATTGCGCGTAGTCTGAGAGAGGGTTATGTGCAGATTGCCAATAGGCTGGCAGCGGGTTGAGAACATTTATACGCCCTGATGCTGCCAGCTGTGGCAACTGATTGCGATAAGGCACAAGAAAGGCACAACAGATGAACCAAAAAGACAACACCAGGGGAAGACACAGCGAGGCCACTGCCATGGGTACAAGATTTGGTATCTACCGAGCACTAGCAGTGCTGTGGATTGCGGCGGTGGGCATAACCTCCCTTCAGTCTATGGCCAGTGAATCCAAGATTGCACTGTCCCAGTTGCTGAGGGATATTGATAACTTACAGCCGCAGCTAACTGCCCAGCTGGACAGCTCTGCGGAGGGTTACTATACCACCCGTAGCGGTGACACCTTGGATCGGATTATCGACAGGTTGATGCCCAGTGTGCCACTGCGCCGCTCTATATTGCGCAGTGCCATTGTGGCGGCAAATCCCCACGCCTTTAAACGCAACAATCCCCACTGGATGTACGCGAATAAGCAGATTAAGCTTCCCGACAGCGAGGCTATTAAGGCGGTTATTTTCAAGCAAACCAAGTCTCAAAATACGCCTGTAACCATGGCGGACAACCGCAAACAGTGGGTTCGCTACCCCTGATGTTTTTTACTGCCAAATACTACAGGCTGTGTAAATTGTGCTAGGTCCAGAACAGGTCAATTTAACTGCCCGATCCTCGCCGATATTTCTCGAGGGGGTTGTGGCAGCAAAGCTCTCCGAGCAGATGGCCCGGCAACTTGGACTGCGCGACAATCAGATAGTCCGCGGGGTAATCGAAAGCCGTGGCGATCTGATGAAGTTGATACTCAATAACCGCGAGATCGACTGGACTGGCAGTCGACGCTTTCGAGCAGGGGATAAGCTGGACTTGCGGGTTGTGATGACCGATCGGGGAGCTAACCTAGTGCCTGTGACCCTCTCCAGTGATTCTGGGAGCTCACAGGTAGTGCTCTCAGAGAGGCTTTTGCAACTCTTTTACAGGCCGCGGCAAGAGGCTGCTCTGATAGGGCTGTTTAATTCTAAATCACTGCCGCTGTTGTTATCCCAAACAGGATCTGCAACCCTGGACAAGACCCTGGGGCCGCTGTTGAACAGTATGGGCTCACTCACTCCCGCGGCAGTGAAACGCGCCCTGAGGGACTCCGGACTATTTACCGAAAACCGCCTGGCCAAAAAACTGCCGCTAAAACAGGATATCAAAGTATTTCTGCGCAATCTGTTGAGAGCCGCAGCCCTGCAAAATCAAACCCAACAGGTATCGGATATTCAGGGTGCCATTGATCAATTGGAGAGCCGCCAGTTGGAGAGTCTTCAGGCGCAATCGAACCGCGAACTGTCCTACAGCTTCCTATTGCCATTTGCTGACGCCGAGCCGGTGGACGTCAAATTTAGCAGGGCTGCAGGGGCTACCCCCGAGGCAGCAGCGTGGATTATCGACTTGTATACCGATTCCCAGTTACTCGGTCAACTGTGGTTGAAGACCAGAGTATCCAGTGCTGGGCAGCTGGATATGATGGTATGGGTGGAGCGCCAGCAGTCGGTGCAGTTGGCGCGCAGTGCCATGGCCGAATTAAAGTACGAGCTTGAGGCCTTTGGCTTACAACTCGCGGAATTTAAAGTGCTCAACAGCCCGCGACCCCTGCCGGATCAGCAGTTCAATAGTCCGGGTGATATGGTGGATATTTGCACATGAAGTACCCCTCGAAGAAGACCGCGGTGGCCCTGGAGTATGGCAGTAAATCAGCGCCAACCCTTCTGGCCAAAGGCCATGAAGCCACAGCCGAGAAGATTATAGCCGAGGCGCAAAAACAGGGAATCTTTATCGCCGAGGATCCCCAGCTAGTGGCATTGCTCAGTCAGTTAGAGCTGGATCAGCAGATCCCTGAGAATCTCTATGTGGCGGTGGCGGTAATACTGTCCTGGGTATACTGGCTGCGGGGAATGACCCCGGATGAGGTTAAATAGTCAGCTGCTAAACTTCGGAAAGAGGCTTGCCGCTGCGGCCGGGACGCAACTTGCCGAGGCGGTCATACACCTCCACCGAGTTCAGCGGATCCGGCATTTGAATACTGTGCAGCGCGTTGCGTATGGATTCCAGTTTACTGTTGATCAAAATCTCATTGCGGCGATGCAGTACTTTGCACTGAGCGATAATATCAATTACCTGATCCCACTCGGCCAGTTGGTTATCCACTGATTGATCATCGCTGTAAGCCGCGATAGGATCGAGAAAATCCGCTTGAGACAGGAATGCAAAAATTTCCAACTTTTGGCTTTGCAGTTCTTCAAACAGGGATAGGTTCTGCTCTTTTAAGGCGATAAACTCCTTTTCCAGCACTGTCTTGAGACCCTCGGCTCGGTGCAGGCATTGGTTGAGTATCTGTTGTTGGTTGGTATCCATAACCTGTGACTAAGCCTTGGGGACAAAATATAAAAGGTACTTCAAAGGCGGTATAGCGCCATGGATAACGGCGCTAACTGTCGCCAAGCATTTTCTCTACCGCCAAAAAACTCTCGGCGATACGATTTTCATCCAGGGGATAATTACCGCTCTCAATCGCCGCTTTGATCTGTGCCACCTTCTCGGCATCAAATTCAGCAGTGGCCAGCGCACTCTCCACAGCATCGCTCAGAACAACCTGATCGGCCTGAGTAGCGGGGGAGGGCGCGGTGTTCGATGGTGCCTCAACCCTATCGGCAGACTGCCTTTTTGCAGTATCCACCAGGGAGTCTGGACTTACCGAGGTTTTGCCAAGTTGTGAGATTGGATCTGTCATAGCATTATCCTCCTGAACAGCACAAAAATAGACAGGTTCGTGTAATCAATCGGCACCATACTGTATTTCTGAAGTGAAAAATGCAAATTTTTTGATTTTTTTGGCAATCGGGTCCCTGAGACTACCTAGAGACCCCGTGCCCTTCCCGGACCTGTGACTACAGCCACTACTTTTTGCTGAGACTCGGGATTCAGTAGATCGACCTGCTGATCCATGCGCCCATCCTCTAGTGCCACCATCTCTACAGTTACCTTCAGCCCCCCCTTGGAGACGGTTAACTGCACGCTATCCCCCTTTTGAAACAGGGTCGCGGATCGCAGGTCCGACAGTCGGATAAGCTCTCCAGCTTTGAGGTTGCGAGTGACCTCCATATGCTGGACATCCCGCTGTGTCAGTGCCGCATCACTGGGCAACTCGCCAAAGTAGTCGGCAATATGGGTATTGCTGGCATCCAGTTGCTGCCCTCGAATCAGCGGTTTGAGACTTACCAGGGCCGGATAAGCAACACTGAAATCTCGCCGCGAGAGGATACTGTCTGCAGTCAGATCGCGCAGTGCTCTGGCCCGATTTAGCAGTTTCAGGGGAAAGCGCTGATGGGGTTGGGAGGCGGTCAGTGCAATGCGGGATTGGCGGATATCGGCAGTGCTGATGGCCTCGCCCTCAAGTATATCCCTGTTGATAAAGAACAGATTGACGGTCTCCAACAGGTGACTGTCTCGGACCAGATCACCGGCACTCACCCCAGTTGCCAGAATAAAGTAGCGCTCCTCATCCAGCCGTTCACGGGGATCGGAAAGCAGTCCCCTTTGAGGCGTCGGGGTCGAGGCCAATTGAATATCAGCTGATTGCAGCGGCGTGTTGGCGGCAATATCTCTGCTGTAGACCCAGGCCTGATGAGGGCGATTGATATCAATACCGATAAACAGCTTCCACGGCTTCTCTCCACAGGTGACCCGAACACTGTGCTTGGCAGTTGGGTAGGCATAGTCGATGCTCAGAGGTCGATCACAGTCTGGCACTACCAGGCGTCGGTCCAGGGCGCGCACTGCCACCGATTCCGGGGTTACCTGCTCGCGATCAGCGACCCAGTGCTGAATCTGCTGGATCAACTGGCGCTTGTTATCGGCTGTATCTGCCGCAATCTGGGTGGCAACAGCCGTGCCAATCAACAGACCTATGGCGGTGAAAATTATCTTTTTCATACTCGGAGTATGGGCCACTGATGAATTGGACGCAACACCGGCAGAGTGGCAAAAACTGGCGGCAAATCCGTGCCACTAAAGCGGCAATCGGACTCTGGACCATCCTGTTCGATAGTTTATAACTAATTGAAATAACTGCTTTTTATAAGGTTTATTGCGCTGCAAATATCAGCTTGGCATCGATTTTGCTATAAGCCATTTGAACAGCGGCTTCTCTCTGAGTTAAGTCGGCTGAAAAATGAAAAACTTAAATGGGATAGCTATGCAATTCATTGATTCAGCATTTGGCATTCACCAGCGCGCACTGGAATTGCGTGCTCAGCGCTTGGAAATACTAGCGGCAAATATTGCCAATGCCGATACCCCGCATTTCAAGGCACAGGACATCGACTTTAAGCGCGCACTGGATGAAGCCCAAGTAGTGCAGGGGCTGAATACCACCCATCGACGGCATATTCACAACGGTGGCTTTGGCGGTGATGCCTACAAGATTTACACCCTGCCGTTTAGCAACTCCCTGGATGGCAATACCGTGGAGTTAAATGTTGAGCAGGCCAAATACGGTAAGGCGGCGGCCCAGTATCAGGCGAGCCTGAGATTTTTGGAGAGCAGTATTAGTGGAATCAGAAAAGCTCTGAGAGGCGATTGATCCAACTGAGAGAGAGAAAGATGTCATTTGAAAATATTTTTGGAATTGCCGGCACAGCGCTCAATGCACAGATGGTGCGCCTCAATGCCACCGCCTCAAATTTGGCCAATGCCTGGACCGAGGCCTCGACGCCAGAAAAGGCCTACAAGGCCAAGCGCACCGTTTTCGAGGCGCTGTTGAGCAAGGAGCTGACCCATCGGGGGGCAGACTATGTCGGCGGGGTCAAGGTGTCGAAGATGATCGATGATCGATCGCCCAATGTCAAAGTGCACAACCCCAGCAGTCCACTGGCGGATCAAGAGGGTTTTGTGTACCAGTCCAATGTCAATGAAGTCACCGAAATGGTGGAGATGATGGGGGCTGCGCGGAGTTATAAAAACAATGTCGAGGTGGTCAATACCGCCCGCGCACTGATGATGCGCACCCTGGATATTATCAAAGCTTAGGGAGTGAAGAGATGCAATCCAATCCAATCAGTTCAACTTTTTTGACTACCGATCAATACCAGCAACAACAGATGCAGGCATCGACCCAGGAGGACGAGTTGGGGCGCGATGCCTTCCTGACACTGTTGACTACGCAGTTGACCAACCAGAACCCACTGGACCCCATGGATAACGAGGCTTTTGTTGCCCAGTTGGCGCAATTCTCCTCAGTGGAGGGCATCAAGGGCATGCAGAGTTCCCTGGAGCAAATGGTCTCCGGCATGGGCCGTGACCAGATGTTGGCAGGGGCCAACTTGGTGGGTAAATCGGTGGCTACTGAAGGTGGCACATTGGTCGGCGGCGATGGCCAGTTATCGCTGGCAAATATTGATCTGCCCAGCGGTGCCCAATCGATAATCTTCAGTGTTCACGATCTGAGTACTGGCGAGCTGGTCTACCGGCAGACCGAGGGCGCTCAACCTCCCGGTCAGTTACAGCTGAGTTGGAATGGGGTAGATAGTCAAGGCGAAGCCGTGCCTCTGGGCCACTATGGATTGACTGCCAGTGTAGTGCGTTCCGGCAAGTTGGAAGCTGCCGCGGTGACCACTGAAAATAAGGTGAAGGCGGTCAGTTGGGATCCTGAGACCCAACAGCTGACCCTGGAAATTGCCAATGGCGAGGTTATCAGTCTTGCTGAAGTAAAACGAATTAGCGGCTAGAACGCCGCACAACCATGAAATAGATAACAGTACCGAGCGTTTTTTAGGAGATTACAATATGTCATTTTATACCTCACTTACAGGGCTCAACGCAGCCACCACTGAACTGGCTGTCACGTCAAATAATATAGCCAACTCGGGCACCTCGGGATTTAAGCGATCGGATGCCGACTTCGGCGATATCTTCGCTACCTCGCCACTGCAGAAAGCCTCCAGTGTGATTGGTCAGGGTGTCTCGCTCAAAGAGGTGAGCCAGGAGTTCAGTCAGGGAAATATTGAATTCTCAGCTAACTCATTGGACTTGGCGATCACCGGAGATGGATTTTTCCCCTTGGAATCCCCAGATGGAACCAAGGTCTACACCCGCAACGGCGCCTTTATGCTCAATGAGCAAAATCAGATGGTCAACAGTGCCGGACAGGCGTTGCAATCACTGCCGGTGGATTCAACTAACAAGGCAGATTTTGGTGAGCCCCTCAGTGCACTGACCATTCCCAGGGCCACAGTTTCGGAATTTCTACCCACCACAGAAGTGGAGTTGGGATTGAATTTGCCCTCTGATGCAATACCCATAACTGCCACCTTTAATCCCGCCAAGCCCGAGACCTATCACAAAACTACCTCCCTGACGGTCTACGGCACCTCGGGATCCAGCCACCTGGCAACCATTTACTATGTGAAGACTGCTGAGGCCACTGCCGATGTTCCGTTTAATAAATGGCAGACCCATGTGTATATCGACGATCAGCAGGTGGACTCGGCGCTAATTCAAGCTTCGGACAGTGCCGGCGACAAATTTTTCGTCAATAAGTACGGTGAAATCAAAACCGAGTCAGAACTGCTGGAGCTGCAGAAAACCAGTGCTGAAAGTGAAAAGTATCTGGTGACCCTGGGCACGCTGTACAAAAAATACTCCTTTGATAATCTCTCCACGCCCACTGAATCGCGACCCGCCAGTGTATCCTTTCCCATCAGTACCAACTCGGTGTTTGTCGATGATCTCAACTTGACCAACAACAGTGATGGTGTGGATTTTACTGATGCGGCTATGGATCGAGCCAGCCTGTCCAATCTGTTTAATTTGAGTATCGATGACTCGCCGGAGATTGCCATCGGCCTAGAGCACTTGGCAGGGCAGTCCACCAAGTTATCCGGCTCAGAGATAGCCTATGAATTGACCAATGTGATCAACGAGCGCTTTGGCGACGGGCGCAACTTTGACTTTACCAATGCCACATCCCACCCATTGCTGGTCACCAGAGTGGATGGCAACGGTGTTGAGACATCGGCAACCCTAGATATTCCCACCCTTTTAGCAGCTCACAGTGCCGCCTACACCCAGGACAATCAGGTGGCAGCGGAGCCTCTGGCTTATGCCATCAATGCCGGCTTAACGGAAATCAATGGCTTTGAGGATATCTCCGTATCCTACGATGCCGCCAGTCAGGGATTTAGGTTTATGCAAACCCAGGGCGGCACTGACTCGTTCTACCTCAGCTCAGGTGTTGCCGGCACCGCCATTAACGATGTATTTGGTGTCGGACCCCAGACCGCAGATTCACTGGGAACTCTGCTGCCGCCTTTGGATACCGACTATTCCGATACCCTGTTGAGCAATGTGCTGCCCAACGGCGATATCAGAACTGCCGCCAACAATCAGCGCTACGGCATCTCTGTGACCTACACCGAGAACAAGTTTATTATCTCCTCTGGCACCACCGGTGACGAATCCAGCCTGGCTATATCTGGCGTGTCGGCCACCGCGCAAAACCTCTTGGGTGTGGATGCCAATGGTTACACTGTGCAGGCCGAGACCTCCCAGATAAACAATTTGCCCGCAGTGCGTGGTCAGCGCTCGGAACCCGCCACTGTGCGCGGTAATCAGATGGGCGTTGATCCGCGAAAATCCTTCCAAGTCAATGCTGACAACCAAAATGTTACGGTGATTGTGGATGGTATTTCGGCGCAGATAAAATTGGATTTGGGACAGTACTCCATCGGTATTTTCACTGAGCACCTACAGGAGAAAGTGAATCTGATGGCCGATGCCCTAGGGCGCACAGTCTCGGGGGTAAAAGTTGACTTCGACGAGGCCTCGGAAGCTATTGTGTTTACCGGATCCACCGCCTCTGACACCTCCTTTATCCAGGTCGCCGGACACGCCGACTGGGGCTTGGAAAACATCGATGCCGGATTTGGCAAAACTTCAACCTATATAGAGCTGGTTGCCGATATCTCCGGTACCAGTGAGGTCTATGTCTCTCAGGACAATGATGGCAACTGGTCAGAGACCACCGACAAAGCCGACTTTGATGATGAGGACATTCCCTACTGGACACCGATCTTTCTCGACAAAGGTGAGTTGACCTTCGATACCAGTGGAACCCTGGTATCACCGATCGGCGGTGCCAAGTTGGAGAGCGACAATATCACCGGTGGCTCTATTCAGCTGGCCTACAACAACAGCACCCAGTTCAACAGCCCCTTTGCGGTACTTAGCCAATCGCAAAATGGCGCCCCCGAGGGAGACCTAGTGGGTGTGAATATTGGTGATGATGGGTTGGTGGTAGCCAACTATTCCAATGGATCCCAAAAGTCTTTAGGGAAAATTATTATTGCTAACTTCGCCACTCCCAAAGAGCTGCGCCAAGTGGGGGACACCAGTTACTCGGCCACTTCTGGCTCTGGTGATGCCACTCTAGGTGAGCCCGGTACCGCGGCATTCGGGACGATTCGAGCCGGTGCCAGAGAGCGCTCCAATGTGGACTTGACCGCCGAGTTGGTGGATTTGATCACTGCCCAGCGGAACTTTCAGGCCAATGCCAAGGCTATCGAAACCAGTTCATCCCTGACCCAGACCATTATCAATATTCGCGGATAACAGGGTGCAACGGGCTAATAATGGACAACCGATCAATGGGAATGTAGATGGATAGATTAGTTTTCACTTCACTGTCAGCAGTGTTGAGTCAGTCGGAGATCAGATCGCAACTGACCAACTCCATGGCAAACATGTCCACTGTCGGCTTTAAAGAGAGCTACGAGATAGCCTCTCAGACAGTCAAGGTTGAGGGCGATGGATTTGAAACCCTGTATCAACCCATGTTGGTGCGGCGCGACACCATCAAGCTGATGCCGGGGCCCACCATGCTGACTGGAAACCCGATGGATGTGGCCATGAACCATCAGACAGTACTGGGCATGCAGGCTGCCAATGGTGAGGTAGCCTTTACCCGGCGCGGCGATCTGCGGGTCACCGCCACCGGTGTAATCGAGAATGCCGCGGGGCATCTGGTGCTGGGTGAGGCGGGTCCGATCACCGTGCCCGCCGGTCAGCTGGTGTCGATCACCGCCGATGGCACAGTCTTCGCATCCTCCCCCACAGAGCCGGAGAACCAGCCTATTCAAATTGGTCAGTTGATGCTGCGGGACGCCAGTGATACGCCGCTGGTCCGGCGAGAGGATGGAATGTTCGAGCCCCTGGATCCGAATTTTAGGGGCAGAGATTTTCCCTCTGGACCGCTGGCCCCATCACTGCAGGCGGGGGTGCTGGAGGGCAGCAATGTCAATCCCATTGAGACCATGGTCAAAATGATTGACTTCAGCCGCTCCTTTGAGGCCCAGATCAAAATGATTAAAGAGTCCGAGTCCATCGACGAGACAGGTTCAACCATGATGCGGTTGCCCTAGTCACTGAGACCGGTTAGACCAACACATAATTGAGGATCGAACAATGGATGCTGCACTTTGGATTGCTAAAACTGGACTGACCGCGCAACAGACGCGGATGCAGGTTATCTCCAACAATCTGGCCAATGTGAACACTGTGGGATTCAAAAGGGATCGCGCGGTATTTGAGGACCTGCTGTACCAAAATGTGGTCCCCGCCGGCGGTCAGGCAGATGCCCAGACTGAAACCCCCACCGGGCTGATGCTGGGTACCGGAACCCGGGTGCTGGCCACCGAAAAAAATCACGGTCAGGGCAACATTATCACCACTGAAAACGCCCTGGATCTGGCGATAACCGGAGAGGGCTTTTTCGCCGTCCAGCAGGCCGATGGCACCATCGCCTACACCAGAGATGGCTCCTTCAAGCTCTCGGTGGAGGGTCAATTGGTCACTGCCGGTGGTGAGTCAGTGATCCCGGCCATCACCATTCCCCAGAACACCGCGGGTATCACTGTGGGTCGAGATGGCACCGTGACTGCGGAACTGGCCAACGGTGGCGGTGCGGTACAGGTGGGCCAGATTCAGCTGTCGCGCTTTGTCAACACCGCGGGTTTACAACCTGTGGGACGCAATCTGATGCAGCCCACCAATGCCAGTGGCGATGCGATTCTCAGCATCCCCGGAGAGAACGGGGCGGGTATGTTGATGCAGGGCTCGCTAGAGGCATCCAATGTCAATGTGGTGGAAGAGATGGTCAATATGATCGAGACCCAGCGGGCCTACGAGATCAACTCCAAGGCCATTGCGGCGTCTGATGGCATGCTGCGATTCCTCAACAACAACCTCTAGGCAGTGATGATGAATCTACTTAAGCGCATGACCTTGATGGCTGTCAGTGGGTACCTGGGTGGCTGTGCAGTGCAGCCGCCGATGATGCCATCCGCAGAATATGCCCCGGTGCAACCGCCACCTGCGGAAGAGAATTTTCAGGTAACTGGATCGATCTTTACCAATGGCCAAGATTTATTCGGCGATCTGCGCAGCTATCAGGGATCGGAAATCAAGGTCGGCGATCTGATTACCGTATTGCTCAATGAAACCACTCAGGCCTCAAGAACATCCGGATTGACCACCAGTCGCGAGTCGGCCAACGACGTGATTGGTGAAAATCAAAAAAATACCATTATCCGCGAGCTGGGTTTTGGCACCAGCCTGTTTAACGGCGCCAAGACCACCGGCTCAACCATTACCAGTGCCGGCTCTGGCACCGCTGGTCAACAGGCCTCGCTGTCCGGATCGATCTCCGCCATGGTGGTTGAGGTGCTGGCCAATGGCAATCTGGTGATTGTCGGTGAGAAACAGCTGGCCCTCACAGAGGGCACTGAATTTATCCGCATCAAAGGCATTATCAGACCGGCGGATATTCAACCGGATAACACCGTGCACTCCCAGCGCATTGCCCATGCACAAATTTCCTATCGCGGCACTGGAAATCTGGCCTCTGCCTCCAAGCCCTCCTGGGGCAACAAGCTGCTCTATAAATTGTGGCCATTCTAATCCCACAGGGTAATAACTATGAAACAAATTAGATTACTTATATTTTTCAGCCTGTTGTCAACAACTGTGACTGCCGGTGCCGACCGCATTAAAGATTTGGTGGATGTCGCCGGGGTGCGATCCAACCAACTGATCGGCTTTGGCCTGGTGGCCGGCCTGCAGGGAACCGGTGACGGCAAAGACCTGCCAATTACGGCGCAATCACTGAAAACTTTGCTATCCGGCCTGGGGGTCAGTGTGGATGGCCCGATTAGCGATTTTGATCTCGGCGATCAACTGATGTCGCTGGCCACCCAAAATGCCAAAAAGGAGATGAAAGTTGAGAATGTGGCGGCGGTGATGGTGACCGCCGAGCTGCCGCCCTTTGCCAAGCCGGGGCAGCGGATGGATGTCAATATCGCTGCCATCGGCGTCGCCGAATCCCTGCGCGGCGGCAGTTTGATTATGACCCGGTTGCGCGGTGTCGACGGTCAGGTATACGCCCTGGCTCAGGGGCCGTTGACGGTGACCGGCGTAGTGGCCGATGCCGCCGGCAGCAGTGTGCAGATAGGCGTGCCCACCTCGGGGCGGATACCCAATGGCGCCACTGTGGAGCGCATGATTGAGACCCCCTTTGACAGTGCCGATCATTTGGTGCTCAACGTCAGGAACAGCGATTTCTCCACCACCCACAGGATTACCCAGGCGATCAATACCGCCTTTGGACCCGGGGTTGCCCGGGCGCTGGATGGGGTCTCGTTGGCGGTGGTGGCACCTGAAGACAGATCCCAGCGAGTGGGTTTTCTCAGTGCTATAGAGAACTTGGAAGTGGTGCCCGGCGAGCCTGCGGCGCGGGTGGTGATCAACTCCAGAACAGGCACCGCGGTGATAAATCGCAATGTTCGCGTCACCGCTGCCGCCGTGACCCACGGTACTATCACCGTCAATATTTCCGCCACCAATGAAGTCAGCCAGCCTCAGGCCTTTAGCGAGGGGGAAACTGTAGAGGTACAGAATGCCGATATCAGCGTGACGGAATCACAAAACAATATGTTCCTGTTTCAGCCCGGCGTAGATCTGCGGGAAATTGTCGATGCGGTCAATCAGGTGGGGGCCACGCCCTCGTCACTGATTGCCATTCTCGAGGCCCTAAAAAGCTCCGGCAGTCTGCGCGCCGAACTGGTGGTGATCTAAATGACTGGCGATGCCCTGCCGCTGTCCAATCAGTCGGTAAAAAGCTACTTTGATCTGGCTGGACTAAATCAGCTGCGCGTTCGCGCTCGAAGCGATGATCAGGCCGCCGCCAGAGAGGTGGGGCGTCAATTCGAGGCGATGTTTCTGCAGATGGTGTTCGAATCCATGCGCGAGGCCAATCAGCCCCTAAAAAGCGCCCTCAACAACTCGTCCGATCTGGATACCTTTGAGCAGATGTTTCATCAGGAAGTCGCCCAGTCGATGGCGCAAAATGGTGCTCTGGGCCTGGGCGACTGGCTGGCCCAGCGAGTTACACAGCAGCAAAATTCCGCAAAGGCCATGGCGGTCTATCTGGATCAGGTTGCTGTAACGCCACAGCGGGCAACCCCCCTCAACGCGCCACAGAATCTCCCTAAAACAGTTCGCGGGAGTGATATTCAATGAGTGATATATTATCTATAGGTGCAGGAGCAGTTCAACTCTACCGACAGTCATTGACCACTGTCAGTAACAATATTGCCAATCTGAATACCGAGGGCTACTCGCGACAGCTCTCCTCCTCGGTTGAGGGTATGCCAAGTCAACAGGGCACGGTATTTCTCGGCACCGGTGCCAGGCTGGAACAGATTGTCCGCGCCTATGATGAATTTATCGAGAGCAGTCTGCGCAATAGCAGCAGCGATCTGTCCACTCAGCAGCCGGTGATCAAGTATGCCGATCGCATTGTCGATCTTATGGGTTCTCAGAACTCGGGATTATCCGGTGCTCTGGACAAATTTTTCGCCGCTGCCAGCAACCTGAGCGCCGATCCTGCATCTCCGGTGGCACGCAACCTGTTTGTCCGCGATGCCGAGGGACTGGCGGCGCGCTTTAGGGAACTATCTGGCCAACTGGACAGCATCGAGTCGGAAGTTCGAGCTGACATAGCCCAGCAGATCAATACGGTCAACACGCTGTCTACCCAGTTGGCCACCATCAATCGTCAACTGAGTAAAAAAATCTCGGTAGATCAGCAGCCCCTTCAGCTCCTGGATCAGCGCGACAAAGTGCTGCGCGATCTGGCCGGCATCACCAAGATCAATGTCTCAGAGGCGACCTCTGGCGCGGTCACAGTCCGCCTCGGTGGTGCCTCCGGCTCACTGATTGTCGACAACACGCAGGCCATCGAGCTGGGGGTGAGTTTTGATCCTCTGGATCCCGCCCGTGTCGATATTATCATCGATCCCTATGGGGAGGCCTATGCTGCCAGCACCTTCAGCAGCGGTACCCTGGGGGGGTTGATCAGTTTTCGCACTCAGACCCTGGGGCCGGTGATAAATAGTTTTGATCATCTGGCCCAGACCTTTGTCAGGGAGATCAACCAAATTCACACCTCGGGAATCGACAGTCGCGGCGAGCGGGGCAAGCCGCTGTTTCAAATAGATCCGCTGTTTGAGGTCAAATCACCCACTGTCAGTGATCGGGTGAATATAGACATTGAAATTGTAGATCTGGATAAGGTCGAGTTCGCTCCCCTGACGCTGAAGTGGCTGGCCGAGCAACAGCAGTGGGAAATAGAGCAGCCGAAAACCGGTGCTGTCACCAGGGTTCAAGCAGATCAGGGAGGGTTTACCTACGGGGGTATGCGCTTTCGCGTACAGGACAGTTTCAACGACGGCGATACATTTACCCTGCAACCCATGCAGCGGGCGGCGTCCGGAATAAGGCTCAGTGAAACCGACCCCCTGGCCATTGCCGCGGCCAAGCGACTGCGGGTGACCGCAGACACGGACAATATAAGTGACGCGCGAGTGTCCCTGGAGATAGGCGAGGACAACCCCAGCCACTTCGCGTATGGGCAGAGTATTTATCAACTGGGAAACAACAGCAGTCCAGCCGCCGCCGTCAGTATCCAGGCGAATAATTTAAGGCCGGCGCTGGTTATTCCCAGAGGTACAGAAAATACTGCTCTGATGATGGCGGTGCCCGAGGACAGCAACCTGCGCCTGCAACTGATGACCGCTGAGTCGGTGCATATCCTCGGCCACAGTATTGACGAAGATACCCAGCAGGCCCTGCGCTCGGAGGATACGGGGTTTTTACCAGCGGGGACCTACAGTGATTTACACCTCAACCAACAGGGGGATGGTGCCTACTTAGATATGGATATGACCTACGGCTTTTTAGCACGCAGCGCCCAACAGCAGACTTGGATCCCCAGCGCCGACGGCAACAGTATGCAATCACAGGTGACAGCGCTAAACGCCCTGGTGCAGTCCCAGCCAGTTAGCTATGTAGAGAATTCCACTGCAGTGGCAGTGGAATTGATAGCTGCCGACAGCCTGGAGCTCAACGGTCATTCACTGCCGGTACTGGAGGTAGCTGCCGGTCAGCAGAGTAGCGCCGCCGCAATAGCCCAGTGGCTCAATAGTGCCTCTGCCACCACCGGGGTGAGTGCCACCGCTATCAACGAAATTCGCACTGCGGCCGATGATATAGATCTGCTTCAACAACTGCAGATCAACGGTACATTAATCAGTGGTGTTCCCGCGGATGTGGATGCCCTGTCGGCGGCCATCAATGCCGTCTCTGCCACTACCCATGTCACCTCCTATGTCAGTCGCGAGGGCGGCTTGGTGCTGACTAATACTGAGGGCCATCAGGGAGAGACCATTGTGTTGGGAAATCCCGCCAGTGGTGCTACCAGCAATGCGCTGGGCACAGCCAATCGAGCCTACACCGGGGCGCTGGAGCTGGAATCGTCGGATAGCATTCGCTTCACTTTCGGTGCCGCGGGGCAGCCCGCTGATCTGGCGGTTATAGGGCTGAGGACCGGCATCTATATAGAGGGCGCCGTGGATACGGATATGGCGGTGTTTGTTACCGGCAGCGGCACAGCGGATATCGCCGCTGGGTTTACCCCACTGCCATCAGCTGAACAGCCGGCTGATCCTGCGCCCTTTAGGGTGGAGTTTACCTCCGCGAGCCAATACCGCATCATCGATATAGCCACCGATACCCTGTTGGCCAATCGCAGCTATGAGTCGGGAGAATCGATTAGCTATGGTGAACTGACTCTGTCCTTTGACACTGATCCCAGTGGAGGCGACAGTTTTGTGGTCGATGGCAACCAGCAGGGGATGGGTGACAATGGCAATATGTTGCTGATCGCAGCATTGCAGGACAAGCCGCTGCTGGCCGGAGATCGGTCGATTGGCGATGGCTATATAGATATTGTCAGTGATGCCGGCAATCAGGCCACGCTGGCTAAGATTTCCCAAGAGGCGTTACAGGTGGTCTACGATCAAGCGGTGGCGTCCAGAGACGGGGTCTCTGGTGTCAGTTTAGATCAAGAGGCCGCGGACCTAATCAGGTTTCAACAGGCCTATCAGGCCTCTGCCCAGATTATTCAGATGTCCGCCAAAATTTTCGATTCAATCTTGGCTATTCGCTAGGGGCATAATCCATGAGAATTTCAACCGCCCAAATGTTCCAAAAGGCAGTGACTCAGATGACCACTCAGCAGGCTGAGGTCGCCGATCTGCAAGCCAAGTTGGCCACCGGCAAACAGCTGGTCAAGCCCAGCGATAACGCCGATCAGTCGGGCCTGATACAGCGCTTGCGCTCGGCGGTGGACAGACAGCAGGTCTACCAAAATAGCCTGGAGAAAATCGGTGAGCGCCTGGGAGCCGAAGAGACAGCACTGCTCAGTGGTGAAAAATTGCTGCACCGCATCAGAGAGTTGGCAGTGCGCGCCACCAATGGCACATTGAGCGCCTCAGACCGCCAGATTATCGCCCGCGAAGTCACAGCACTGCGAGATGAATTTCTGGCTTTGGCCAACACGCGGGATCACAGCGACAACTATCTGTTTTCCGGCTCCATGGTGACCACGCCGGCGTTTGCTGCCGACAGTGCCGGGCAGATAACCTATCGCGGCGATGACAACTTTATCTCCCTCAAGGTATCCGAGCAGCGCAGTTTGGCCATCAATCGCCCCGGTGATGAGGTGTTTGCCAGCCTGTTGCGCACTGCGCCCGGTGAGGCCGATCAGCGAGTGGGCTTTTTCGCGGTGTTAGATGACTTTATCGGTGCGTTGCAGAGCGATGATTCAGGGGGCATTGAGCGCGCCATCTCCGAGGTGGATCAGCTGTCCGAATCCCTGGCGCTGGGACTTGCCGATGTCGGCAGTCGGCTAGAGGTGGTGGCATCCCAGACAGCGGTACTGGAGGATACAACCCTGAGATATCAGATGCTGCTGTCCGATGTGGAGGATTTGGACTACGCCAGTGCGGTGACAAAACTATCCTCTGAGATTATGTCCCTTGAGGCAGCGCAGAGTAGCTTTGTCAAAATATCCCAGCTGAGTTTATTTAACTTTATCAAATAACCGGATAAATCAAGCCCAACTAACAGGGTAAAAAGAGCAATTCCTATGGCAGATATCAACAATGTCTCCTCGCAGATAATGACCACCCTGGGTGTTGGCTCTGGTCTGGATGTATTCAAACTCGCCCAAGATCTCACCGATGTGGAAAAAATTCCCAAGCAGGAGGCCATAGAGGGCGAAATCAGTGCCACCGAGGCATCTATTTCTGGTTATGCGCTGTTGTCCTATCAAATTGGGCTATTGCAGTCTGCCTTTGAGAAACTCAATGATGCCAGCGAATTGACAGATAGGTCCGCAGTCAGCTCCAACAGTGGAGCAATCGATTTTATTGCTGTCGATGGTTCGGCTGCTGCCGGCGCCTATGACCTGGGGGTAACCCAACTGGCTCAAGAACAGCGCCTGATCTCTGACGAATACAGCGCCAGTGGGGCGGTGCTACATGGCAGTGCCTTCGATATTTCAATTACCCTGGGCAACATCAGCACCACAACCTCCACAGTGAGCGTGACCACGCCGACCCCGGCGGGGGTGGTGGCTGCCATCAATGCCGCCGACACCGGTGTAACGGCGACCCTAATTGATACCGGGATCAGCGGTGCCAACTACCGTATTGTGCTCTCTGGCCCCACCGGCAGTGAGGGTGCTTTCAGCGTTTCATCGACACCGGACCTGGGTTTTGCAGATGCCGGCAACAGCCTGCAAGCTGCGCAGGATGTGATTATCAGTTTTGAGGGCTTGACCCTCACCAGAAGCAGCAATCAACCGACCGATGTTATCGCGGGCACCACCCTCTCCCTCAATGCCACCACCACCTCGCCGGTGAGATTAACCGTCAACACCGACCCGTCGCCCCTAAAAGCCAACCTTCAGGGGGTGATCGCTAGCTACAATGATTTAAACAGCATCCTCAATGAACTGACGTCGGTCAGTTCCGATGCTGAATTGGGGGGAGCTCTATCGGGGGATCAATCCCTAGTTCGCTATGTGAGGGATCAGATTAGAACCGCTATCTTTGCTGACTCCTCGACTACTTCCGGTTCGGTGGAGGCCCTGAGAGATCTCGGGATCAGTATCAATCGAAGTGGTGAACTCACCTTTGATGAAGCCAGTTACGACGCGGTTGTCGCCAGCAATTATGACGATGTGGCGATGATGTTAACAGCCAATACGGACAATCAAAATCTCTACGGAACAGCTGCCAAGGGTCTGGCTCAAGATATAGCCACCAGGCTGGAAGATCTGGTGGACAGCGAGGGTGTAGTCACGGATCGCGCTGCCAGCGCCGAGGATAGTCTTGAGGATTATCGCCTTGAATTGACCAAGCTAGAGACGCGCATGGCCGCGGTCTATCAGCGCTACCTCAATCAATTTACCGCCATGGAATCCCTGATGGCCAATTTGCAAGGCACTAAAACCTATCTCGAGGGACAGTTGGAGGCACTGTCCAATTTTTACAATAATGACTAACTGAGCGGGCAGGTGAAAACACAGCATCAATAAAAAAGACCCGACGGGTCAGCGTCGGGTCTTCAGTGAGCTAACCCAGCTCTGGGGTCTTACAGGTGATTATTTGAGGAGGGCAAGTACAGACTGTTGCTGCTGATTAGCCTGAGCTAACATCGCAGTGCCAGCCTGCTGGATAATTTGAGCCCGAGCCAACTCAGTGGTTTCCGCTGCATAGTCAGCATCTTGGATACGGCTGCGCGCTGCCTGAGTATTCATGGAAATATTGCTCAGATTGTCCACTGTGTACTCGAGGCGGTTGATGGCCGCACCGTATACAGCCCGCTGGGCATTCAGGGTTATCAGGTCCGCATCGATGGCTGCAAGCGCAGTGGCGGCAGTGGCAGCGGTATCTATATCATCGCCAGTGATGGTCAGGTCTCCGCCGGTTTGCAAATCGCCAAAGTCCACGGTCATGGTCTGGGTGGCATCAGCTCCTACCTGAAATGTCACCGTGCCCGATGATCCAGCCGTGTCATCGATCAGGTTAGCACCATTCCACTGGGTCTGATCGGCAACTCGCTCAATCTCCGTTATCAGCGCCTGAAATTCCAGATCTAAGGCATCCAGATCTGTAGCGGTCTGGGTGCCATTGATTGCCTGTACTGCCAGTTCGCGCATACGCTGCAGCATATTGCCAATTTCAACCGAGGCACCATCTGCGGTCTGAATCATAGAGATGGCGTCATTGGCATTTTTCACCGCCATATCTAGACCTCTAATTTGTGAGGTCATGGTGGATGAAATAGCCAATCCGGCGGCATCGTCTGAGGCAGAGTTAATCCGCAGGCCAGTGGATAGGCGCTCCATGGATTGATTTAGTGCCCGTTCGTTTTTAGACAAGGCATTTGTTGCCAAGGTAGCGGCAACATTTGTGTTGATAACAGCCATTGTGAATTTCCTCTCATGTCGATAAAAGTTAGTGTTAACGCTGCCAGAAAAATTCACCCGCTGGCACTTCCGTCCCTAAATATATCGACAGTAGCAGACCACACTTTAATCAAAGTGGCAGTTTTTTGCCGACAAATGGCAACAGATTGCCGCTAATGCCTGCCACTTTGGAGGATATCACTGTTGCCTAGTTGCCCATTGACCCAATGTGAAGAATAAAAATAAACAGACATAAAAAAACCCGGCCGGTCTGGCCGAGTTTTGATAATTTAAAGAGTTGAAGCTAAGAAAATATATAGTCTTCTGCGAGAATTACTTAATCAGTGCCAACACAGACTCCTGCTGCTGATTGGCCTGGGCCAACATCGCGGTAGCTGCCTGTTGGACAATCTGCGCTCGGGCCAGCTCCGTGGTCTCCACCGCATAGTCTGCATCCTGTATGCGACTGCGCGCCGCCTGAGTATTGGTTGAGATATTACTCAAATTATCGATGGTGTGCTCGAGGCGATTAATCGCCGCACCATAAATCGCTCGCTGGGCATTTAAAGTGGCCAGATCGGTGTCGATCACCGACAGTGCAGTGGCCGCAGTGGCTGCGGTATCTATATCATCGCCAGTGATAGTCAGGTCTCCGCCGGTTTGCAGATTGCCGAAGTCCACAGTCATGGTCTGGGTGGCATTTGCCCCCACCTGAAATGTCACCGTTCCAGCAGTGCCTACTGAGTCATCAATTAAATTGGCACCATTCCACTGAGTCTGATCGGCAATCCGCTCGACCTCAGTGATCAGCGCCTGAAACTCCAGATTTAAGGCATCCAGATCGGTATCAGTTTGGGTTCCATTGATTGCCTGTACCGCCAGCTCGCGCATCCGCTGCAGCATATTGCCAATTTCAATGGAGGCGCCATCTGCGGTCTGAATCATGGAGATAGCATCATTGGCATTTTTCACCGCCATATCCAAGCCTCTAATCTGCGAGGTCATAGTGGATGAGATCGCCAGCCCGGCGGCATCATCTGCGGCAGAATTAATCCGCAGGCCGGTGGATAAGCGCTCCATAGATTGGTTTAGAGCGCGCTCGTTTCTCGATAGTGCATGGGTCGTCAATGTAGCGGCGACATTAGTATTAATAGCAGCCATGGTAAAATCCTCACCTGTAAAAATTTAATCAACTAACATGATATTTACTGACCAAACATCATGCTCACAGACACTACTATCGACATAAGTTACTAATTCTTGAGTAAGCCCTGATGGCAGACAGTTAAAAACGGATAGCTATAATCAAAACCCAATCACCAGCAGTGACTTTAAGCTAGCGCCTATGGCTTGATAGCAAGGAGTGATTTGGTGTAGGGGAATAAAGGAGCGAAATAGAGGAAAGGAATAGAGGAGAGGAATAGAGAGTTTAATACTTGTCGTCGAACAGGATGCCTTTGAGAGACTCGATCTGTCTCGCCATCCGTAAAATGGCTTCACCGGGCACTCGATGGATAACTTCCCCAGTGGAGGAATCGGTCACCTCGACAATATAGCGATTGGAGATATCATCCACTGAGAAATGCAGGTCAGTGGACACCTCCTGCATTGCGTTGTTAAGAGCGGCAATGGCCTCGCGAATTTCTGTGACACTCTCGGTTATCTGTTTGAGGGACTGGTCTTTCTTTATCTTGGTCAATCGCCCTATATCCTGGATACTGACAGAATCGGTTGACCCAGCATCAGCAGATGCAGTTTTGGCCGACGATCTCGCCACAGTTCTGGGAGGCTCGCTGAGCTTTGGCGACAACGCTGGGGTTGTATTGATATTAATCTCATTTGCCGGCATGGTCAGTTACCAAAAATATATTCGCTCCAGACGCTCTGTGACGGTATTGCACAGATAAACTATCGTCACCATTGGCAAAAACTTTAAGCGATAGGGTAATTAAAATCGCCGCTTGAGGCAGCATTCGGGGTTATACTGAGCGCTGCACAAGAACTCGGTGCCTGACTAGAAGATGATAATAGACAAGTTAGTAGCAGCCATAAATAGACTCACCGAAGCTCTGGGGAATGTACTTTCATGGATCGCCTTGGTAATGGTTCTGCTGGTGGTCGTGGTGGTGATATCGAGGCAATTGGGAGTGGGTTCAATTGCCCTTCAGGAGGCCATCACCTATCTCCACGCGTTGCTGTTTATGCTGGGGCTGGCCTTTGCCCTCAAGCGTCAGGCCCATGTTCGGGTTGATATCTTTTATCGCAACTATTCAGAACGGCGCAAAGCACTGGTGGATGTAATCGGCGGTGTGCTGTTGTTACTACCTTTCTGTGTGCTGGTCCTAGTCAGCAGCTGGGACTATGTTATGGCCAGCTGGACTATCCGTGAAAGCTCCTCGGAGACCGAGGGCATAGCCGCCGTCTACCTGTTGAAAACCCTGATGCTAATTATGCCTGTGACACTGGCTGTGCAGGGGGTAGCGGAGATTCTTAGCGGTATATTGGTACTGAAAAATCCCTCTGGCACTGAGCAAAACCCCAACCCTACAGGCGGGGGACACCACTGACTGAGCTAATTCCCCTGCTGATGTTTTTGATCCTCTGTCTGGTGCTGATTCTGGGCTATCCCGTGGCTTTTTCTCTGGCCGGAACAGCCATTTTATTTGCCACTCTCGGCACCTTAGTCGGTAGCTTTGATCCCGCTTTTCTGCAGGCATTGCCCAATCGGCTGTTTGGCATTATGGAAAACACCACACTGATAGCAGTGCCGCTATTTGTCTTTATGGGGATTATGCTGGAGAAGTCGCGGCTGGCCGAGGATCTGTTGGGTAGCATGGCCGATCTATTTGGCAGATTTCGCAGCGGCCTGGGGATTTCCGTGGTTCTGGTGGGTGCGCTACTGGCGGCCAGTACAGGTATTGTCGGTGCCACAGTGGTCACCATGGGTTTGATGTCTCTGCCCACAATGCTCAAGCGCGGCTATTCGCCCGCCCAGGCCACTGGTATTATCTCCGCCACCGGCACTCTGGGACAGATTATTCCGCCATCCATCGCCCTGGTGCTGCTGGGGGATACCCTGTCCAGTGCCTACCAACAGGCGCAGCTCAATTTGGGTATCTTCAACCCTAAAATCGTATCCATCGGCGACCTGTTTGTCGGTGCCATTATTCCCGGGCTTATTTTAGTGCTTCTCTACTGTGCCTATGTGATTCTGGTAGCCCGCCCGGCGACAGTTCAGACCACTGAGAGAACCGGCCTGTCGAGGCAGCAATGGCTCACTGTGCTGAGAGACCTGTTGCCACCCATACTGCTGATCCTGTTGGTGCTCGGCTCTATACTGCGGGGCGCTGCCACCCCCACCGAAGCGGCTGGCGTGGGTGCTCTCGGCGCGCTGCTATTGGCAGCTGTCAAGGGCCAGTTGAGTCTCCTGCGGTTGCGCGAAGTGGTTCAGGGCACCACCGAGGTGACCTCGATGGTGTTTTTAATCCTGATAGGCGCCGCGGTGTTCTCCCTAGTATTTCGGGGGTTTGGCGGCGACGAAGTGGTCGAGGAATTTTTCCTCAATTTGCCAGGGGGCGTTCTGACCGCCACACTGTTGGTTATGGCCGTTATTTTTCTGCTGGGATTTATCCTCGATTTTATCGAGATTACCTTCGTAGTGATTCCGATTGTCGGCCCGGTGCTGTTGGCCATGGGTGTAGACCCCATCTGGCTGGGGATAATGATTGCCATTAACCTGCAGACGTCGTTCCTGACCCCGCCCTTCGGCTTTGCCCTGTTCTATCTGCGCGGCGTGGCGCCGGCCTCGGTGGAAACCGCAGCCATGTACCGCGGTGTAGTGCCCTTCATACTGATTCAGTTATCGGTACTGATCATATTGTGGATTTGGCCCCAACTGGCCACTTGGCTGCCCAGTGTGATCTAGTTGTCGCCATTACCCCCTCGGTCTTGTGCGTTTCACTCGGGCCTCCTCTCACATCAGCCCAAGTCGATGGCAGCGAAAATGTCTCGGCGCAGGGATTCGATCTCGTTGACCAGATGATGATTGGCAGTATCGATAATCTGCACTTGGATGCCGGGCAGCTTATCTCTGAAAACCCTGAGATTGTACTGCCAGTCCAGAGTGTCATCGGCAGTCCCCTGAATAAGGTTAATTGGAAATTCACTACCCACAGAGCGCTGAAATTCCCGCGTCCACTTATCCGCTGCAATCAACCAGGGCAGGGGGATAGTACGGGGCTGCAGTGGATCCTGTAAGCGCAAAAAATCCAAGAATTCCCGATCGTAGGAACTGGGGCGGAACACCCGCTTGATAGATTTGCGAAAGGGTCTGATCAGGGGGATAAGCCGGCGGCTGATTGACCAGCCTTTGGGATGTAGCAGGGGGGCAAACAGATTTAAGCTGTCAAAGGGATAGTCGCCCTGATTCTCGGTGTTGATCAGGTGCTTGAGTAAGATAGCACCTCCCGTACTCTGACCCAACCCGTGGAGCGGCGCTAGAAAATTAGCCTGACATACTTCGATCACCGCGGTAAGGGCATCAGTGTATTCGGCGAAATCCCCTATATAGGCCGGTTCACCATCGGAGAGGCCGTGTCCCGGCAGATCAAAACAAACTACAGCCATATTCCGATCCAAGAGATAGCGAATAAGGTGGCCGTAGAGGCCGAGATGATCCAAATAGCCGTGAACAATAATTGCAGTGCCCACGGACCCTGACGGTTGCCAAGCGGCTGCAAATAGGGTGGTTTGGCCGACAGCTAGGGTTCCGGCGGCAACAGTCAGCTGAGAGTGGGGTCTGGGCAGGGCGTAAAAATCCAAATACGACTGCAGATTGTCTGCACTACCGCCTCGATTTAAAGCACAATCTAAGCTATCTAGCGTTTCTCTCAGCGTGCTGAATGTCGACTGCTCCACGGCGAACTCCCTCCCAATAATAAAGCCTCAGGGGGATTTGCATATTCCCAGTGAGGCCTGTCCACAGAATCCATAATCCCATACCACAGTGACGCAGGACAAGTCCTCAGTGGGATTTGGTGCAGAGCGGCAGTATTTTGATTAGGTAGGATTATTCGTCTGTGGACAGAGAAATATCGTAGACCCCAGCCTCGCGGGCCTGATCGGAAATCAACACAAAGATTTCAGTCTTGGCCTTGGGGTGGGTGCTGATGACAACCTTGGCCTCGGGTTTTTCAGCGTGCAGACGCTCCACATTGGCGCGCACCGAGCGGATATCGATACGGCGGCCTTCAAAGGTGATCTCGTTGCTCTCCGAGACTCGGAAGACAATATTAGTATTTTCAGAATCTGGCGGTGGCTGATCTGAAGTTGGCGGGCGATTGACCCCCAAGCCCACCTCATTGACAAAGGATGCGGTGACGATAAAAAAGATCAACATAATGAACACCACATCTAGCATTGGCGTCATATCTATTTGGGATTCTTCTTCTTGTTTGCGTCTTTTTCCTAGCGCCATTTTCCTTTTAGCCTTGCGATGTTGAATGTCTGTGGCAGAGAAAGTGGCGATTCTACTGATATTTAAAAAAATTACCAGTAATTAGTCGCTGAAAGGCATTGATAATTACTGTGCTATGCTATTTCTCCCAAAGATTTGAACTCAGTAACTCAATCTATGCCTGAACTGCCAGAAGTCGAAACCACCCTGAAGGGGATAGAGCCCTATGTCGTCTCTCAGCAGATTACGCAGTTGACGGTCAGACAGCCGGCCCTGCGCTGGCCAGTCACCGACAATATTGAGAATCTGGTTCAGGGACAATATATCCGCTGTGTGAAAAGGCGTGCCAAGTATCTAATATTGCAACTCGATCATGGATCCCTGTTAATCCATCTGGGTATGAGTGGTAGCCTGCGAATCGTGGATGCTAATCAGAATTTGCGCAAACATGATCATATCCATATGCAGCTGAGCAATGGTTATGAATTGCGCTACCACGATCCACGGCGCTTTGGCTGCTGGCTGTGGGCGGCAGATCAACACCCGCAGCTGAGAGGTCTGGGCCCAGAGCCGCTATCAAACCAATTTAATGGCGACTGGCTCTATCAGTGCTCTCGCGGCCGCAAGCTGGCGGTGAAGCCCTTTATTATGACCAACTCGGTAGTGGTGGGGGTGGGTAATATCTATGCATCCGAGGCCCTGTTTCGCAGCGGTATCAGGCCAGATCGAGCTGCCACAAGAATCGCTAAAGCGCGATACCAACAGCTGGCGCAACATATTAAAGAGGTGTTGGCGTCGGCCATCGATCTGGGGGGCACAACCCTACGCGATTTTGTCAATACAGCGGGTCAGCCCGGTTACTTTCAGCAGACCCTGGATGTCTATGGCCGCGGAGGCCAGCGCTGTAAAGTCTGCCAGGGGGTGCTCAGGGAAATCCGATTGGGCCAGCGTAGTTCGGTATTCTGTCCAAGCTGCCAGCGCTGATAGGATTCCCCCCCGCCAACCGCTATGTAAAGATCAGTCGTTAAATTTTTGGCTGAGGGCCTCAGCGACATTAGTTGGTACAAACTTGGATACATCGCCATTTAGGGAAGATATCTCGCGCACTAAAGAGGAGGAAATATAAGAAAATCGCTCTGCCGGTGTTAAGAAAAAGCTCTCGATCTCTGGAGACAGCGCGCGATTCATATTGGCCAGCTGAAACTCGTACTCAAAATCCGAGACCGCCCGCAGTCCGCGCATAACTGCATGCGCTTTGCAGTCTCTGACAAAATTGACCAATAGGTAATCAAAGCCGTGAACTTCCACATTGGGTACATGCTTCAGACTCTGCTGTGCCAAATGTATGCGCTCATCTATAGTAAACAGGGGATTTTTGCGCTGACTGATGGCTATGCCAATAATAATCTTATCGAATAATTTGGCGGCTCGCTCCACCAGATCTATATGTCCATTGGTAATTGGATCGAAAGTGCCGGGGTAAACAACGGTTTTCATGTGCACGCTCTCTGAGCCGTCAGATAGGGGTGGCATATTAACTCAAATTAGTCGCATATCTCAATCTGTGCGTACAGGCAGTAGCGCACAGCGCCAGCGGTTTTCTGTTTGACAGATCGCCAGTATTGACCGCTGGGATCTGGCTCTGTAATCGGCAATTCACAATAGATTAGCGCGCCGTTGGCAAGCCAGCAGTTCTGCGTCAGCAGCAGACTGATCTCAGTGTGCATATTGTGGGCGAAGGGAGGATCCATAAATACAATATCAAAGCCTGTATCTGGTTGTCTGTGAGCCAAATAATCTCTGGTATCCCCCTGTTTCAGCTGCAAGTCCTCAGCACCCAAAGCCGACTGGTTAGCCCGCAACTGTGCAATCACCTTTGGATTATTGTCCAGGGCAGTGCAGCTGGCAGCTCCTCGCGATAGTGCCTCAAAGCTCAGAGCGCCCGAGCCGGCAAATAGATCCAGGCATGTGGCTCCCTGAATATGGGGTGCCAGCCAGTTGAAAAGGGTCTCGCGAATCCTATCACCAGTGGGTCTCAGACCTTCGGCAGTGTGGAAATCGAGCCGTCGACTGCGCCACTTGCCACCGATAATCCGGATACTGGATCGGGGGCCTTGAACTGCTTTTTTACTCACCTCTCTTCCTCATCTCTGCCCTATATTAGTCAGTGTTCCCCTAATGTTTTTAGGCCACATTGTGTGATTTCAGTGGTAGGATACACCACAATGGAAAACCGAATCACAGGCAATCGGATTTCCTCGGCAATCAACCCAAGGTAAGAATAGAAAGAATTTTCTATGAAATCTAAATCCCCCGAGACCAAGCGGCAATCTGAAAAGACAACTTTTCTGGATCGATTTAGACGCAAACCGGCTCAGAACAGTGCGGATAGTGATCAAGACACCAGCGCAGCAGCAGCGCAAACAATAGCATCTGAAAGCCATCAAACCAGTTTTGTTCAGCGTATGCGCGCCGCACTGGCACGCACTGGCAAGAGTTTGGGCGATGTCTTTCTCGGTGCCAAGATTATCGATGAGCAACTGTTGGAGGAGTTGGAGACCAGCTTGTTGATGGCAGATGTGGGTATCGACACCACAGAGGCAATTATTAGAGACCTCACCGAGAGTCTAAAGAGAAATCAACTGGATGACAGCATGGCCCTGCAGAGCCGTTTAAAACAGTTGTTGCTGTCGAGATTGCAAGACTGCCAACAGCCGTTGGATACGGATACACAGCAGCCCTTTGTGATTTTAGTTGTGGGGGTCAATGGCGTGGGCAAGACCACCACTATCGGCAAGATAGCCAATCTGCTAAAACAGCAGGGAAAATCGGTAATATTGGCGGCAGGGGATACCTTTAGAGCGGCGGCGGTTGAACAGTTGCAAGTCTGGGGAGAGCGCAACCAGATACCTGTGATAGCCCAGCACACTGGCGCCGACAGTGCTTCGGTAATCTTCGATGCAGTACAGGCGGCTAAAAGCCGTAATATCGATGTGGTTATTGCCGACACTGCCGGACGTCTGCATAACAAAGACAACCTTATGGAAGAGCTTAAAAAGGTTGCACGGGTTGCCGCCAAGCTCGACAACAGTGCGCCCCACGAAGTGCTGTTAGTGCTAGATGCCGGCACTGGGCAGAACGCCATTGCCCAGATGGCACAGTTTGACCATGCCGTGGGTGTCACTGGCACGGTGCTGACCAAGCTAGATGGCACCGCCAAGGGCGGTATTATATTTGCTCTAGCTGAGAAGTTTGCCGCGCCGATTCGCTATATTGGCGTTGGCGAGGGACAGGAAGATTTACAGCCATTTAACGCCTCCGAGTTTATAGAGGCCCTTTTAGGCAGCCAGCGCGGCGAGTGATCTATGATCTGCTTTGACAATCTCAGCAAGCGATACCCCGGGGGACTCGATGCCCTAAAAAACATCAATTTGAATCTAGAGGCCGGAGAGCTAGCCTTTTTAACTGGCCACTCGGGCGCTGGTAAGAGCACTCTGCTAAAAATGCTGTTGCTGCTGGAGCGGCCGACCTCTGGCACCCTGTTGATCAATGGCAAAAATCTCAACCGTCTATCCAACAGACAGATACCTGGCTACCGACGGCAGCTGGGCATTGTGTTTCAGAACCACCAGTTACTTATGGACCGCACTGTATACGACAATGTGGCCCTGCCACTGCAAGTCGCCGGCCACCGCACCAAGGAGATTGGGCGCCGCGTCAGAGCCGCACTGGATGCAGTTGGCCTGCTCGGCAAAGAGCGCAATCGTCCAGACACCCTGTCTGGCGGTGAGCAACAGCGGGTGGGTATCGCCAGAGCCGTAGTCCACAAGCCGAGAATCCTGCTGGCGGATGAGCCAACTGGCAATCTGGATCCCGGATTATCCACCGAGATAATGGCGCTGTTTCAGCGCTTTCAAGATGTGGGTGTCACCATACTGATAGCCACCCATGAGGTTGAACTGGTGCAGCGCATGAACTGCAGAATTATTCATCTGCATCAGGGGATAATCACCCGAGATGGGGAGGGGGCCAGTGTCGCCAAATTCCCAAGTTAAAAAAGCCCAAGCTAGGAGAACCGATGGCAGTGCGCGCGGCGCGGTAAGTGCCAAATCCGGCCTCCTCGATCGCTACCGGGCGTTCACCCGCCACCACCGATTGACCCTGCGTGACAGTCTACAGCGGGCACTGCGAGAGCCATTGCAGACACTGATGACCAGCACGGTGATCGCTATAGCCCTGTCACTGCCGGCCATGCTCTATCTGGTAGTGGATAATATCCGCCAGCTGGAGAGTAATTTTCAGTCCTTCGCCCAGATAACCGTCTATGTCAAAAAGTCTGCTAGCCGCACAGAGCTTTCAGGTCTCAGTGATCAGTTAGCAAAAATGTCCGAAATAGCTGCAGTGACCTATATATCGCCACAACAGGCCCTAGAGGAATTTAAAGCGGCCTCTGGTTTTGGTCAGGCGCTGCAATACCTTGAGGAAAATCCCCTGCCGCCAGTGTTTTTGCTAGTGCCAAATATAGCGCAGCACAACGCTGCAGATCAGACCTCCCAATTGGTGAGGGAGCTGGAAAAGTTGGGGTTGGTTGAGGACGTACAGATCGATATGCTGTGGCTGCAGAGGCTGCGTACCCTAACAGATCTGGGACACAAGATTGCCCTGGCCCTGGCCGCCATCCTGAGCATTGGGGTATTGCTAATTATAGGTAACACCATCCGCCTGGCTATTCAAAGCCGCCGCGACGAAATTGTGATTATCAAACTAGTTGGGGGCACAGATGCCTATGTCCGCAGACCCTTTCTCTACGTCGGACTGTTGTTGGGTCTGATCGGCGCACTGATCGCCGCTCTGATACTCACAGGGGGCATTGTATGGCTGGGACAGTCTATCGACAGCCTCAGCCAGCTCTACAGCAGCCAATACACATTGCGCGGACCCGGCTCTCTGGGATTGATCGGACTGCTCGCCGCTGGCGGACTGTTGGGTATTGGCGGCGCCTGGTTGGCGGTCAGGGGGCATCTCAAAGAGATTAAACCGAGATAGGGCAAATCACGTAATTAGTGCTAAGCAAATCTTGAAATGTGGATACTAGGCACCATTTACAAGATAGTGCTATAATGGTGGGCCGAAATTTGGTATGGACCCTATGAGTAAATCACTACAGACCATGGATTGGATGACACCGGGCGCCAACCTGAATGCTTACATTCAGGGCACTGCCACTGTGCCACTGTTAACCTTGGATGAGGAGAAAGCCCTGGGTGAGGCGCTCTACTATCAAGACGATCTAGATGCCGCGCGGCGACTGGTGATGGCTCATTTGCGCTTCGTGGTACATATTGCCCGATCCTACAACGGCTATGGCCTGCCGCTGGGAGATCTTATCCAAGAGGGCAATGTCGGGCTGATGAAGGCAGTGCGACGCTTCAACCCAGAGAAGGGTGTGCGCCTAGTGTCCTTTGCAGTACATTGGATCAAAGCCGAAATACACGAATTTATCCTCCGCAACTGGCGGATTGTAAAAATAGCTACTACCAAGTCCCAGCGCAAACTGTTCTTCAACCTGCGCAGTGCCAAAAAGCAGTTGCAGTGGCTATCCGCCGACGAGGCCAAGGCGGTGGCAGAAGATCTGGGTGTGGATGTCAAAGATGTGATGGAAATGGAAATGCGTCTCTCTGCCCATGACACCGCCTTTGACGCGCCCGATGATAGCGACGACGACAAGCCCACCTACGCGCCGGCGCTGTTCCTTGAAGATCAGGGTTCAGATCCCGCCGAGCGTGTCGAGATCGATGACTCGGAAGTGGACAACAACCTGCGCCTGAGTCGCGCGGTCGAAACGCTGGACCAACGCAGCCGAGATATACTCCAGCGCCGCTGGCTCAATGACCAGAAAGCGACTCTCCACCAGTTGGCAGATGAGTACGGCGTCTCCGCTGAGCGCATCCGCCAGCTGGAGAAAAATGCCATGCAAAAAATCCGTGTGGCAATGGAAGCCTAGATAACCTAAACAATCAGAGAACCGCACAGTCAGTACAGTGCGGTTTTTTTATGCCTATGAATAAACCTCTGTGGATAAAAATTGCCGCCTTTAGCAGTCTGATTTCTGTTGCATTAGGGGCCTTTGCCGCTCACGGCCTAGAGGCCGTTTTATCAGATCAGCGAATGGAGGTCTTTCAAACCGCGGTTAAATACCAAATGTTTCACAGTCTGGCACTGTTGGCAATTATCAATCTACAGGATGACCTGTTACACCTGCGCTGGAAAATCCTCGCGCTGCGCTGTCTTTTATTGGGCATAGTGCTGTTCTGTGGCTCACTGTACCTGCTGGTGATAACCAATATCTCTGCATTCGGCATGATTACGCCAATCGGTGGTACAGCCTTTATGATCGGATGGCTGTTGTTATTCTGGGCTGCTAGGAAGTAGTAAGGTGGATATGAGACCGGAATATCGCAACAAACCGATACGCAGCTATGTGGTGCGCGCCGGGCGTATGACCGGGGCCCAGCGGCAGGCCTTTGACAGTGGCTGGGAGCGCTATGGATTGAAGTTGGACGATGGTGAGATCGATATACCCCAAGTTTTTGGGCGCGCCGCCACCAGTGTTCTGGAGATCGGATTTGGCATGGGGGATTCGCTACTGCAAATGGCCATTGACCAGCCGCACACCGATTTTATCGGCATCGAAGTGCATCCCCCGGGTGTCGGCAGCCTGATCAATGCGGCCAGTGCCAGAGATCTGGACAACCTGCGCCTCTACTTGGCCGATGCCACCGATGTGCTCAGGGAGTGTATTCCCGATCAGAGTTTAGATCGGCTGCAACTCTACTTTCCAGATCCCTGGCACAAAAAGAAACACAACAAACGGCGGATCGTGCAGCCAGATTTTTTGCAATTGATTCGCCGCAAACTCAAAGTGGGAGGCCACCTACATATGGCCACCGACTGGCAGCCCTACGCCGAGCAGATGTTAGCGCTGGTGGATATAGCCGAGGGTTATAGCAACGCCGCCGGCACCGGCAACTACGCTCCCAGACCCGACTATCGCCCACTGACCAAATTTGAAAAACGCGGCGAGCGCCTGGGGCACGGCGTGTGGGATCTATTGGCGGCAAAAATAAATTAATCTGTCTTTGATTTGAAAGGAGATAATTATGTCGAAAAAGCGCGTAGCAGTTATTCTATCCGGTTGCGGAGTCTATGACGGTGCCGAGATCTATGAATCGGTGCTGACCCTACTGCGCCTAGATCAGCAGGGTGCGGAAGTCAGTTGCTTCGCTCCCAATATCCCACAGATGCATGTGATCAATCACCTGACTGCCGATGAGTCAATTTCAGAACCACGCAATGTTCTGGTAGAGGCGGCGCGCATTGCCAGGGGTGAGATCGCCGATCTCGAGCTAGCCAGTCACCAAGAATTTGACGCGGTGATAGTCCCCGGCGGATTTGGTGCTGCCAAAAACCTCAGCAATTTTGCCTTGGCGGGTTCGGGCATGATGGTCAATCCAACTTTTAAACAGTTTATTCAGTCCATGCACGGCGCTGGCAAGCCGGTTGGATTAATCTGTATTGCCCCGGCAATGGCGGGGAAACTATTTGGTGAGGGAGTGAAGTGTACGATCGGCAATGATCTGCAGACCGCCACTGCAGTTGAGGAGATGGGCGCCCGCCATGCGCGTTGCGCTGTTGATGAGATATGTATAGATACGGCACACAAACTGGTGACAACCCCGGCCTATATGTTGGCTGAGAGTATTTCCCAGGCGGCCATCGGCATTAACAAACTAGTCGATACTGTGCTGGAAATGGCCTAAACTAGGCTTGCCAAACTTAAATTTACAACACACTTTACAACACAGGGAAATAGTATGAAGCATATAAGCTTGATTTTAATCTCTCTTCTCATCATAGGCTGTAATCAGGCCGACCTCCCATCAGAGGAGGCAGTGAGTCTGGAGAGCCAAGACCAGCGAATTAGCTATCTTATGGGCATGGACAATGGCAAGAACATTCAGGTGACTGGCGTAAATATCGATAGAGCCGCCTACTTGGAGGGTTTAGATGACGGTCTATCCGGTGCTGAAATGCAGCTTACCGAAGAGCAGGTCAGCGAGGCAGTGAAGACCTTTCAGACACAGATGATGGCCAAGCAGCAAGCCATGCAACAGGCGGAGCAGGAGTCTATGGACCTTCAGGCTAAAGCCAATGCCGAAGAGGGCGCAGCTTTCCACAAGGCCAATGGCGAGAAAGAGGGCGTGGTAACCACCGAATCCGGCCTTCAATATAAGGTAATCACTGCCGGTGATGGGCCACTGCCCACTGTAGACAGCACTGTCGAAGTCCACTACGTCGGCCGTCTCCTCGATGGCACTGAGTTTGACAGCTCGATAAAGCGCGGGGTGCCCGTGCAATTTGGTGTTACCCAAGTCATTCCCGGCTGGACCGAGGCCCTACAGCTGATGCCTGAAGGTTCTAAATGGGAGCTCTATATTCCCGCCGACCTCGGTTATGGGATGGGGGGGCAGGGACCAATTGGACCCAACGCGACGCTAATCTTTGAGGTGGAACTGCTCAAGGCAAATATCCAAGAGCAAGCCGAGGAGCAGGCTGAGGAGTAATTTCTCGCCAATCCAGCTAGCAGATCAAAAGCCCCGAACGCTCGGGGCTTTTTAATGTCCGTATCGCTGGTCACCAGCTGAGTGATCGGCAATTAACTGAGAAAAAAAGGTGCTATCAGCGGTAGAAAAAATGCCGTCCACAGGCCATTTAGGCCCATGCCCAGGGTGGCGAAAGAGCCACACAGTGGCCCCTTTTCAAAGGCCTTGGCAGTGCCAATAGCATGGCAACAGATGCCCAGCACAAGACCCTGCCAGCGAGAATCCACAACCCCAAATTTAGCGAAGATAAAATCTGCAAATAAGATGCCCACCAGTCCCGTGATCAGCACTGTGGGCACAATCACTGCAAGCAGGCCACCGAGTTGTTGGGTAATGCCTATGGCAATCGGTGTAGTGACAGATTTAGCGGCAATTGAGGCAATCATCGACTGATCAATGCCGAGCCACGGGGCAGTGACAAGCGCCACTAGCGTCGCTAAAAAGCCGCCAAGTAAGACCAGCGATAGCACTGGATAAATTACCCTGGAAAGCTGCCCGCGCTGGGTGGCAAGGGGCACAGCAAGAGCTACAGTTGCCGGCCCCACCAGCCACAACAAAATACCATTGCCTGAAAAATAGACTGTGAAATCTATTTCCAGCAGATAAATAATGGCAGTAGCCAGAATGGTGCTCAATAGCAGAGGATGAAGTAAAGGGTGACAATGACTGCGCCGGTAGATCCTGAGTGCGACAGCAAAGCATAGGAGGGTGATTGTCACTGGCCAGGAGCTACCGGCAATTTGCTGCCACTGGTCGCTGAGTACAGCGCTCATGGTTCCCTCGACCTCTGCCCAACTTTGACAATCAGACTGATCACTGCAGTCAGCAGCAGCATAATCGACAGGGTGCTGAGCAAAATCATCCCCAAAATGCCCGCGAGCTGAGAATGAATTTCCGTGCCAGCAAAAAATAGTCCAACAAAGGTTGGCACAAACAATAGCGTCAGATTGCGAATTCCGAGATCACAGAATTGGGTTAGTCGCTGATAGGAACCGGTGTAGACACTGAGGCAGGCAAATAGCAAAAGCATACCTATAACCGGCCCTGGAATATGGATCTCCAGAAGCAGGGCTATCCACTCGCCTAACCAGGCAAAGCCGATCAGCAGGGCTAGACTGAAAGTGAACGCTAGGCCTTTCGAAAGAATTGTACTGCTCCCACTAGGGCGTATCCGACAAAGGCCACCAGCACCCATGCCGGCATACTCAGCCCCAACAATTGCCACTGTACCTCGGCACAGTTGCCGTCACCGCGCACCAACATAGCGATAGCTTCCGACAGTGAAAAGCTCTCCAGCAGATAGTCTACGGGTACGCCACAGGCCGGCACCTGATCCTCGGGCAGGCTCTGCAACCACAGTTGCTTGGAGGAGAAGTAGCCACCTACCACAGCAGCGGCAACGGACAGTCCTGCATAGATGCGCTGCCCAGTAGCGGATGGATTGTGCAGTGCCGCCAACAGGGCAATGACACCGATCGCCACAACAAATACCCGTTGCGTAATACACAGATAACAGGGTTCCAGGCCCAGATGATTCTCAAAATAGAAAATCGCTAGGCCCATAAGTAACAGGGCCCCGAGGGCCTCGAGTAGATTGACGGTTCTGTAACTGGGTAGGTGCATGGTGCTGGGTGCTCTCAATCTGGGCCAGTAGTACTAGGTAGTTTAATTTAATTTGTACCAGATTTCTCTAGTTGCCGAGGGGAAAGCTTGGCATTGATCAGCGGCGTGACGAATGCCAGTAATCGGCCAAAAACTGCTCGAACGTTTTGTTGTCAGCCCCCTCTATATCCAGTTGTTGTCTATGGGACATTGTAGCCAGCGCTCGATAGTGCGCCAGGCGCTGGTCGTCCAGTGGTCTCTGAACAAACAACTCACGCTGCTGCTTTGCCATACCCATGGCGGTGGCGTAGTAGGTTTCACGGTTTGTCTGCATTTGGGCCAATAGCATTGCCGAGGGTGTGGACTCGGGGTCCTCCAATCGTTGCCTCATAGTATTAACTGCATCGCGATGAACAGTACACGCCGTTCCATGGGCGCTGTCTAGGGTTTTAGCCACAGGCTGCATTAGATCGATTAGATCCAATCCCCAGTCTTGCAATCGCCGTTCACCGCCGGTGTCAATTAGCTGAAGTTGGGGGTCCCGCCCGCGGTAGACAGTTCGCATCAGATTGTCCGGAATCTGTGCGCATTCTGAATCGTCCATCTGTGGGCTCGGGCTGAGTAGACAAAACAGTAAAAACACGTCGAGAAAGTACACTGTCTCGCGGTCAATGCCACCCGGAACCAGGGGGTTCACATCGAGACAGCGGACTTCAATATACTCAACGCCGCGACTGCTGAGGGCTTGCAGGGGAGTTTCACCGGACTCGGCGGTGCGCTTGGGTCTTACCGTGCTGTAAAACTCATTTTCAATTTGTAGCAAGTTAGTATTTAGCTGGAGGTAGTCGCCCTGTTGATCCCTGAGTCCAATGCTGTCATAGGCGGCATAGGGCTGCTGCAGGGCATCGCCCAGACTATCAATATACTGTTGCAAGCTGTTATAGCAGATTGCCAGAGAGCTCTGAGCGTCGCTCTGATAACCCAGATCCCCCATTCGCAGCGAGGTGGCGTGGGGTGTATGCAGGCTATGGGTGTCTGACCCCACCGGCACTAGCTGATGAGAACGGTTCTTAACAAAACTTTTGCACACTGCAGGCGCGGCGCCCAGCAGGTAGATCAGCAGCCAGGAATAGCGCCGAAAATTGCGAATTAACCCAAAGTAGCCCTCGGATTTAAAGCGCTGAAATGGCTCCCGACGATCGCCGTTTCTCTGCAATAAACGCCATAGATCATCGGGTACAGAAAAGTTGTAATGGATGCCGGCAATGGTTTGCATGGCGCGACCATAGCGGTGACCTAGGCCCGCGCGATAGACCTTTTTCATGGTGCCGATATTAGAGCTTCCATAGTTAGCAATGGGGATCTCAGTGTCTGCACCCAGTTGACAGGGCATACTGCTGACCCACAGCAATTCGTTGTCCAACTGCTGGTAGGCAAAGCGATGGATCTCATCCAGTTCATCCAGTAACTCAGCGACCGATGTCGATGGTGCGGTAATAAACTCCAGCAGTGCCTCGGAGAAATCGGTGGTGATGGACGGGTGGGTGAGCGCTGAACCCAGTGCGCTGGGATGGCGACTAGTGGCCAGATAACCCTGCTGGTTGACCCGCAGACTCTCCTTTTCTATACCCCGCAAAATACCCTTTAACAGCTGGCGGTTTTCTGGCGTATTGAGTTGGTCGAGATAATGATTTAGTGACATCCAGTGGCCGTTAATTTATTGCAGTTATTGTTCGGTATTCCATTAGTCTGGTATTCCCCTGGCAGTGCGCCCCAGTGCCCGTCAGAGCCCAGTATCCTATTGGATGGACAACAGGTATTCTTCTTCAAAGAATCAGGTTATATACTCTCCTTAAGCCAAGGAGAAATTGTTCTTAACAGGTTTTACAGTGTAACCTATATTGAAGCCCAAAGGGTTGATAAAAAAGGGGATTGCTATGACTGAAACAGCGACTAAAACCGTATTAGTTCCAATCGCCGATGGCACCGAAGAGCTGGAGGCAGTGACTGTTATCGATGTGCTGCGCAGAGCTGGAGCAGCGGTGACGGTGGCCAGTGTAGAGCCCTGTGATCAGCTGCAGATCTGTGGATCCCGACAGACTAAAATTGTTGCCGACTGCGCCCTGCAGGCCTGTGTCGATGCCCCCCCAGCCCAGCCTTGGGATCTAATCGCTCTACCCGGAGGGCTACCCGGATCCGAGCACCTGGCGGCCAGTGCAATACTGGCTGAACTACTGCGCCAACAGCTAGCAGAGGGCAGGCTGTTGGCGGCAATCTGCGCCGCGCCCTGTCTAGTTCTCGGTGCCAAGGGGCTGTTGCTGGATAGAGCTGCCACCTGCCACCCCATGTACCATCAACAGCTCGAGGCTCGGGAGGTCGACACAGAGTCCCGGGTGGTGGTTGATGGCAATTGCATTACCAGTCAGGGCCCTGGAACCGCTCTGGATTTTGCACTGGAGCTGGTGGAACAGCTATTTGGCGTAGTCAAGCGAGAAGAGGTGGCTGCACCCATGGTAATGACTACCAGTGCCACCCGCTATTATCAAGGGCTAAACCCGCAGTCGAGGTAACAGCATCAACGGCCAAAGGGTGACGGCAGCCGGTCTCTGAAACTGCTGATAAATAGGGGTTCCAGATAAAAAATCACTCCCATAAACAGCAGATTTAACCCGGCGACGGCGACAAAAAACTGCGGTATGGTCCAGCCCATCAGGCTCAGCAACAACATCCCAAGCAGGCTGCCCATAACCATAAACAGGGCATTCATAATATTATTTACCGACAGTGCTCTGGCCCTGGTGCCATCCTCTGTACCCTGTTGGATCATGGTGTACAGTGGCACAATAAAAAATCCGCCGGACATGCCGATCAACACCAGATCGGCGAGGATTCTCAGGCCCTCGGCCAGCATCACAAAATCGTTCGGCCGAATTCCCGCGGTCGCTGCAGCACTAGTGACATAGGCAGCAGAGGAGAAATATAAATCCACAGCAAACAGACTCAGCCCCAGAGTCCCAAGGGGAACCAATGCCGGTTCCACTCTGCCCTTGGATAGTCGATTACAGAGCAGTGATCCCAGTGCTACACCGATAATAAAAGCGGTCAGCAGGATCGACACCAGCGTGGGGTGTCCATTTAAAACGGAGACGGCAAAATTGGGCACCTGTGTCAGAAAACTGCTGCCGTAGAGCCAGAACCAGGAGGCGGCAAAAATACACAGGATTACCTTGGGGTTTTTGCTCGCCAACCTGAAATTCTGTGCGGTCTCGCGCACAGGATGAAAAGATAGAGCCCCGTTTAACTGAGAATTTGTCGCTGGCGCATCGGGGATCTGACAACTGCTCAGCCATCCCACAATAGCTATCAAAATAATCAGCGCACCCAGTTGGAGTGGCCCCTCTGGGCCAGTTACCAGCCAGCCGCCGATCAGGGTGCCGAGCAGTATAGAGACAAAGGTTCCCATACCAACTTGGGCATTGCCAGCCAGCAGCTCCGAGGACTGCAAATGCTGCGGGATAATTGCGTACTTAATAGGGCCAAAAAAGGCCGATTGCACACCGAGTAAAAATAGTACGCCAAGCATCAAGGGGATATCCCCAAGCCACAGCGCGCAGCAACCGGCCAGCATCAAAACGATCTCGGCAAACTTGATGCGGCGGATTAAAAATGCCTTATCGTAGCGATCGGCCAGGTGTCCCGCCAGGGTGGAGAACAAGAAAAATGGCAGTATAAATAAGCCAGCGGCGAGATTGGTGGTGAAGTTGGTGCTGCTCTCAGCATTTGCCGCTGCGCTGCTGACAACCATTACCAACAGCGCATTCTTAAACAGATTGTCATTGAACGCCCCGAGAAATTGGGTGACAAAAAATGGCAGAAACCGCCGCTTGGTGAATAAGTAAAACTGCCCTTGAGGGTTGCTCATCGTCGAGGTTCCGAATAGTTACAGCGCAAAATTACAGCTGCGCAGCCACCTTAAACTTTCCTGCATAACATTGCAAAACCGGTATATGCTCCCCGAGCAGTATCTCCCACAGTCGTTCCCAGCCTGAGGAGCTTGGTATCAGGGATTCTCACTCGAGATGCCTAATTGGTCCCAGAGCTCGTCGATTCGCGCCTTGACCTCGGCGTCCATAACAATTGGCTGACCCCACTCGCGATCCGTTTCGCCGGGCATCTTATTGGTGGCATCTAGGCCCATTTTAGAGCCGAGGCCGGAGACTGGTGAGGCGAAATCCAGATAGTCGATGGGGGTATTTTCAATCATTACCGTATCTCGAACTGGATCCATGCGGGTGGTAATTGCCCAGATCACATCCTCCCAACTGCGGATGTTGATGTCCTCGTCAGTGACAATCACAAATTTGGTATACATAAACTGGCGTAAAAACGACCACACACCCATCATCACCCGCTTGGCGTGCCCGGGATACTGCTTGTTCATACTGACCACCGCCATGCGATAGGAGCAGCCCTCCGCCGGCAGATAAAAGTCGACAATCTCGGGAAACTGTTTTTGCAGTATGGGTACAAACACCTCATTGAGGGCAACGCCCAAAATGGCCGGCTCATCCGGCGGTCGCCCAGTGTAAGTACTGTGATAGATTGGATCCTTGCGCTGCGTGATGCGCTCCACGGTAAACACTGGAAAGCGCTCCACCTCATTGTAATAGCCGGTGTGGTCGCCAAACGGGCCCTCGTCGGCCTCCTCGCCGGGCTGCAGGTAGCCCTCGAGCACAATCTCCGCGGTGGCCGGAACCTGCAGATCACTGCCCAGACATTTGACTACCTGGGTCTTGCTGCCCCGCAACAGGCCGGCAAAGGCGTATTCCGACAGAGTATCCGGCACTGGCGTCACCGCTCCCAGCGTAGTGGCGGGATCTGCTCCCAGAGCCACAGCAACCGGATAGGGTTTGCCTGGATATTTTTTCTGCCAGTCGCGATAATCCAAGGCGCCGCCGCGGTGGGCCAGCCAGCGCATAATTAATTTATTCTTGGCGATTTTCTGCATCCGGTAGATACCCAGATTCTGTCGGGTCTTGTCCGGACCTCTGGTGATGGCCAGTGCCCAGGTCACCAGCGGTGCCACATCCCCCGGCCAACAGGTTTGAATCGGCAGCTGATCCAGATCCACCTGATTGCCCTCCAGAACAACCTCCTGACAGGGCGCGTTGCGCACCTGACTGACCGGCATATTCAACACCTGTTTAAAGTCGTGGCGCTTTTCCCAAAGATCTCGCAGACCCTTGGGGGGATCCGGTTCCTTGAGAAAGGCTAGCAGTTCCCCCACATCGCGCAGTGCATCCACCGAGTCCTGTCCCATGCCCATCGCCACCCGCTTGGGGGTGCCAAACAGGTTGCAGAGTACCGGGGTACGATAGCCTTTAGGGTTTTCAAACAGCAGTGCTGGACCCTGAGCTCGCAGGGTGCGATCGCTGATTTCAGTCATCTCCAGATAGGGATCGACCGACTGAGAGATGCGGATTAGCTCCCCCTGTTGCTCGAGGTAGCTGATAAATTGACGGAGGTCGGCATATTTCATCAATACTTACCTCTGAGAGAGCTGGCGGTCTATTGAGGGATTAAGCAACCACTGGGTACTGATTCTACTTGCGCTTCATAGCGCCGAAGAACTCGCTGTTATTTTTAAAGCCCTTGAGTTTTTCTACCATAAATTCAATGGCTGGAAGGTCTTCCATATCGTGCAGTAACTTACGCAGAATCCACACTCGCTGTAGCTCGGCCTCATCCATCAGCAGATCCTCGCGGCGGGTGCCCGAGCGGCGGATATTGATAGCGGGATAGACACGTTTCTCAGCGACCTTGCGATCCAGAATCAATTCCATATTGCCCGTGCCCTTAAATTCCTCGTAGATTACCTCATCCATTTTGGAGCCGGTCTCCACCAGGGCAGTGGCGATAATGCTCAGACTGCCGCCGTTTTCAATATTGCGCGCCGCGCCGAAGAAACGCTTGGGCTTCTCGAGGGCGTGGGCATCGACACCACCGGTCAGCACCTTGCCCGAGGAGGGGATCACTGTGTTGTAAGCTCGGGCCAGACGGGTGATGGAGTCCAGCAGAATAACCACATCCTTTTTGTGTTCAACCAGTCGCTTGGCCTTTTCAATCACCATATCGGCTACTTGAACATGGCGGGTGGGGGGCTCGTCAAAGGTCGAGGCAATCACCTCACCGCGCACGGTGCGCTGCATTTCAGTTACTTCCTCGGGGCGCTCATCGATCAGCAACACGATAATGTAACACTCGGGGTTGTTGCGAATAATCGACTGGGCGATATTCTGCATCATAATGGTTTTACCCGCCTTAGGGGGTGCCACTATCAGCCCCCGCTGACCCTTACCTATGGGTGAAACCAGATCGATAATTCTGCCGGTTAAATCTTCGGTAGAGCCATTGCCCGCCTCGAGGCAAAGCTGCTCATCGGGGAATAGGGGGGTTAGGTTTTCAAAAAGAATCTTATTGCGGGCATTTTCCGGAGCATCAAAGTTGATCTCATCCACCTTGAGCATCGCGAAGTAGCGCTCACCATCTTTTGGCGGTCGAATCTTACCGGCGATACCATCGCCAGTGCGCAGATTAAACCGGCGAATTTGGCTTGGGGACACATAGATATCGTCGGCCCCAGCCAAGTAAGAGGCGCCGGCGGAGCGCAGAAAGCCAAAGCCGTCGGGCAGGATTTCCAGTACCCCTTCGCCGTAGATATCCTCGCCACTCTTTGCGTGGCGCTTGAGCATGGCGAAGATAATATCTTGTTTTCTGGAGCGGGCGAGATTGTCCAGGCCCATAGAGGCGGCCATCTCCAACAATTCGTCAATTGGTTTTTGCTTTAATTCTGATAGGTTCATAGGATGGAATTACAGGTTGATTCAACAGACTGTGCGGCCGTGGCCGGCGTTGTGTTTTGGGTATTATTTTAGCCGCGAGTGGCGCTTATATTGTGGGCGTCAATGGAGGCAATAGCGTGGAACTGACAAGGTTATAGTGTTGTTCTGCTAAACGCAAGGGGAATTTGCGGCTGCCAATACAGCCGCATATAGGCTTAAAGCAGGCTGCTGACAAATTCCGTCAGTTGACCTTTGGACAGGGCGCCAACTTTTGTCGCTTCAACCGCACCGTCTTTAAATACCAGAAGGGTGGGTATACCGCGCACATTGAACTTGGCTGCGCTCTCGGGATTGCTGTCCACATCCACTTTGCAGATCTTTATCTTGCCGCTGAACTCATCGGCGATCTCATCCAGAATAGGGGCAATCATTTTGCAGGGCCCACACCACTCGGCCCAGAAATCAACCAGGGCGGGAATCTCAGATTGCAGCACATCGGTCTCAAAGCTGCTGTCGGATACATGGACAATATTTTCGCTCATTACAAAGGGTCTCCAAAAAATACTGGTTTAAAGATAAGCTGATTAATTTATGTCGACAATCATAGCACTAGCGGTGTTGTCGCAACAATGGGCGCAGCTATCAATAGATCCTGTGAACTCAAAAGATTTGCGCAACAGGCCTGTTTAAAACAGCGGGTATCCCAATTATCGCGACGGGCAACCAGTTAAACAGTCTAGTCAAAAACTGCCACCGACTCTTCGCCGACCACCGATTGAGGGTCTACATGAATAATAATCTCGGCATCGGGAAATGCGCTCAACAGAGTGGCCTCCACCTCATCGCACACGTTGTGGGCATCCACCAGAGACAGGGCGTCATCCAGCTCCAGATGCAACTGTATAAAGACCGCCCTGCCGGCGCTGCGAGAGCGCAGATCGTGCATCCCCAGCGCCGCTGGATGTTGCAACACCATCTGTTTAATCTCGGCGCGGGTTTCATCCGGCAGCTCGCGGTCCATCAGCTGATCCAGAGAAATGCGTATTATTTGCCAGGCACTAAACAGAATATACAGGCCGATAAGGCAGGCGATAGGGCCATCAAACTGCGGCCAGCCAGCCATTGACAGCCACAGAGCGACAATCACGCCGCCATTGATCAACAGATCCGATCGGTAGTGCAGGGCATCGGCCTGAATAGCCGTGGACTGAGTTTTGCGGATAACATAGTTTTGAAAAATCAGCAGCGCCAGGGTTGCCGCCATGGAGAACAGCATTACCGCAATACCCGACTGGGCATGTTCAATGGCAACCGGATTAAGTGTCTTGCGGCCAGCTTCCAATAGCAAAAAGCCCGCCGATCCCGCGATAAACATAGATTGGCTCAGCCCGGCCAGTGCCTCGGCCTTGCCGTGGCCAAAGCGATGCTCCCTATCTGCCGGGGTCAGGGCGTGTCGCACGGCGATCAGGTTGATCAGTGAAGCAATCGCATCCAGCACCGAGTCCAGCAGGGTCGCCAACAAGCTCACCGAGTCTGACATCCCCCAGGCAATTAACTTTGCCACAATTAACACGGCCGCCACTGACACCGATGCATAGGTAGCCAGACGCATCAGATGCTGCGTGTTCTCCGGGAGCTCGGGTTGAGAGTTCACTGTAGTCACAGGATAGCCATAGCTTTGTTATTGAGATCTATGTTAACAGAGACCAGCCTCTTTTGGTTACAGGTTAATCGCTGAGAGAAGTGTTTAAGACAAATACTTAGTCGACCCTCAAAATTGCATAAAGCAATGATTTAATTGACTAATTTACTGTAACTATAAGCTATTTCTACCGCAAAATCATGTGGTAGTGCAATTTTTAGGTAGAATATTGTCTGCAACGCAGACATTCGGGCCTGAAAAATGAGAATTTTTTGCCTTAGGCAAGGCGCACGAGAAGCTGGAGCGCAGTGTACATAGGGTACATGAGCACTGGAAGTCGCAGTGCAACACAGCCTAGGGCAAAAAAGGCCTTTTTTCAGGGACGACTACTTAAGAGAAGCGTTGCAACAGCGTATTTAAAAATTGATAGCCCAGCTCGCTGGCGCGGTAGGTCCCATGGTCCTGTTCAAGTAGACCCTGATCTCTGAGGGAATCTATTGTGTCGCGGATATACTCTTCACTGAGACCGGTTCGAGCGGGGAAAAAGGCCGCGGGTACCCCCGCCCTGAGACGCAGGGCATTCATCATAAATTCCACAGGTAAATCTTCTTTATCTATGGCTTTTTCAGCCACCAGAGCGGCGCCTGCCGCACTCAAATAATGCTGCGGCTGACGCGTCTTGTGCATTCGAATAACGGAATTTTTCTCCGGCAGGGTGATCTTGCCGTGGGCGCCGGCGCCAATGCCGAGATAGTCGCCGAATTGCCAGTAATTGATATTGTGCTCGCAGACCTCATCCGCCAGGGCAAAGGCCGACACCTCGTACTGCGAAAATCCCGTCTGTTGCAACCGACCCTGGCCAGCTTTATAAATCTCGGCCAACTGATCCTCCACCGGCAGGCTGGGTGGTCGAGAAAAAAATTCGGTGTTGGGTTCGATGGTGAGTTGATACCAGGAGATATGGCTGACCCCAGTGCCGATAGCCGTATCCAAATCGCTCAAAGCCGCGGCTGTGGTCTGTGCCGGCAGGCCGTGCATCAGGTCGATATTTAGTCTCTCAAAACCGGCGCGCTGAGCGCTGTCTACAGCGCGGCGGGCCTGATCGCCGCTGTGTATCCTGCCGAGATTTTGCAGTTGTCTGTCATCAAAGCTCTGCACCCCAATAGACAGGCGATTGATACCAGCGCCACGGAAATCGGCAAATTTTTGTCGCTCAGTGGCACCCGGATTGGCCTCGAGGGTAATTTCGATATTCGCTGCAAAGTCAATGCGCTGTTGCACCCCATTTAAAATTCGCTCCATAGCCGCGGCGGAAAACAGACTGGGGGTGCCACCGCCAAAAAAAATCGACTGTAGTTTTCTGCCCTGAACCCAGGCTAAATCCTGTTCAAGATCGCTAATCAGTGCATCCACATAGGCCTGCTCTGGCAGCTCGCCCTGGTATTGATGAGAATTGAAATCACAGTAGGGACATTTGCGCACGCACCAGGGGATATGCACATAGAGGGATAGGGGTGGGAGTGACAACATCAGTGACGGTTGCGCTCCAAGTACTGCAAGAACTGGGCTATGGCTTTGCCGCGGTGGCTGATCCTATTTTTGATGGTCTTATCTAATTCCGCCGCATGGCAACCCTGTTCTGTTGCCAGAAAAATGGGGTCGTAACCAAAACCATTGCTGCCCCGGGGTGCAGTGGCAATCTGCCCCTCCCAAGTGCCCTGAAAGATCAGTGGTGTCGGATCCGCGGCATGGCGCAGCATTGCGATAACGCATTGATACCTGGCACCGCGCTCCGTGGCTGGCACATCTCGCAGCGATTCCAGCAGTTTATCGAGATTGGTTTGATCACTGACATTCGCGCCGGCAAAGCGCGCCGAGTAGATGCCGGGCGCTCCCTTTAGACAGTCAACTTCCAGCCCCGAGTCGTCGGCGATAGCGGGCAGTCCAGATTTCTCAGCGGCATTGCGCGCTTTTAAAAGGGCATTTTCCACGAAGCTCAGGCCGGTCTCTTCCACATCCTCAATGCCTAGCTGTCCCTGGGGAACAATATGCAACCCCAACCCCTCGAGCATCTGCTGTAGCTCGCGAATTTTGCCCTGATTGCCACTGGCAATCACCAGCTCCTTAAGCTCAATCATGGTACATCTTCTTCTGAAACTTAAACTGATAAGCGCCCGCGCCAGAGCCGATTTCAACACTGGGGAGCACGCGGATTTTAAAAGTCAGTAAATCCTCGTTATCAAACTTAAAGGGCGCCAGATAATACAGGGTGTCCTGTTCCCGAATCTCGGTAAATTTAAGTGTTTGCGTCTGCTGGAAAATATTTTGCACCACCCCAGAGACCTCTGCCGAAGTGCCAGTACCCAGCTGTTCCACTACCGCGATATTGACAATTCCGCGGTCTTTGCCGCGCACAATCTGATTGGCTACGGCCACCTCTGGGCTCAGAAAGGTACTGCCAAAGGCGCTGTAAAAAATGCGCTGGTCACCGTGCCACTTAAAGGACTCCTGGTTTGCGGCAAGTGCCGATCCCGCTACCAGTATCAGCCCAGTTAACAGAGCGTAAGTGCTGTAAAGCAATCTATAAGATTTCATCTACTGTGCTCGGGTTGTTATCGAAACTGTTATCGAAGCCATGATCTATCGAAGCTGTGACCTATCGAAGCCGTGATTGAAGCCATGGGCGCTAGCGGCTTAAATGGTATACGGCGGTTTCGGTAAATAGGTTGGACCACAGGGACTTCAGCATCCTGTCGGGAAAACCCTTGGCGATAAAGCGGCGATCCAAAATTTTAATATGCCGCTGGGCGCAGAGCGCCTCAAAATCAGCGCAGGTAAAAAAGTGGATATTTGGCGTATCGTACCACTGGTAGGCCAACTGCTTGGTCACCGGCATGCGCCCGCGCAAACTGAGGTAGCCTCGGGTGCGCCAATTGCCGAAATTGGGAAAGGTGACAATGCACTGATTGCCAATTCTCAGCATCTCATCCAGTACCAGGTGGGGATAGCGCAGTGCCTGCAGGGTGTGGGTCATCACTAGCGTATCAAAACTCTGGCTGGCAAAATTTACCAACCCCTGGTTGAGATCCTGCTCGATCACATTGACGCCACTGGCCAGACAGCGCTGAATGGAGTCGGGATCAATCTCCAGACCGTAGCCGATAACACCCAGCTGCTGCTGTAAGCGGATCAACAGCGAGCCGTCGCCACAGCCCAGGTCGAGAACCCGACAGCCGGGTTCAATCCAATTCTCTATAGTGCTAATCCCATCAGTGCTAAGCGCATCGGTCATTGCTCAACCCCCAGTTGATCGGCCACCCGTTGCAGATAGCTGTATAGGCCGTCTTCGTAGCGCTGATTGGGCAGCAGGAAGGCATCGTGGCCCATATCCGAATCAATTTGCATATAGGACACCGACCTGCCGGCGGCAATCAGTGCGTCTGTAATCTCCCGCGATCGCTGCGGGGCAAATCGCCAATCACTGCTAAAGGAAATAACCAGAAACTTGCACTGGGCATGAGCGAAGGCGGCCACGGGATCATAGTTATACTCCCGGGCCAAATCGAAGTAATCCAGCATTTTAGTAATTAAAATATAGGAATTGGCATCAAAGCTATCGGAGAACTTGTCCCCCTGATAATTGAGATAGCTCTCAATTTGAAACTCTATCGGCTCCGCCTTGCCCTGAATCAGATCGCCGCTGCGCAGATCGCGGCCAAATTTCTGCCCCATCAGCTCATCTGACAGATAGGTGATATGGCCAATCATCCGCGCCAGCGCCAGTCCTCCCCGGGGCACCTTACCCGCGGCCAGGTAATTGCCATCGCAGAAATCGGCATCCGATTTAATCGCTCTGCGAGCTATTTCATTGAAGGCAATATTCTGCGCCGTCAGCTTCATCGACGAGGCGATCACCACCGCATGCTGCAGTTTATCCGGGTGTTCCAGCGACCAGCGCATCGCCTGCATCCCTCCCAGACTGCCGCCGATCACCGCCGCCCAGCAATCTATCTGCAGATAGTCCATCAGCATTTTTTGCGACTCCACCCAGTCTCGCGCCCGCAGTGGTGGAAACTCCGCGCCCCAGACTGAGCCTGTCTCTGGATTAATAGCGGTGGGGCCAGTGCTGCCAACGCAACTGCCAATATTACTCACACAGACCACATAGAAGCGACGGGTATCTATAGGTTTTCCCGGCCCGATATAGTGATCCCACCAGCCCGGCTTTTTGTCGCCCTTATAAAAGCCCGCCGCATGGTGGTTGCCACTCAGGGCGTGACAGATAAGAATGGCATTGCTGTGATCGGCGTTGAGACTGCCATAAGTTTCATAGACCAGCTTGTGAGTGGGCAGCACCCTGCCACAGGCCAATTCCAAGGGCTGCTCTATAACCACCTCGCGCGCGGTGACCTGACCGACAGATCCGCCTGTCTTCCCAGAATCTCGGTGATGTCTCACAGTTGTCGATGGCATAGGCAAGTGCACCCTGTATTTAGCGATAAGTCTAAGAGTGGCTGGCGTTTAACGCAACATCTTGTTGATCCGTTGTGGCTCCGCTCGCAAAGTGATCGGAGCCCGCACCTCGGTATATTGGGTTCTGTGTGGGGTATTTTTCGGAAAAAATTTCAAAAGCAATTGATTTAATTGATGATAAATAAATTGCCGGCAATCTATTGCTCATCGCAAAATTTACTGTTTAGATAATGACCGATTGAGTACGCTTTCAAAGCTGTATGGGGGCAAACGTGCAAAGGTCTCATAAATAAGCGCACCCTGCTCTGGCCGCAGGTACCTACTCCATAGCAGGGAAGCTAAAGCTAATTAAGCAAATTCAATTGACCACCCTGATCACAAGGGGGTCAAGGGAAAGGAACAGGGAGGTCAAAGGAATGACAACCATCAAACTTCTGCAGTTCTATGCAATCAAGGCCAACAGTTTCACTAACCTAAAGTATCTGCAAACCGGTCTGACTCGTCTGCTTGTTGTCAGTTTATTGTACGCTGCAATAATTGCTAGCCCAGCATGGGCTATGGCGCCTACACCGCGTATTACGGCTACAGGTTATAGTGGCGAGCCTTCGCCTGAATGGCCTGAAGGAACGGCGTTGTCCTTGACGGTAACGGACACACTGAACATGTCATGGCCCCATGCAAGGTTTGCGGAGTATTACATTATTCTTCGTCCTCAAGAGGGAGAAAAGCATCCTGATAGGTGGATGCACGACTATCTTTTTCAGGTGAAGCGGGAAGATGAAATAGCCAGAGTCTATGGCAGCGGTTACGTCTATCAAATAGATTATCGGCATCAAGACTGGCAACTTCATGATATGGCGTTAGTAGTAGCCGCTTGCAATACATTATCAAGGTATGAATCGGAGTGGGACTGGTGGTCGTGGTCGTGGCAGCAGTATTACTTAGAATACGAACAGTGTACTTCATCAGACAGGGTGTCTGTTAGAGACGCCATGCCCATTGCATTTACTGCACCTGAAACGGACGAACCTGCAACTGATGAGCCTACAAACGATGAACGAATACCCCAGGCCGAGGGTTATACGATTCAATGGGCTGTCAATAGTGATAGCCTCAACTATTATTATCGCGGCGCTAAGGTCAGTCTCTACTATGATACTGACGATAGCGGCTATGATGGCACCCTGATCACCGATAACTTAGAAAGTACCCAAACTAGCTATCACTGGGACACCTCATCCCTGCCCATCGGTAACTATTATCTTTATGCCAAACTCGATAATGGTATTGCCCTGCCTTTTTATATTTATAGTCCCAGAGGTATTACCCTTAACCAACAGCCGAGTATTGCATTAACCGCGCCAGAGACCGATGAGGTTGTGGATACAAGCTATACCATCAGTTGGACGGCTAGCGATCCCGACGACCAAGCCAGTATTAGCCTCTACTACGACACCAATAACAGCGGAAATGATGGCACGCTGATCACCAACAGTTTGTCAGAGGGTATCCATACTAGCTATACCTGGAATACCTCATCGCTATCCAGCGGCGACTACTACATCTATGCCAAGATTAATGATGGGGTTAACCTGCCGGTCTATGACTATGGTGCTGGCAGAATTACTGTGAATAGGCCGCCAAGTATCAATATCACAGCACCGGCAGCCAATACCACGGTGGATAGCAGTTACACCATTAGTTGGACGGCTAGCGATTCTGATAATCAGGCCAGTATTAGCCTCTACTACGACACCAATAACAGCGGAAATGATGGCACGCTGATCACCAACAGTTTGTCAGAGGGTATCCATACTAGCTATACCTGGAATACCTCATCGCTATCCAGCGGCGACT
>Ga0213866_10000033_pt1 | contig 122035 bp, 112 predicted proteins | sample PICome_11_FD_160079 | JGI IMG/M metagenome (GOLD analysis project Ga0213866, IMG submission 160079) | Coastal seawater microbial communities near Pivers Island, North Carolina, United States - PICO284 | ecosystem: Environmental > Aquatic > Marine > Coastal | place: USA: North Carolina... | reverse complement strand
AAAAAAAACAAAAAAAACAAAAAAAAACAAAAAAAACAAAAATATATATATTATATATTCCTTCACTCACCTCATCTCACCCACATTTTTTATCTAACACACAACTTACAAATAACTATGAATAATATTTTTGATATATTCACTCCCATTACCATCACTATTATCCAATAAAACATTGTAATTATATGGGCTATTTTTAAGAGGAAACGAAAACAAATACTTTCCATCTGCCTTTTTACAGCAATATATTTGCTTAGTTTTGCAACCAAGTTCATGATAACACCAATCTTCACATTCTTCCCTGTCATCATACTCCACGTATTTTTTTCTAACCAACTGCAACGAATCGCGCATAGTCAATGTCATTCTACTATCATTCTTATTCTTAGCTTTATTCATATTCATATTCATATCTTAATATTGTCAAAACCATTTAAATTGATAAATTCAATTAATTTAATGCACCATATAAAACAATACTATCATTGTACACCAAAAAACCACCCATATAGTCCTACCAAAGAACAAAAACAACAATACACAATGACTAATTCCGCAGCATACAAAAAAATTATATTAAATTCCACCTTTCCATCCAGCACTCTCACTGATTATGCAAATGAACATGATATAGATTATTATAAAACACGGGGCTATAGTTATTTCAACACACTTCCATATCCTTCCGTAGATCCCGAATACGAAAATCTTTACGTTGTAGGATATAGTATTTACACCATAGATGGTTATATATGGTACCCAGTATTCAGTATAAAATTAACCTTTTATAAATTAAATCTCCTGGATGAGTATTCAATGATATATCCATTGTACCTGGCGAGAGTAAACGATAGAAGCCGAAATAAACAATATCATAAACTAATCACCAAATATATTTTACAATATGAAAAGGCTTCCAATTTAAATGAGCAACTAGCCAACCTCATTGCCGATTATTGGTGTTAACTCACACATCTCACCTACAAAAATATAAACAAACCATATAAACAAACCCTACCATATTCAATTATCAATCATGGGAAACGCATACTCAAAACTATCCGAATTCGTGAAAGAATACAAAGAAATCATTGAAGAAAACGCTAATCTAACCGGTCTATCTCTCGCCTGGGGAATGTATTCATCTCTACCACTCTCAACACTAATGAAAATAGGAGACGAAGCCATCGATTATTATGCAGAAGCACATTTGTACAAATGGAACGCCGTCATACACACAATAGGAATGCCATTTACAGCTTGTGGTCTCATTCAACTCGCATCTGGCATACTAAATCTACGCCGCGAAACCGCCAAACAATTCTCCCTGGCAGTATACCTCTTATATGGGGGTCATTATGCACTTTTATTTCCAACCAAACCAGTTATTACCTACTATGCATTGTATTCTATACCACTTTATTTAGCATTCAAACGCTATGATAAATTATGTAAAAGCAAATTTGAACGTCAAGGAAGCAATAGTCATCTTTCTACATCACTTACAACCACCATCACATCATCATTTTCATTTTCAAATTGGTTTAATCTACCCTTGATTTACAATGCACTTACAATATGTATCCCGTCATTAATTTGTCAAGAAGCCATCGGTCATTATTTTGGAGGGGATATTCCAAGTCGGCCGGAAGGTGTATTAAATGCCATAGTCTACGCAATGTATTTTTCCGTATCACACCTATTTCAACATTAATTGATTTTTTACGCCTTGAATAACCAAAGTTATTCCCCCCATCGCATTCTTCATCAAAACATCACACAGCATCAGCATCACTCACAACATCATGACATCACCCAAAACCATTGCCGATATGGAATTTGAAAAAATGTACAATGAAACAGGTGCTTACATTCAACAACAACTAACATTCTCTTCAACAACCCACAATACCTTAAAAAAGCCTAAAAAGACCAGCAGTAAGCGCGTATCATTCTCCAGCGAAATAAACTGCAAAAGAGTCGAGCGACTATACGAAACCGATTCCGAACGTGAAAATTTGTGGTGGCCAGCATCAAACAAATCCGATGCCGCAGCTAGCAAGTGCATGGAACGATTTTGGAGGAGAGACAACATATACCGTTGGACAATCGACGAAGAAGCGTGGCTCAACTATGATAACAATTTAACATTGGTTGCAGCGAGGGCGTCTTGGGCCAAACGGATTGCGGCATTAAATGAAGACAGCGCCAGCGACTCACCAACAGTCGCAATCACAATCAAGGTTGAAACGAAACAAAAATTGCCGACTATGATTCCATCCTTGATTTAGCAAGCAGACAAAAGGCGAAACAAAAATTGCCGATGCAAATAAATTAATTGAAGTTTTGAGTCCTGCACAAGCAATGTCATTCCCCAATTATCAAGCAACACAACACAACACAATGATGTTAACACCAGAACACCGCAGATCAACTAGAACTCGCAAAGCACCTGTGCGACTAGTTAATGAACCTAAGCGCAAAAGCAAAGAATCAAACAACTATGACGAATGCCCTATTGCACCAGAAGGGTTCGAATATGACCGCGAATACTACTTAGCATCATCAAGATATGCCACCTATATAGACGAAGAAATCGCCAAAATCAACCGCAAACAAAAAAGCGAAGTTGACGTCGCAGACAAAGTTGACGCTAAAAGCGAAGTTGACGCCGCCATTCTATCGCGCGACTACGTATATAATGTTCATAAGCTTATTTACGCCGACGCCTCCAACTCCACCTCAAAATATTTAAAAAAGTAATTTAAAAACAAAAAAACAAAAAAACAAAAAAACAAATAAAAAACAATATAAAGAAAAAGTCACTATACCCTTTAACTAATAAATAACATGGCTTTTTTTTCTATTATTGCAATATTCTTTATACTTATGGCAGTGGGTGCAATTGCCGCGTGTAAATTATACGTAGATTTGGCAGAAAGAAATGGTTCCAGATAACCTATACATACACACTCGCTCTTATAGCTCAGTTGGTAGAGCACGGGTCTTATGAGCCCGGGGTCGTGGGTTCGAGCCCCACTAAGAGCAAAAAAAAATAAATTATCATAAAATCATAACTTATTTTTTACTTAATCTATATCATTGGTACCCTATATCATCGATGCCTTATATCATCGTTAAATTCGCCACAATAGGTTTATCATCTGCACCAATTCCACCGTGACCTCCAATGCCGTCACCTTCAACGCCGTCACCTTCAACGCCGTCACCTTCAATGTCGTGACCTTCAACGCCCTGCACCGTCATTTCAATGCTATTAGCATCAACTTCACCATCGCCATCAACTTCTCCCCCTTCACCCACCAAATCATGATCTTTATCCACCACATTAAACGATTGCAATTCACTCATATAAGCACTCAAAGCAATATTATTCCGCTTCGAATTCCGTGAAATATAAATCGCATTCTTCAACTTCATCAAAATCAATATCACAAAACTAAGATAAGCAGTAATCGTAGTTACACCGGTTGTATAATGATAAATAGATACAGTAGACACAATCAAATTAATAAAATATGTCACAGCCGTAACTTGAGAACTATAAAAATAACTATCATTAATCTTATGTAAAGCAAGTTCCAAATCCGGTCGTTTCTTCAACACATCCGGTAGATTATTATCACCGAAATTGTCGTCAATATCAAGGTGTTCTACACACCAATTCTCGCGTTTCAATTCAATAATATAACACACAAAAAAGGTAAAAGCAGAAATAAAATTAAAACTCAATGCTGCACGATGCAAAGTCCCTTCTTTGTACAAATTATCCGTCACACCACATACCTTATCACCACACAACTGGGGAACAAATAATGTCAACATAGACCCCATCGCCACCTTATAACTCTGTAAAATAAAAATAAACATCACATTCATTCTTTCTTTGGTATCAACATCCACTTTCATATATTTATTAGTTAATCATCATCAATTTAAGTATTTTAATTAATATCATATAAGTATTAACCAACAACTACTACTATAATGAATGACAATAACACACCTGCGCCTACGCCTGGCGATAAGCCTTGGTTTTTCTATTTAATTTATAACAAAAACTTCACCTACGCTGGTGTTTCACCATATCCACATCAACGTCTAAGAAAGCACAATGGTGAAATCAGTGGCGGTGCCAAATACACAACAAGCAAAGGTCCGGGGTGGAAACATCTCTGTATTATATCTGGCTTTCAAACCAAAAAACAATCCCTACAATTTGAATGGGCTATAAAACATGTTCCACCAAGGAATGCTGGTGGAATACAAAATAGAATAAAGAAACTTTACATCTTATTAAATAAAACCCAATGGACATCCAAATCACCAATGGCAAATACAGTACCATTACATATCAAATGGATGACAGATATAACCTTGCCGCCTGGTGAAATTTCAAAAATACCTGAATATATAACACAAGAATTTTTTCAAGCATAAGCATAGAATACCTCAATCATAAGCATAAGCATGCCTCAAGCGTAGCAAACTCATAATTAATTGAAAATATAAACAATTAATTACTAATAAATTAAAATCATGTCATCTTTTGCACAAGAACAAACATCAGCCAATGATAACAACGCATTTACTACAACACTACTGTGTTTTAGCTATGCTTGTTCATCACAATCAGAAGAATTAACATTAAGGGTTAAATACAGTAACAAAATTCTCCTCCCATCATCTGTACTATATAGTATAAATAATCGCCAATCACAATCGCAATCGCAAAATAGCGATAATTTCGGTGATGTCATGTTCTTTGGAATAAAAAACCTTGAAAATGAAATGGTGCAGGTATGTGGAGTCCAAGAATTTTCCGCACCACCGGGTGTAGTACATATACCATATCATATTATGGCAGGTATGGGTATTAAAGAAGGTAGTAAAGTAGAAGTGTCTCTATACAATCCGCCAAATGGTTCCTATGTAAAATTACAATTGCATCAAAAAGAGTTTGCTCAGTTGGCCGACCCAAAAGCAGTATTGGAAAAGATTTTAAGTAGGGACTATCCCGTAGTATCACAGGGACAAACCATCACACTGTATTACAAAGATGTTGATAAAGTATATCAAATTGATATAGTAAAAGCCGAGCCAGCAGAAGTCATTAAAATCATCAACGTGAATTTGAATGTAGATTTTGACCCACCAAAAGATTACAAGCGAAGCAGTCCAAATGACAAGCGAAGCAGTCCAAATGACAAGCGAAGCAGTCCAAATGACAAGCGAAGCAGTCCAAATGACAAGCGAAGCAGTCCAAATGACAAGCGAAGCAGTCCAAATGACAAGCGAAGCAGTCCAAGAAACAAGTTTCCACCATCCCCACCTTTAGCTCCACCAGGCACACCAGATAATTTACCAAACCTTCTGTCCTCACCCATATCTTCTCATATACACGTACCAAAATATAATATGGAACGTTTCCCCGGAAAAGGACGTCGGTTAGGTAGCGAATAAAGGACCTCTACAATATGGACATATATTATGACCATTTTCATTTACATATTTAACTAAACATCCAATGTGATAATGATGATATTTTAAATTATAATTTTTCATATTACATGAAACCTTTTTAAACTGTCTGGGTCCATTTTTTTTATAGGTTTTATAACAAATACAACATATTTCTTGCTCTTCTTCTTCTGCATTCACACTCACATTCGCATTCACACTCGGATTACTTGTCTTTTTCATTTTTCTTTTTTTAGTCAAATCTTTATATGAATAAGCAAATCCACTTCTTAATCTCATTGTATATATTGTATAAATTCAAATTATATTTTAAGTATTTAACCTATTTTTAACCATTTAACTATTTTAACCTATTTTTAACCAACCTATTTAAATAGAATTATATATATTTATATAACTATTTATTACATATGAAAAAAGGAATAAGAAACAAAGATAAATATAAATTATTAGTATCCGACATATCGTATTCCAAATTAATCGAAAACCGTCCTCCAAGCACATGCAAAGCAGGCCCAAGCACATGCAAAGCAGGTCCAAGCACGTGCAAAGCAGGCCCAAGCAAAGCAGGTCCAAGCACATGCAAAGCAGGCCCAAGCAAAGCAGATACAGAACAATTGCAAATAAAATCACTAAAGATGTCCGTAGACAAAGAATGTTATAGTTGCTTGTGTGATGTACACGAAAAGTCCAAATATATTATCTGTATGTGCTGTAAAAAAATCCTACATGAAAAGTGCTACGATGAGTGGATCAAAAAACGACCAAAAATGAAAAGCATCTGTAGTCATTGTCAACAAGAAGGCGTCCTGGTGAAATATACAAATCCATCGAACAAAACAAAAAAATTAAAGCGCTGTTTAGGTTGCACAGAATTCATACAATTATAATCACACATCATTATCATTTATAGCATCATTATCATTTATAGCATCATTATCATTTATAATAAAATAATAATGATTTAAAACTACCGCAAGGATACATATTATACAATGTTCCGCCGCATATTTTCACAAAAACCAAAACAACCCCTACTAAAAAAAACACAGTCAGACAAACGCATACTATGGCGCTCCATTTCGCAGGAGATTACGCAGTCAATTAAGACACACACACCAACTGAAAAAAAGGCACTTCTAAGCGACGATATCGTCATTGAAATCATCGTTTAACGACGCCTTTTCTTTGTTCGCCTTCCACTTCTATTTCGTCTTTGACTTCCACTTCTATTTCGTCTTCGCCTTTGCCTTCCACAATTTAAACATTTTTTCATCTTCTTTGCTCCTTTTTTCGCCCCTTCAACAACCGTATCCACATAATTCTCTGCCATTTGATTATACCACGCCGCATCTTGCATCAACCGATTCGCCCTCCATTGTTGTCCTGCTGGTATAAATGGCTGTTTTTTCACATTCATATCCAGTGCAAAAGGTAATCCTTGCATCTTTTCATGAATTTTCTCTGCTTGTTCTCTTGTTTCTCTAACACGACCAGTAGTCAGCTTATCGATTGTATTAAATACCCCTCTAGTAACAGTAGCTAAACCGTGCATTAGGTCATCTACTGGATTAAAATACTGTACAGTACCGTCAATATTATAACAAGCCCTATGTTTCTTATCATAACACGGCCAATTTGGATCAACGCATTGTGTCTTATCCCTATATTGATGCGCTTTCTTGCACCGTGTCTGACGACCAACTCGTGTCTTACGTCCTTTGACCTTTTTATGTTTGATTGATTTTCTCGGCATATATATATATCTAATAACATTTAAAAAATACATATAAATATACAAAGCCATATCTAAATAGACAATGACAGATAACAAAACAACAACGGGTAGATACGTTGATATTAATTTAAATGATAATGACGATTTTGAAAGCAATCATCCACGTCCACCTCCATCACAACCACAACCACACGAAGACGACCCTACAAGGCATCTTCTTAACGAATACAAAAGCTGTAAAAAGGTAATTTATGATAATATTGATTTTGTATACGCGCATATAAAGGCAAAATGGATGGACAGTATGCTAATAGGAACAGAGCATAATCACAGGGTTCTTCCAGATTGCGCCACACCACCAGTAAGAGAGCTCACAAGAAACGCAGCAAACCTAACCGATGATGAAAAAACCAATATAGTCATCAATGATCCAAAATTTGGTATGTTCAGCTTGTTTGAATATCACCTAACAAGAGGGTATAAAAATGAAGTATTGAAAAAGAAGAATGCGGTATATTGCGCTCATATTTTTTCACTTTTAGCTGGCTTACCAGTTTTGATATTTATCGCACAATGGACCATGTATATATCTCTTATCTACAATCAAGCAAGGACATTCGATGGAAATGTATGTCCAAATAACGCACCTATTGAACACAAATTAATGATGTTTGCCGTATCTACTATTTACTTTGTCAGAAGTTTCTTTCTCTGGGACAATTTAACACAACGCACCAGGTTGAACAAGGTATTACCTGTAAATGATATATGGGTAATACTAGATACATTCCAAGAATTTGGATTTAATCTTATGGTATATGGCGCTAATCTGTGGCTAATTTTCACAGAAGAAAACTTATATGATATGGTTCTGAATAGTGTTGCAATGGAATTTCTAATGAATTTGGACAATGAATTTGAGACTATGTATTTTACTTATTTACCAGAGAGTGCGGTAGACATATATGATAATGTTTTTGTAACCTATGAAAAAAACCTACAAATATTCACAGAGACATCTGAAAGATCTCGCTGGTTTCGTTGCATCCAAATCATATCCTTTGTTCCATTTAAACTTTTAATCTTCGCCTTGATGACATTCCCATTATTCTGCTTCTTTATGATATTCTACGGACCCCTATGTAAATAATGTAAGTATATATTAATTGATTTAAATAAAATTAAATTAATTATAATAAGACTATGGAAAAAATTAAAACTAGTGAAGAAGAATTTGCAGAATTGTTTGATAAAATGTATGCATTATGCATTAAAAAGAATTGGGGTGACCCGTTTAATTATTCGAGGGCGAGAGAAATATATATGGCCAATGCATTAGGTCACAAAATAGCTCCAACATTTTCAGGAGCGGATGGATTTGAAGATAAAGAAATGACTATACCTGTAGAATACAAATCAACAACACAAGACAAAATACAAGCTACATATAATGGTATTTCACGTCAAGAAACGTGGGATGAACAATTAGAATATTTAAAAAATGAAAAAATATGTAAATATAAACACCATTACATTGCAAGGTTTGAAATGGGAAAAATAGTAGAAATGTATAAAATCGACGGTGATAAAGTATGTGAGCATTTAGTTCCAAAATTAAAAAAACAATTTGAAGATAAAAAAATAAAAAAAGATCCTAGATTAGGAGCATCAATGTCAACAAAATATATATTAGAAAATTCTGAAAAAATAATTTAAAGAAGAACACCAAATTAATTGACTTTACACCTATGAAATATAGATAGAATACACTAAAAAAATATAATTACGATGAATATTTGCGAAATGAAAGATACCATTGTATTAATTCTAATGTCATTCTTATTGTCATTATGTTTGGCACTCTTTATATGCTATAACTCAAATGCTAATTTTGACCTTGAAAAATATTGGTATGTTTTGCTTGGAATAATAATATTCATTGAAATATGTTGCTGTTGTTGTTATGATAAATTCATGAACTCACCTCCTTCATATACTACAACTTATGTAGTACAAAGAGAAACAAAAATTGTACCTGTATCTACAGTAATATATGATAATTCAGAAATAGTTTAAATAAATTGATATATTTTTTATTATATTAAAGTATATCAATTTCAATCGTAAGACAAATGAATCGCCACACACGTAATCATGTTACTATTCTAGTATTAATATTTATACTGTACATATTTACATTAATAATCCTAATGGCCCATACAGCAAAAGCATCACATACCTTGGAGCCTGTGAATGATATTCAATATGATGATGACGTCATTACTAATGACATAGAAGTTTATGACGTCATTACTAATGATCCGCCTATAGAAACAATCACATCAGACAAAAAGTGCAAAGACGTATCCGTTAGTATTGGTTATTGGACAAATAGGGGAAAATTCGTATTCTACTAAGTACAAAAGTTTGCCCCCAATCTTAAATAAAAATCAAGGTTGAATAAATCTCAAAATTAATTGATTTTTTTTCGTCCTTGTTGACAGGTATCACCCTTACATGATACATCGCCATAAAGACATAAACAAATACAAACCGAAAACAACAGTTCTTCACCTTATATACTATATACTGCAACTTATTATTGTACTATATTTAGCTTACAATGCCCTGTTATTACCCAATGCTCGAACGTAAAATACAAACACATTTCGCCGATGTAGCACCATTGGATATGCCAGAACACGGAGTAAAGATGGCCCTATTCATAGCGCTATCCAGATTTATGTTCAGTGATATCACAATGCAGGACGAGGACGCAAAGATAAAATTCCTTATTGCGTTGGGTCATTTATGGCGCGAAAAAGACCTAAATGAAACTCCCAAGCGGTTATTTGAGGACGAATACTTCGTCAGTGTTGATACGGTGAAATTACACATTGAGGAAATATTTCATTGTATTCCAAGTCCACAGCAATCACTCTTTGTTGACAATCTCGCCACCGAATTATGCGAGTATCACAGTCACATATCAGCGTGCTTAAATTATTTGAAAGATTGTGAAACTGTCGGACCAGATCATGGCGAGTATAGCGAAACCAGTTGGCCTTTATTGGAGTCATTTCCAGCCCGCCGTCATTGCAGAAATCACGATTTTGGTGATTGGTTATGTGATAGTCACCAACTTCAACATTTTGTCGACGGCCTTTATAGACCCGGCTCTATTGTATGGACACAATATTATAGTGATGGTGTTGGTCTAGCACGGCGCGAGGCAATCTCAGAAGCAGACGAAGACGAATATGAGGAACAAACAGAAGCGTTAGAATACGTTAATCAACTGCGCGAAGCAGATATGAGTATTTTGCTTGAAGCGGGCGCCAATGTTCAAGCAGAGCACTCCGAATACGACCTATCAGCGCAACAAGATGAAGAATTCGCACCTGAATCCGAAGATGATGAGGACTACAACGATGCCGAAGACGAAGACGAAGAAAGCGACTCCGAATTTGTATCCGAACTGGACCTAGCCGAAATATCATCAATAGGCACCATAGACGACAACAACACAGATGATGAACTAGAATACACTATATCATCCGACATGTTCGATGATTAAAAAAACAAAAAAACAAAAAAACAAAAAAACAAATAAAACTCTCCTCCTCCTCCCCCTCCCTCCTTTTTTATACATCCGCCAATAATAATCCACCATTCGCAATTCTTTCTTCCTCCATTCTTCTAAGATGACCAGCTGGAATTTTCGGTTTAAAATAAGTAAACTTATTAGAATCTTCCGCCAGGCGCTCATATGCATTCATCGGTCCAATCCCATCAAATTCAGCATCACTACTAGAAACATAGTAAGTATAAACTGGTGCCACAGGAGGTTGTATCAAAAACATGAAATTAATCAAATATTTAATATATCCCGAATTCAATATAATAATACTTTTCTCAAGGTATTGTGGGTATTTCCGTCTCAATTTCTCAATAAACACCGTCATTTTCAAAGCATAATATGGTGAGGGCATACCAAATTTTCTTACATCAAATATTAACTTAAATGACTCTTTTCGTTCATATAAATTTTCCCACTGAAACAAAAAGAAGTTAAAGTCATCTTCTCCCCCAATTGGTCCTTCCAAATTAATAGAAACAGTAGGCCACATTGTATAATTAAATTTAGCGAACATTTACTTATATATTATAGTTTTTTATATAAATGACTATAATCGCAATATCACTAATACTTTTAGGTTTATTGATAGCATTTATAGGCCCTAGAATAACATTAAGCTGCTTAAAACCTGGAGTAAAATATTACTTACGAGCATGAAGCTAAAGGAACTAATATAGAAAAAAGATATGAAAATTATAATACAAATAATTTAACTAAATGGAACATAAAGATAATGATCATCCTGATGACGACCATCCTGATGACCATCCTGATGACTATGAATACCAAGAATGTCAATTATGTTGCGAAAAAACCCAAATGATTATACCATGTTTAAATGAACCGTGTGACTACATTATTTGTGATAAATGTTATTCGAGAATAGACGATAAATGTCCGGCTTGTAGGACATCATTAACAGAATATAAAAAAGATTTAATAGCGGAAAAAATAATTATTGAAATAGACAATAACGAAATAGATGGCGAATCAGATACGGATACAAACCCTAGACGCAACTCAACACCTAACACCTCTCCTATAATAATATATGATATAACCCAATTTCCAAATGATATATCTTGGTGTAGTGTTATTTGTATTCTTATTTTATTGCTAACATTTCCTATAATTAAGTTCTTTGAACTAGGTGGAATACTTATTCAAAAACTTATAGAATTAAACACCTATTTATCACAATACATAACATATCAGAGATTTAAAATATTTTCTTCTATTGTCCTTTTTATATTTCTTTTTAGAACTATTGGATGGGTAACATTGAAAAGTATAGAAAATGAAGAAATTCAAGCTTATATTTCATATAACTATTTTGATATTTTTGGATTTTTATTAGGTTTTGGAATAGGTATAATAACGATATTGTTATTTTTTGGTTTATCTATAATTTATTTTAGATCAGTATTATGGGTCGTTTTGAAAATAACGTGGTTATATAAAAAAATGATTCGGTATTTATATCCACAAGATGACCAGCAACAGCACCAGCAACAGCACCAGCACCAGTAGTGCAAATTAATTGATTTAATTATTTACAAAAAAATAAATAATTAAATAAAAGAAAATGGTTAAAAACAAAGTAGGCGGTAATAGACATAAAAAAATGGCACGCAAAAATGTCAAGGCAGACGCACGTAAGCCAAAACTCAGATTAGCAAAAGACAAATGTGAAATATACGCAAAAGTTACTAAGATGTTTGGAAATGGTATGTGCGAAGTAATATGTCAAGATAAAGTAACAAGATTATTAATTATAAGGCGTAAGTTTCGCGGCAGGAATCGTAGGGACAATATGGTTAAAATTGATAATATTGTTTTAGTAGGTTTACGTGAATGGGAAGTAGTTAGACCTGGAAAACAGCCAAAAGTGGATTTACTATATACATATGGTCCATCACAAATAGACGACTTAGTCAAAAATAAACAAATCAATGAAATTGTATATCCGGATAGTATTAATAAAGAAGAGCAAGATGACGGTGTCGAATTTGACCGCAATGCGATGTTTCATGATGAAGTAAATAATGATGCTAGTGCAAATGCAATGACAAATGCAAAGGCATCCGAAACAAATATAAAAATAGTAATGCCAAATACATCATCTACTTCTACAAATAAATCAAATAAATCAACTGAAGAAGAAATTAATTGGGATGATATATAATTAAAGACGATTCCGACTAAAATCAATAATCCCACTTAAATTACTCGTTAGTAATTCTTGAACTTGATCATTATTTAAATTTCTTATTTCATTTTCAACCATTGCTTCCAGATTTTCATTAATATAATTTCTTACTAAATCTAAGACATTATTTGCATTTGTATCTGCATTATTTGTATTAGAATCCAATCCGTGATTCGTAACAATCGTATTTACATTTTCATATAAATTATTTATAATATTTGTTTGTATAGGAGTATCTGCTATAAATCTGTTGTTTGATACGTCAAAACTTAGATTAAATAATTGATCATCATCATTTGCGTGTGCATAATAAACACCTTCTCTTTCTTCTTCTCCTTCTCTTTCTTCTCCTTCTCTTTCTTCTCCTTCACTTTCACCTTCACCTTCTTCACTTATATTTTTCACCTCTTTATTTGGTAATTCGTGTCTACATACTGGACACATAGCAGATTCAGTTTCTAACCATGTTAAAATATGTTCAGCTGTAAATATGTGATTACAAGGTAACCGTATGATTTCATCCCCATCTTGGAATGGTATTTGCATAATCGGACACACAGCTGCTTCATTATTACCTTCGCCACAACGAAATACTTCTTTTTTTAACAATTCTTTACCTTCATCCGATATAACTTTTTTATATGTTTTAATATCAGTGTTTAATGTATTGTTGATAATACCATTTAAATTTGGATTATTTGGATTATTTAAATTACTATAAACATTTCTGTGACGATATAATGGTATGGAAAATAAATTGTCACTAAAATTATTCATAAATTCAGTAGACAAATCAGATGTAAATTGAAATGATGGTCTATTGCTATTATTATTGTTATTCGGTAATAATTGAAATAATTCCTCCCAGGTTGCATTAACGCCATGATGTGCCTCACTACCGGGACCTACCCGTTCACTATACCCATTTTCCATATTGGACAATTCATCAATATGATATGCGGTATTCATAAAATCATTTACAATATTTCCATTGTTTTGTATACCATTTAATCCAAATTGTATTTCATTCATTAACGTATCTAAAATATCATTGGTCGATATATCAATATTCATTAAATATAATTATATATTTTTAATTATATTTAATTAATTATCACTATACATTATTTGATTTAAACCTTCTTCTACATAATTATATCGCTCATTTGCTAAAATATTCTTCACAAACCGGATCGGTTCAAATTTCTTAAGCTCCTCAAATCCTTTATTGGAAAACGTATTCAACAATGACGAATTATAACCACTCAACATCGACACATTTGGTTGATTCGTCAATACAGGAAATCCATTTGTTGTTCTCAAGTTCCAAAATAAAATATGCGGGACATTGTATGGTACACAATGACTAGATTTCAAGCCAGCATCTGCATACATTTGTTTAACCTCTTCATAAAACGGCATTTGTCCAGCGACTCCATTATACAGGGTTCTATCTGCCTCATTAAACTGCATATCAGAAAAAATCGCCAAAACCATATTTTCAACCACGTTCGGTGCAACATTATTTGTAACGATAATCTCCAAAATAATATCGAACGCCTTCTTGATATTGGTTGAACCACCCCATGGAGCATCTTTCAATTTACTCACTTTTTGATGAAAGGTCATATCATCCGCAAATGTTACCCAACGAGGATTTGTTTCAAATGTAATAATACGATTCTTAAATGCGCCTGTATTTTTTTCACTTGCTCTTAGTCCCAAACCAATGGCATTATACAATGGAATATAATTATCACATTCCATCGAACCTGACACATCAACCAATGAAATAATATTCTTCAACCCATCATTGTTTTTACCGTTTTCCAACCATTGTGCATTTACTAGTTTCACATCATCACTTGTAGTAGCATCTAATGCGACTTTAACAAGTTCGTATGTATCGCATCTTCTAGCATTAATTTTCACTGTTGGCTTTTCGTCATACATTTGTGTCATCGACTTTTGAACGTGTTTTTTTAAATTTTCTGCACAATGAACTCTATGTCTTTCGTCGCTTCTTTGACTCTTATCTTTGTTCAAATTCTGAAATGCCAACCGGTTTTTATTCAGTGTTTTGCTTGTAACTTTATTAAAATCAATTGTATTCCAAACTTTATCGGAGCTACACATAGTGATTTGGGTAGTTTGCAATACCTTATTCAATTTCGCCAGGCGTTTACGTAATTTCATCTTCGCCAGTCGCACAGCACGTGAGTGAGTTACCGTATTTGTAAGCACATCGCCATTATCCTTATAAAAGTAATCATTATATAAGTAAACAGCAAAATCTTTGAAAATGTGACCGAACTGTTTTGATTTTTCTCTTGGAAACCATTTTGCAAATAAACTAAACATTTTCCCATCTGTTTGTTTCGCTTCATCTGCTTCCAGTGTATTTTTACAAATTTCAAAAATATATTCTTTGAAGTCATGGTACATACTTTGTTTCATATCATATAATAAGGTACTTTTTGTACTAATAGGCATTTGAGTACCATCTTTACTATTTTTTAAACTATCGGTCATTTCCCCCCACATTTTAACATCATCATTTAAATACTTGAGAAAATACTTGATATCCTTCATAGAACCGTATGGATGAATATCTTTACCATTGGATTTTGTATGTATCATCGTATGAAAAAGAAATTTACTCATCTCCGGCGATACACCATACCATTCGTATATTTGCATAAAAGCGAGTTTTTGTTCTCCTTTTCCCGCAATAATATCACGTGTATTAGCAATCAATCTAGCAAGGATATTGATTTCTGGTTTAAAAGTGTACCTACTTTCTACATCAGAAAAAACAGTAGTTAATATATCTTTGTAATGCCGTCTAATGTTTTCATGATCATCCTGGCGAACAAGCTGGAAATAAAACTCAGTAATCATCTTACGAATTAAACTTAGTTTTTCTTCACCAAAATTAGTTAGACAGTTTCTCGTGGACCAGGCGTATTGCAAGTGTCCTTTTTCATTATAATTATATTTTTTATTTACACTAAAGTTATTATTTGATACGCTACTTTCAAGTGTTGTTGACATTATATACCATATATGGTAAGGTTTATTTAAATAGTTTGATTAAATATTTAAACATCATCTCTATCGCTATCACTATCCAAATCATTTTCGGATACCCTTGCTCGCCTGGTGAATTTTTTATTTTTTTTATGATTAATCTTAATTTTTTTTGTAAGATTCACTTTCTTAGTTGGTACCTTTTCATAAAAAATAAAATACAGAGCGTTCAAATTCTTAAACATGGAAATCGTATCTTCCCAATAGATATCTTTAATAGATTTTATTTCTTTTAGAAAATTAAAATTTTTATTAGGGTCTTTTTCTAAAATTTCACCAGGCGCGTTTTTTTTATCATCTAAATTATTACAACTATCTATATATTTTATGACGTTATCAGGTTCCAAATCAATGTTATACTTTAATATAGAAAGTGGGTTGTATTTTGTCTTATTATAATACAAAAAGTGTTTAATCATTCTTATTAATGTTTCCTTGGGAATTGTTTTGTCTTCTACAATTAAATTATCTTTTTTTATATGAAAAATTTTGTTTTTTTTATTTACATAAATTACATAAATCTTAATATTATCTACTTCTTCCTTGTAAAAATCAATATAAGGAGTATCTTCTTCTTCAAAGTCTTTTATCCAATTGTCATTTAAATTATCCGAATCATCTGAATCATATTCATTGTAATCATTTTTTTCATATTCCATTCAATTATTAATCATCTATAGTTTATTTTTCTATTTTAAACACAATCATTATATCGTATCATATCATACTCAAATTACACCAAGATAAATATATATATTATAAATGACTTAAATAAATTATACCATTGTTATTTGAGATAATAAAATATAACATATCTCAGTTTTCTTACAGCTAAACTTTTCTTTTTTTTATTAAATAGTTAATTGTTGAATAATATACAGAAAACAGTATTTTAATAAATAATTATTATTTTATAGTAATTATTTATTTTCTTCCTTTCTTTTTTCTATTCTTTTTACTTTTCTTACCTTTTCTTCTTTTTAATTTCTTTGATTTTTTACCGGCAATAATTCTCCTAATTGTATTGCACACACCACCTTTACATCTTCCACGTGAGCTTGTTCTAGTTTTGCTTGGTTTTCTTTTCCTCGTTCTCGATTGAACACCCTTCTCATATATTTTCAACTTTTTCATTCCTTCAACATCATCGACATGTTCCTTTTTTAAACATTTAATCATAAAATATCCATCAGCACCCGTATGTGCAACATTTTCTTTCGTCTCATAATCAATATCATCACGAGCCACCGGTCTAGCCATTGCTTTATCATCCAACTGCATAAATTTATGTTCATAATGTGATTTTATCATTCTATCAATATCCTTGGGAACAACTTTTCTACCACTCTCCACAATTTTCATCAATTCTCCAATATGAGTAGTAATTTTTACATCCTCTGTATCACCACACTGTTTAATAAATCTAAATCCAAAAACCTTATGATAATAGGTAATAACTTCTGGAATAGCACTTAATTTAATGTAATCACAATCAATTGCACGTGCAATTTTGAAAGTTTCTTGTATTAAACTTCTACCAGTAACACTAATATGACCTTTCAATTTCATTCCTGTACTAGGACCAGCACAAACAATATCTATGTATAAATATTTCTTACCTTTACTATCAGTTTTTATAGTTGCAAATAAAAAACCACGTAAAGCACCTTTTTTACCACCTTTAGAATCATAACCAAGCAATACATAAGTAAACTCATCCGAACTTCCAACTGCAAAATCCTTATTAACACCATTTTGACATATTCTATCCCAAGTTTTGTTTAATGCACCTTTGAATTCATATACTTTTTTGCTCGAATTATATACTACATGTTTTTCATTAAAATCTTTAATATTTAATACATCAATGTTAGGATTAGGGTTAGAGTATGACGGGATCTCCATGAAATTTTCATAGTTGGTTTCGCTTTCAACACTACTTTCAACACTACTTTCAACACTACTTTCAACACTACTTTCAACGCTACTTTCAACGCTACTTTCTGAACTAGATAAAGACATATATATATAATTCAGATAATTATCTATATTCACTTAGTCCATTAATTCATTCATATTCACTAAATCCATATCATTTACAACCATTTTTACTTTGGATAATTTATCATCCAGCTTATACAAAACTCGTTCCATAAGTCCTATTTTTTTACGCAACTCGCTATTTTCATTTTGTATAACTTTATTTTCGTTTTCCAAGTCAATGTTTTTTCCTTTCAATATCGTATTTAACGTCCATATTTCGTTATAATTTTTTATACTCATAACTTCAAAATATTTACATTTAATAATCACATTTGCACATGTAAATTCTTTTAATTGTTCTAAATTACCCGGTATATTTAATTCCCCTTTCTCCAATAATTTATCATTTGTAATATCATTCTCCTCATATAATTCAATCGTAACTTTATTATTATCTTCATGATTTAAATCAAAAAAACAAATCAATTGATTCCAATCAGGATTAGTACTTTGGATCGTCATTGTACGATTTGATATCTTATTAAATATACATTTAACATACAAATTCGGACTAGTAAACCAATCTTTTCCACTAATCTTTTTTTTTAATTTAACTATATTACATAATAACATATATAATATAGTCCGTTTTTAATCATCTTCATCGTCCCCGTCATAGGTATTAATATTTGATTCAAATCCAGTAAAATCACAAGAATGTAACCAATTTAATAAATATATATCATCATAAACTAGGACACATACAAGTATATAATACATTCCTAACCAAGCATTCAATTTCCCAATATTAGTTACAAGCCAAATAATATGATAACCCCAATTCAATGAACATGCAATAAAATAAGAAACAATTGCTTTTAATCTCAATTCCACCGATTCTTTATCATTGTATAGATATCGCATAGCTAAAAAACGATTTACATTGTACGAATAACAAGATGTTACACAATATACAAATAATAACTTTGCAATATTATTATCATAAAAACTAATAAATTGTGTGTAAAAACAAAATAAAGTCGTGACAGTGTGATGATATTTCGTCCTATTTGGTATCTTTTCAACTGTCAATAAGGCAACAAAATCATTTGCTACATAGCCTATTGCAGCAACCTTTATAACATTATCCAAATTTCCATAATTAAAAATAACAGAATATAGCGCTGGAAAAGACAAATACGATAAAATTTCCAATATATTCGATTTAATTACATTTTTCGCAATATACTTTTTCTTATGTTTTGTCAAACATTTGAAATCTTCTTCATATATTTTATTATATTTATCAATTGTTCTATCATACTGTTTGTATACCAAATAAGATATTAAAGTAGCATACATATAAAAAAATAAACTAAAATTTGCATTCGTGTTTGTGTTCATATTACATATAAAATCTTGTTAAACTTTTATATATATTTAATAAATTATTTATGCATATCTGGCATCACAGTTTACGATTGGAGTTTTCGCCATTTCTTCCGCACATTTTGATTTTAATTTTTCTGTACGACTCGAACTACTATCGGCTATATTTTTCTGGTCAACCAACGATTTTACCGTATAATTACAATCCAATTGTCTTCTCACACCAGGTAACTGTTGTTGTCTCGTGAATGTGCATTTACCATCTCGTCTGCAAACCTCATATGCAGTCGTCATTGTTTGCTTTGTATTGCATTGCGAAACAGTAATTTTGCCACTAACATTACAACCAGTTACATCATTACTTTGCTTTGTAGTATGATCACTACTACTATCTGCGCCGACATTTTTAAGTACTTCTGCACTTCCTTTACCGTTAGCATTTTTACAACCCGGAATACCGGTTACACACATTCCCTTTTTTTGTTTTAAATGTTGACTATATGATTTTTGTTTATTGATTACATTACTAACAGTAGAACAACAATTCTTTTTGACACTTATACCGTTATTATTATATACACCACCATTGCGTCTGTTTGACATACTTCCACCCAACATCATATTTCCTCCACGGCCACCGTTTAGTCTGGGATTTAATCGTTGCGCTTTTCTTTTCATGGTTACAAGTGACATTATATACTCTAAGATAAGAAATTATAAATCAAACAAACAAAAATGTACGTTTTTTTGGATCATTATCAACCGCTCTTTCTATTAAATAATAAAGTTTTGTTGGTTTTATTTCTTCTATATGTTCTAAAATTCTATTTTTTGTCATCGGCGTTCTAAACATATTTTTATTTGCTGGTAAATCAAGCATACGATGATCAATTAGCATGACAACCCCTATTAAAACCAGACTATAATAAGAACAACTTTTGTGAATGTATCCTGGTAGAGTATACAAATTATGTAATTCAGGTGAAAGATATTGGTTTTTTAAATATGGTATGTTTACTATAACACTATCATCGAGTGATTTATCTATATTCACGATCGATTCAGTAGAAGCATAAATAAATTTAATATCGGATGTATCTACATTATTTTCTTTAAAATAATCATCGTCGTAAACAATAACCATAATATTCGATATCTCTAAATATAATAGTGTTTTTTGATGAATATCTAAATAGTTTAATTGAACACTTATATCGGCAAGCATCTTAGAAACAAGGTAAATATTTATACCAGGCGATGATTTATTCTTTTTCAAGAATTCAACAAGTGGTAAAACATTACCCGCTTTTACTGTAACTTTATTGTTTTTCATATAATTTCTGTTTCCTGTATTGTCATAATTAATATATTTCCAAAAAACATTGTTATTATTATTGTTTTTTTTCTGAATAAGCCATTTGTTTTTACTTTTTGTCTTTTGCACATCTAATTCACCAATAATCATTATATATATAATTAGCAGAATTTTGACAGCAACCCCCAACTTATAGTATCTAAAATATAAAAAAAAAGGGAACGGTCGTCATTTTGAGTTTCAAGCATAAATTTTACATCATCTTCGTCTTTGTTTTTCAAACAATAATAATTATAATCTTTTTGAAAATTCACCAGGCGAGACTTAGCCTCATCCAATGCAGATTGTAATATAAGTATTTCTTGATTTGTATCATATATTAAATTTTTTCTATCATATATCGAAGGTCGTTTTACTAGTTCATAAGTATTACTAATGTCGTTATTACTAATGTCGTTATTGCCAATGTCATTATTATCCATAATAGTATATTAATATGTATTTGGATAAAAAAAGTGTGTTAGTGATGTATTTAGAATAGAACTTAAAAGATTAATACTTACTTTGATTTATATGATTTAGTGGTTAACCGGGTGTAGCGCCTAACATAGTTCCTCGCCACGTTTTGGGCTAGGCGTACCTGAAAGGACTCTTGCGCCAATAGGGTCGTTTGCATCCAGTTGCATAACTGATGATTGCAGTAGGTTTTGGTCCTTATTATAATTGCAAATCCTACGAAGCGTATCTAGCATCTCTTCTTCATCGTTATCCTCCTTAAAGGCTTCATATGCTGCTTCTGATACTAGTTTATGCTCGCCATCTAGCAAATTTACAAAAGACTCTCGCTCTGCAGATGATATAGTGCCATTCTTTTCCAAAGTAATCATGGCACTAACGAAGTCGTTGGGCTCCAAGTCAATTACCTTCTTACGACGCGCAGGATTTTCTCTTCGGTGAACCTTTATGCGCACACGCTTCTTTTCCGCCACCTCTTCTTCAGTAAGTGGTTTGCATTTGCTGATGACAACATTCCAGTAGTATTTATCGTTATAGTACACTTGAATGCTTTCACCATTTTGCATCTGTGACAGGGCGCGCACAGCGTTTGAGTTGCGCATATTCCATCGGTTGGGTGCGAAATGAATGAAGGCGCGATTGTACGGCTTGCCTGCTACAGGTACGATATCAACGCGGTCGATGTATCCTAGGCTGGCCATAATCATCTTTTTTTTCACCCAGTGGTCAGGAATATTTTCATACACGTGCGGAATGCATAGAACAATTCCTTTGCTCGGGGTCATATTATTAAGTTGAGTTTGTGACATAGTTAATTGAGACATTATAAGTTGTTGGGTACATCTATCTACTTATAAGAGTAAAAAATCAATTAATTTCATTTTTTTGTTCAATTTTTTAACCTTGAAACAAATAATTAATTGAATCGTTATAAATACGTTAAAATTAGGGTATTAATAACATAATATGAGTAGTGAAAACACAAACACAAACCTAAACATTAATATAGTAGAAACAGTGGAAAATATGATGGCAGAACTTGATACACATTTCAATGATATGCTAGGGGATAATCCGTCAACACCACCTGTGATGCCAGTTTTAACAACACCTCCACCAGCACCAAGGAGGCGACACAGGGCCGAAGTTGAAGGCAATACCGAAGTCGAAATTGAAGCCGTTCAATGTGCGGTTTGTTACACTGGTTTAACCGTCGATAACTGTGTTACTACTATATGTAATCATAAATTCTGTAGTGGATGCTTCTTTCGATGGATGGAAACAAAGCAAACATGTCCATGTTGTAGAAAGAAATTCATAAGTCCTATTGATATGGAAGAACATTGGAATGAATTAAGCGAAGAAAATAGGTATTTAATGCGTGAAAATCAGACGCTAAGACGACTAGAAAGGACATTAAATAGCCGCGTAAAAGTAGCCAATGAAAAATTGGTAGAAACAAAAGCTCAGTCAAAACGAGCTTGTTTAAGAATGGCGCGAATCAATAATTTGATCAATGAAAATGTTAATGATTTCAAAGATTGTATGGATAAAGAGTTAACAAATGTCAATTCTTATTCGACTTTATTAAATAAAATTAGCACAAAAACAGATAACTTATTAGAAAGGCTAGAGGATGCAATAACTGGTAGGACCATTTCCAAAATAAAAACAAAAACATGTTTAATTCCACATCAATTACCACCAAAAAAAAATATGATGGCTAGAGCAGTGAACATAACTGAAGGTACGAAATTTGTTGGTTCAGATAAAAAGTGGTCACATAATGGAAAACACAAACATAAGAAAGTCAGGCGTAAGGTAAAGGTTGTGAAAAAAAAATCGACTCCACCGAATATTAAAGAATTTGAACAGCTTATCCGGGTATTAAATTCACTGAAAGGTGCATTAATTAAATCTAAAAACGATGTAGTATCATTGGCAAAAGAAATTAATATTGCAAATAACTACAAAATTAAACAGGCGAACTTATTATGGGAAAATACTGAAATGAAATCCGCACTGAATGAAAAAGAGGAATTTTGGCATGAAGATCCATATTTAAGTGTACCCGAATTAAGAGTGCATTATCGAACAAGTGCAAGAAATGCGACTAGAACAATGATGTATAATGATAGAAGTTATACGCGTGGAGGTTATACACGCATAGGTTATACACGTAGCAGATTTCAAGAACCTATGTTAGATACAAATAATATAAGATTTACACGTGGTTCAGGATCTTATATAATATCTGCTTACAGTGATACCGAAACTGAAACTGAAACCGACACCGACATGTCTATTATATCTGATGATGGTTATGACGATACAGAATCAATTGGTAGGATGGTAAGTTTTCGAGAGCTTGATGTGGTAAATACAGGAGAATTCTTTAACATGGTAGAGCAAGCATCAAGAGAAGAATAAACATAACAATATTAATTAATTTAAAAAAGAACTTAAAGGAAAATCATATAACTATATTATCTCTTGTAACTTACTCACAAGATTTCAAATGCTCGAATAGCTCAGTTGGTTAGAGCGTGCGACTGTTAATCGCGAGGTCACAGGTTCAATCCCTGTTTTGAGCGAAATTAATAATTAATGGTGCACCCGCATGGCGCAATGGATAACGCATCTGGCTTCTAACCAGGGGATTCTGGGTTCAACTCCCAGTGTGGGTTTGTAGTTGACCGAGCTACATACACTATTAATTATTAATTTAAATTACATTTTTATTTACTCATTGTGTTGGGTCGTATATAGGTTTTTAACAGCAAACAACAATGCACTATTAGCCGGAGGTCACTGGATCGAAACCAGTTACGGTATATACCGTATAGCTCAGGGGAAGAGCGCCGTAAATATGAAACCAGCAATAACAAGACAACACAATTTTTTAGCGATTTGGCGCAGGGGAAGCGTGCCGCGCTCATAACGCGGAGGTCCTAGGATCGAAACCTAGAATCGCTATTGGTGACTAACAGCAAAAAATCAATCAAAATTATCTAAAATTTTATTTTATTCACAATAATGACGTATTTGAAATATATATTATTAGAATAATAAACAATAGTGACCAGGATGTCTAATAGAGAAAATAAAAATAAATAAGTAAAAGGGGGTGAATAATTAAAATAATGTTTTCATACAGCAAAAAAATCATAACCAATAATCAAAATAATATAAATTTATTTATATTTAATCGTGCAATAGGATACTTTATAATCCGATGACCTGCAACGATCTTATCATATCTTACTAATAATGAAAACAGCAATATAAAATTAATATAATTACACTGGTTTGGAAACAGCAATCAAATAATATTGATAATAAAATGTAATATGTAATATGATTCATATTACAAGGTTTATATCGGTGTTTTTGTACCTTAAACAAAACATCTAACACCAAACCGCACAACCAATCAACTAGTTGACCGGACATAGCTCAGTTGGTAGAGCGATTGACTGTAGATCAATTGGTCGTCTGTTCGATTCAGACTGTCCGGATCTGACTTTTATCTGCAAAGGTAAAACAAGTCAAATTATTTTATTTTATATAAAAATATCATCACTTTCAATTGTGATATTTTTATATTATGGAAATTTAGGAGTAGGAATATTAGTAGAGACACCTGACAAACTATGAGTAACTGGATTACTGTTACTAATACTATTTAACGCATTTAAATTATTAAAGGTATTTATATTATTTCTAATAATTTCTTGAATCGTATTATTTACATAGTTTTTTAATATATCGATTTCATTTAATGCACGCGTAGCTTTTGGTAATAGCGCATTGTATTCGTCTAACGCAGAATTTATTCTACCAACCACATCTTTGACATTTCCTTGAATTTCAACAATATATGAAAAGCTTATTCCCATCAACACCGTAGTAGTTATTACTGATAAAAATATAATAGTCCAACAAGCATTTGTTTTTTTATCTGACATGATTATTATAATTTATAATACTGTATTTATATTATTTATACAAGTATTTAACAGATATGCAAATTGTATTACCATTTATCTAGGACATAAATTAAATTATTTGTATTTTAATTAGTATTCAAATATATTATATGGGGAAGACGCGCAAAATAAAAAACAAAAACAATAAATCAAAACGAGTTACACAGCGCAAACCAAGGTATCACAAAAAAAAAGTAAAAAAACGAAAAAATAAAAGTAACCGAAAATACAAACGCAATAGTAAAAATAAACAAAAACAGAAACAAAAACAGAAACAAACCGATATTACATTAAGCGCTAATATAAAAAAAGAATTTTATAAACTTTTTAATTGATTTTTTTAATCATCCTGGAGATTAAATAAATTAACAAATTAATTGAAATGAAATAAAAGCATCAAAATTAAAACATATTATAAATATGTTTAAGCCAAGTACTTCATCATCATCAAATAACCAAAACAGAAACAACCGTTTCCGCTCATCTGGTCGTGGCAGAGGAAGAGGTCCATCTAGTAGAGGAGGTCCATCCAGTAGAGGAGGTCCATCCAGTAGAGGAGGTCCATCCAGTAGAGGACGCGCACCATATGGTGGCCGTGGTAGAAATGGTTTTAGAAAGAGAGCAGGAGACAAACCGTCCACTCCAAAGTATTCTACTTTTAAGTATCCGAAAACAGTTGAAGAATTTAGGTCTTATGTTGCACCGGGTTCTTTAAAGTGGCTCAATGTTCAAAAATTTGAAAATCAATTAAATAAGGCAGTGAAATTGAATCCAAATGACCACACTGAACCTGTTGATCCTATGTACTTACCACATTGTTTTGGCAAGCTAGAAAGAGAACATATATCATCAGATATTGCGAGGGCAAATGAAATGACGGCACACATTACTTCTGGTGGTACGAAGTTTTCGTGGACATCCAATAAAATGAAAAACAACCTGGATAACACACGAAGAGGTAAAAGATACTACGCGTTTGTTAAATATATGGAGCGCAGAGAAAAAAATAAGAAAATATTTGCAAATATGCCGATAATTAAACAACAAAACAATAATGTCGTTTAGCTCTAACTAACTAACTAATTAATAAATCACATAAATTAATTGAAATACTTTTTTATTTATATAAAACATACATTAACAAACATGGATTATCAACACAAATCAAGGGCACGCGGTAAAGATAAAGAAACTGAAAGACGTAAACGTAACGGTGGTTACTCTAGACGTCATATTCGCCAATGTATCACTGTAAAAGGTGCGCAAAAAACAGTTATACCCAAGCAAGAAAAGAATATCAAAGAATGTTCTTATAAAACAAAACTAGAAAAACACAATAAATCACACGGCAAAAAAAACAAAAACAAAAACAAAAACACCGCAACAGACTAACTAACGTTACGCAAATAATTTAAATATAAAACTTAACTATATATAATCATGTCTAATTCCATTCCAGACGATATATTAAATATAATTTTTAATTTCGTTCCATACAAAGATAAAATCAATTATCACCTGGTATGCAAGGCTTTCAACACAAATTATAAAAATCTACTCCAATCAACCTTGAAAATACAACATTTTTATCGTTGCAGAAAACTTCCCGATATGTACTTAAATGTCGGTGATAAATGTCTAGACTTTTCTAGACAAGAATATATAGACGAAGAATATGATTTGCTACATAATCAACCATATAACTGGATCATAAATTATGACGAATGGACACCAAAATTAGTATATAGGTTTTATATTGCAAAATACCCAGAAGACCTATTAGAAACATATATCAATTTTTTTTGTTCAACAAGAATACGTCCAGGTGGAGTATTATCTTCAGATAGGCGGCCTTGGATAGAAAATAATAAAGAACGCAAAAAAAATCGTAAATATTTATGGGATTATTTCAATGAGAACCAAATAAGCGTACAAGAAATCATGGAATACGGTTGGTAACAATCAATTTCCTATTTCAAATCCTAAATTTTTTGCTGGCTCCATCATTTTACTCAATATGTCCCGTCGTTCCTCTAATGATAGGGTATCTTTTAATGATATATACATAATCAAAATCATAACAACATCAAACATATTTACTATTATCCCCTTATTCTTCGATGCATCTTCTCTGTCCAATGCCATTTGCTTTAACAAATTAAGATAATTCACATTATCACCTACTTGTAAATCATATGCTTTTAAAACAATATTATATAGTTCCGGAATTGTTATATATTTATCTTCTTTTTCAAATGCCGTCGTTAATACGTTCATTTTAATAGGATTATATGTAATGCTCATTTTGATAATAACGATATTTCCAAATATATTTTCGATTCAATTAATTAAACTATATAAATGATTCCCAATTAATATAGTAATGCATAGAATAACACCATTAATACTACTTAAACAACAACGATTACCTAGATTTAACAATCACAAAGTTTATCCCATTCAAGAATGTGATATATGCAATACCCACGATATAGTTGAAACTTGTCCATTGGAAAATTGCGACACAAAAATGTGCTCACAATGTTGGTATAAAATCATGGAAGATTTCAACGGACAATGTCCAACTTGTCGGCGAATGATGCCACTGAAAAAACCAACTTGTTGTGAAAAAATGGAATTAATACTTGTAAATGATGTATGTCCTGTTCATATTCGTGCAACACTTTTTCCAGTTATTTCAATATTTGCTTTTTTCATCGGTCTTTCATTAATTGGCTGGATTGTATCAGGATTTGTATACGCTTTTTGGGAACGATTTTTTTATCTCGCCGCAGTAGGCGGTATTGCATTAATTGTGTTTACCGCAATTGTATATACACTTGATTTTTGTTATAAATTGGCAGGATTAAATAATTTTTGTAATCCTATTCGCAGAATACGCAATCTTTATTCTGATTGTTTAACTAGACGAAGAAGACGAAGAGCATTACAAAGACTAAGAAGAGCAGAATTTGAACGCAGACGTGTATCATGGTTAATTTAATTCGCAACACGCAACGCAACGCAACGCAACACAATGTATATTAATATATATTTAAAGATACCATCATATTTAAATATATATGCAAAGTCAAATGCAACCTCAGACGCAAAACACACCATTTTTACGTGTCCAAAAATTATCTCCTTCGGCACAACTGCCAACAAAAGGATCTCCCGATAGTGCTGGATGGGACTTAAAAGCAGCTCATGAAACTATTGTACCGGCAAGAGGAAAGGCGATTATAGCTACGGATTTATCAATAGCAGTACCAGACGGTTGTTATGGACGTATAGCACCAAGGTCTGGTCTATCTTGGAAAAAACATACTGATATTGGAGCTGGTGTAATTGATATGGATTACAGAGGTCCAGTAGGAGTGGTAATATTTAATCATGCAGACACCGATTTAAAAATTGAATTCGGTGATAGAGTAGCACAACTTATACTTGAAAAAATATCATATGCTCAAATGGTAGAAGTTAATTCCCTGGATCACACACAAAGAGGAAAAGGTGGATTTGGTTCTACAGGTAAATAATACTATCTAATATTATGTTTTCGCTTATAAGCCAGTATAGCTCTTCCTGCTCGCACCGGTGAAACACGCATTACTTTTGCCATGGCTCTAATTCCACGAGATGTCTGTAAAAAATAATTAACGATCTGTTGGTCTGTAGGCATTTACTGTATTATTTAAAAAATATTTTATATAGAAAAAAATATAAAATATTTATTATCACCAATTAATTTTATTACTATTAAAAATAATATTATATTTATTAAAAATGTATTTATACCAAGAATGTTTAACATCATCATCAATATATGGTGTACATTCTTTACAAACATGAAAATGAAATTTTTGGTTTTTCTTATTTCCAGAACTTTCCAAAAATAATACAGTTTTGGATGTGTAAATTCCACATTCATAACAGGGTTGATACCATCCGTGTTTTGGCAACGATGATTTACAACCAATATAAATATTGTTCACATTTACACCATTTTCAAATGTATTTCCATAATTTTTAAGTGGTAAATTTACAGCAATATTTCTTGATCTAATCGGTATTTTTTTACTATTTAAATCAATGGTTAGATTTTTAAATCTGTTCTTTCCTTTCTTTACTTTATGTCCTTTCTTTTTTTCCTTTTTTTTTACCTTTTCTTTCATTATTGGACTCACTTTATTATGCTTTTTAAAATGAAACATAGGGTTAGAATTCATACACACACCATCAAACCCTTCATTTTCTTCTTTTTTCATCATTTCAACTTGTCTTTTTGGCATTACCCTGCGATTTCTAATACAAGAGAATACAGAATATTTTTTCATTATAGTTAATATTTATTACTATAATAAATAATCAATAATAACGCGCTTTCAAATTATACTTCGGCTTGTATACCCATTTTCTGTTTCGCATAATTCAAATAATACGAGGGCCATAGCGAAACAATCCAAGTTTTCACCATCATATCAAGTGTAAATATTCCAACAACTACGGTATAAAGCGCGTTCATCATTCGAACTGGACTACTTCCATAAACATCACCTCTATAATAACCCAGTAAAAGCCATGTTGAATATTGATGGACTGGTCCCGCAATAATCAACACCGATGATGGTAAATTATTTCCATAGATTGCCACCCCACCACTAGCTCCACAATAAATAGTACTCAATAATGATGAAACTAAATTAAAATCCCTATGTGATCCCACCGTAGAATCACTTATCAAACAACCCATATTTAAAACAAATAAAGCGGCCCACATCGCATATATCTATCTTCAAGAGCAAATAATTTTTCAGCTGTAACTGTACACATTTACATAAAAAGCAAAAACTTCTTTATATTCGTTTTGTTAATAACTTACTTGATTACACTCGCCATTTACTACCTCTTTATCTTCATTATTTGTGCAATCATTGCCAAGTATATATTCAATCATCGCTGTGGGTGGTACTCTATTTTGCTTTATATATTTTTTCTTCATTAAAAAAAATTTCTCCCTGGTGACCGGATCAATAAACTTATACATCATGTTCCAAATAATTCTAAAAAATTTACTAGAGCCATAAATATACCAATATTCCAATCGTTCAGGTAAAGTGGTTTCTAAAATATGTGCGACAAATTTATAAAATTTTAGGGAAAAATGTTTAATACTACAATCTTTTAATTGTCCGTGTGCAATGACTCTTTTTTTATTGTATTTTCCAGAAATATGCAATGCAGATAAGCATTTGTATATAATATATGCACCAATATCAACATATTCATTGTTACTAACTTTACTTGGCTCTATTCTACTAAAATTAATAGTAACGTTTCCATAATTGTTTTTCTCACTAATTTCCATAAATCCATTGTATTTTTCACACAAGTGCTTCATTTTTTCTGTTTCAACAGGCTTTTCCCTTATAATTGGTATATCAGCTAATGTGACCTTTTTCATTAATTTATATATATATTAATAAAGCAAATTTTCAACTAATTACCTTATTAATGAGTTTGTATAATTTTATTTTTGTATAAAAGAAAATTATAATGGCGGAAAAAAGTGAAAATAGTGAATTAGAAAATAGCAAAGTTTTTTTCGATTGTTTGAAAAAATTGCATACTAAATTTGGCAATCAACAGTTGTCTATGCAAACAACTATCAAATTGGTACGATATTCTATGGAAATCGTGGAATTAACAGAGGTTAAAGGTGAAGAACAAAAAACTCTAGCAATTGCTTTAACTAGAAAAATTGTCGTAGATGCACCCATGAAAGATAATGAAAAAGAAGTCGTATTGGAAATGATTGATAATGGTGTCATTGATGAAACTATTGAATTGGTTGTATCTGCCACCCGAGGTGAATTAACAATCAATCAAGTTCAAAGTTGTGCTAAAAAGTCTCTTCCATCATTGTCTAAATGTTTTGGTTGTCAATAAATAAATATGTAAATCATTCATTATATATTTATTCTACTTCTACATCTACACCAGTTGCATATTGCATTACCCATTCTCTCGCATTGGCATTGTAACGGTCACGATTATTTTTATAAAGGTCTGCAATATCTACTACTAGGGGGTCATCTGGATTTGGTTCATCCAATAAAGAACATATCGATAATAATACTTTTGATATGGTAAGAGCAGGACTCCAGTTATCTTTTAAAATATCTAAACAAATTCCACCACTACTGTTAATATTTGGATGGTAAATTCGCGTTTTGAACCTAATTTTTGGTGGTTTAAAAGGGTAATTAGGTGGAAAAATGATATCTAAAAAGAAAATACCACCTTCATATGGAGTATCTGTGGGACCCATGATAGTGGCTGTCCAATGATAAATATCATCATCTATCGGACCAGCACTACAATTAAGAGGTGGATCACTTTGAAATAGTTTTAATTCTGCATTGATTCTTACTGACGACATACCTTGATAATACATCATAAAAAATTGTATTTAAATGAATTTATTATAATGATTATTTTTGATTTTTTACCTGTAATGGCGTTGGGGTATATGATAATGGTCCATTGCCCATATATGACCAAATATCTTCCTACGGTGTAATAGGCATTCTACTCGGTCGCGTTCTTTTGAAATATTGTGTTTTTTAATTTTTTGATATACCTTATAACTCTTGAAAAGATAATCGTTTATGTCGTATGGAATAGCATCACACCATATAATATATGCAGAATGCACGAAATCGCGGTGATTGTGATGTATAGTAGTGTCATATAATATTTTATCTTTTTCGGGTCCAACTCTAAATTCCATCAACATATTTTCAACGTACTCTTTAAATTTGGCGGGAAACTTATTGCTCCTGATATCACATATTTCATCTTTATATTTCACAAAGCGTAAGGAAGGATTTGAATAAATCTCTAGCTCCTTTTCGATATGTTCGTAAATATTGACTTTTCTTTTCACCATATGGAAGTAGTAGCGACCGAATACATCTTCTCTTTTTGGTATGCGAATAGATAAAACTTTTTTGGCGAAATCTTCCATGCTAACGTGATTGGTGATATTTAGTTTGGCTTTTACTAGCACACTCTTAGGAATAAAGCTTTTGATATGGCGCAGTACATCCTCTGGCATATCATTGTTTCTTATTTGGCCCTTGATTTTCTGCAATGCGTTGTATTCTATCTGCCTATCATTACGTATCGGTTTTGCGTACATCAACCTTGTAATCATAACTACATGCTGTTGCCTCTTTGATAAAGTCGCCAATTTACGAAGTAGCTTTCCATTAAATTTTCTACCTTGGTTCGCCCTTGATTTTATATTTCTGTAAGATAGCCTACAGCTATTGTGTTGTGATCGTTTATAATTCTTGCTGTGTACCATATTTATGAATACTTAAAATTCAGTTAAATGTACATAACCTCAATTAATTTATGTGATAGGGTTAGAATTAGGGTTTCTTGGCTACAAATTAATTGATTTTTTTGGTCCTATGATAACCAATGATATCCCCAAAACTGTAATCATGTCCGCAATCATAAAAGAACCAAACTTCCAGACTAACAAAAAGGGTACTAATCTCCCTGAACCAACTGCTATCAACGCCGATAGTATAATGGTAACTGATTTAAGCCAAGTCCAAGCTTGCCTGCAACAGCACGGTATAGCAATAGTACCTCTCAATACTACTAGCAAAGAGGCTAAAGTTGCAGCACTAGACGCTACCAAATTCTACAGCGTGGCCAATGCCGTACTTAAACCAGAGTACGCTATCAAAGAGCCTACCCTAGAAGAAAAGCTCAATCCCGCTACTTATAAGACTAGGAAAGCCCCTGATGCGGCAATGGGTTGGATACATCAGTACGCCACACCATTGCATACCCTAATTCAAGCCGATCCTACACTTAGGGCTACGCTAGAATCCTTATACGGCAAAAGCGAGCTATGCTATTCGCCTAATAGAATTCGCGTCACTAAAGCATTTAAATTCGCCGATAAATCACTCCATATCGAAGGCCTAGAAATCTTCAAAAACGATAACGGGGAAATATCATTGGCCGAAGGTGAAGTCGCTACTATCGTAGGCGTATCCGGATTAAGGAGATTCGTCTTCTGGGATATGAATGACGCCGATCTTAAACCATTGTACGACTATTGGCTAGAGAAAAATAACGGCAAAACCGACGTTGAATTTACCTTAGTTGATCCGGCATTTATGCACAAGCACTATCCAGGTCGTAGGCGTATGGTAACCGTAGACTGCAATGATAGTCCTATGCTAATCTTATGGCGCGAAAACGTACCACACGAAATGGCCCTATCACCGTCGGTTTCACTTTTCATCTCACCAGTGACAGAGCACGTGAAAACAGTTGTAACCGCCCGCGATATGACTACATATGCTCCACCAGAATTTGAAGGTTTGACTGAGCATGAAACGCATTTACTTGCTATGCCCTACCAAATGAATGGGTTCAAATGGCCCTCCGGCAAAAAAACATACCCCTTCTGCCATATTAGGCCGTATAAGCACTACATACCAAAGGTACGAGAACGCTATACTAAGCCAGCGGCTACTGCTACCAATCCTGATAGGAGGACTATTCAAATGAGACTACCTCACGATGGTACTGTAGACCAGCACACAGCGGCTTATCAAGCGAAATTAGCAAAGCGCAACATTGTATTGCCTGCTATCGCCTTTGCTGAAACCACGCCTAATTTTGTAACGGATATATCAGAATGGCCTGAGAAAATTTTGCGCGATCACGGCTATATAACTACTCCTAAGACTACGTGTTGCTGTAGTATTGAAAAAGTCGTAACCGTCGGTGAGCAGTTACAAAATCAACTGAAAGAGGCCGAAAATAACGGCGAAGTCATCAACTTATCATCAGATAGCGAAGACGAAGACGATGAAGATCAACCAGAACTGTATTCCCTTAAAGGTAAACTCAGGTGGAAGGAAATGACACTTGAGGAGTTTATGGATTATAGGGGTCTATATGCTAGCGATAACGATGGTATAACGCTTGCCGAATGCGTATTCTGGATACACGAGACCGACTGTTTAAGGAAAACGGGTATATTTGAAGGCTACGATGACCTTACCACTGAGGAACTAGAGCACTTTAATAAGCATTTAGCCTGCTACGTAATGGAAGGTAGTCCCTGCTATATCGCTGGCGGCTGGGACTGCGAATGCCAAATGGCTCAAGACTTCGGTTGGACCTTAATCCCAGTTGAATTTTAAATATTTATAATACAAAATTTACTATACTAACATAAAAAACACCTATATATCTCCTCCTCCAATTCTATCCGTGAAAATTATAAAAATACAAAAAAACACTATACTAAAATAAAAAAAACACCTATATATCTCACACTCAACTAAAAACTTTTTTATAAATTAATTGATTTTTTTACATCAATAGTAGTGAAGTACATCCAAAATAATCATGCCGTGCTCAATCTGTAAACAACAAGGACATAACAGGCGTAGCTGCCTACGTGCTACTGCCAGTACTACATCATCTTCAAGGCCAAAATCAATGGCGGAAACATTTGTTAGCGACGATAATGACTGCTGTGTCTGTATGAATCCAATCCAGACTACCAATCGCTGTACTACCAAATGTGGTCATAACTTCTGCTTATCGTGCTTCGTTGAATGCGCCAAGCGTAAGTCAGAATGCCCTATGTGCCGTACTAAGTTGAACTTTAGTCTACCATTGCCCTCCAATCCAATGCCTGAACTGGGCGACGATGACTTTAAACTACTATCAATTGGTATGTTTGATCTAACAAATCAAAGGGCGTCTGTTAATGACCTTAGTGCTGGAATAGTAGCTATGATAGCAGGTGAGGAAAATGACGAACAGAAAGCGATGTTCCAAACGATCATTAAACAGCAAATCGAACGCAAAATGCTTTATTGGGGTTATGTAACCGCCAAAACGATGTATAGCACCTTAAAAACTAGTATTAATCCAACTAGTGACTCTATAGACATATTTGAAGGTTTGCACCAGACCGATGGCGATACATCAGTCATTGATTTAACCAATCGATAACTTATTACCTACTTACCTACCTACTTACCTACTTACTTACATAACTTACTATAATTCTGTATAAAACATTGTATCTAACCAACTATCCTTTATCTCCTTTATATTATTACTTAAATAGTGTGACCACTCATACATACCATTTTTTACTGTCATATCCGATGAACGCTCCACTATATTTACAATTTGCATATCGGCCTCTGTATTCGTTTCACCAGGTATCAATTTTTCAATCACATGATCTTTTATGAATATTAACTTATTATCATATTCACGAATAGATGGCTTACAAGTAACCAGGAACAAAAACAATAAATACCATAAATTACTATGCTGCCTAACCTTTTTATAACAGTTTTTACATCGCTCCATAAAATCCCTGAAATACAACGAATTTTTACCTCCCAACATATCCAACATATCATCCGTGATTTTCATTTCCACCGAACTTTCCTTAGGATCTTCACCCAAAATATAGGAAAAGTCGATATGCAGTAGCTCACCTCTTGTAGTAACCAAAATATTTTCAAGGTGTCTGTCTCCAATACCCAATACATAACATATCACACAAGATGCCACGCAAGTTTTGATAAATTTCGTCCTCACCTGGTGAATTGTTTTCTCAGGATTCAAATCCATGATAAAATTTTGAAGTGTTTTATTATCCTTATGCTTAATATCATACAGTGTACTTGTACTTTCCACCATCTCAATCCAACCACTGTTAGATGATATTGGGAAAACCTCATATGTATTTATATCTATTAACTCTTTACATACTACTTTCAACATTCGTGATACTATCATCGTTAGCTTATCTTTTCTAATATCTTCACTTTTTAATAAAATATTCATTATTTTTTTCATAGAGCCAGAATGCGTATTTGTTTTATATTCAACTAATAGAGGTATTTTTATCGGCCTGGTGGATGATTTTAAAACTTCTATTTTATCACAAAAAACATTCAAACATTTCAACTCATAATCCCACGGCATTGATACTTCACCATTTATAGAAAACCAATTAGTACATTTAAATGACCAACTATCATGTGTAGTGTCATTTACTTTATCTATCATACTAATAAATGAATCCGTTTTTTGTAGGCTATATTTCAGCTCTTGAGGTAACAATTGGATAAAATCTTCCATAATTGGCATTAATATTTCTTTGCATTTATTATCCTGCATCTGAAATTTCAATTCATAATAAAACGAATATGCAAGATTATAATCAATAGCACACAATGGAATAATCACATTTCTTAACAATAATAAATTTTCAATGCTTATGTTTATTATTATTGGCATCATATCTTTTATTATGTCATTTTTTATATTTTGTAATTTTAACATCAACCAGGAAGAAAAATATTCACTGGACAGTTGTTTCTTTGGATCATTGTAAATATATTTAATTCTCATCATCTGCAACAATTCATCTATAGTGGGTTGTTCACTACAATTACGTTTACAAATAAGGTGTTGACAACTATATATTTTTCCCTGTTCATGCTTTTGCAATAGTTCCCTTACCTCACCGTCATAAGTTTCAGAATCTATACTATTTAAATAATTCAATATTAAATAAAAATGACCAGGAAATCTCACCTGGTAGGATTTCAAAATTTTTGTTTCAATCTTTGAATAATTTTGAAAGACTAATTTGTATTGCATTGATTTGTAATAAGACAAAATTGTATTTACTGCTTTGCACCATTTATTTGACATCAACCGCAATTTAAAAAGTTCCTCCATATCCAAAAAATCATTTAATGATAATAATATATTGATTATGTTTTTTTCTTTGTCTAGAAAATCAACCTTTGTACAGCAACTGCGACAAACCCGATGTTTATTTTTATCTTCTTCACTATCCACGTAATGAGAATATATGTTTTTTATTGAACTCAAATATCCCTTTCCTTGGCTACCTGGTGAAACCGTGACATTCACCAAACTGGATATCTTTCTATATTCTGATGAACAGTAATAACAAAAGACACGACCACATAATCTACAGTGGTGTTTCCTAGTCACTATAGAAAAATTTGTAGCACAATAGTAACATGATTTTATATTTTTGGCGGGAATCCATATATTTGGTGTTGGATCAATATTAGGTATGTTGATTGGGTTGGTCTTCTTTCTAGACAAACCCCTATTGTCCAACATCATTGACATCGACATATTATTATTATTGTTATTATTGTTATTGTTATTATAGGTAATTTTATCAAATACTTCGTCTTCCACATAATTTATTTCCATCTATAAGATTAATATTAATACCTAAAAAAATTTTATTATTATTTTTTAATTATATTTGCATTGGTTAGGAATATTTTTATTTACACTTTCACAATTCAAATGTAACATATTTTTTATAGAATTCAGCCAGGCGAGCAAGGATAATTCATCACCCGTTTTCGCTAAATCATATCCAAATAATTTATTTTGTATATCACTAGATACTTCCTCTATATCATAATCGTAATTTTCATAAAACTCTACTTCATCTAGGAGGTGTTTAAATGTGACTGTTTGTTTTGCGTGATTTACTGTACCATTCATATCCCGTATCGCATTTTTCCAATACTTGGATGTAGCAGCATGATATAGCCATTGACCATTGCCAAATTCATAAACTGGTTTATCACCTGGTTCACATAATATATGTATGACTGGGTAAACATGATACAAAGTCGCATTTCTGATATCATCTTTCATCAAATTATTACAAGAAACTTCTAGTGATTGCATTTCGCTTACAATATCATCCATAACTTCTTCTTCATCTATTTCATCCAATTCTTCCAAATCGTTCAGTGATAAATCACGTGTAGGATGACTTATAAACATATTATTTTCATTATCCCAAATATATTCTGGTGGGCAAATAAGATACGCGACCAAAGCCATACAGACATGCTTTTTGTTTTCGTATTTGTATTTTTCAAATAATTTTTCTTGTTTTTTAAGTTTAATATCATTGTTCAAATCATCATTATTAATCATTATAAATGCTTTTTTTATGTCTCGATATAAATTAATAGGTTTTTTATAACAATCAATGATATATCGTATATCGTGATAATTTTTTGTTTGGATAGCCAGTCTCATTTTGTCTTTTAACTTTTTAAATTGTGTACTTTCCTTGGAAGTATAGTTTCTATCAACCTTCATAATTCTCATTTTAAATACTATATCCGTAGTAGTAAGATTTTTTAATGATTGAATGACTTTCCATAAATATTTTTCACCAGGCGATCTTTGTTTGTCAGAACTTTTATGTATTTTATATAGGTAATTTTCATATAATGGATTAGTTACAGCGTAAAAGTCATAGAAAATCGTATAAATGAATTGCCACATAGACTCATCAGTTGCTTCCCTATATAACTCTTTGAACCAAAAGTATAATTCATCCTCTTTGCCCAAATTTAGCAAACAATGAATAAAACAATTTTTCACATCTTGCGTTAAATATAAATTCCGTGTAAACATATTTAGCTTAATTCAATATTAATTAATATTTACCAATCAATTAATATTGTAATAAATTTAAATGTTATTATAGTATATAATGGTTAATGCATGGTTAGCACACGTAAAAAAAACGATGAAGTTACCTTCGTCAAAAGGTCTTAAGTTTAAGGACGTATTGAAAGCGGCAAAGAAAACCTACAAAAAAGGTGTTTCTGCTGTTACGGAAGGTGTAAGTAAAGTAACCCGTAGAGTTAGAAACAGCGCACGTAAGCTACGTAAATCCCTTAAACGAAAGGGCCGCAAATCGCGCAAAGGTAAAAAGGGACGCAAATCACGCCGCAGCAAAAAGCGATAATTGGTTTTCATTATGAAGACTTCTTCTCGTTTTAACATTACAAGATAAACCTTTCATCATGAATTCCAACCAATGTTTCTTTTTAATATCGAATTCAAAATTATCTCTTTCTATTATTATCCATAATTTTATAAACATTATTGATAATGCATACAAATCCCACGTATCCCAATACCCCAATAATTCGTCAACCACTTTGCTCGGATCTTTATTTTGACATATTTTTGTAAATTTCTCCTGGTAGCAATTTTTCAAATCATCCAAAAACCTCTCCGAAAATCCCTGTAAAAATACAATATTACTAAAATATTCACTTAGCATTATATTTATCATATCATTTGTAGGCAATTTTTCATAATTCACGATAAAACAAATCAAATGAATATCCGGTGACCACAAATAATAAGTCGGATCATACACATAAAAATAATCCTTCAAATTCTTTTTTATTTGTTTCTGACTTATCGATAAACCAAAATCAATTATCATAGGTTTTCCAGTATCAATATTATACATTACGTTTTCACTTTTAATATCAAAATGCACTATAGAGTGTTTAATTAAAATCTTAATAGAATTATACAAATAAATAAAATCATTCATTAGCAAATTAACGTCGAATTTTTTTATATCATCACTTTTTATCAAATCAATATAATCCATACCATTTATATGCTTCAATTCCATGGAATAAAATTGTTTGTTATCTTTTAATACCGGACAATCATATATTTCATCGTCTTTTATTTTATTTAAACTAACATTACAAGACGATAATATAGGAACAAAATAATATTCATAGTTTTTTATTTTTTTCACCAGGTCGCTAATATATATTTCGTGCGTTGACTTCCACCGTTTTTTTTGAATTTTTGATACTGTTTTACTTTTTTTATTAAATTTTTTGGTTCGACAGTTAAACTTCGGATAAAATACACAACCAAATCCTCCATATCCCAGTAATGCACCACCTTCTTGTATTAAAAAATTACTCATTATAATTATATTATTTCACTATTTTATTTTTTCTTTCTATTCTTAATGGGTTAGTGTATAAAATTTATTTTTATACGTTTTCTTTATTTTTAGCCTCACATCACTTTCACTTAAATCTTGCAGCTCCCTTATCCTATCGTATTCTTTTTCGTGTAACTCATTATACTTTTCCACAAAATCTTCATACGCTTTCTTAGGTTGTATTTCACCTTTATTATCTAACAACCCTTTTATATGTTCATATATACTTTTCAATAATTCCCGATTTAAGGGTATATATTTACGCCTTTTTTGATCATTTTCTGATTTCTTAACTATCAAGTCCAAATTACCCCTATTTTTATACTTATCTTTAAAATAATACCTCACACTATTATACATTTTATCTTCCACTGATTTATTATATCCTAAATTAATTAACCTTTGCTTTTCTTCTTTTACCATTTCTTCATTTGTCTTGATCCACATATCCCAACTATCTTTAAAATCCTTCCTATTTAAAGCACTATTCATCCTGGCAAATTCCATCAGCCCTAACACAAAATCATTTGAAAATTTATATCTGTATATTTTTTTATCTTGATTGGATAACGATATTTCCGTTTCCGGTGCGATTACTAGTAATGACATTATTTGAATACTATTTTTCCGATATTTATTTCTTCAATTAATTTATTCACCATTATTATGTACACATTAAAGTCACAGATATATTTAGATAAGCGAACGGAATGTTACCAAAAAATAATCACAATCAATAAAGATCCACAAGACCCTAAGATAACACCCATATTAAAAAAATTAAAATCCACACGATTATCTATATTTAGTGATGAATATAGTTGCTGCTCAAAATCATCACCAGGCTGTATTATTGCATTTTTAAATCCCAGTAATACTCATGAATTTCTCACTGTAGATGATATACCCGAATTATTTACATTTTTAGCCGAGAATGGTTATACCATCGATGAAACGACTACTAATATAATGCTAAAAACCAGTCAGAAAATTAAAAACCTTATTTGTTTTATCAAAAAAATTAATTGATACTGTAAATATTTAATATTAATACATTAATTAATATTAAAAATGTTTAAGCAAAGAACCTTATTTGAAACGTATAATAACTCGCCATCATCAAAGGCAACAAAAAAAGAATCAACATCAAATAATACACAATATTCAGATGATAATGGATATAATATCTTATTAAATCTTTATAAAACAAACAAAAACGTACTATCTTATCTTAAATCTTTAAATGATAGGGAAAAAATAGTATTAAATATCGCTTATATGGATTTAGAAAGTTCGTTCGATATTGAAAAAAGTCAGGGTTATAAAACATGGTTTTCCACAAATAAATAATTTATTCTACTTTTGACTTTGATAACCATTCACTCCAAGACATTTTTTTTTCACTAGTTAATTCCCTTGTGAAATTTCTTGCCTTTTCTGGTATCATCATATAATCATTTATCGAACCCTTTTTCAAGAATTTATTAATAATCTTTTCTTCCTTTTTTTCTACTTCCGCGTTTGCTTCTTTCGTTTTTTGCGCTTTAAATTTAACAAATACACCATCATCATCACTTTCTTCTTCCTCTTCTTCTTTTTCAGTATGTTCTTCTTTTTCTTCTTCATTCTTCTTTGTTTCATTATCTTCGGTTTGTTCTTCATTTTCTTTATCTTCACCCTCTTCTTCTTCCGGTTCATGATGATAAATCTCACTGCAATGAAATACCTTCACATATTTCCTTGCACACGTATTCAAAACATCTTGTAAAACACTCTTATTAGACCAATAATGAAACACTTTTTCATCCCCATTATATTTCATAATAACCGTTCCATTTGGAGTATCCTGGATAACTACATTATTTTCATAATTAGTCTCATAGTCATCATTATAATCCTCGGAATACGGATACATATCACTGAATGGAACCTTTTCCTGAATTTCCTCCATGATTTCTTTACTCCATGGTGTCCAAATAAATCTCGCAACTGTCCAAATAGGAAAACATATAAAAAATGGAATAAACCCTATTAAATAAAAAAATAATTGACCACTGGTCATACGTAACACTTCTGCACTCATATTATTCATATATAAAAATTATTTAATTATCTTTTTAAGTTGATTAAATAATGTATTTAACACATTGTATTTAACATATTGTATTTAACATATTGTACATGAACTGCTTCCAAGAGCAGGTTGATCTTTATTGAAATCATTGTCATTTATCATTGTAAATTCATCATCTTTATTTTTTTTATATAATGGATTTTTTACCACATTTTCTCTTCCTACCTTCACATTAAACATTTTATCAACGCTTTTAATAAACTCGTCCGTACTGTCGTCATTACCTGACAGCTCTGCTTGTTCATCGTCTGTTTCCGGCTGACTATCCCTATTAGGATCATAATCACTATCTTCTTCTTCATCTTCATCTTCATCATCTTCTTCATCACTATCACCAAATTTAATATGCCTCCCATCTGCTAACCCTACCGCTCCCATTCCAGTATTTTTAGTATATGATGATATCTCACCTTCGTCATCTTCATCACCACTTTGCTCGCACATTGGTACTTCTTTCATTCTCAAAATCTCATCAATTCGTTTATTTCCCTCATCCATATACATTCTTTGTTCTGCATCAACTCTCATAGCTTCGGTATAAATATATCCAGCAAAACCAAGGGCACACCATTTCACCGGAAATCCAATTAATGCAAATAAAACTGTTGCATAAAACATATTCAATATTCTTATTGTTCGCTCATTTTCTATAGGCCTATTCATATGTACTTTAAAATCTTCCAAGTGTTTAAACATTTTTCTCATATTTTTACTTAATTATGAAAAAAGTTATTTAAATCAATTCAATTAATTATTTATTATCATTTACATGTCTTTACATAAATCCAAATAACGTTCGGAAAATAAATCCTTAATCTCACTCTCCAATGTTGGTACCGCAAATTTTATGTAACTTTTATTCTTATTTTCCGGATGTAAACATACCAAATACATATCACGGATTTTCTTACCATAATGCGTCTCTAATATAGTCTTGTATGTATTTAATTGCAGAGCATAATGCCAGAAATTGCAGTTTGGTAGGTGTTCTATGCATTTCGTTGTCGCGGATTCAAACGGATTTGATTTCTTTATATTACGACAGCGTTTCCAGTCATAAATATCAATTGTTCCATCATCGTTGATATAAGTCATATCAATGGAACCAGCAAGGCGAAGGGTTTCATCATATATCATCCATTCCGTACGATACGCTACCTTGTCTTTGTGATCCTCTTGAAAATCCTTGAAATAACTATATTCTACACTATCATTTTCACGCGGACACTCATTATAAAAGCACTCAATATCATAATGCATTTTTGTACCTGCAGTTGCTGCTTCATTGCCATTTGCCTTCCATAATGCCTTGATTTGTTCCGGTGTCTGGCCATAGTATTTGCTTTCTGGCCATTTTGGACTGTTCATCATGTTTGAAATGATTTTATCGGCATCAAAATGGGGAAAATGGGAGTGATTCCAAGTAGTAACTGATTTATAATTGCTATCACCGTTGATGGTGTAAATATGTGGGCCTTCATCGAAACTAATGTTTGCATCACGAGGGTGTGGATTCTTTTCGGCCAAATAAGTAGGTGGTATCATGGATTGTGACATTTTATACTAATTATATTATAATACTTTTTAATATAATTAATCAATTAATTTATTGTTTATTCTGGTTCAAAAACATATTTTTCTCCTACCGCTGTAATATCTAATGTGGGTCTAGAAAGCTCAAAACTCAAATGATCTGTACCATAAGAATTGATAATCTGGGTCGCAACAACTGATGAGAATAAGACAGATTTATAGTTCCCTCCTGTAGAGCCACTAATTTCAATCTTAAATTTATAAACATTATCTTTCTTCAATATCCCTGTAGCTATGTTTTCGGCTGAATCTTGAACATTTAATATATATTTAAAATTAATATGATTAGATATAGAATTGTCTGCAATAATGCAATAATATAGGTTACAATTTTGAACCTGTGTATAGTTAGTTGCAGTACTATTTTTCACAAAAAACAGTATCTTAAAATGCTGACCGTGAAATACAGGACCATCATCATCCCAAGATCTAAAGGGAATGGTAAAATTTATATATATTTGTTTTGTATTTTTTATAATTGTATAATGACTGTTAGTCTCGTTAGGAAAAGTAATAGTTTTTTTATCGTTATTAGTTGACATATCATATTCCGTATTGATATTTTCCCACCAATTAGTAATGATATTATTTTCACCTCTATATTTCGGTATGGTATTATTAAAATCAGAACCTAACATTTCCAGAATTTGACCATGTTTTTTTACTAATTTAAACTTAAGACCACCACTTTCAATTATCGTTAGCGAACCACTCACATCCAAATTATTTACAGATATATCGGATCCCGCAGTTATAGAACCACCGCCTCCACCAACAAATTCATCACCATTACCGTCATATATTTTCCCTGAAAATGATATATTATTAAAACTAGCATCATTTGCACTAATGTCACCGGTGACTTTCATGGTGCCCGCGACATCCATATTGCCAGCGACATCTACATGATTAAAACTAGCATCATTTGCACTAATGTCACCTGTGACAGTTAAATTAGCACTTACATCCAAATTATTTTCTACCGTTATAAATGGCTCTACAACCGTTATATATCCTCCATCATAAGTGGTGGTTGAATTAGTTGAACTAGTTCCATCATAGCTAAATGTCCCAACATCGAGAAAACGACCGATAGTTGTACCAGCACCACTGATAATAATATCAAAACTAGTTATATTTAATGATATGTCCGAATGACCGAAATTATAGTATAAATTTTTATATAATCTAACATTAGAAACATTTTTAATATATGTATCACTGATAATTTCACCACTAATTGTTAGTTGGGCGCCAGTTAATTGTGTTTCTAAAAAATATACAGATTTAGATGAATATAATTTATCCACACCTATTTTTTTACTTTGAATATTATCTGTTATTATATCTTCCTCAATACCACCCCTAAAATTATTAGATACATCACTCCAACTGACATTTACAGTCCCACTACCGTTACCAAAATTATCAAAATCCGTGTAATCTCTTTCAACATTTCCTCCTCCAAGAATTTGAAATTTGTTACATACAATTTTATTTAATAAAATATTATTATTACAACTAATATCTTTTTCAAAAATAAATTTATTTTCATTTTCATTAAATGAAAATATTGTTTGAGAACTAAATTCATTAGCTATAAATTTAGTATTGCCAATACATATTTCTCCTGATATATCTAGTTTAGAATTTGGTTCAATGATTAATTTCGGATTGACTGCTTGAAGTGTTCGTTTTAAATTCAAATTCCCGATTAAATTTAATGAACCATCGATAGCCATATCACCACTTAAGTCTATTTTACCTCCTGTCTTTACATTTAATCTGCTATTTTCACTCAGTTCCACATCTTTCATTATTGTTTTGCCTTGAACTGTCAAATCACTTTTCATTAAAACATTATCACTCACATCCAAATCACCTTCTACACTTAATTTACTTTTCATCAAAACATTTTCACTTACATCCAATGTACCATTAATCTCTACAGTTTCACCCACTGTTAGACTTTTTTTCATTATGACATCACCTGATATATCCACAGTACCACTAATATCAACGTTTCCTTTTACAAGACCATCACCATCTACAGTCAAATTATTTTTCATTGTAGTATTTCCACTTACATCTAATGTCCCATCCATTATCATATTACCACTCAAATCCATATTTTTCTTAATGGTTAAATCACTTTTCACCTCCATGTTTCCACTTACATCCAACGTACCATCCATTACGGCATTTCCACTGACATCCAATTTGCCAGTGATTCTTGTATCTTCATGAACGGTAAGTCTTTTTTTTATTGTCACTGCACCTGATATGTCTACTGCACCCGATATGTCTACTGCACCTGATATGTCTACTGCACCCGATATGTCTACCGCATCTAATATTTTCACAGTACCATCGATATTTACATTATTCTTTATAGTTGTCATGCCATCAATAACCGCATTTCCACCCACATTTAATGAACCGTTAGTGATCGTTAAATCACCACTTAGGTCCATTTTACCACGGGAACTTATATTACTACTTATATCCAAATTACCACTTATATCTACCGTAGATTCAAATGTTACAGGCTTTTCGGTTTTAACCGATTGCTTATTATTTACGTAACTAAATGTATCCGCAGCTGAACTTTGTAAGCCACCGATAATATCATAAATATCTTTTCCCTCTGTTGTGGTATCATTATCATAAACAAGTAACTTACCATATACATTTGTATTTCCACAAATATCCAAATTGCTTTTCATCAAAACATTTTCACTCACATCCATGGTACCATCTATCACGGTGCTTCCACTTATATCCAAGTTATCGCGAACCTGTAGACTTTTTTTCATCGTCACAGCACCCGATATATCTACTGCACCTGATATATCTACATCATCATTAAATACTGTTTCATGATTAAATTCCCTCTCTCCATAAAACTTCAATTTACCATCTTGCTCTATTCTTCCGATCGTACCGAAAAGAAGTGTGCTTGTACTTTTCAATAATAAATTTCCACAAATATCAACATTTTTATTGGCACTCATATCGCAATCAATTTGCAAGTTAGTAACATTATGCTTTGTATTAATTGTACCCGGAATAGTTACGAAATCAAATCCTGTATCAATACCACTAGGGTCAAAATTCACAAATTTATTTACTTCTGGATCATATATCATCAATCCTCCACGAATATACATATTATCCAAATGCATATCACCACTAACATCGAAACCATGCTTACTATCATCTGGTAGAACTAAATCTTGATCATTAACTGCTGTATTATGATTTATATATTGTGATGTACCTTCCAAATGCATTGGAGGTCCAGCAGGCATAAGTACATCCACCGTCAAACCACCACTAACATCCATCGCACCCTTAAAATCACTACTTTTATTTACTCCAATATGATATATTCTACTTCCTTCATTTGTTTGACTACCGTCCATCATAACATATAAATTTCCGGAACTGTCTTTTTCCCATCCTTGGAATAATTCAATGTTTCCATTGGCTCCAACTGTAGCTAATAAAGGCCTACCACTGGCATCACGAATACCACCAGTTAATCTGATATCACCTACAATATCAAGTGGGTACTGTGGATCATCCGTACCAATACCTAATCTTCCTTTTTTAAATCCAGTTTTTTTTCCGCTCATAATTGTAATAATAAATATTTACATTATTTTTATTGATTTTTTAATTTAAATGCAAGGGAATAATAATATTATACATGAAAGTATATCATTATTCAAGAGATAAGTTTAATAAATATGTGGGATTTTCAGAAGCTCGTTTGGATCCAATGGTACCAGGCAGATTTGTATGCCCCGCTTACGCCACCTTTGAAAAACCACCATTTGTTGATAAAAAAACAGAATATCTTTATTTTGATGTAGCTAATAAAAAATGGGATATCAAACAAATTCCTAAACATAGATTTAAAGATGATTCGAATGATGAGACAGAGAAACCTATAAATACTAATAACAAATATCATATTCGTAGAAATCAGCGGAATAGAGTAAGAAGTCCAAATCCTTATGTGATCCAAGCATCAGCACCTGCATCTGCACCAACATCAGCACCAAGTATTAGTCAAGCAGAAAAAGATTATGTTACCGCTATGATAGGATTAACGCGTAGTGATTGGACACAATTGACTGATGTAAATTTAACACAAGAATCCAAATTTGAATGGGTCCAATTTCGTAGAGAATTGCGCGAAATCCTTTTTAAATGCAAACCGGTAAATGGTGTGTTTCCAGAAATAAAAGAAGCTGCAATATTTCCAAAAAAACCAAAATCAGTATGGCTTTAGTATTTAATGCAAGGCAATAATACGGTGTGTTTTGGTACAGATTCGTTATGCCAATTAGATAAAGTATGATGATGTATTGCCCCTTCATCGGTTTTAACTATATGTTTATGATTTCCAGATATATCAAATTGTTCAGTATTATATATTCCAAAATCATCTTTTAAAAAAGCATTTGATTCAGATCCGGAGCCATTATCTTTATCCTTAAAATAAATAAATTTATTTGATGTCTCCTTCCACTTCTTTTGTTGAAATGCAGTTGTAGTTTTTACAGTTATATTGCTTGTTTTCGATATAGTATCTGTATCACCACTACTCAGTGGAAATGCGGGAATAGTGATACCTATGTAGGTTCGCTCTAATGACCAATTCCAATATGAAAAGTTAGCGTAAAATGTATAGCTTTCTGATGAGTTGGTGCTGCTAGGTTTTAAATCACCTGTTTGTATAATTGTGCTTACTTTTGTTGGTTTCACTTGTACATTACCATCAGGTTCTTGACGTTTTTGTATTTTTGCATTATATTTGGTAATATTGGTTACATTATCTTTTTTATATTCATGAAAATGTTCTCCAGAAGGGTCAAGTATATGAATATGCTCACCAGAAAGAGTTACATGAAAGTTTGGATCTCCAGTAGGCTTCCCTGTTTTATAGTTCTCTTTGGCTCCCAAACGTATATCTGTATCTGTATCTGTATCTGTATATATAGACCTTACAAATTGATTGGTCAAGTCTGGTACATTAAATGATATATCACCATCTGTATCCTGAGCATTGTATGTATTTCCAATACAATTTGAAAGATCCGTATATAATGCTTTTGTATATTTTCCGCCATCACATACTAACCAACCTGGTGGTATATTTTCAGATGCAAACCAACCAATCATACCCACCATCGAACTAGCAAATAGTCTATTTTTCATATTCAAATTTCCAGAAATGTCTACTTGCCCTTTCATTACTGTCTTTTCCCTTATTTTTAAATTTTTAACAGTACCCCGTTTTTTCACATATATTCCACTAACATCCAAATGCTTGTTTAGTTTTCCCGCGCTAATATCCATATTTTTGTCTATTACCATATTTTTACTAACATCCATATCGGTATACACGTGAACATAACTTACATCCACCGTTTGTAATACTGTTGCTTTATTTTCTATATCTATTTTTTTCAACTGTTGTGGTCTTATAAGCAAATTATTGGAAATGTCTATATGTGTTGCCGTTAATTCATTGGTGATAAACAGATTATTGCACGAAACATCATTGGAAGTAACATCACCTGTCGCGTGTATTGATTTTTCAACAATAGTATCATTATTTACTACAGCATTTGATACATCAATATTACTTGCATCCAGTAAATCGTGAATAGTTGTTTGCTTAGTAAATAAAACATGCTCGCTTTTTAAATTTCCTTCAACTGTTAAATTTGTAGATATATCAATATTATTAACATTTAAATTGTCTTTTAATATAAAATCATTTGAAACAGTGAGCATACCATTTAAATTTAGATCATTTTGTGCGGTTATTTTTTTAGTCATAATAACATTTTTTGCAAACAGCGATTTTTCTACTTTGATTTTATGATCTTCATTACGTGTAATACCATCCATTATAACGTCTGCACTAATATCGATGGTTTGTATTCCGGGTTCGCTTTTTAAATAATTGTTTGCTGTCCATAACCATCCTGTTTCACCATCATCCAAACTAGTAGAACTAATGTCCGTATCTTTTATTTCCCCGGCTTGATTTGATAATTTGTTTTTTACATATAAATTTGTAAATTCTAATATAGATTCTGTATTGAAATCTTGGTTACCACCATTTTTTGAATATAACTTATCAATTATCAAGCCTCCACTTATATCTAAAGCACTTGATGTTCCATTCGGTATTTTATTTACACCTATTTTCATTACTTGACCAGGTTCAGCTAAATACAAATTACCAGATGCATCGTTTTTCCAACCATTGTATAATTCAGCATTTTGATTTGAATTCGCTGTAGTAACAATTAAACGACCACTACCATCACGTATTGCACCGGTTAATCTTATATCACCTATCACATCCAATGGATACTTTGGGTCATTTGTACCTATTCCTAATCTTCCTTGTTTAAATCCAGTTTTTTTTGACATTTTAAATTAATAAATAATAACATTATTTTTTATTAATTAGCATTTATATCTAATACTTAATGAATGGTACCATAGAAATAGATGGTGGAGCAGTTTCATCATCCCACATATTATGTGAAATATCATGTATGTGATTGCCACACATATCTATTATGTGTGTATGTTCTCCATTATTTACACCTACTTCGTCTGTTATCAGATTGGTATCATAACTTTTTACAAGTGATACCTTTGGAGCAACATCAGATGGTTCGGTTAGATATTTTCCATTTCCACCATCTACACCAACATCTTCTTCACTATTATAATCCGGAGATGAATATTCACCATATGATGAAGGGTAATTTACGGTTTTATCGTTACCAGAATATCTTTTTTCTCTATCAAATGTTATTGTGACGGGAGGCAAATATGGTGCTAATTTTATTTCTTCATCAACTGTCCCATGTTCTACATCACTAGGGCGTGAAATAGTTGTGGAGCCATATTTGTCTGTTTTTGTCTTCTTTCCTATATATATTTGCTTTATTTTTTTATATTCATCATATATATATTCAGATATTCGTGATTCTAAAGTATCTTCATCAAGATATTCTTTTATTGTATTATAATTATAATCGTGTTTATGATCATCCCACTGATTTTCTATAATATGTTTATGTTCCCCTGATGGATCAAACGTCACGTTATTTAAATTTGTTTTATATGAAAATCGCTTACCAACATTATTTCCACTACCATCTGCCCCCCGTATAAAACACCTACTCGCATCCATCAAGTCTGGTACATTAAACGATAAATCTCCTACCAAATAATTTTTACTTGCATCTAATTCTTCAATAACCTTATACAATTGGGGATAATTTTCTTTACCATATTCACCGCCATCACACCTTAACCACCCCGGTGGATCCATCGTTGATGCAAACCATGATATCATACCAACAAACGAATCACCTGTTATTTCTCCTGATATATCAACATCAGATACATCTTTATATGTCTCATTTGCAATTCCAACTGATACATTATTTGACACATCCAATCTATCTCTAATATTCACATTACTTACATCCAAAAGATTATTTACCGAAATATCACCCAATGTCCCAGCGGTATAGTGATGAAACACAACATCATCTTTTATATTCACGAAACCGTCACTTGTAAAATTACCACTAACATCTACTTTATTACTAACATTCAAATTATTCGCATTTAAATCATTATAAATGGTTAAGTGTTCTTTTACCAATAACGTATTTCTTACATAACTTGTAGCATTTCCGCTAAAATCCATAGAACCTTTAATATTCATTTGTGTATTTGATGCCATATCATTTATATTTACTTTGCTCACATCTAGGTGATGTATTGAACCGCTATCTATAATATTTAACTTTCCAGATATATTTATATTTTGACTAACATCCATGTTTTTAATTTTTACTTCACCCTTTGATATATCTAATATTTCATCAATAGTTGTTATTGCATCAATAATTGTATTTTTTGACACATCCAGATTACCTATAACTGTCATTTGATTTGTTTTTATATCCCCTGTTAAATTTGTTGCACCAATAACTGTCATATTATTCACTTCCATACTTTTATTTAAACTTATATCGGTTTTAATTAACAAATCGGCACTTGTTAATCCGATATTATTTTGCGAACAATCTAAATTACCTTTTATTGTCGTAATCGGATTATTGTTATTTGTTGTCTGATTTTCTCGCAAACGTAAATTAAAATGTTCATTTGCCTGCATTTTCACAAGAGTAATATTATTATCACCTGTATGTTTAGTTTTTAATGTATTATTTTCACGAAACCACCCATTACCTTCATTAACAGCTCTTAGCTGCTCTTCACCTATAAATATTTCACCGTTACCTGACAAATCAGTAATAAAAGTTATGTCTTTAAATTGTATTTTGTTTTCACCAGCATCAGCGATATTTCCTTTTATAGCATCAATTGATATACCACCACTTATATCCAATGCTGCTTGAAGATTATGATTTTTATTTATACCAACCCTTTTAAATATGTTTACACCTGGTACAGTTGGTGAATTTTTATTCCAAATAATCAAATTACTATTACTTAAATCTTTATATGAGGAATGACTTAATGGCAATGGATTACCACTAGCATCGCGAATGCAACCGGTTAGTCTAATATCACCTATAATATCTAATGGATACTTTGGATCATCTGTACCTATTCCTAATCTTCCTTGTTTAAATTTTGTTTTTTTATTACCATTCATAAATTAATAAATACTAACATTATTTTTTATTTATTAATTTAATTTATTAAAATTTTATACAAGGCAACATATAAATGAAATTTGGACACGTTTCATCGTCATCATTTTCAAATGTATGTATATGAGAACCCGATAAATCTTCAATTATATGACTATGTTCTCCATTTATTGAGGTTTGCCAAAGATTTTTATCATAATGGTCTGTAGTATTGTCATAGTAAAGTACCTTATCATATTCGCCGTCTATTCGCTGTAATAAAACATTATCATCCTCTCCATCCGCTGTCTGATAATGGCGAATAATTGATACATCGGCATTTGAAAAATCATGAACGTGCGCACCAGATAGGTCCATATCATGAATATGTTCCCAGGAATTTTCAATAATAAAATTATTTGAATTATCTATAAATATTGTATTTGTTGGACACCCAGTTTTAAATTCCTTCTTATCACCTATTTCCTCTGGGGGTGGATCGTTTATATATGTAATGTTTTCATTAATCATATTTACCTGGTCAATGTCAATTCCATTTATACCTCTGATAAAATGACCACTTAAATCTGGTACATTAAATGATATATCACTTAACGATATATCCACATGATTGTATTTATTTTCAATACAATTCGAAAGATCCGGATACTTTGCTTTTGTATATTCAGCGCCATCACATACTAACCAACCAGGTGGCGGATTCTTACGGAAAAACCAACTAATCATACCTACCAAAGACGGTGTTGTAGTTATTCCTTTAATATCAATATTACCATCCAACTGAAAACTATTACTAATATCCACCGAATCACTTATCACCACCTGGCTGATATCCATATCATTTTCAATTGTACATCCACTAATTTCTAAATTGTTCCTAACATTTACACCACCATATACATTCATACTTCCATCTACATTCAAATTATTGCTAATATCCAGGTTATTTTGAATGTGAACCCTACCACTAACATCCATTACCCGGTCCACCTCCATACTTCCAGATATATCCATATAACCATTTATTACCATATCTCCTACATCTAGTTTATTTTTTAGTAGTACATTTTCACTTACATCCACAGTATTCTCAACAGTTATTTTATTATTTGTACTAGTAAATTCTTTATCTGTATATACCTTACCTTTTACATGAATAACATTCGCACTTATATCTACTCTTACTTTCACACCACTAACATCAAAATCCTCCGCGTCCAAACGATCTGTAATAAAAACACTATTATCTATTTGTGCTACTCCACTTACATCCAAACTATTGGTTACAAATTGAATTTTATTTACTGTTAATTTATTTCCAACAATCAGTATTCCACTTATATCCGCATTTATTTTTATTTCTGCATTATCTGCTACTAAGGTTTCGCCGATGAAATCACCATCTACTTCCATCTTTTTGCTACTTAAATAATCAATTCTATTATTGGTTGTAAAATCACCTGCAATGTTTAACGCATTTACATCCAATGACATTCCTACTGTTTCATCCAATACTTTCGCGGTAGAATTACCCTGAGTTTCCCATCCATTAATAATACCGGTTGGACCCAATGCTATATATTTATTTTCCGATTTTACAAACTTAAATAGGGTATCAGTGACTTTTATTTTTTTACTTGTTTGTATTAAACCACTCAAATCAGTAATATTTTCTTTTATGGGTATATAAATTGCCACATTGGACGGGTCATCTTTTACATTGTAATTTTCGTCGATAATAATATTTCCATCACTCATTGTTTTTACATGGCTTATATCATACGAATCAATCGGCTTACGAATAGATGGTCGTATAGTATCTACACTTAATCCACCAGATATGTCTACTGCACTACGGGTATCAAAATCACTCTCTACATTAACACCTAATTTTAAAAGATAACCTGGCTGCAATTGAGGAGTTCCATCAACAATAACCTCGTATTTTTCTCCCGAATCAAAATAAATATTATCTGATGGATCACGCTGAAAACCACGATACAATTTGATTTGAGATTCAGAATCATAATTACTGGCAATTAGCCAACGACCTGAACGCTCACGAAAAGCACCCGTCAAACGAATATCACCGTCTATATCCAACGGATATTGTGGTATTCCACTATTATCATTTGTATTTAATCCTATTCCTAATCGTCCTTTATAAAATCCTGTTTTTCTACTCATTTTAAGTTAATAATTAAACACATTATTTTTTAATTATTACTACGTTATAATTGTGGTATTTCTTCCTCCAAAGCGATTACTTTTTTGGTCAATTCTTTCACTGCTTCTACTAACACGGCAATTAAATCTTCATATCGTACCGCTTTAATATCATCTTTGAGTGATTTAACCAACTCTGGAAAGATTGGCTCTACTTCCTGGGCAATAACACCAATGTATCTTTCTAAATTATTCGTGTCTTTTAAATTATAATACACACCGTTGATTTTTTCTATTTTCACCAGGCAGTCTTTTAACGGTTTCACGTCTTCTTTAAATTTAATATCCGATGCTTTTAATCTTGCATCCGACCTCATTGTACCACTTATATCCAAACCATATTCACCTTGTACATTTTTACCAACTGTGCAACCACCCTCTATAATAACACTATTCATTGGCGCTATTTTATTTTCAATATAAGAATTTCCTATTATCACATTTCCACCCACATGAACTGTATTATTTTCCAAATTATTTTCACTAGTGTCAATATTCAAAATATTAGCATTGAATTTCGCACCATCATCAGTAACATTTATAGTGTTTAGATTGGGCGTTTTTAAGTGAAAATACGAATTTGTGTATACTCCTTGGGAATTGTCGCTTTTTACAATTAATTTATTATTTGTACCGTGAAATTGAATATTTCCAGATATATCGAGGCTGTATGTATCATCGCTACTGTCCGCAATATCTTTATTTATTACAAGATCGGATAATAATGATGCTCCATCGCTGCATGATATATCTAGTGTTTGACATTGCATAATACCTGAAGAAACATCAATGGTGCCTTCTAAGTGCATATCACCATCTGGTTCATTAGCCAAATCTGCATCTGTTAATTCGGATGTTTTGATTGATAAAGGCTCATTTAATACAGCACCAAATGATGCAAATCCAACAGGCTTATCTTCACCATTTTCATCAACTTTTATGAATGTCCCGGTTAAACGAATATTACCATTGACTTCTAATGCTTGTTGTGGAATACCACTATTGTCACTTATATCTAAACCTATTCCCAATCTTCCTTTATTAAATCCAGTTTTATGTATTGTCATTATATTATCACTAAATAAAAATTATACTGTTTTTATTTAATTAAGTTATTATGTTTGTAGCTGAACTTTGCTACCACTAATGTCCAAATTACCACTCACATCAATAGTTATTTTATAATATACATCTGGGTCGTTCTCATTTGCTTTCTGTTTCTTTAAATAAAGCTCATCCATATACACTTTATTAAAATTCATCTCAACAGCTACGGAATTAGCCCATATAGGTTCGCCATTTGCATTCATAGCGGCTTTTTCTAGACGAAATTCACTCTGCGCATCTGCTTCTGCCAACCGAACCCACTTGTTTTGTGAATATGCTTCTACATTATTATTTGTACTATTATATCGTATCATACCATCCGTTGCCCGCGTTGTGATTGGTCTTTGACTAGTAGTTCCTTTCGGTAAAATCATAGCATCGTTTCTATCTATATGCACAGAAGATTGAGGGTGCTTTGTACCAATACCTAAATTACCATTAAAAAATCCAACTTGTTTATTTGACATATATACATATAAATCACTTTAATTTTTTTACTTTTGTATTTAATACATCGACACGGTGATTTAATTCCTTTATTGCTTCCAGTAAAATAGGTATCATTTGTTCATATTTCACTGATTTCATGTCGTCTTTTTCGGTTAGCACCAGGTTAGGCAAGGACTTTTCTACTTCTTGTGCAATAACACCTAAATGTTTTCTTTCTTTATTTTCATCCTTTTTTAATGTATATTCCACACCATTTAACCTCTGTACTTTTGCTACACAATTTTTTAATAGTCTTATATTCGTTTTAAATCTTTGATCGGATATTGTATAATATCCGTTTTTTGAATAAGCTATTCCATCCACATCAACTGCGAAATTAGATGATTCTTTTTGCTCCATACCTATAAGTAGTTTATTTTTGATCAATAGGTGATTGTTTTCAAGTGTGGGTGGTGGATTGCCGACATCACCGACATCACCGACAATCATACAACCAGATATTTCTAGCATGTTTTTTGTATCATATCCTGGTACATTTACACCGAGTGAAACTGATGTCAAATGTTCATTAAAATCGCTTATACTACTTATATCAGTCGGTATGTTAAAAGATACATCTGTTGTACTCTCTATGCCGTTATAGCCATATAGAAAAGATATGTTTATAATAGCAGAGTCGTTGTTTTCAGTAATAGTATCATGATTAATAAAAAAATTATAATTGCTAGTTGGTGTGATTGTTGAATCTTTCCCGACATAAGTTACAATAGAAGGATAAAAATGCTTTCCTGTATTACTGTCTAGTGTTAAATCATCGCTGTAAATTCTCACATTTCTACTTAGGTCTCCATCTGGTTGATTTTTTATTGTTACCAAAAATGTACTACCACTTAGATCAATTCCACCCATACCGTATGTCAAGATTTCATTATCTGTTTCAATGTTATTCAATATAAATGAATTTTTTATCTGAGAATAACTAATATCGGTTGTATTTAAATTTCCACAAATATCAATAAATTCGTTACTTGAATTATCGAAAATAGCTTTACCCAAATCAGTATCATCTCCAAAATAATATTGTATCAAATCTCCCGTATTTAATTGTATAATACTATTATCATCACCAGCCTTTACATTTACAGCTTTAATTACGGAATTATCCCCTACCGCTGGTATATATAATGGTTTAATATCATTGTTAAATACCCTTCCTTTATCAGTAATTAAAATGGTATGATTTTTACCACAATCTAATTTTACTATTTTCTCGTTATCTGTATTATCAAGATAATCTAAAAATGGTTTTGGATTAACATTAATACTCCACATATCAGCATTATTACTCATATCACCACCTATAACGTACATAATATCATTTTCACCGACTACAACAGAATGACCAGAACGTCTTTTTGCAACATTATTTTTATCAGTATTGGCTATTTTTATTTTTGATTCACCAGGTTGAGCAAGGTTGATAGACCAAATATCATTTAACAATGTCGTTCGATTAATAGGATCTTCTCCGCCAAAAATGATTAATTTATTATTGACCAGTGTTGTAGCGTGATTTTGCCTACTTGGAATATGGTTGTGAACATCATCATCATTATCATGTTTAAATGTAGATGTCGTTAAATCTACCGTGTACAATTTATTATTATCAAATAAGTACATATTATTGCCAGAAATATCTGCACTATGATGTGCCATAGCTACTGCATCTGTCGTGTTCAACTTTGTCCACGAATCATTACGTGCACCATTAATAGTTTGAATATTCAATGTACATAAATCACTTAGTGGGGTATCACTTGCATTTTTACCACCATAAATATACAATGTATTGTTATGAACCACTGCACTATGAGCATATTTTTGCACATTATCAGTAGCGGTAACATCGTTGTTTTTTAATTTTTCCCATTGATGATACTTATCTGATTCTGCGTTTAAATCCATATACCATAAGTCATTTAATTTTTCATTATTTCCATCTAAGAATTTTTGTCCTCCAAATAAAAACAATTTTGAATCGTGGAGTGTGATTGTATGTTGCCTTCGTTTAGTTGGTTTATCCTCTTCGGCGATATTTATTTTTTTCCATACTAATACATTTTGTGTTAAATCCAAGTAAAATATATCATTTGTATCCTTGTCGTCCTGGTCAACTCCACCGAACAAGTATATCTTTTCATTAAAAATAAGTGTATCTGCATATTTTCGTATTGGAGTATCATTTGTTATGTAACTTTTCCAATGGTTAGGTAAATAAGGCAATAAGATATTTCTTGATGTGTCTTCAATATCATCTGATAAAAAGGAATCATGGAAACCACCAGATTGAAAAAAGCGACCGTCGTTGAACAATACTGCTGACCTATCACCACCTCCTTTTATCATTTTCACCTGGCTAATATCTGTAAAAGTTTCAGATTTGCTCTTATAAAATCGCGAATAAAAATGAGGACGAAGTTTTAAATAAGTATGAGAAATATCGTAATCCGGATAATTGGCAAAATGGGTTGTATAGTGTTCTTGTGTATTCATAGATACATCATTTCCTAATTGACCACTGTCATTTTTACCAAAACAAAAAAGTATTTGATTAAATATATCGGTATTTGTGGGCATGTTTATTAATAACATACTGTGATAATCACCAGCGGCCACCTGACTAACATTAGACAAATCTTTATTAGATAATAAATTATGTATGCCATTTCCTTCACGAGCGAAGTAAGTATTGGTATTGGTATTTTCTAATGGAATACTTGATGTTGATTCAAATTTCCAGTTAGACGTAGAATTATGTTTATTATACGATATATCTTTTAAATTTCCAGATTGACAAAATTCGTTATCTCCTAGAAAAAATGGTATTATTTTTTCATTATTTGAAATACCATTAGAAATAAGCAGTAATGTATGTTTTTTTCCACAAGAAATTTGTTTTATAATTTCCCTGTTATTATCTGTACTGAAATCATCTATAATCTCGTTTGTCAAAGTAAACGCAATCTTAAAATCATATTCCTTTCCCTCCGTGTTCGGATCATTTATAGCACCCTTCCAATCATTTCTATTTTCATTCCTTCCATCACCTTTTACAAATGTAATATGATTTAGGGCACAATTTCCTGATTGAACTTTTCCTACCTGTCCTTTGTCATTTTCACCCACCAAAACAATCGTATGTGGGTCCGTTTTAATTACCATATGATGCCCACCAACCGACAACATATGATCAAATTGTTCCAGATACTCCGTTGTTAGCAAACCATTACCATATGTACTCTTCGAAATATCTTGTACTATCATATAATCTCCCTTATATTTTGTTTGAAATACTACATTTTTTCTTACATCTGCATTTATATTTAAACTACCATTTTGTATATACATAGAACCATCACCTTTCATTTTTTCGGCCTCTATGTCCATTGTACTTCCATAAACCATACCATTTGATATTCTAGTTTTTTCGCGCGTATTCCCACTTATGTCACGTTTAATCAAAAAACGTCCAGTATCACCAGATATGTCTTTGGTAGCTACTATATTTTGCTCCTCTAAATAAAAAGTCTCTTCCATGTCATTCACATTTGGATATGAGATTGGACCATTATTCAATAGATGTGTGGGTAATTCGTGTACTTCCGCATAATTAAAACCATCCTTATCCAATATTGCACCATTGATTTTAATGTTACCATTTACTTCAAGTGCATATTGAGGATCGCCATTATTTTCTGACTTACTTAGACCAATACCCAATCTCCCGTTGTTAAATGATGTTTTAAAGTTATTACTTGCCATATGTAATTAATAAATAAAAATATTTTATTTGTTAATTTATTGCTTATTGTTTAATTTATTTTCACATGTTTCCACTCGTTTTGTCAATTCTTTTACACCTTCAATCAAAAGGGAAATCAAACCATTATACTTGATTGTTTTAAATTTATCTTGTTCTGGAGGCTCCACCTCATATATCACTTCTGGTACCGTTTTTTCCACGTCCTGGGCGATAAATCCTATATATCTTTGCCCATCTTCTAAATACTTATTTTTATAGGATACACCATTAAGTTTATTGATTTTTTCTAGTGAAGACTTTATGGTTTGAATGTTTGATTTTAACCTCATATCAGAACGCTCTACATACTGTATAGCTCTTACACCAGATGGGTCATCAACGTGCAAAGGAAAAATGGGTTTATCAGTTTGAATGCCGACGCGACCCTGTACTAGCATACTATCATCATACGTCCCCACTTTGTTTTTGATATAGGTTTCCCCAACTACTATATTATTTGGTATTTCCAAAGAATTATTTATTGTATGCGAAGATGGTTTATTAAATGCGATACCCTTTCCGGTCATCTTTATAATATTTTTGTCGTTTTGATCGGTTTTACGTATGATTAATGTATGGTCAGCAGGAATGTTGGACTCACCAGAATCTAAATTAAAGGCCATATTTCCATCTACTTTCACGTTACCTGAAATATCTATGCCTGGTGCATTGGGGGTGGCTAATCTATATGCATCATCATCAAAATTAACCTTTAAAATAGGTTGTCTAAATGCAGCATTGGATACATCTAATATAACTGTTTCACCTGACGGGGCGACTACATTTATTTTTGATTGGGTGGAGAATTTGGTTGTATGCAGTGTTCCGTCAATTCTAAAGTTTTTGTCATCATCGATCATGTTCGGTGGTTCATAGTCGGTTTTTACATTGCCATTGGCATCCAATATATCATCGTTTTTTATAGGTAAGCCGGAAATATCTTGTTTTAATTGCTGTAGGTCACCATTTTTATTTAATACGGCACCGGTTAGTTTAATATTTCCGTTGACGTCTAAAGCAAATCTTGGATACCCACCTTCTCCATCTTTTGTATTGTAATTTGGATGTGGTTTGGTAGTATCAAACACAACCTGATTTGGTTTATCCAAACGTCCTTCAGATAAATCATATATAGGAAGTCCGATTCCCAATGCACCATTATTTAAACTTGTTCTATAATTTGACATAGTAATTAATAAATATGTATATTATTTTATTTATTAATTAAGCGATATTAATAACACCGTGCATTGCCGCGTGTAATTCACAATTGTAATGATATTGTGCTGGTGCATTCATTGGAACAGTAAAGACTATTTCACCTACAGCAACTCCATTGTTTTTAACCCAGTCAGCAGATACTGCATTACTAGTACCAGTACTATCTGCGGTTTTAATCCAAAAAGGATGACCAGGTGCATTCACTTTTAAAATATATGTTGACCCTTTATAAAATGTCATCGTTGGATTGGATTCATTGCCAAGAAGACCAGGCCCAGAATATTTATAATCGCTGGCACCACCATTTATTACCGTGTAGTGATACTTTGGTCCTCCACCAATTTCTTCTTCAAAATAATCAGGGTCATCCATACCCATAATAGCATCAATTTCACCTGGATTATATTGACTTGCTGGAAAATTACCACCTGTTTGTGTTTGTAGATGATGTGCTAATTTTTCCCAATCATGAAGTTTGAAATTACCGAATGCATTAGCATCAATATCACCTGTACCAGAGTTACCATAGCCTTGGTCTTTTAGTTCTGGCGTGGCATTCCATAAAGCGACTAATTTTGTTTTTACAGCGGCATCGTCTTCACCATATGCAGTTTTTATTCCTTTTGGCACTTTACTTTTATCACGTTTTTTGAATTTCATTTTACCATCAGCTATATCCATTTTGTGATCATCACCCAACCAAAGGGAATTGTCACTTAAGAAAAGATGCCTGATTTTATATTCCGCATTACCAAGGTCATATTGGGCATTTTGAGTAGGAATGATATGCGATCCCAAACTTAGTTGATTATTACTGCTTCCTGCTGTACCTTTCAATACAGCACTGATATCCATGTTGTTAAAAGAAACATCACTTCCATTGGAAACTCCACCACTGCCTCCGCCACTAGACAATGTAGTTGGCACCAATTTGCTTCCATCCCATTTTACACCTTGGTCTGTAGTGATACCCGCTAAATTTACATCGGTTAATTCACTAATACTGGTGATACTGCTACCACCTCCGCCACCACCACTGCTAAATGCGCTACCATTTTGATATAAAGTACCTGTGAAATTAATATCTCCACTTACATCCAATACTTTACCCGGAGTTTCTGTACCAATACCGACCTTTCCATCTTCGGTGATAGTCATTCGCGTACCTTCTTCTCCTGTTAATGTATTTTTAGTGATGAACTTAACTTTTTTCATTTACTTATAAATAAAATAATTATAAAAAAAATAATTATTTTACAATTTCATAGATTGATAGTCATATTCTATCTTGTATTTAAATGCCTAAATGCTGTTTGATTGCAGCTAATTCGTTTTCAAGATTTTCCGTTTTTTGCTTTTGCACCGCATATAATCCAGTCAAAGCATTGATTTTTTTGACATGATCATCAATAATGGTTTGTTGAGATTTCACCATTGAATGAAGTTCTTTGGTCGCTGCTATATGCGTACAATGAATACTATTGTAGTCTACTCCCAATGGCTCGTTTGCACCATTGTTTTTCACGGTATAATTTAATTCGGGTATGGGTTGCAAATCTTGTGCTATGATTCCTGTTTCTCTAGTGTAATCTTTGCCTTCTACTAAACGATTGTTGTTTAAATCAAGTGGATATCCTGATGCATCTAAGGGAAAGTTATGAGAAGCATCGTACATGGTTCTTGTTTTAAAATAATGTTTTGGCGTCATTTTCATAATGGTATTTAATGGTGTTGTGGGAATCGTCTCATTGTGTTTTAAACGGTCGTCGGATGATAATATAGCACCACTTGCTTGCACGGTTCCAGAAAAATTTCCGTTACCACTAACATCTAGCGCTGGTGGTGAATACGAAAAGGAATCACCGGTTGATGTGGGTCCACTAATGGTTGGTTGTGTATTGGATCTAGAATGTACGCTTGTTAATGTATGTGTACTATTACTAATTGTAATTCTAGGATTTCTAATATGATGTGTGTTTTTATTCCATTCCCCAAACCCCCATTTTCCATATGGTTTCGTAGCAAATGCATCGCTCCATATAATACATTCAGCAAGAGCTCCGTTAAAATAAAGATTAACTTTATCTGTACTAGCTATATATACATATTTGACATTTACGTAATTTTGAGTTAAATAATTTAAGGTTACCAAAGGAGATGATACAGTTTCTGTTTCTTTATATTTTGCAGTAGCACCGTCTCTGCCTCCCCAATATCGGAAGGTTACTGCGGCATCCCAATTTGTAGAATAGTACATAAAATAACTAGTGTTGCCAAAATCGCTTGCAGTTAGTTCCGTTCCTTCAAAAAATACAGCAAAATGAACATAGTTGGCATCAGATCCTTTTGTTATTTTATGTTCGTATTCAATTGTAAAATCGGAACCTTGTGGAATCCAACCCCCATTATTATTACTTGTATTAAATAAAACCCAATTATTATAATTTTGATAACTAAGAAACGTTATGTCATATTCATTTCCGTCTGACTGTGTGGCATTTTGTCCTGACAAAATATCTTTACCAATGGCGATTCTACCATCAACCTTTAAATTGCTACTTACGTCTAGATGATTCACTGAAATGTCTGTAGTGCTATCGATGGTTGTTCCGCCACCTCCGCCACTTGTTGTCGTTTCTTCTCCTATTGAATTGATTTCAATTCGCGGTTTAATTAACGTATTTGTTACAGCCAAATTTGGCAACTCGCCATATTGATTTGCGTGAAGTCTAACAAGGTAACCCGCCGCATAAGAAATGATTCTTAATTTCACTGTTTTACTTGCACTCCACGAAGCAAGAGAACCATTACTTACATTATTCGTTCCATTTATATCTATTATTCCTTTATACTTAAAACTTTCTCCATAAGTATCCGAATCGTCTCCCCACGCTTGAATTTGATTAGTCACAACTTCACCGTCAATCGTCATTTGTATTAAAATAAGACAACGTTTATTATTACCGTCGCTTGCCGGCTGAGTACCTTGATCCATAGACATATTTATGTGATAAGTAAATATTACTTGTTTTGTTCCTGTTGGTGGTGTATAATTAATTGATGTTCCTGTTATATCAGTATAACTGGTTGTACTAATTTGTGTGTCTGTTACATTAGTAAGCGTATAACTCCCACTTTCCACTACAACAGTTCTACCATCAGCTATACCAGTTAGGGTTTCTAATACTTGTCCCTGTTTGGTTACCGTGGTTGTTGAGCCGCCACTAGCAGCAACATTGCCCGGTTGCCAAACACCACTCGCATCGTTCCAGACCAAAGCTTGTCCATCATTGATGGTAGAATACGATATATCCACGTCATTAAGATTCTTAATAGACTGGTTCGTGATAGATAGACTCGTGACAGTTGTTTTTTTATTGCCGAATATTTCTAATTCTCTAAAAGACATATATGGGTCTCCAAATGTACTATGAAATACAAAACGAATAAAGGTATAAGGTGTATCTGTATTTTGAAATATGATTTCTTTTGCACCCGGATTATTATTCGGCAGCGTTATTGTGTCACCAAATTGATCCCAGTTACTTCCATCATTTCCAACAAAAACCTTAAACTCTTGTGGCGACATATTCGATGCCGGATCTCTTAAATGTATTTTAAATTTTGTAAAATAAATAGCTGTATTGTATTCTTGTTGCACCCACATACCAGTGTAACCATTAGTAGATGGAGTACTTCCATTATATGTTCCGTTATTATAAACGACCGGACTGTCGTCACTATGAACAACACTAGTGTTGTTGTTACTAATGTCATCAAATACTTTTCCAAAATCATAACTTAGATAGAATTCACCTTCACTGGATATTGTTGCAGCAACATCTGAAGTACTATGAGATACCCTTGTTTCAATACTACTTCTTTCACTTGTTGTATTCGTCGGATTAAACGCTTCCCATTTTTTATCTGTGTCATTCCATGTTAAATAAGAACCATTACTAATATTTGAGTAAGATATATCTACATCACTAAGGTCTGTGATAGATGATGTTGCGATATTTGCGCCACCGCCACCACCCCCTGTGACTTGAACACCATTCACAGTTAAAGAGTTTGCTGATATATCACCGTCTTTTATTGTTACTCCATCAATAACCACACCATGCGCCGACGTTTTTTCTCCAATATCATCTACCTGCAATGTACCCGTCAATTGTGCGTCTCCTGTTTCTCCAGTTACCAAAAATCCAGTATTTCCCAAATTTTTCACTTCCAAATCTGTAAAACTACCTTGGGCAGAAGCAGAAACAACATTCTTAGACCCCACATTAAAATTACTAGCACTAATTGTACTATTGCTACCAGCAGTGACACTACCATTTTTCAATGTTACTCCACCAACAATCACACCGTGCGCACTTGTTCTTTCAGTTATGTTATCGGTTAATATAGTTCCAGTGACATTTAAATTATCATTTACAGTAACATGAGTACCACCTATATTTTGTATCTCGACACCATCCAACAGTGAAATATTTTTCGTTATTTTTACAGTGCCTGTACCAGTAGAACCAAGGACCACATCACCACTTCCAATTGTTTGAATACTAATATTATTTGACTCTGTTTCTATTTGTATTTGTCCTGTACCTGTACCATTAATTTTTAAATTTTGATTGTCATCTGCACCCATGATAATCGTATTGGAATCACTTTCAATGACTTTTTGACCATCGATGTAAAGAGAACCAGGTCCAATGTATACATCTTTCCATACATTGGTTGGCGAACCAAGAGAATACGTATTGTGCGCTAAAGGAACTATGGAACCCATTTTGGTTGTTGCATTCGCTGGTACTAATTTGATGCCGTCCCATTGGACACCTTGACCAGCAGAAATACCAGAAAGATTTACATTGCTAAGATCAGAAATTAAAAAGGTAGTTAGATCAGTGAAACCACCACCTCCTCCACCGCCGGTAGATAATGAAGTTGGTATCAATTTTGTGCCATCCCATTTAACCCCCTGATTTGTCGCTATACCTGTGAGATTTACATCGCTTAACTCACTTATCGATGAGGTTGCTAAGTCGGCACCACTGCTAAATGCGCTACCATTTTGATATAAAGTACCTGTGAAATTAATATCCCCACTTACATCCAATACTTTACCCGGAGTTTCTGTACCAATACCGACTTTGCCATCTTCGGTGATAGTCATACGCGTACCGGTTTGACCCCCGTTCAATGAATTTTTTGTGATGAACTTAACTTTTTTCATCTTCTTATAATTAAAATAATTATATAAAAAAAATAATTATTTTATTTATAAATAAAATAATTATTTTTTTTATATAATTATTTTATTAGTCTATTTACAGCCCTAAATAATCTTTAATTTCAGATAATTCGTTTCTTAGCACTGCATTTTCCTCTTCAAGTTTGATTACCTTTGCATTCAATTTTTCATTTAATTCTTTAGTTGCTGCTATATGCAAGCAATGAATACTATTGTAGTCTACTCCCAATGGCTCGTTTGCACCATTGGTTTTCACGGTGTAATTTAATTCAGGTATGGACTGCAAATCTTGTGCTATAATACCCGTTTCTTTTGTGTAATCATTGTTTTCCAATAATAACATTCCATTGGCATTCATTGGGTTTCCATGTGCATCTACTGTAAAGTTGTGAGAAGCATCGTACATGGTTCTTGTTTTTAAGTATTGTTTTGGTGTCAGTTTCATAATGGTATCCAATGGTGTTGTGGGAATCGTCTCATTGTGCTTTAAACGGTCGTCTGATGATAATATAGTGCCATTTGTTCGTATATTTCCACTAAAAATTCCGTTACCACTAACATCTAGATTATATCCTTGAAATAAATTAGATTTGGATTTTCCAACAATAATCATTCCTTCTGTTTCTAAACTTACTTTTGACGCACTTGTACTTAGGTTTGTATTTTTTATATTTATATTCCATGATCGTAATTGAATCCAACTATCACCACCTTCTAATATAAACATAGCAAAACCACTATATAATGGTAAATCGGTAGCGTTTGTTTTAATAATATGATATTCGCATTGTTCCCGCGAATAACCTTTACTAGTCCTTCCATTAATATCTGTATTATTCAATCCAGCTTCTACAAATTCACAATTGGTTAATTCATGGTTTGATCCCGGATTGAAAAAATGAGGCTCGTTGTTCCATACTTCGTTGTCTAAATTATCTCCTGTATATTTATATTCGCATATAAATGTCCAACCTTTTAATACTTCTTCATCACTTGATGTCATGGAATCATAATTTGAATTGTCTGAGATATCAGTTGTTCTTCCAGCAATTACAAAGTGCTTTGGATAACGAGCGTAAGAGTTTGTCGCATAAAAATGTCTTAGTTCAAAAGTGTATGTATATCCTTCGGCTTGTAATTGTGTTTGCGTAGGATTTATCCCATTAATGGTTAAATTATTACTATTATCTACGCCATAATAGAACCAATAATTGGCGGAAATATTATCATTTCTTCCACTAATGTCATATGTTGTTGTGTCGGAAAATTTCATCAACAGTGCTTGATCCGATGTTATATTTGTTAAATAACTAGACGTAGTGTCATATAATTTGTTTACATCATAATTTTCATTATGTATTTTGGAACCACCATATCGGTTCCATCCATGAAATTCCGATTGGCCTAGGTGAGCTTGAGTTGCACCAACCTTTAAATTGCCACTCACGTCTAGATTATTCACTGAAATGTCGGTAGTGCTATCAATGGTTGTTCCACCTGTGAAAAGCGTGCCATTTTGATAGAGGTTTCCGTTGAAACTGATGTCGCCACCAACCTTTAAATTGCCACTTACATCCACATCACTGGGATTAGTAATACTAATGTTCGTGACCGTGGTTATTACCGCCTTTTTGCCCCATATTTCTAATTCACTAAAAGACATGTATTGGGATCCAAATGTGCTATGAAACACAAAACGAATATATCTATAAGGTGTATCTGTATTTTGAAATGTGATTTCTTTTGCACCCGGATTATTATTCGGTAGCTCTGTGTGATTAATTTCATACCATGTTTGTCCATCATTTCCCGCGAAAACCTTAAATTCTTTTGGAGACATGGTAGTCGGCAACGTGGGAGACGAGCCGGATCTTAAATTTATTATAAATTTTGTAAAACAAATAGGTGAGTAATATTCTTGTTGCACCCACATACCACTATAAACATTATTAGTTGAATCAATAGTTGAAGAATTTCCGATATAATTTCCATTACTATCATAAACGGTTGTCGATGAAGAGGAGGAATAGTAACTATGAACTACAGAATCTGTATTATTATCAAATACTTTCGCAAAACGGTACGACGACCATGTGTCATCTGGACTTTCTGTCGTTTCAACAATATCTAATTCAATATGAGATATCCTTATTTCTGTATTACTTTTTTCAATGGTTGTAGTCGTCGGGTTAAAAGCTTGCCATTTTTTACCAATGTCATTCCAAATTAAATGAGCCCCATTTGTAATAGTAGAATACGATATATCTACATCGCTAAGGTCTGTGATAAATGATTCTGTGATGTCAGTTCCACTATTACCCGGTTGCCAAACGCCACTCGCATCATTCCAGACCAGAGCTTGTCCGTCACTTGGTGCGGTAGTGGACACATTACTAAGGTCCGTGATAGATGATGTGGTGATGTCAGTTCCTCCGCCGCCGCTTGTTGTCGTTTCTTCTCCTATTGAATTGATTTCAATTCGCGGTTTAATTAATGTATTTGTTACAGTATTATTTGTACCAAGATCACCATATTGATTTGCGTGAAGTCTTACACGGTAGCTATCGCTATAAGAAATGATTCTTAATTTCACTGTTTTACTTGTACTCCACGAGGCAAGAGAACCATTACTTGCATCATTCGTTCCATTTATATCTATTATTCCTTTATACTTAAAACTTTCTCCATAAGTGTACGTATCGTCTCCCCATGCTTGAATTTGACTAACCACAGCAGTACCGTCAATCATCATTTGTATTAAAATAATACCACGTTTATTATTACCGTCGATTGCCGGCGGAGCACCTTGTTCCATAGACATATTTATGTGATAAGTAAATATTACTTGTTTTGTTCCTGTTGGTGGTGTATAATTAATTGATGTTCCTGTTATATCAGTATAACTGGTTGTACTAATTAGTGTGTCTGTTACATTAGTAAGCGTATAACTCCCACTTTCCACTACAACAGTTCTACCATCAGCTATACCAGTTAGTGTTTCTAATACTTGTCCCTGTTTGGTTGCCGTAGTTGTTGAGCCGCCACCAGCAGCAACATTACCCGGTTGCCAAACTCCGCTAGCATCATTCCAAACCAGAGCTTGTCCATCACCAATAGTATTATACGATATGTCTACATCGCTAAGGTCTGTGATAGAAGAATTATTTATATTTACATTTTCTAATTTGGTATACACGTCATTAAAACTGTTATCGTGCTGACCTAATCGTGTATTAATGACATTTAAACTAGCATCAATAGTGTTAAGTGAGGTATCATGAGCTTCTAATTTGTCTTCTATACTATTTACGCTTATATCGATGATGTTAAGTGAGGTATCATGAGCTTCTAATTTGTCTTCTATACTATTTACGCTTATATCGATGATGTTAAGGGAGGTATCATGAGCTACCAATTTGTCTTCTATACTATTTACGCTTATATCGATGATGTTAAGGGATGTATCATGAGCTACCAATTTGTCTTCTATACTATTTACGCTTATATCGATGATGTTAAGGGAGGTATCATGAGCTACCAATTTGTCTTCTATACTATTTACGCTTATATCGATGATGTTAAGGGAGGTATCGTGAGCTACCAATTTGTCTTCTATACTATTTACGCTTATATCGATGATATTTATGCTATTATTTATGTTAGTTATACTTGCATTTGCATTTGTATTTACATTTTCTAATTTGGTATAAACATCATTAAAACTGTTATCGTGCTGACCTAATCGTGTATTAATGACATTTAAACTTGAGTCAATTGCATTAAGAGAAGTATCGTGAGTTTCCAATCTGCCATCAATGACATTTAAACTAGTATCAATACTGTTAAGAGAGGTATCATGATTACCCAATTTGCTATCAATACTGTTAAGAGAGGTATCGTGATTATCCAATCGCGTATCAATACTGTTAAGAGAGGTATCATGATTACCCAATTTGCTATCAATACTGTTAAGAGAGGTATCGTGAGTTTCCAATCTGCTATCCATAACATTTAAACTTGCATCAATACTGTTAAGGGAGGTATCGTGCTGCCCTAATTGTGTATTAATGACATTTAAACTTATATCAATAGTGTTGAGAGAGGTATCGTGATTATCCAATCGTGTATCAATACTGTTAAGAGATATATCGTGAGCTACCAATCTGCTATCGATGACATTTAAACTTGTGTCAATAGTATTAAGAGAGGTATCGTGCTGCCCTAATTGTGTATTAATGACATTTAAATTTGCATCAATAGTATTAAGAGAGGTATCGTGAGCTACCAATCTGCTATCAATAACATTTAAACTTGAGTCAATAGTGTTAAGAGAGGTGTCGTGCTTACCTAATTGTGTATTAATGACATTTAAACTTGAGTCAATACTGTTAAGAGAGGCATCGTGATTATCCAATCTAGTATCATGGGAATCTAATCGATTTTTTGATTCAGTTGCACTGTTATTTGCTTGGGTTGCTATTGTAATTAAGTTATCACCTATATCGGTTTCTGTTCCAATTGTTGCGGAAATTGCATTTAATTGCGATTCCAACGTTTTCAATTTTGAACCCACATCGCTTGCCACACCATTTACGACTGTTTTCAATGTTGCAAACTTTCCTTCATTTGCACTTATATCTTTAGCGACTAATGAAGTGTTGGATGTTATCAATGACTGCTTTGCATTTATATTAGCTGTCAAGATATTAAAACTATTGTCCAAATTATTTAATTGTGATGTCGTTACCGTACAACCATCTAAAATATTTAATTCACTTGCAGTTGCAGTTAGACCAGATAAACTATTTGCTACTTTTGCTATTTCAGCCGTGCCAGATAAATCTGCAATTAATGTACCTGGTACAACAGTTAAAGAACCAGAATCACTCGTCGTTGCTGTTGTGGTACCCATAATAAATCGGTCTGTATCTTCTTTGAATCCAATAAATGCATTATCTCCTGTAGTACCACGTTCAATAATAATACCTGTATCATTTGGATTGGTAGTTGTTAAACCATCATTTAATCCAATCAAACTATTTGATATCTGTAAATTTTGGACGTCTAATTGCGAATATTGACCAGTGGTCACAATATTTTGAACTGTTAGTGTTTTCGCAATATTCACAGAGCAGTCAAATACTACATTATTTGTCGCTGTAAATACCGGGTTACGTATCGGTGCAAAAATATTAGAAATATCTACACCTTCCAATTGAATATTAGACGCGTCCATTACACCACCCACATTACAATCACCACTTATATCGATTTTATGTATTGATAAATCTGCATTGACTAGATTTTCTATGACTCCCGTATCTTCTTCTAATTCATCTCCCTCTACAAGGGTATTAAAATTTATATCTGCTGCTGCTGCTGTATTTGGATAATAATAATTCACATATTCTATCCAATGACTTAATGTAAAATCCTTTGCTTGTTTTATACCATTAAAATTTGGGTATATACGAGCAGTTGCAGCGTGTAAGTGAGTGTTAAAACCAGATGGCAATTCATTAAGGCTCAAATCTTCAATATATTTTGGTATTTTGTTTTTGTTTACTTTTTGAATTTTCAAATTTCCATCAGTAGCCACACTCAATTTATTACTATCTCCAAACCATATACTATTATTACTCACAAATATTTCTTTAACATACATTTCATTAAATGGCTTTGTTTCACTACCTATATTTCTAGTATTGCTAATATCTGGTGTAATATTACCATGAACCAATAAATTATTCAATGATACATCAGTTGTTGCGTTAATATCACTACCACTGCTAGCAACGACACCCGGTTCCCATTTGTTTTCGGTACTATTCCATACCAACGCTTGACCCTGTTGTATCGTACTATATGATATATCCACATCACTTAAATCAGTAATACTTCCATCACTCAATGCTACTGATGCCACACCACTATTCATTTGATTAATTTTTAAGTCTAGTGTTTGAAATTGTTGCAATAATAATGTTGACAAATCAGGGGATACTTTTAATACACCATCATCATCCATTTCTAAAAATGTAGTTGATTTATGACCCAATTTTATACCACCAGCTTTTCTATTATTAATAACTATTGTTGGTGCATCAGGAAGTGGAACATCACTCGATACCCATTTTGTACCGTCATATTTAATAATGTGTTTTGTGGTAACGCCAGTCAAATCAACATTATTTAAATCTTCTAAATTGGTATTATTACCCTGAAGCGCATCGATACTTTTTGGAAGCCATTTATCCCCCGTTTTGTCCCATGATAAAACATATCCATCCACTATATTTGTATTGGATATGTCCATTCCATATGAATCACTTGCCCCTTCAATAGAAATATTTGTTTTATTTAATTCATTCTGAAACAAATTAAAATTGCGGTCATATTGATCATTTATATTTGCTATATGATTATTAACACTTGCTTTTAAATCATCAAAATTTGTTTGCAATGGGGCCATTTTATTTTTTGATATATCTTCTATTGCATTTGCATTACTATTAATATCTGTTCTATTATTTTGAACCTTCTCCGAAATATCGCTAATATCACCAGTATTTGTATCTATGTCTTTTTTATTTGTTTGAATTTTTCCAGTATGTGTTGAAACCGTATACTCATTTATTTGCACTCTACCGGATATATCACTAATATGACCAACATTCGTCAGTATATCTTCTTCACTGGTTTTAATGCGTCCATCGGACAAATCGGTGATCAATGATAAATTAGATGCTATGTCCCCTTCATTTGTATGTACTCTACCTGAAATATCACTCATATGACCTGCATTCACGGCTATGTTTTCTTCACTGGTTTTGATGCGTCCATTGGATAAGTCAGTGATCAATGATAAATTAGATGCTATGTCCCCCTCATTTGTATGTACTCTACCTGAAATATCGGTGATATGACCTGCATTCACGGCTATGTTATCTTCATTTGTTTTAATACGACCGCTAGACAAATCAGCTATATCGGTTTCTGTTTTTGCCACTCTTCCTGAAATATCAATAATATCCGTTTCACTATCTTTTATCCTCCCACCAGATAAATCATTAATAAGTCCTAATAAATGATTGGATGATCCATCAATTCCTTGTAACTTTTGCCATAAGGAACTAGCATCATAAATCTTTGTTGCGCCTGGCTGAGAAACAAAATTACTCGTTAAAACTCCTCCAGAAATATCATCTACGATTAGTTTTTTACCACGAATATTTCCAGATATATCTAATAATTCACCGGGCTGGTCAAGGCCGATACCTATTTTACCATCACTTTTAATAATCATTCGTTTTTCACCATCTGGTTTATCCCATTTGTTAGATGTTGAAAAAACCATATCATGAGGATAATAATACACATTATTATTGCCATTTGTAACTACTGTACTATTTTCATCTTTACGTATTTCAATATTTGCCACCGTCAGTTCATGATAAATATTGCTCACATCCGTAGTTAAAGTAAGATCTTCAATTTTACCTAATGGTTTATACATTTGTTTTGATGGATAATCATCACTTGTAAATTGATTTGTATCATAAATAATATCAATAGGTGACCAGGTATAATCTAATAACATCAATTCACCACTGATAGAACGTAGATGATTTTCTGATAGGTAACCAGTATTATTGTAAGACGATAATGCTATTTCATCTTCATAAAATATTTGTTTGGTACGTAGTTGATTGCCAGATAGCTCACGCAAATAATTTACATTTGTTTGCTCTAGTATCAGTACTTTCCCGTCTTTATAAGTTACCCCGTTGACATTGCTAATGGTAGATTCACCTAATACGCCATCTACGACAATGGTTTGCAATTTACCGGTACCAGCTAATATTCCGTCTCCTGGTTGATTCGAAACACTATACGTAATAGGATTCGCGTCTGGTTGATCAATAGTACCAACTTTATATAGGTAATAATCCGCTGCAAAATATATGGTATGATTACTATCAATAGCGAAGCTTCCACATCTCATTTTGCTTGACGCATCTTCTGTATAATGAAATCGTATTTGATTATTGGATAAGTCTGATGCGCGTAATGCTCCAATAGATAAAGTATGCGTTTCATCTACATATTTTGAGTAGTACAATTCGCCATTATGAAATTGTATTTCTGTAGTGTTTTTTAAATCACCCAATGTATATTTATCGCGCTCGCTTAAGCTGCCATGATTCACCGGTCCTTGGACTACAAACATTTCATCCGGTGTTTTGCACTGAGTTATATCAGCAGTTCTACTAGTATACTTGAAAATATTGTTGTAAGTGATGAATTCTTTTTTGTTTTCACTATTCATTTTCACATAATTTAATACGGCGGATATATAGATGTCGGTTTCATTAACAACTAATTTCATATTTCTGCTATTGATACTATCCAAATATATATTGGAATTGTGTTTCGTCAATGCATTTAAACTCGCGTCCTCAACTGCTGCTGTATTTTGCGACCATAAATAATGACTGATGACCTGTGATTGACCTTCTATAGTATTGGGGTTAGTAGTAGGATCAATCTTATACATTTTGATAAGAGACGAACGATTATCGGTTGTTTTGACATCCACATCACTATACACATATCCAGATAGATCATATGTTAATTCAGCCAGGGCATATATATTATGATTTGCATCTTCTGCTACGTCAATGATGCAATTCACCGCGGAACCATCTACGACCTTCAATAAGTCATTCAAACTATTGTCCAACAATGTGGAAAATTTGTATCCATCGGACAATATTTTATTAAAAGAAGCATCATTATTATTGTTTTTCACTTTGAAATTGATATTGAATGGATTGTTATTTATCACAGAACTGTGTTTTACGATGTTTAAATCAGATGTACTGTTTAACTTTTCTTCTTCGACCACCAGGCTACCATCTTTTACAAGCATTTTTGTATGTGATGAAGGTAGGATTTCACCCGATGGACCAAATGTAACTGCACCTTTATCATAGAAAATATTACCGCGATTTTTGTCACTTCGCCAGGTAATAAAACTATCACTTGGCTGACCCCCTATCAATATGTCATCACAAGTAATCGGCTTATCAAATTTGAATTTTTCCCCATCCCACGTTATTTTACCTTCATTTCCACTGTCCATTGTTTTCATACCCAATACAGATTCATTTACACCAAGTATTTGGACCTTTGCATGATTTGAATTGGTTGTACTTGAAATAATAAGATCAGAACTTAAATCGTGCTGATATTGATTGTTCTCCAATTCAAAGTCTAAATTATAATCCTCACCACTAATTGTAATTGTATCAGTTAATTTTGGTATACTACCGCCTATACGTAAAGTAGTACAATTAAGAGTACCACTAATATCTAGTGCATATCCAGTACCAATGTTACTTGATACATCAAAGCCAATACCAACAGAATTGCCATTAAGCATGATATGCTTTGTAATATTTGTATTAGCCGCCACATTTTTAGACAAGTCACTTACATTTGCAGAAATATCTGCAATAGATTCAACGGTTGTATTGATTGGTGCGATGTCCAAACTATTGATTTTTGTATTTAATGTACTAATGTTATTAGAATTTGTCTCTATGTTTGTGTTTAATCCGGTAATTTTGGCATAAATATCATCCAAACGCTGTTCACGCTTTTGATTACTTATATCTATTATTTGCAGACGTGTTCCGTGTGATGCAATCGTATTTTCATTGATTTTGATTCGTCCATCGGATAAATCATTTATTATCCAATGATGGTGTTGATCTATATTATTTTCATTGGTTTTAATACGTCCTGCCGATAAATCTACCAAAACATTTGTTTCTACAGTTGTGATACGTGTTCCGTGTGATGCAATCGTATCTTCGTTGGTTTTTATTCTTCCTGACGATAAATCAGTAATACTTGTTTCTACAGTTGTGATACGTGTTCCGTGTGATGCAATCGTATCTTCGTTGGTTTTTATTCTTCCTGACGATAAGTCTACCAAAACATTTGTTTCTACAGTTGTGATACGTGTTCCGTGTGATGCAATCGTATCTTCGTTGGTTTTTATTCTTCCCGCCGATAAATCCACCAAAACATTTGTTTCTACATTAGTAATGCGCGTTTGATGTGATGCAATCGTATCTTCGTTGGTTTTTATTCTTCCCGCCGATAAATCCACCAAAACATTTGTTTCTACATTAGTAATGCGCGTTTGATGTGATGCAATAGTATCTTCGTTGGTTTTTATTCTTCCCGCCGATAAATCCAAAATCCTATCTTCGTTTTTTTGAATATTATCTTTATTGGTTTGAAATCCACCAGCAACTGTATTTATCGCATTGTTTTGAGTTTCAATATTTGTTTGATTAAAGCTATCGATAGCATTTACTATGGTTGTGAAATTACCGACTGAATTGGAAAGATCGATCAATTGATTGGATAATTTGAATTTTCCACTAGCCACGTCGAATGCTAGTAATTGATTGTCCGTATCTGGAATAGTAATATTTTCAAATTGCGATACCTGATAAAGATTGACGGGTATTGTTGTTTGGGTATCAAATAATATGGCTCTATCAATACCATTACTGTCTTTTTTAAACACGTCACCTTTAAACAAAACCTTTCCATCTATTTCAAGAAAGTTATTTCCTGTATCACGCACCGTTATTTTATTAACATTGGTTTTACTTTTTATATTAAATTCTTGGGCGGCGGTCAATTGTATACCATTTGCATTGATATCTCCAATTACTTCCAGTGCGACATTAGAATAATCATTGGTGGTAGTGTTACTAGTAGTGGTTGGGTTTTGATCTGTATCTTTAACGATTAGTTTTTTAGTAGAATAAAAAACAGATTTATTATCAGTGTCAATATATTCGATAATCTTTGCTTTGGATGTAAATGATATGGCAATTTCATTAAATATACGACTGGATTTAATTTGAAAATCATTTTTGTCTTCAGTAGGTTCTATAATTTCCACTTGTAATTCCATATATATATTATCCATTCGCTTACTAACTATTTTAAATATTCCCAAATTATTAATTTTATTGATTCCTTTTGCAATTAAGATATCATCTTTGTTCCATTTATCTAAATAATTTTTGATATTATTGGAACCAGTTGCAAAATGACTTATTTTAATCAATTTTACTTCAGTATTTTTAATGGATGCATCCGACATATTGGCTTGATTAGCGTTTACAACGCTATTTTCAACATCATTTTGAAATATAATGGTACCTGGACCAGGTATATTGTTATCTGATTTCCAATTTTGAAATTTAAATCTAAAACTGCTACCAGAAAAGGCTTTGTTAATGATTAACTTAACATTATTAATTTCTTTATTAATATAGTTGCTAATTTTTGTATAGTTGTATCTAGTAGGGAGATTGACATTATTTGTTCCATCGCTATACTCTATATTAGTATCTCCAGTTTCATTCATATATATAATTATAGTATTTTAATTATATTTATGCACCTTATAGTTGTTTTATTAAATTTTCTAACTTTGTTATTCTATCTTCTAAATATGAATTTCGTGCCTGCTCGTTTTCAACTTTATTTTTTAGTTCCTGAATAGCAACGTGTTGTAAAGCAACAATTTTTTCCAATTCTACATGATTGGTTTCTTTTTCACTTCCATAATAATAAACATACTTGTATCTATTTTCTAGCTGACATTCGTTTTCATTTATAATAGTGACGATAACCATTGTTTCTTTTTTACTTAGATAATGTGTTTTGTCTGTGGATATTTCATTGCTACAGATTAGCTTAATTTTATTTCCGGTTGTAAAGTTATTTTTCACGGAATCATTTATCTTTAATATCAATTCGTTATTTGAATTTTTTCGCCAGGTGATATTTTGTAATAGGGTCATACCATCAGGTGTAAAATTATTAATTTTTGTTATTGCTTCTGGGTACATTTCTGCTATTGATTTTGGTTCAAATCCCACTATTGCCTTGTCAGTATTTTTTTGGTCCTTGTATTTTATCATTTTACATTCTATATTTGATACCGTATCTAATACTGTGTCTTTATCTATAATTTCAGTCTCACTTTTTATTTGAGAATTATCACACATAATTAATTGCTTATTATTCAAGGACCAATTATTTTGGGTTTTGTACGAATTTGAAGAATGTGACGTGATATGGTTTGATTTTAGAATATTGTTTTTAATACAGTCCTTTTTCAAAATCGTGCCTGGTGAATTTATTAAATTAATCCTCGTTTCAACATTTTTTTTCTCAGTTTCTTGTTTATTTATTAGTTGAAGGATCTTTTCATCGGCATCATCAATATTTATTTGCAAATTTTTCACAGAACTATCAATCGTTTCTTCTACTTTATTAAATCGCGTTAGTTCATGTTGTTTGTATTCTTCACATAATGATTTGTGTGCAATTAAATCTTTGCTTACTTGTGATATTGATTTTGTATTGTCCTCTGTTTTATCTTTATTGTTACTTACATTAGAAAATAATGTATTTATTTGATTGGTTGTTTTATTTATTAATGACCTATTTTCTCCACTACTTGTTTTTATTTGTTCTTGCAAATTACTTATTTTATCTGCATTTTGAGTGTGTTTTATATTAAGAAGCTTGTTGCTATTTTTTTGTGCATGGTAGAATTCTGTTTTTATTCTATCTTCAACGTTATTTTTTAATAAAACAAAGTCTTCGTTTAATAATTTTGATTCGTTTTTGATATCTTTGAATTCTGATGACAATGTATCGGCTGTATTTTTAAAGTTGGCAATATTATCTTTAGTTTCACTGGTAAAATCATTACAATCTTTGACGGTTTGTTCCATAGCCTGCGTTTTTTTATCGAGTTCTTGGATAGCACTATGATGTAATGTAAATATCTTTTCTTTATTTAAAATATTGAGATCTTTTACATGTTCTCCATAAACAAAGACTGAATCATATTCTGCATCAAATATGGCATTCTTACTAAAATCTAAAATAATATCTTTTGTGATTGAAGATTCACCAGGCTGTCCAAGGTAAAATCGTACCTTGCTACCTGGCTGAATATCAAAATCTTCTAATGAAATTTGAAATTTATTATTAACTCTGGTCCATACCGGATTCTCAATGGATTTCATGACAGAAGGAATGATACCAGAAATCGTTTTCACCGCCATAGGCATTACCTTTTTCACTTCCTGTGCGATAAATCCAATAGTTTTATCCTTTCCGCGTTCACTAGTATCTTTGTAATTGTAATATTTACAGGGAATACTTCTAACTTGTTTTAATGCCATTTCATCAGGTACCTCTTCAATATTGGTTTTGATGCGTTTATCGGATTTAACAAATACATAACCACCATTTACAAATATATTGCCTTGACTATAAATAGAAAAATTTGGGTATGAACCCGATGGATCTACACCTTCTTGTTTTATACCAGTATTAAGATTTGTAAAATTTATGTCACCTCCGACCACCAATGGTATCCCTGATATATCCGGCGATGCATATATATTGTCTGTGGTACCAATAAGCATTTTATCACTGTATATAGTACCACTTACATAAACACTATTGTCGAAACAGCAATTACTACCGTCCCATTTTATTTCTAATTTATTACCGGAATGGTCATCATTTTTACCTGAACCCATCAAAATATAAGAATGTAGAGCCTCTCCAGATATACCTTCTCCTGATATACCACCAATCAAAGACATGATGGCCTGACCTTCTGGATCACCAATAGTAAAATCACTCATACTATAAGTGATATCGGCAGAACTATCTGGATTGGCACCACTTTCATAATCAATAAAATGAAAATGATTTCTACCAAGATAAAGGTTATCACAGTATAAGCCACCACTAACATCTAATGTGTAAAATGGTAATTGTGTTCTAGGATTAGTTATATAACCATTACTATGTTCTCTTTCAGGTTTATCTCTGCCCAAAATAACAGGACCTTCTCTAAAAATGTAGTCACGTGTTTGATTGTAATCAGTACCTGAGATATCTAATACATTTTCACTGTTATCCGTATTCGTATAATGGTCTACTTGTATCCAATAGTTATCTATTTTTTTTCTAGTACTAGTATCGGTATCATCTTTGCGTGGTTGTCCATCATAATCACGGTAAAACTCGCCAGTACCTTTGATAGTGATATCGTTATTATAAATAGTCAATCCACTGGCGTCAATCCAACCCATAGAAACATCATTGACGAAAATCATAATCTTAGATTTTGGATGACTACCGATAATACCATCGGCATCACGTTCTATAACGGCCTCCATCTTCGTACCACTCATATCATTGATACCACCCAATGATTTCCATCCACCAAGATTGCCACTGATTTCATGAAATCCTTCAAATAGTTGATATTGTTTGTTGTATCTGATTTGTCCCAAAATACCATTGTCACTGACATCACTATTTATATGATCAACTGTAACCCGTGGAATCTGAACAGCAGAAGCGTCGATGATGAGATATGGTTGAAGATTTACTCCATTGTAACTCATATCAAATCCGGATACATCCAATAAAACTTGTGGTTTGGCAAAATCTCTTTTTTCTCCACTGTAATTACCTTTTTGCTGTAGCACAACTGTGTCTTGAAATCGGTTGATTCCAGTGAAAATATTGTTACCAGATTTGTCAACTATTCGCCAAATGGATTTGTCTTCTTCATCGGCATTCGAACCAGTTACCCAATTAGTATTATGTTGTTGCCAGGTACATTTATCACCACGTAAATGTTTATTTTTTAGTTCCTGGTCTCTATGTTGAAATGCGATATGGTCAACACTGAAACCTGTAATACTTTTGTCTTTTTGATTTATTTTGATACCGGATGCGTCTGGTGTAAGTGTAAATATATTGCCATCTTGGTCTTTGTTTTCCACTGTAAAAGGCCTATCAAACATTACACCAGAAGAATCATCTACATATTTGATAATAATACGTCGATAATTTGTACTATGTTCTTCATTTCTAGATAATTTAATATGTTCTGAACCTAAAATATGAAGACCAGTATTGTTTTTGGAATGTATTTCAAGATGAGAATCGGGTTCATCGCCATTAGCGTGAGGCATATTAATACCGATAAAGTTATTTGAAAAGTCAATGGTAAAAGAGTCATCAACTTTGTCTTTATTTTTAATAAATGCAATATCACTTTCAACATGGCGTCCAAAATAAACACTATCTTGTCCATCGGCATCAAGACGCATTTGTACATAATCTAAGTTATCTTTTTTACCGGTTAATGTTAGATGATTATCTAAGTTATTATTACCGCTAGAATCAATGATAACCTGTGAAGAAGCATCTGTTGTTTTATGGTTTTTATGTAGTCCAAAACCGATAGAGTCAGCGTTGAAATTGATGAATTTGGCATTGAAATAAAAATCATCAGCATCTCGTTCGCTAATAACGAGAGGGCGTTTGCTACCGATATTATAAAAGAATTCGGAATTGTTGACCGTGAATACGTTTTTCTGTGTTCCAATCACTATTTTACAGTTAGAGTTATCGTTTTGAAAATAACTGTCGCCGCTAGCGTCTTGAAGTAATATGTGAGCTCCACTGACATCATTGAATGAATAGAAATTTTGAAGGGGTTTGATGAAGATATTTCCATCTACGGCCAGGCGATTTTCATCGGAGTTTATTCTAATATTATTAGTCATATCACCAATATATGCATCGAGTTTTCCCGAATCAATCAGGGGATTATGCGTTCTATTAATAAGGACGACACCACTGTTATCGATACGCATGGATTCGCGTAATTCACTAGGGTCATTATTGTATCTATACTGTGCTGTAATTTTACCATTATTAACGTCATCAAGATTATTCACATAAAATACAAGGCCGCCATATCCTTGTTGTCCATTTGAACTAAGGTCGATGCCACCAATAGCACCAAATGTTTTATCACTGTTACCATCTCTTGCACCGTATTGTGTGACAGCTAATGAAGAACTAGATTTATTAACATTTCTTAAAAATTGAATAACCGGTTCATTATTATCAATTTGAAGCCGGTGTTGTAAGTCATATAGATCGTTTAGTCTATCAGCATAAGGACCTATGGCTGTTTTACCGTCAACAAACATAACCATTTTATTACCAGCTGGATTAGTAGTTCCTTGGCTATCACCCGCGGTTCCAATAACAAAACGAATGTTTTTTTGAGCATCTCCTGATAATTCAGCATTTTGTCCTAGAGCAATAGCGTGATTGACACCATCAATTTTATTGGTAGTACCGATTGCGATGGAGTGTTGGCCATCTTGGGCTAGAATTTCATTGGAAAGACCGATGGTAATACCGTGCATACTTTGTATTTTATTTTCGTTACCAATGGCGAAACTATGTTTTGCATTATCCTCTGTTTTGTTTTTAAATCCGATAGCAACACTTTCACATTCTAGTGTTTCATTGCTGATACCAAGTATAAAACTAGATTGGTCTGTAGCAGTATTATTATAACCTAAAATCACGTGATTGGAGCCTACGGTGATTTTGTTATTTTTACCATGTACTAAATTTAGTGAGCCAGAGATATCATTGAATTGTCCAAAAATATTGTTATTGTGTCCATTATTGATGGTATTATTTGAACCAACAATCAAATTAACATTGTCAGTGGTTTTATTTTCTTCACCGAATATAAATGTTCTGTCGGCATTGGTGATTTCATTCGATATGCCTGTGATAAAACTAAAATTGGAATTACTGATGTCATTATCTTGTCCATAGATGTAGTTAAATCCATTATCAATATCATTTGTATTAATTTTGTTGTTATCACCGTATATACTGGATAATTTTCCGTGATTGGTATTATTGGAACCAAATGTGAAAAGCAATTGTCCGGAAAGATCATTGTCTTTTCCAAAAATAGCAGATGCGTTGGCATCTATGGTGTTGCCTGTACCCATTTTGATGTAGTTTATTCTATCGGCTGGTGCAAAATCTGCGGCGGAAACATCTAAAAAGGCTGCTGGGGTGGTGGTACCTAAACCGATTTGAGGGAAATCTTTATTTCCACCGGGTTCAAAACGCAAACAAGCAATTTTTTCATTATTTATGGTGAATAGATGATAAGGATTTTCCGTAGTAGAAAAAGTTTCGTCGCAACTGATATCAAAAACAGTTTGAGCAGCGGGTCTATAAGTTAGTAAAAAACTATTTTCTTTATAGTTACTCCCTTGGTTATTATTTTCATTAATTTCTAAATTAAATGTAAGCTTTTTAGCATTAGAATCAATAAATCGTAAGTTATGTTTATTAGCACTGACATCATCATAGTCTATACCCAAAGCCATTTTATTTGTTTTTACAAATAATTCATTTTCATCATTCACATTTAAGAATGCTGTACCATTATTGATTGCCCAATTGGTTGATATATCAATAATATCTTCTCGTTGTGCTTTTAATCGGTACCATATTTTTTCATGACAATAGTAAAGATATCCTAAGTTGTTTAATTCGGTTGAAAATACAAGACTTCCATTAGGAGCATTCCATTTTGGTCTATCTATATTTATATTACCCTGATTTACATATTCTGTTTTATTATTGTTAATAGAAAGAGGTACTTTATTATTTTTGTCGTCTATTGCTCCGGGAATAAATGGTGGGTGACCAATTCTGATTTGGCCATCCACACCCAAATCAAGTGTAGGTTGTGTTCGGTTAGCAATCATATTTTGGTCAGGTTCCGTATTTATACCTACATAGTTGTATTGTGTAAATATGGCAGCTTTTTCGTTTTCATCGGTGTTTGTATGGTCCCACATATAAAATTTTTTATCACCAGGATTGTGAGTATTGAATCCCGTAACTTCATTTAATGATGCATCCAATGTAAATTGACCTCCCGGAAATACTTTTTTATCGCGAAAACTTAATTCATGATTCCAATTAATGATTTTTGCATTTATGTTATCAACGTTTAAATTTTTTTGTATTCTTTTATTAGGTCTGCTCATTATTTATATATTTAAAATATATTAAATTACTGTTTAAAATTCTTAAATATGATTATTTGAATCATAGTTAAAAGAAGTAATTATACTGATAGTAATGAAATTAATATAATTATTTCTAAATCTCCTTACATATATAGTTAGAAAAAAATAAAGAAGTAATGAATTTGTAGTACAGTAGATATTATAATATATTTAGAATGTATAAATGGGGTATCAAATTGAAGTATCGTATGATCTACGCAAAAATCAAAATCAGTCTAAATTAACATCAAAAATAGTAAAGAAGAGTGAAGAATGTGGTTGCTGGCGTTATTATAAAAACTATGAAATGGAGGGAAAAAATAGGGTAATTTATAGAAACCATGTGGTGTATACATTGATGTTTAATGAGAATGAAGAAGAGATAGCCAAGTTTATAAGGTTCGTAAAGAGAGAAAAAGGACTGTATTTGGAATCGGTAGCGTATGATGATACAATCAAATTTTATTTGATGTTTGCCTCGAACAAGTATTTAAATATGATGGAAAAAGATTGTAAGTTGAAATATTTAAATGACAAAAAGGAGCAGAAGCTCTATAATCAACCATCCTACATGATGCGTTTGTTACATAAATAATTTAAAAAACGAACTTAAAGGTTTTGAAATTATTTAATATAATGAATAAAATATTAAAAATTCTAAGTATATTGTCTGTAATTACGGCATTTAATAGTGTGGAAGTATTATCTAGTACAGCAAATAGTAATCAAATGGTGGATTGTACATATCCTAAATATCCAACAAAATGTGTATGTCCTGGAAAATGTATGAGTCAATATCAAAATTCGAGTAAATGTGAGGTGAAGAAGTGTTATAAATGGGATGAAAATTTGGGAAATTGTGAAGATGCAGGTAAAGAATTTACACCAGCAATAATTTTACAGGCCATACCTTTTACAGGGGGGTTTGGTTCTGGTTTTGGCAATATTGGTAGATGGGATATATTCGGTTATTATATGATTGGTATTTTTGGTTCAATAGGATTTGCGTGTGTATTTAATTGTTGTTATATGTGTAAAACAGTTACAAACAGTACAACAGATGACGAACAATCCTGTATGATGGGTATAAATTCATGTTATTTTTGCCTTTATGGAGTTGCTGCAATGGTGGGATGGATTTGGGGTATAGTAGTGATAGCAAATAAGGAAGTTTTAGATGGAAATGGTTGTAAGTTGGTATAATTAATATTATGGTATGATATATGGATGAAATAAAGTATACGCCATATGGAAGTAGTAAAAAGAAAGAGGTAAAACGAAAAGTAAAAGGAAAAGGAAGTAATAGTAAAACGGAATCAGCGAAGAAGTTGGATTATGGGTTATCCAAGGATTTCTTAAAAAAAATTAATTGAATTAAAGTTTATTATTTAAAGGTTTATACAGTTAAATAATTAACAATGAGTGCAAAAAATTACAAAAACGAATTTACAAAAATATTGGGTAACTTGGAAATAGTATCCAAAAACAATGGTGATATCTTCAGAGCTAGAGCATATAAAAAAGCTCAAGAACAAGTGATGGTATACAATGGAGAATTGTCATCGATGGCCGACCTTGAAAACATATCTTTTATTGGTAAAACAATAAAGGCGAAATTTCAAGAGCTGTTGTCGACTGGTATGGTAAAGCAGGCACAGATTGATGAATCAAGGCCTGAAAACATATTTGTGAATGTCTATGGTATTGGCAGTAAGAAGGCAAAATCATTGGCGAACATGGGTATAAAAACGATTGAGGAATTGCGAGAGAGGCAAGACGAATTGTTGAATGACCCACAAAAGAAAGGTTTGAAATATTATGAAGATATTTTGAAGCGTATTCCGCGCATTGAGATAAATACCTATAAAAAGGTACTTGATTTCCTATTTAAAAAGGTGAATGAAGATGGTAAAGCCCATTATGAGATAGTGGGTTCATATCGTCGTGGTGCGAAAGATTCGGGTGATATTGATATCATAATCACCCATGAAGAGAATGACCGCAATGTGTTTGCACAGTTCTTGGATTTGTTGATCAAAAAGAACATTTTGATTGAGGTATTATCACGGGGTGATACAAAGAGTCTTGGTGTGAGTAAATTAAAAGGCCAACCAGCTAGGAGAATTGACTTTATGTTTAGTACAAAAGAAGAGTATCCTTTTGCGATAATGTATTTCACAGGTAGCAAAACCTTTAATACGCTTATGCGTCAGAGAGCGTTGGATTTGGGTTATTCGATGAATGAGCATTGCTTTTGTCATATGGTGAATGGCAAGAAGGGTGCGAGATTGGATAAGGTATTTGCAGATGAAAAAGAGATCTTTGACTTCTTGGGTATGGTGTATAAGACGCCAAAGGAGCGAGATACTGCAACAACTCTTCATTTGGTTGGCAGTGGAAAAAGAAGAACCTTAAAGAAAAAGAAAAAGGCTATTAGTCCTAGTGCTTCAAAGAAAACGGTGACGAAAAAGTTGGAGCAATTTCGCGAGGTAGGATATGATTACTTGTTGACAAAGACGGAGAATACTTTATCTCATATGATTCGTCTAGCAAATACAGCCTATTACAATCAAAAACCGATATTGACAGATAATGAATATGATATATTGAAGGAGTTTATATTGGAGAAATTCCCGGAAAATATTGCGGTACAAGAAGTAGGTGCGCCAATTGAGAAAAAAAAGACGAAGTTGCCGTTCTATATGGCTTCAATGAACAAAATCAAACCGGATACGAATGCGGTTGTTAATTGGAAACAAACGTATCATGGACCTTATGTAATTAGCGGTAAATTGGATGGTGTATCGGGATTATATACTGGCAAGCAATTATTCACCCGTGGAAATGGTGAATATGGGCAAGACATCAGTTATTTCATAAATGGATTAAATTTGCCACAATTTGACGAAACATTTGTGGTGAGAGGCGAATTCATCATAAAACAAAGCATATTTGATAAACAATTCGCTGCAGAATTTTCAAATTCGCGCAATTTCGTAGCAGGTGTCATTAATTCAAAGAAAATAGATATTTTGAAGCTAAGGGCAATTGATTTCGTATGTTATGAAGTTGTTTATCCACAAATGACGCCTTCACAGCAGATGGAATGGTTAACGACCAATGGATTTAATACGGTGAAATATGAAATGGTGGATGATATTGATAATGATATGTTGTCGGAAAAGCTACAAGAATGGCGAAATGATTATGAATATACGACAGATGGTTTGGTTATATATGATGATCAGTTTCACGATAGGAAAAACGAAAATCCTAAGCATGCATTTGCTTTTAAAATGGTGTTGACAGAGCAAGAAGTAGAAGCAAAGGTGTTGAATGTATCATGGAACGTGAGTGTTCACGGGTATTTGAAACCACGTGTGAGAATTGAGCCAGTGAATATTGCGGGTGTGATGATCAAACACGCAACAGGTCATAATGCTGCATTCATCAAAAATAACAAAATAGGGTTTGGTGCTGTGGTGAAATTGATAAGGAGTGGTGATGTCATACCAAAAATTACGGAGGTAATACAACCAGCGGCAGAGGCTTCTATGCCGAATGTACCTTATAAATGGACTTCTACGAATGTGGATGTGATTATGGATGATTTCAAGCAAACAGATGAGTACAAAGCGAAGCAAATAAAGCAATTCTTTGATGCTATCGGTGTGGAGGGATTGGGTCCGGGTAATATCAAACGTATTATGAGTGGTGGTTTTGATACAATTGAGAAAATGCTTGTAATGTCGGTGGAGGATTTGATGACGGTGGATGGATTCAAGGAAAAATCATCCACGAAATTGGTTGGTAGTATCAAATCATCAGTAGACAAACTAACAATGCCACAGTTGATGTATGCTTCAAATATATTTGGACGTGGGTTGGGTATGAAGCGTATGAAAGAGATAATGAAAGCTTTGCCGGATATTCTAGTATCAGATATAAGCAATCAAGAAAAGCTTGAAAAAGTAAGCAATTTACCTGGATATGCAGCGAAGACAGCGCGATTATTTGTGAACCATATTGATGATTTTGTGGCCTTTATAAAGAAAGTGAATTTACAGGAACGATTGGTGGAGAATATGGGTGAGGTAGATACGAGTCATCCATTGTATGGTAAAAGGGTTGTGTTTACGGGATTTAAAAATCAAACCCTAGAAGAAAGATTGGATGCGCTGGGTGCAAATGTGATGAAGAGTGTGAGTAAAAAAACGGATTATGTGTTGGTGATGGATATGGAAGAGTCAACTACGAAGGCCGAAAATGCACGAAAATTAGGTGTAAAGATGGTTTTGGTAGGTGATTTTATTGCCGAATTTAGTATTTAAAAATAGTAATGTAAAATATATAATTAATAATGAATCAATTTTTTATTTTATTTTTTTTGTTAAATATGAGTGGAGTTTTAGCGTTGAATTTGAATTATAGTAATCTTATTTGGGGACCTAGAATCATAAAAAAAAAGACGGTGGATGTAAATTTGACAAATAGTTATTATAGAATTTACATTAAACATATAGATATTCATATTGATGGATATGGAGAATTAAAATTTCATTATAATGATGGTACTTTAGATACATTTCGTGTTAGAGGAAATGGTGGAATAAAAGTATATGATGGTGAATTACAACATTGGAATAATGAAGGGTTTTATGATTTTCGGTCACCGTCATATTTGACAACGAAAATCAGTGCTATATCCAGAGTGTCAAAAAATTATTATATAGATTGTTTACAGACGACTGGTGCAAATACATGGGAATGGCGCAATTTGGATTTGGGATTAAATAAAATAACAGTAATGGAATACTCAGAATGGGGCGGATGGCGAGATATACAAATTAATGGATTGACAGAGCCAGAAAAAGTAATCAGGTACAAAGATGTAATCATGTACAATAATGTTACCAGATACAAAGATGTCACGCGATATAACTATATCAATAAGACCATTTATCGTTTTGTCGATCTAGAGTTAAAAAATACCACAGAAATGAATTCTACCAATATGACAAATACAACAAAAAATAACAAGAAAAGAGTTGAAATGCCTCTCACTGTTTTAAATATTGCGTTATTAGGTGTTATTTTTGTACTATTATGCTATATATGGTATCTTAAAAATCCTTGTGAAAGTTGGTGTTCTATATATGAAATTTGTTCAAATGCTTATGAATGTTGTACAAGGTGTTGTAATGCTTTTGATAATGGAGATGATAAGCAGGAACGTCGGGCTGAAGTAGAAAGAAAACGTAGGGCTTTCCGTCTTAAGGAATTAGAAAAAGAAGTACAAATGTATAGACACAAACAAGAAATGTTTACTTATAAAGGTAATGAAGATTATGAAGATGACATAGATATAGATGAAGAAACAAATAAAAATCAAAATAATGTAAAACTTGATATTTATCCAATACATATTAAAAAAGGGCAAAGAAGTGTGATGTTATAATCAACATTCATTTGATACAATAATTGTTTTCCATTCCGATATAGAAGAAATAAAAATAGATTTACACGTTTCATTTTGTAGATTAAGTTTTCCACCCCCGTGCATAGTATCAATAACACGCCATAAATTTGGGTAATATTTCATCGCTTGATTGCCGTCATCGAAAACATGAATTTGAACCAGTCGTTCTTTTACCATTTATTAATATTTATAATAATTGTTTAAATAGATATTAATTAATAACAGATTTGACACGCTTTTTTGAATCTCATCGAATCTCTTCCTATTTCATTTACTACCCAAAACTTATCGGTTTCCAACCAACCAGCTTCAAAGGGTTTATTTTGAATTATGCTTTCCATAGTATGAACATCTAGTTTCCATTCATCACGCGCTCCTAAAAATGGTGTTTGTTTATAATATATTGGCTTACCTTCGTGTTTAGCTGGTGACGTACATCCATTTAAAGCCAAATAGTAATATTCCATTGTTTGTCCTTGATTTTCATTCATTGTTAAATTAGAATGAATAAAAATAGTGGAATTATAATCAATTAATTATTAGTTAATAAAATATTATAAGATTATCGTAATACAATAATCTTACAGATACTTCTTAAAGCATTTTGTACTTGCATTAAATCTTTTTCGTGTCCCGCAATCAAATTATAAATACATTCAGTATCTGATTTGTTATGTTGCAATAGCTTGTTAACGAATAGTTGATAAAAGTAATTGTTGAATTCGCTAACAAATTGCTTTATTTCATCATGATTCATTTCAAAACAACAATTATTTGAAATCGAGAAATAACGATAACTTCTAGCTTTTACCGTTATCAAGGGTAGATAGTCTTTTACTTGCGCAATAATTTGCTTTAAAACAGTATATTTATCTATACGATTATTGATTTTAATCTCTTGAATAAAGGAATTGTTTTGAAGTATTTTATTTAATAATTTTGGCAGATGCGTTTTCATGTTGTGTACAGTGAGGTATGTGTGTTTGTTTGTAAACGCGCGATTTAAAGTGGGCAATAAGTTGCGATTATTGTCATAATGTAGCAGATTTTGACGCGAACGATACGGGGCAATAGACTGCATTTTGATGTATCTTGCATCGTTTTCACGACATCTTTTCTCAATTTTATCTTCGGTTATTTGGCTCATCAATCGTTTTGTATTTTTTCTCGTAATATTACCTCGTATTATTTTTTGTACTGTAATAATATCTTTTTGCTGTTGACTATTCATTTTGAGTTATATACCAGTATTAATCATTTTTTTGTTCAATTAATTTAACTACTATATATATATGAGTTTACAAGAAATCAAACCCGGTACTGGACACCTTGATTATTTAGTTTCAAAAGAAATAATTAAAACCTTACCTTTTTGGAAAAACTTAAATGTTACTCCAAACATATTAACAACTTTTGGATTGATATCATCGATTACATGTTTATACGCTATTATAAATCGGAAAACACTTTTAGCAATAATTATGCTTTGCTCGCGTTGGTATTTTGATTATGCAGATGGATTAATGGCGCGTAAATATAAAATGGTAACTGTAATAGGCGATTATTATGATCATATTACGGATATTATTTTCACATTGGGATTTATTTTTGTAATTTTATTAAGTAAATATCCAAAGAAAAGCAATTTAAAATTTGTTTTACTTGGCTTTGCGTTATTTTTTTATTTGCTGTTTTTTTTCAATTATTCAGCAATAGAATTGGAATTTTTTAAGAAAAATAAAAAAGAAACCATGTTATCAAAACTAAGACATTTTGCACCTAGCAATATAAATTTTTTTAAATATTTTGACAATAGTGTGCTTTATTTATCAATAATAATTGTAATTATCCTTTTCTGTAATTATAATAATATTTAATAATACTATATGTTGTCACGTAAAGGCGAAAATTGTTGTATTGATGTAGATGGTAATTTAACAAGTACTAAGATGAATGTTCATGCAATAATACATAAAGAGGTAAGAATGTCATCATCTCAAGCGATGGGATTAAAAAAGGATACAACTGTGTATTGTGGTGCAATTAATAATGCGGATAGTAATGCGGTTGGTGGTCCGGGTGATTTTAACGGAGGAGGATTATCAAAAAAACATAATAGTTATGATCGTTATTTAGCCCGTAAAAAAGGTAAGATTGAATCATATTCTGGTCGCAAAGACCGTTTATCAGGTTTCACTATGTTAGGTAGTAATGCATATTTGTGCTAATAATCGGTTTCGTCAAGAGCTTCGTTAGCGAGGGCATCTGCACGTTTATTAAATTTGCGTTTCACGTGATGAAACCCGATATATTTCCATGTGTGACTATCTAATAACAGCTTCATTTTTTGGTAGTATGGTCGTATGGAGTCAGATTTAACGTTCCATTGATTGGTGATTTGTTTAATGACAAGATTGGAGTCACCATAGATATCGATGCTATCAATATCATTTTGAATACACAATTCAATGATGGAAATAGCACCTGAATATTCAGCTATATTATTAGTTTGAACACCTATATATTTTTTATCGGTTAAAACTTCATTTGTTTGTTGGTCGTATATAACGGCTCCATAAGAAGCGTGTCCCGGGTTAGAACGACTAGCACCATCAAAATATCCTTTAAACATAATTTATTACTTATATAATTTTAAATTATGTTTTCAATTCATTTAAATATTAAATATTATACATTAATAGAATGGTTTTAACCGATTTAATGATAGGTGGAATAGCAGGCGCATTATCAAGAACATTAACGGCTCCTTTAGAGCTAAATAAGATTCAAAAACAGAATCATTTTATGCCAAACGCTACAATTAAGGATGTTTTAAGAAAGGAGGGCGTAAGGCATCTTTGGAAAGGAAATGGTGTAAATTGTTTAAGAATTATCCCACAACATGCGATTGTATTTGCCACTTGTCGTCAGATTAGAGAAAAGAAAATCATAAAAAATAAAAATTTTAATTATTTGTTATCTGGTATGTTTGGTGGTATAACGGCAATGATGTGTATATATCCATTTGAAACTATAAGAAGTAGATTAACACTTCAAACAAATAAGTCGTATTATAATGGTATCACAGATGCATTTTTAAAGATAGTTAAGGGAGAGGGTTTTCGTGGTTTGTATAAAGGTATGCATACAAGTTTATATGGTTTTGGACTATATTCTGGTTTGAATTTCAGTTTTTACCATTATTATAAAGAAAAAACAAAAAATATTGTAATGAATGATGATATGAAGAAATTGTTATGTGGTGGGTTTACGGGGTTATCTTCGGTTACATTGACTTATCCTACTGATTTGGTAAGAAGACGATTGCAAATACAAGGTTTTGATCCATCGGTGCCAAAGTATGATGGTATAATTGATTGTGTTAGAAAAATCGTGAAAAAGGAAGGATATCGTGGATTGTATAGAGGATTAAATGCAACATATATAAAATTATTTCCCTCTGTTGCTATACAATTTTGGTGTTTAGATACATTAAAAAGCCACCATTTAAAGTTAAAATAATTTAGAATATTATATGGAAGAGTTGGATTTAAATACTGATAATTATAGTTTAAATGATATAAAACAGTTTTTGGAGATAGAAACAGGAAAATACAAAGACGACGAAGTAACCTTAAATATTATAGATGATAAAGCAAAAAAGAAGATAGAAAAATTGAAATTGTCAGGTATAGATGAGACAACTAAGACGAAAGTGGTAATGTTTGTAAATAAAATTAAGGACCTTTTGCGAGATAAAATCCTGCAAAAAAATCCGGTATTTAATGAATTGGTGGTAGATAAAAAAAATGATTATCACAAGGAGAATTTAATGCCGTCGGTGAAAATGAATTACCCTCCACCAGTAACCTTGAATAGGACGGGTGATGTAAATAATGTAATAATGGGTCCATTGCGCACCGATGAAACCGATTCTCGCAGCATGAATGCAGCGTTATTTAATTATAGTAAAATTAATCGTTTCAACCGACCTACTGTAACAACTCAATTAAGTATAGATACGAAATTCAGAAAAAACTATTTTGCAACAGACCCGACAGACTATTCGATTAAATTGTCAACACCATTTAAAAATGTAGTTTCGATGCGTTTATCATCCATTGAGATAACAAATGCGATATATTCGGTATCGGAATTAAACGGTACAAATGGTTTTACTGTTACAGCCCCCGTCGGTTCATCGGCAGGTTCTGGAACATTTATAATAAAAGTACCGACAGGAAATTACGTGTCAAATAAATTAACCGCATCTTTAGAAGATAAATTTCACGACATTATATTAAATGCGTCCTTACCTTTTTTAAATGTTCGTGTATCCATTGACACGGTGACATATAGAACAGTTATAGAACGTGTAGGAACAACTGCTAATGAAGTATTAGATGATTTTGAATTGGATTTTACTAATTTGGTAAGGAGTGATGCACCACCGATGTTGACTTTAGGTTGGCTTCTTGGATTTAGAAATCAAAAATACAAGGGAAGCCATAAATATGTTAGTGAATGTTTAATAGATTTAGCTGGACTGAAATACTTCTATTTTTGCGTGGATGACTATCAAAAATCGGCGAATCAAAATGTAATAGGTGTTTATGAAAATTCGTTTTTATCTAAAAATATACTAGCGAGAATACCAATGCGCGAAGGTAAAGGTATTATAGCTTTTGATGATGGTTCTGATATGGTTATGAAAACACGTAAATATTTTGGCCCTGTAAATATAGACAGTTTAAGAATTACATTATTGGATGAATATGGTCAGGTATTACAATTGAACCGAACCGATTATTCATTCTCTTTAGAATTAGAGATTTTATATGAATATTAATTTTAACACAAATAATAATCTCATAAAATAATATATAAGTATGGCTGATAGTTCTGGAATTATTATTCATGTACCTGTTCTTTTAGAAGCATCTGGTAATCTTACTATTTTCGGGGAAACGCTGGCTGCTGAAAAGGTAAATTTTTTCGATTCATATCATTTTTTTACTGCTGGTGGCAGTAGCAGTACCAGTAATTTAAAAGCGTCTACTCTTAGACAATTGCTTTACTATATGGATGCATCTGGTAGTGGTGTAAATGAAACAAAATTATTTTTAAAGGGTGATGTTAGTGGTATTAACTTAATGAATGAACAATTAAAAGATGTACTTGTAAACTCTTCTGCAAATTTAGAACAAACATTTACAGATACTGGTATTGATGCCCCCATCGAAGGTAAGTGTGGTGTTGCAGGTAGGGTTTTAAAAAAACGCGAAGCAAATGCTGATGTCGTATATACCAGTCAAATTACATCTGATGTTAGTAGTAACTTAACTTTAGGACATGCTGTACTAAGGTATTTGGCAACACATTTGTCTGGAAATCCACAGGGTCAAGCGTTCATTAAAAATGATGAAGCTCTTATTTCCCAAGTAAACGGTGATAAAGTTGATAATAGTAATAATGTAGGCATTGTAGATCAAATTGTTACGGAGTTGGTGAAAGATTTGTCTGATGTTTCTGGAGTGACATTTGATAATAGTGGTTATCAGATTGCTGTGAATAAAGCAGGGTCAAATGATGTGGTACTTTCCATTTTTGAGCAGATGGTGGCACAAAAACCAGAGCGTTTTGATGGAAGTCACAATGTGGTTAGACCATTTCCTTTCCAACCAGCGGATAAGATTGTTGTTTATTTGAATGTAAATGTTAGGGCCGAAATTGATACTGATCCGTCTGTGGATAGTTCCGGTGTTATAATAGCTTCATCTATTATTCCCACTATATTTACAGCAGCGGAATATCCCAGGATAGAGCATACCTATTTAGATGCTTCTGGTAACAATGATGTAACGTTCTCATATTTGAACAATAATACAAATATAGATACATCAAATACTCAACGATATACATTTAAAAATTCTAATGTTGATATGCTTACCTGGCGTGTTGATATAGAATTGGCTGAGGATGATGCCAGTTAAATAGTTTTCATTATAATTTATATTTAATTATATTAAATATGAATTCAATGTTTAAAAAACGAGATGAAAGTATAACTTCGTCAGATCATATTGCAAACAAACGCAATAAAAATTTATTTGCAAATATTGAAAAAAACGCAACCTTAAATAATGATAGTACATTTAGATATGCGAAAAATTATGAGACGATGCAAAATTTGACACACGGTTATTATAAATGTTTGAAACCGGTAAATGAAAATAAGGATTGTTTTACTCATTATAAAGACGATGAATTAGATGAACATATTCCACGAGAAATACATGAATATGAAGTTACCACACAAGATTTGACTGATGTTGATGCAATTGATATTGACACCTGGCCATATAAAGTTTCTAATAATAAAATTTTACCCCGAAATACAGAAACCATTGTTTTTGATGATAATAATGGAAAGATTGATAAATTGGTCGGACAGCCAAATATGTTATTTCCAAATACAAAAATTTAAGTTATTTAGAGTATTAGATTAAAAAGATAATAAATATATTATTTTTTTAATATAAATAAATGCCAAAAGTATTACAGTGTGCAAATTGTAGAAAAAATTTTCTATATTCTACCTATCAGTTGATGGCTCATTTTGATAAATGTGTATTGGAAGTCAAAAATGACTCTATACGTAAAACTGTTCATGTAACAAAAGACGATATTAAACGAATAAAACAAAATATGCAACCAGGTGTTAGTTCATCATTAATGCCAATTGATGGTAAAAATGTGGATGAATTGAAAAAAAGTATATAAATAAATAGTATATGACGAGTAGGGCATTATTGATTGGCATTACGTATAAAAAATACCCAAAATATGAATTGAAAGCTCCATATAATGATTTAGAATTGATGCGAAATTTTTTGATTGATTATTATGGTTTCGATAATAGAAATATCACTGCATTAACAGATAAGATTCGTGATAGTTTATTTAATGCTACTTTTTTTAATATAGTTTCAAATCTAAAAAAGGTAATTAATATGAGTGAAGCGGATGATTTTTTAGTATTATATTTTTCAGGTCACGGTGGGCAAATAAAAGATAAAAATGGTGATGAAATAGATGGAAAAGACGAGGTTTTTTTACCATCTAATTTTACTGAGTCGGCCCCTGTAAATGATGATCTAATAAATGATTTATTAAAAGATTGTAAATGTCCAGTGTTGATGATTTTTGATTGTTGTCACTCTGGTACCCTGGCAGATTTAAGATATAGTTTTCCTGTATCCCAAAAAAAATACATCGTTGATTTAAATGATGATAGAATAAATCCTTTAAAAGATAGAAAAATTGTTAGCATTTCTAGTTGTTTAGATACGGAAAAATCAGTAGAAAGATGGTATCCAAGAAAAAGGCAAAACTTAAGTGTTTTTACACAACATTTCATTAGAATGGTGAAAGATATACGATTGAATGGTGAATTTCAAATCACCTACGAAAAATTAAAAGATAGAATGTTTGAAAGTGAAGTATTAAGACATGGTGTAATTTCATTTAGTAATAGTACTTTGCAAGATACAAATATTTTTTCTAACCAGGATGATGAAGAAACTAGAAAATACAACGAAACAAAGTTGAAACAAGACGTTCTTTTAAAGGAAAATAGAGAATTAAAAGACAAAAATAAAAGACTTGAAAGAAAAAATGATAAGCTATCAGATGCTTTGAGTAAATATGCAAAAACATACGGAGGAATAAAAAATAACTTTACGAATATATTACACAAATTAAATTAATTGTTATAGTATAATGCCGAAACGTTCATCTGTTGGTATTGCCGCTCCAAATCCCAGACCGGGACAAACCGTTATTGGTTTACTCAGTCAAGAAGATGAAGCTGATTTTCTTTTAATGGAAGCTCTTAACGAATTATTAACGGTTGAATTTGGATCACCTCGTTATGAACAATTGATAAAGATAATTGAACTAAATCGGAAAGTTGCCGGTTCCGCCGCCTTCTTAGGTAGTATTATTGATAGTGCTGCTAACATTGTAGAGGAAAAGACTCAATTAGAAACCGAAGTAGAAACTTTAGAGCAAAAAATCGAATCTGGAGACTTTGTTGCTCATACAAACAAGTTTGCTATGGCTCTGAAAGCAGATGTAGAGGCGAATGCTGTTTTGGATATCCGTTATTTGCTTTATATGCAACGGTATGGTCCTCCAGTGGATGGTATGTTCGACCCCGTTTTACTTGCAGAATTTATCGATCCACAATAAGTATTTAATTAATATTATCACATATAATGTAGTAATATTATATACATGAATGAACCAGTTGATATGAAATTATATGAAAAAGTCAAGAAAAAGGTCTATAAAAAACATCCAAAACATAGTGCATATCGTAGTGGTATTTTAGTACAAACATACAAAAAAACATTCAAAAAAAAATATGGAAATAAAAAACCATATAAGGGTAATAAAACCAGAAAACGGGGATTAGCGCGTTGGTTTGATGAAGAATGGGTTAATCAACGTGGTGAAGTAGGATACAAATATAAAAGTGATATTTATCGTCCTTCCAAACGAATGACGAAAAAAACTCCTATCACCCACAGCGAATTAACCAAAAAAGAAATTAAAATCGCTAGAAGGAAAAAGAGAACAAAAGGTAGAGTAAAACGATTTTCAAAAAAACAAATGGGTGGTATGAAGCGATATGGTATAAAAATGCAAGAAAAAATAGTAAAGATTGAAAAAAGTCCTAATACAATGAAAAAATATATGGCTACAGTACAAAACTTGAAAACCAAAAAAACGCGAACAATGCATTTTGGTGCAAGTGATTATCAGCAATTTCGTGATTCAACAAAAATAAAGCTATATAAACATTTAAATCATGGTACCGTGAAACGCAAAAGACGCTATTTTTCACGTCATAGTGGTGAAAAAACAAAGAGCAAAGCAGTCAAAAAAGAATTAATACAGTCAAAGGGTATGTATACACCCAAAATATTAAGCCATATTTATTTATGGTAATCATTTGTTTGATATATAAATATTTTAAGTTTAAATATATATATATATGAGTATTCATTTTGAGTTAAATATTGACAGTTATACTGTTGATGAAATTGAAAAACTAATAAATTTAAATCAACCTTATAACGGCAAAGATGTATTAAAATCTGCCAATACTTTACGTGATCAAATATTATTAGATAGTAGTATTGGCGTAGATAAAAAAAAAGATGTCATTGATTTCATTAAACAAATCGTAAGTAAGTTGAACAATCACTTATCAACCGAAAAACATTTACAAACTTCGGATGTATTTGAATCATCAAGTAATATACAGATATTAAGAAAAAACGACTCTGATTATCCAAGTAGTGCAGCTGAAAAAATAAATGCCCGTGATAATACAAAAATTAAAAGTTTATATGCGCCTGATACCTTATCCAAAGTCATTAGTTTAGACACCACTTTTAGGAAGAATTATCATACTACAAATAGTGCGGATGTTATTTGGGATTTACCAACTCAAATCAAGAACGTAGTATCTATGGAATTAGTTTCTATGGAGATACCAAATACATATTTCCAAATATCAAAGAAAAACGGCAACAATCATCTTTATTTTAAATGTACAAACTCAAAACTTAGAGAATATGGATTAAATCAAGGATTAACATACTTGCCGGATACAACAATGGAAGGAATTATTACCATACCTGATGGTAATTATGATTTGACACAAATAGAGGATGAAATAAATCTACAATTTGAAAAGATTGCTCTAACAAATGATAAGATTCCTATCACTCCAATCGAGTTTACTGTGGATGAAAAGTCTAATCGCTGCATTTTTGCCTTAGCAAATTTAGTGGAAGACAAGATGTTTAGTTTAGATGATAGTTTGCTAATACGATTTGATTATCCTGGTGAAAGTGTAAAAAACAGTGATGGTACAGACAATTGGCAACAAACGAAAGTAGATAACAAACCGATACAGATGAAATTAGGGTGGTTATTAGGATTTCGTTTTGCACAATATACTGGAAAGGCAAAAAAATCGCTAGGACCAATAGATAATTTACAATTTAATACAGTAGAATATGAAATAAAAACAGCTAATTTTGTCGATGACACTGATAATAATAGTATAGTAAAAAAACATATTGATTATTACAGTGATCCTAATAGAAATCCTATTTGGCTAAATGATACATATAGAGATAGAATAAATGTTCCAAATCTATTATTTAAAAATACTGCTAACGGTGCTAGTTATGACATTAGTTTTTCACAACCATTTAAGCTTTATTCGTCAGATAAAATTAGATTAAGTTTAATTGGTGGTGCTTATACGGGATTTCGCGACAGTGACCCGGATACAGATGATACTATTAAACTTAGGGGATATAATTTAGATACCAATGATATGACTATATCGGTAATAGGTATTAAACCCGATGCTCCAAATAATCCAATTACATTTGGTACAATATCAATGCGCGATTTAAGTAATGGAGTTTTTGCCACTAATGCAATTACATCAGATACAAATGGTACGCATGATTATATTACACGTGAAATTGATATGAATAATAATTCATTAACGCAAGGTGGAGAGATTAATTTAGTATTTCGTATCAACGGTAGTGAAAATAATACGGATTATGCTTTGGCCATTAACAAAATAGAAATAATGTATGACAATAGTGTTACAAATAGATTACTAGCTGCAAATTATGTAACAAGTGAAAATTTATTAAATATAAATGGTGTATCATTTGTTAGCGAGGGTATATATGATAGTATAGGAAATCAGTACTTATATGTGGTTGTGGATGATTATAATTATAATAATAGTGAGAATGTGATGGCAATTTATAATGAATCGGTGAATAACTCATATATTTTAGCAAGAATAACAAAGACTGGATGGGCACCAGATATTCGCGGCGATTTATGGGATGTAAATAGTATCTCTAATGACATATCATCGAAGGCAAGAAAATATTTTGGACCGGTGGATATTCAAAAATTGCATATTAAGATAGTAGATAAATATGGACGTGTTGTAGATTTAAACGAAATGGATTTTTCGATGGCATTAAAGTTGGAGTATTTGTACGAGTAAATTTCCTATGTTATAGTATATGAGTTGTTTTGATAATAATAGACCTAAAATTTCTAGCAGTGAGCATATAAAAAATAAACGTGCAAAAACAATATACAACGCATTAAAACCAAAAGTGCAGGCATTATATGATAGTGACCCGGGAATATATACAACAGGAAATAATAATACTGGAACTATAGTATTTGATGAATCGGGATATTTAGTTTCCACCAGGACACAAGGATTAAGAAAAGACTTAGCTCGTGGTTATGCTTTATGTAGTGATTGTGATGGTTTCGGTATGGAAGGCTATGGAAAAGTAACCAATGGAAATATAAAGCATACTGTCATGAATAGTGATCACATACCTGGTTCAACTATTGAATATTGGGCGGGTGGTGCCTCAATAGAAGATAGTTTAAATAAGAATGGTGGGAATTCAACTTATCAGGGTGAGTTTATTGAGATTGATCCACATAATAATGTTTTCAATACGGATCCGGAGTGTAAAAAGGACCGTTTCTTAGACTATGTGGATATATCAGGTGCGGACCTGACAGGAAATACGACGCAAGAAAACTACCTAACAAATTATAAATTGAAAGGTACTCAACCACTTTTGGATTAGGATTAGTTAATATTATAAATTAATATAAAAGTAAATTATAATATATATTATATGGCGGGAATCTTACCTGTTGCATATTATAGAAATAAAGTCTATTTTTTATTTGGAAGGGAAACAAAGGATGTAAATAACAAACAATCGGGTCAGTGGAGTGATTTTGGAGGAACACGTGAAAAAGGCGAATCATTATTCCAGACTGCGGTACGTGAAGGCTGTGAAGAAACAGATGGTATATTTGGAGATGAACAAGCCATTGAGAGATTGATAGAAGACTATCAGATTGAAGTAATGAATCAGGGTAAATATAAGATATATATGGTGATGGTTCCGTATAAAAAAGAACTACCAAAGAAATTTCGTTTGCAATACAAGAAAGCAAAAAAAGAAAATATAAAATTAATCACGGAACATAATGGATTATATGAAAAAGATATGATCCGATGGTTTACTATTGACTCATTAAAAAAAAATATAAATGACTTTCGTCCATGGTATAGAGCTGTGATAAGGAAATTAATTAGGCGTTTTTGATAACTTCACGTAAAATACAGAACTAAATTTACGGCACTGATTTTACGACACTAAATATACAGAACTAAAATTACGGCACTAATATAAAAGAACTAAATAAAAAGCACTAACTACATATTAAAGACATTCGTATTAATTATATAATATGAAAAAAAGCAAAGCTAATAAAAATGAATTAACACGAGCAGAGAAAAAAAAACTATTGAGGAAACGGTCCCTTGGCGACCTGGTGAGAAATATGTTTACTAGTGATTATGACATAAAATTAGATGAAAGTGTTGCAAATATGCGAAAATCAACCTATCGTATCTATTCCTTTATGAATAAAGAACACGAGGAATTAATACCTCTTAGTATAAACAATGCTATTCCAAATTTGATATTGGTGCTATTAACTGATGGTAATAAAATCCTACCGAAAATGTTGATACGCAGTAATATTAATTATTATTTGAATTTGGCAAAAATGGCATATGATACAAATGATCATAATACAGTCATTTTAATACGGGCTGCATTATCGCATTCAGTAATGGAACGAATAAATATAAAACGAACTCGCAAATATAATGACTATATGAAATTATTTGAAGAAAAATATGGTAGTTTTCAGAATTCCCACAAGATACATTTAAATGATATGATAAAAAATGTGAACCCTACCAATTATTTGCCATCAGTTATGATATTAACAATCCATATTAAAAAATTAATGGCCTATCAAAAAGAATATATAAGAAATAGGCGTTCTTTTGGTGAAGTACCAAAAACAATAACAAACACACTGGAAAACCTAACAAATGTAAAAAACACTTATTTACAAACATATGCCCATTCGTATGATACTTTAGTAAATTTATATACAGAAGACCCTATGAAAAATAATGTGATGCAAATGCTAGAGGGAAAAAACATAGATGTAAAACTTTTTAAACTAGCAAATATTATAAATAAAAACTAAATTAATTGAATAATATTAATAGATAATATTAGATATTAGATGAAAAAAAAAGCAATAGAAAAAACCGAAGAGGAACTAAGAAAAGAACGTGCTAGACAAAGACTTAAATATCATTTGGGATATGGTCACTGGACAAATGAAACATATAGATTAAACGAAAAGTATAAAAAAGAGAAAGGTATTAGCTCATATTATGTGGGTTTAAGGAAACCTTTACCTCAACGAGTGAAAACAAATGAAAAAGTGATGGTAATTGAAATGAACAATGATACTAATAAAATAATAGGTTTTGCTTTGATTAAAAATAAGTATAAAGATGGTATATTAAGAAAGATAAAAATGTATCCTAAGGAGAGTTCATATTATTGGTCAAATGGATATGTTTACAAGTCAAAACAATACATAGATGTTGAGCAATTTGAAGGTTGTGAATACATTGAAGAAGTAATAGAAATCATGGAAGAAAGATTATTCAGAGGCTGTAATCATTATAAACGAGGAGTTGGTATTCAATTGATCGATGTAACTAAGTTTCCAAACTATGACAGAGTTGTGTTATTCTTAAACAACTTATTTGATTAATATATAAAACAATAATATTTTTTATATATTATATGGACTTTAATGTGTCTAATTATAGTGATAAAGAGTTAGAAAATATAGTTGGTATAGAAGGAAATTACGATGAAAGTATATTAAATGGTAAAGTCGCTCAGTTTTCACAATGGATACTACAAAATGATAATGAAAAAGAGAATGATAGTAAAATGAAATTTATACTAGATTTAAGGGACCGTTTGTATGAAAATATTAGGAATTTTATACATAATGATAATAATGTGATAGAAGGGATTGATAATACCTTGGTAGATATAGATTTAAACAGTGATGGCGAAGTTGAAGACGTGGACGAAGTTGAAGACGATGTTGAAGGCGTAGACGATGTTGAAGGCGTAGACGATGTTGAAGGCGTAGACGATGTTGATGCGAAAAATACACGTTTAAATGAAGTCATCGTGAAAAATAATACAAATACTATGATTTTTGATAAATTAGTAACAGTAGATAGTAGTTTTCGCCGTATATATAATCAACGATGTTCATGTAATGATGTGAAAATTTCAACATTCAAAGTCGATACGCCCGATGATTTTACTGTAACGTTTAATGAAGGTATAAATAATGTATCTTCTATTGAAATAAATACTGTTGAATTAACCCACGCCTGGTATAATTTCCAATATGCAAAAGGAAATACGGTTTTTAAAATTAATAATTCTGTAGTGACAATACCAGATGGTAGTTATTTACCTGCTAGAATAGCAAATGAGTTAACAAATGTAAATATGGAAAATATAAATTTATTAGATACGATAGAAGGGGTAGACAATATTGCTTTGGGTGGTGCGGATAGTGATTTAACGTATAAATATGATATTGCTCAACACAAGATAATCATCGAAAATACATCAAATGTGGATATTTCACTTTGTTTTTATGATGAAGATATGGGTAATAATCACAATGCAAAATTGGATTATAATTTGGGTAGGATGTTGGGTTTTACAGAGAATGATTATGTGGTTCCTGCGAGGGATGAGTTGAGGGGTGAAAATACTATACAATTATATGGACCAACTTATATTTACCTGGCGATAGATGATTATACGAATAATTATTTTACGCAATCAATGACAATGCAGAGTGTGAATAAAGACGTGTTTCGCCAATCAAAATATTTCAGGGACAATGAATATTTACGTGATGTTGGAGATAGGACCAGTATTCCACAGTATAGTAGAGAAGGTTCTAGACCAGCCCAAACGAGAACAGTAACGCAAAAGTTGACAAATTCACAGAAAAAAACGATAGAAGAGATCAAATTGGCACAAGAAAATCAGTATCAAAACAGGGCATATGGCCCAAATGTAATGGATATCATTGCTAGAATTCCTATTAAATATGATGAAGGCAATGAAATAAAGAAGTGGTCACCATTGATTTATGAAAATCTGCGACAATACAAACGCATGTATATAAAACCAGTGAATATCAATAAGCTTAGAATCAGATTATTTGATGATAAAGGCTTTCCATTAGGGATGATAAATGACTGGTCTATGAGTTTGGTATTTAAAACTAACAGAGAATATGCAAAAACATCATTATAAAAGACTACAATATGTTTTGTAGTAACTTTGATTGTTTGGTGGTTTAGCTTGTTTAGGTGGTCTATAACAATACATTCCAGAATTCATATCTAGACAATCCATAATACTGCTTAGAATATGACGGAATATATCATGAATTTCACTTGTATTGGTGTTATCAACTTCGTAAATAATATCGGTTTTGTCTTTTGCCCACCGTTTGATATCTGACATAGCAATTTTTCGTTTATGATGTTGATCATAATGAGTAGCTATTATTGCACAAGGTATATCTTTACCTTTTGTTTTTTCTTTGAAAATATCGTACCAAAATTGAAGGTTACTTAAGGCGTTTTCATCAGTAATATTTACAAATAGTAAAGCAAATGTAATACTATTAAAATAACTGCTTATATGGTTAATGAATTTTCTAGAACCTGTAATATCCCAAGATGTTGTTTTTATAATTTTATCACTATTTTGTAGGGTATTGTAGGAAGAAGAAAATTCAATCCCTATTGTAGGTGAATAAAAGGGTGTGAATTTTTGTAATACAAGCTGGTTAATAAATGTAGTTTTTCCTGATTTTTTGTCACCGATGACAACAAATTTTAGTAAATAATCATATTCATTTTCCTTGAACTTATCCATATATAGTTAATAATATTATATTATGTTATTTTTATTAACTTAATATAATTGATATATTATGGATATATTAACAAAAGCTGGCGCTGAGATGATAAAAAAACCTACAAAGGAAAAATCACATATGATTTTGGAGCCATTACAAGTAGTTATACAATTAGCAGTTTTATCTTCATTACCTATAGGTACAAAAATAAGTATATCGAAAAATATATTAGAAATACAAGAGCCATCTTGGACACAAGGGATGTGGCGATGGTATCAAAATGATAAACAAGAAGATTTATATTATTTGTTTCACGCAATAAGACGATATTACAAGTGGTATAAAATTAATGATGGTACTAATGATAAAAAGACTAAGAAAAAATCGGATAATTTTGAATATTTATTAGCATTGGCGATTAAGGGAATAGATAATTTAATAGAAACCTACAAACAAAGTGACAGACCAACGATAACACAAACCTTAAGTTTATATAGGAATGTATTAGGTATGAATAATAATACTTTATTTCAAACAAATGATGATGATGTTAAGTCTTTAGATGATGTATTTAAGGGAATACAAGGCTTGTATTCACAAGAGTTATTTAAAATTATTTTTAATACATTGAAATTGTTGGAAGTGGAAGAAAACATGAAGTTTAAAATGTATTATTTGAATGGTATGCGTAGTTTATTGCACCCCCTACATACGAATATACGAAAATGGATTCAATCCAATTTGGTACTATAAGAATATTAATTGAAATATATTAAATAAATATTAATATATTTTAATAATGACGACTTTGGTAAGTGAAAAAAACAATAGTTTCGTATTTGAAAAAAACAATTTGACGATAATAAATGATGATGGTTTAAATATATTGAATAGTTTAAAGGATAATAGTGTTGATTTGATATTGACGGATCCGCCATATATAATATCAAAGGATAGTGGTATGAATACATTTGAAAAAGTAGTGCAAGAAATTGATGAAAGTGGTGTGAATGTGAAAACGGAGGCTGAATGGTTGGAATATAAAGAAAAAAAAGGTTATGTTAATGACGAATGGAAGGAAAATTATTTAAAATATGGTAATACATCTGGTAAGAAATATGGTTATAAAACGGATTATGGAGAATGGGATAAAGACTTTACGATTGATAAATTAGATCAATTTATAAAATTATTTTATAAAAAACTACGAAAAGGTGGGACATTAATTATTTGGTTCGATTTATGGAAAATAGGCGAATTGAGAACATTAATGGAGAAGGCAAAGACAAATAAAACAGGATTCAAACAAATACGATTTATAGAATGGATAAAAACGAATCCGGTACCTTTAAATCAACATACGAATTATTTATCTAATTGTAGAGAAATAGCCTTGTTAGGTGTTAAAGGTGGTAAACCAACGTTTAATAGTAAATTTGACAAGGGTATATATGAACATCCTATTCAACATGTTAAAAAGGGATTAAGACATCCTACTCAGAAGAATTTTGCTTTATTTGAGGAATTGATCAGAAAACATTCAAATGAAGGTGATTTAGTTGTGGATACATTTATTGGTGGGGGAACAACCGCGTTTGCTTCTAAAAATACGGGTAGAAGATTCATAGGTGGTGATATAAATAAAAAATATTTTGATATGGTTACGAGTCAACTTTAACTATATTATTAGTTATAATCATATATTTTGTATATAATATTTCTGTAGATTTATAAATTATTAATTGATATAAATAAAAAAAATAAAGTATCGTTAAAGTAAAATGGGAAACTGTTGTAAATTGCTCGATCAAAGTAATAATAAAATAAAATGGGATGATATTGATGAAAAGTCCTGTGAAATGTTGTCATTTAAGGGTGATGAAGTGAAATGCAAGGTAGTATCGGTATATGATGGGGATACGATAAAAGTAGTATTTCCTTTGGGTGGTCATTTGTATAAATGGAATTGCAGGATATCTGGTGTGGATACGCCGGAATTGCGTACAAAATGTCTTACGGAAAAAAAGTTGGGATATGAGGTACGTGATAAATTGCGTGAAAAGATATTGGGAAAGGTAATTAAGATAAAATGCGACGATTTTGATAAATATGGGCGATTGTTGATTACGCCTATTGTGGGGGAAGAAAATATATGTGAATGGTTGGTTAAAAATGAATATGCTTTTGAATATGATGGTGGTACAAAAAAATCATGGAAAACCTTTTTAGAAAAAAAATAATATAATGTTAATGTATAAATGAGTATGACAACAGTACCGACAACAGCTGACGAAATCGGGTCGACGGAAATTCAGGTTATGGATGGGGAAGTAGCTAAAGAATTATACGAGAAGGCAGAATTAACAACCCCTATAAAAGAAGGAGTTGCAGAAATACCGTCAGAAAAACAGCCGTCAGAAGAACAACCAGTAGCAGTGACAGGAATTCAGTTTATGAATGCGGTAAAAGTAGAAGATTTAATGACTGAAATTGAAAAAAATAAACCAATTCGTACCGGAAGTTTTAAAAAAGTTTATAAATTAAATGATAAAGAAGTCATATCTGTAGAAGTCAACATGAAGAGAAAAAACAGAGGAGAAAAAAAGACTGAAACAGAATTTACAGAAGAAGAAAAAGAAGAGTATGAAACAATTATGAAAAAGATGCATGCTCTTAATCCTGAGCATAAAAAATATTTACTATTACCAACAGAATATGGATATGTTCCTCCCAAGTCAAGATCGAGATATAATCCGTTATATATGTTGAAGAAGAAACCATCTTCAACAACACGAGTGCAAATATTACCTTATTGTAACCAAAATGATGGTAAATGTCTAGACCTTTATAATTTATTAGAAGGTAAGTGTACATATGATGACCAAAACAGCAAAATAATGATGACCGATTGTGTTAATATACTTAAAACTATTCGTGAATTACATAAAAAAAATATTGTATGTATGGATATAAAACTGGAAAATACATTTGTAAATTGTCCGGGAAAAGCATATCTTTCATTAGGAGATACTGATGGGTTCAAAATATGGGACCCAAATGGAGTTAAAGATAATTGTGCGTTTACGCCTGGCTACTATGTGAAGCCAGGTCACTTCATTACAGATTATTTTGCTTGGTTACAGGTATTTTTACTTGTTTATCTATCGGTCCATAAAGGATTAAATGCGGCGCTGAGGCTTATATCCCCATCTGACGGGGAGGAATACTTCGACTTCGACAAACAGATAATAGATTTGTTTGAAAATATTGGAACAGACCGAAACCTATTCAGAGCGTATCAAAACAGAATTACGAACCTATTAGGGGAACAAAACACACCTGGAATACTTTTGAAAATACCTAAAATACTTTTTCGGAAACGGGCTAAGGACGAAAGGTCTGGGATTTTTGATGAGTGGCCTGGCCTCAGGGAAATACTAGAAGCATTGAAAGAGTGTATAAATTTTGACTTTGACTTGGTTGATAAACCTAATTGGAGGTATAGAGAAAAGACATTTTACAACCACTATATTACACCACTTATTGACGCTATTATGCCACTTATTGACGCATATGTATTACCCGTTAAAGAAGGAGGAAGAAAATCTAAAAAATCATCACGTAGAAAGAAGATGAAGTCGCGTGGAAAGAGGAAAACGCGTGGAAAGAGGAAAACGCGTAGAAAGAAGATGAAGTCGCGTGGAAAGAGGAAAACGCGTGGAAAGAGGAAAACGCGTGGAAAGAAGAGGTGATTAAGACAACATATATAAATTGTGTTATTAATAAAATTTATATATAAGTAAAGTTATTTTTATCTGAGTAGCCAGGCAGGTCAAGGTTTCTACCCGGTAAAGGTATATTATCAGGTACTAGCTTATTCATGACATCAAAATTAGACACATCACCCTTTAAAAAGAAATATTTCAATCCTATGGCTGTTAAAGAGGCGATAATTAATATGGCACTCCACATCAATAAGTGAGCGGATTTGACGGATTTTGTGATACCGAATGTGGCGAAAGCACCCTCTTTGTCCATTCTTGAAAAGTTCATACCGAAGAACCCTACTAAAACCCCTAATGGTAGGAATATGGTTTCCGCGATAGTTAATATATTAAGTGCTCCACGTTGCTTTTCTTGCACTTCCATATTAAGGTCTTCTTTGATGATATCGATGGATTCCTTTTTTTCTTTTAATCGTTTGACATAATGTTCAAGTTCCTTTGTTTTAAGGTGTTTTGGTCCTAAACCATCATTTTTATCGTTGATAATGCTCTCACCACGCAATACTAATTCTAAATATTTGCGATACAGTTCATTGAAGAGTTTATTGAAGTCGCCTCTGGCGTTTTTATCACCAGATACGAAATCGGCGTTTAAATTGCTCCATTTTTCATTGAATTCCTCGATATTTAAAATAAGTTTATTTACTTCTTCTTGATTTAAATCGGGGCGAATGACTTTCCAGCTGCCACCTAAAGTAGATTCTTTTTGTTTACGTAGGTTGTATTCATCCATTTTAATGTAAACAAACCTAACTAAAAGATATGCGAGACCAATACCTAAAAACAAGAAGGAAATCATCTGTACATGGTTAAAATCTTTAGCACTCATTATATATTTAGTATATATTATTTGGTTGTAAATAAATTATTTGCATATAGTATATTAATATGAAAGTAGGTGTTTATACAGGTAGAGGTTCTGCTGCACCATTTGTAATCAAAGAAGGAAATAATAAATATTCGGGAATTGCGATAGATATTTGGGAGCGTGCTGCCAAGGATATGGACCAGGCGTATTATTACGTAGAGGCTGAAAATGATTTGGATTTGGCGATAAAAGACTTGAAGGATGGTGTGTATGACATTTTAATTGGCCCAATAGCTTTATCTGAAATGTATTACAAAGACGTGGATTTTACACAGCCTTGGTTCCTATCAAATATAAAATTAGTACAGGAAAAGTATAATAATGAGAATGATATCATAGTCAGCCTGGTGAAATTTATATTTATATTAACAGGAATCGCATTTTTAATGTTATTGTTCAATGCAGTATTTATAAAGAAGTCTGGTGACAGTAGGCTGTCAGTGATGAAATTGGTCTCTGAAACGATGATGAAATTACTATCGGGTAAGTTATCTAGTATTAAATTGAGTTCAAGTAGTCGTTTCTTGCCTATTTTTAATACATTAGTGATACTAGGGGTATTGCTTTATGTTTTCATGGAGTTTTCAAAGCTTTTCACGAGTGCTAAAGATAAGTTGGTGAATATTGAAAATAAGAAAGTTGTGGTGGAATTTGAGTCAACTCCGTTGGAATTGGCCAGGAAGCACAAGGCTGTACCACAACAAGTGTATGTAGACCCAAAGAAAATAAGACCAAATAGAAATGTGAAATTGGATACATATTTGCAAAACAAGCGTGATTTTGTGGGTGTATTGGATACGGAATCATCGATGAAATATTATTTAAATTCAGGTAATCCAAAGTACAATATATTAAATATGAGTGATAAGACTTTAGGTGTTGAAACGCTAGCATTCCCAATCAAAAAATATTCTCCTATTTTGGAAAAATTGAATCAGCAACTGGTGGAAAACAAAGACAATAAGATTCATGAGATAATAGTGGCGAAATATGTAGGTTCGGATATAGCAAAAAACGCAAATTTTTAATAGATTTTATATAATATTATATATATAATGTTATATAAAGTTGGTGTATTACATGATCGTGGTAGCTTACCATTTTCCATTACAAATAATAAGAATGCGCATTCAGAGAATAGTTTAAACGGTTGGAGTGAAGCATTATCAAATGGTGATATGCCGTTTTTGGTGACGAAAAATGATGACCGATTTTCGGGTATTTCCGTGGATATGTGGAAGAAAGTGGCGAAAGAGATGGATATTCATTATCGTTTTATAGATGCAGGTGTGGAAATAAATGAAGCGATAGAGAAGTTGGGTAATGGTGATTATCATGTGTTGGTTGGATATTTTGATGATAGTTTGTCTGTACCAAAAACAGTAGTAAAATCAGTACCTTATTATTTAACATATAATGCAGGAGGATATATGGAGGACCACCTGGCGGTAATAATAAATAATTTGATGAAATTGATTTTATTTTTATTGATTTTTTATTTGTTGTCTACGCTCTTGCATTTTGTATTATTGAAAGACAAGTCAATTAAGAAGGCGTTTTTAGTTACGATTTCATCTGTGTTTACTTTAAAAAATGGAACATCGCCAGGCGAGTATTACTTTAAGTTATTTAATGTTATAGTAACGTTGATTTTGATAGGGTATTTTATATCAAGGATAACGAATATGAGTAAAAAAGAACCTGACCTGGTGAAAAATGCAGAACATTTATCATATTTAAGTAATACAGATGTAGAATATAGTAATTTGAATATAGAAAATAGTACTTGGAAATCGGCTATCTTTTTGTTGAATAAGGAAACGCATTTGAAGGGTGATGTGGATCGTACGATAATGTATTTTAGAGGTCGTAAAAAGGGGGATGAAGTGGAAAAGTTAAGTGATAAATATGTGGGAAAAACACACGGTTTTGGTGCATTTTAATATTACTGTATATTATATGATACGAGTAGGTGTAATAAGTTCTCCACCATTAACAATAACGACAGATGATATGTATTCAGAGGGATATACTCGTCGTGATGGATTATTGATTAAAGTTTGGGAAGAGATAGCCAGGCGTGAAAATATAAAATATGAGTATGTTCCAGCGGATGAGTGGATGCAGAATGATATGGCAAGCGAAGATGATTTTTATAAGCATATGGCGAGTGATGATTCAAAGATAGATGTTTACTTAGGAGATTCAAGTATAAATAAAAGATATATGAAGTATGTTGATTTTTCGTATCCTTTTTTGTTTTTAAAATCAAATATATTGCATTATAAGGAGCCATTACCGGTAAAATTGGCGGCATTTTTCATGAAATGTTTGAGTTTTTTCGCGATATTTTTGGTGTTATCAGTATCATTAAATAGTTTTATAATAAAGTATGACTATAAAAAGTTGATGAATAAGTCATTGATGACAACATTATTTATGTTTACGATAACATCGATATTTGGATTTTTGATGAATAAACCGGGATTTTCTGAGCCGAAGCACCAGGCGGTGTTGATACTGAAATATATTTATATGATAATAGGATTGATATTCTTGTTATTTGTGATAAGTGGTGTGATAGGCATAGTGAGGGAGCATATGAAGGTGAAGGTGAAGCCGGAAAAACAGGTATTAAGTTTTGATTATAATTTGCAGGTAGATCAGATGCAGCAGTTGAACTATCCTTATAGGGTATTGACGGAGAAGAAGGCATTTTACACGCGTGGTGTAGGTAGTGATGATCAGGTATTAGGAATGGATGCAAAGGAAGCACAAGCAGAAGATGAGTATACGGCGGGTCCGGAGGAGGTACGTGGTAAGTTGGCGGAGTTTTATTTATCAAATCGTGATAAATATAGTGGCCTGGCACCGATTCCAAATATATATCAAAAATATCAAAAGAAATTGTCAAATGACCCTAATCTAAGTGCTTTGCAACCTGCGGATTATTATTTTCCATTGTCAAATGTGGCAATAGCGTATAAAAAGGATTTGAATGCGGGTGTGAAGAGAAAGATAAACAATGGTATTTTGGCGATGGCGAAAGATGGTAGCCTTGAGAGCCTGGTGAAAAGTACAGAAATGTCAAAAGGAATGATAGAAAAAAGTGAGTTATTACAGATAAATTAATCATAATTATGATATGTTATAATAATTATGATTTGAGTTGTTTAATTGCCTCGTTGATATCAATGCTTGCACTGATTTGGCGTATAATATTTTTTTTATTTTGTTGTTGTTGAGTGGGATTGTATCCGCCGATGATATTTTTGATGATGTTATTCCATTGTTCATTGGTTTTGGGATTGTTTTCATAGTCGGGATTTTCATGTTCCCATTCTTTCAGTTTTTTAATATTTCTCACGCTTATATCTTCAATAGCTTGTTCCATTTTTTCTCCGTTATCTTTTCCCCAATTGTTATGGTCTTTGACGTAAAACTCCATTTTTTTGGTATCAGAGCAGTGAATGGGCCGTTCAATACTAGGAAGATTTTTAAGCGCCTTTAAAATTATATTAGCATAACCTTGTACGTGACCTAATTCAGTGAGAACATTAAGATCTTGAGAGTTTACTTTAATATTATCTACAAAATCGGTGAGATTCATGGCTTCTTTGCAGTGTTCATTTAAAAAGACATTGATGGATATTTGCTGGTTGTTATTGATGGTATTGGTGATATTGGTTTGTGACATTTCTTTGAAGACGTCCATCATTTTGGTTTGTAGATCTTGACTGCTTTTCACGATTTTGAGGAGGCTGCTGATATCTTGATTTTGGTCATTTTGCGTGGATTGTGGAGGAGGAAGAGGATTATTTAAGGTACAAATCCTTACGTGTCTGTACAGACTTGTTTTGTGTTTGTATGATTTTCCACACGTATCACATTTGTAATTGTTGAATGATTTTTTTTGCAACTTTTTGCAACTTTTTGGTAGCATTTTAGTAGCATTGTGACCAGGGTCATTTAAAAATGACTGTTCGGGCGATTCAATATATGATGATAATATGCTGTCGGGATTGGTTGCAACTTTTTGCAACTTTTTTGTAGCATTTCGGTGTTTACGTGTCAAAAGGTGTTTTTTATAACAGTACTTTCGCTCGGTTTCGTAGTTGCAAACGTCGCATAAAAAAATTTGCAACTTTTTTGTAGCATTTTGTAGCATTATTACTAAATGGAGATATTTTTTTATATTATTTTTTCTTTAAGTATTCAAATTATAAGTATTTTATTTTAAATCGTATATAAAGGTCTTTAAGTTAAAAATAAGTGTTTTTGGTGATTTTACTTAAAGAAGACGAAAAGTGCATCCTCAAATTTTGTATCCGAAATCAAAAAAATTTTAAAAAATTATGAAAATCCGAATGAAAATGAATTAGAAATTTTTGAACGAGAAAACGGAGCTTTTAAGTATTTTAAGGGAATAACTCATATAAGATTTTCAGGAACTTAAAGAACAAGGTAAAATGTACCCTCCGGAAAAAAACCTCCCAAAACAGCCATCAAATTTTTTGAAACGTCCTTTAAGTATAATAATAATATATTTAATGGCCGAATATAAAGAATAAAATACAGAAAAAATGTTGTGAATAACTATATGGGACTAGCATTTTCAATGACAATAATAAATATATTGGATAGTAATTACCAAACACAAACATTAGATGTACCGAAGATGATTACAAAGAAAAAAGAAACAGACGAGGAAATTGGTAATAATTGTGAAAAAATAAGACGATTATATACTATATGGGAATGATATTTTCGAAATATGCATGTGGATGTTTAGAAACAGACTGTCCTTTGTGTCCTTGTTTTAGTGATTTGGATAGTGATACAGAAGAAGAATATTTAGATGATGTGAAAATAGAAAGAAATGACTATAAAAAATAAAGTTATATAATATACAAATGTCTTCACCACCACCACCACTACCACCACCACAACAAGCACAAGGCAATTCGGATTACATAAATAAAATTTATAGCCTATTCACAGATGATGTGAAAAAATTTATGAAAGAAACATTAGCACTATCTGGTCCTCACGATAATCATCATGATTTTAAAACAAATCGTGATGAATTACTAGATGAATTGAAAGAAAAATTTATGTGTTTCCCCACTAACAAATTTCCATGGACTGCTAGTGATGATGAATTTTTAAAGTATCTTGGTATAACGAGGAAACCACCAAGTGAAAATGATAAGGCAGTTTATGAATTTGAAGTAGATACGGAGTTAGAACCGAATTCCAAACAAAAAAAAATCCAAGAAACAATAGACGCAAATTATAATTTTTATTATTATGATGAAAATACGTCCAAAGATCCAATAACACAATTGATTGAAGCCCTTGGAGGAGTTCCAAATGATAATAACCATACTTATGATCTAGTAGTAGACACACAATATTATTTTTTACGTAATTTGATTAAGCAAGGATTATCTAAAAAATTCAACTTTTTAGAAAATGAAGCAACCGTATTTGATCCTGCTAATAAAATGAGACCAATAAAAGGAACGAAAGGGGGTGAGTATTTGAGTTTTAAAGATGACGAAGATTCAGATATAACAGGTAACGATGACAAGAAACTACCAAAAATTAAATTTAGAGCGGAAGAGGGTTTTCAAATAATACCTGAAATAAAAGAAGTCGCCGACATGGTCGAGGACAGCAAGAAACATTGTGAATATACTACAGATACAAATAATCACAATATTTTATTTTCAAGCAAATTGCCAATATCAGTTTTCACAAATGGTATAGAGGAAAAATATTATTGGGAGCCAGCCACAAATAAAAAGGAACCGGGGAATGTAATAAAGGAAGCATATGCAATAGTTGATAATGAAACACAAGGTAAGATTCCATATTTAATACCACACACATTCACAAAAATAACTGCGGATACAATGGGGGTTGTCCAATTTAAAAAAAAAAGTAATGCAGTAATGCAGTGTATAGAAAACCTCCGTACTGCGCTCAACCCGTCGAAACAAGCAAAAGAAATAATAAAATACCATTTAAGTAAGTTTGGAAGAGCACATGAGAGAACACCAATTCATTATTTGATGAAAAGACTAGGAGATGCATTGCAAGCACTGATCTGTTATATAGAAAACCCCGATGAAGACATTACAGGCGATAAACTATTAAAATGGTTTGTAACTTTGGATACACCATGCTTTGGAATTTCATTATTATATAAAACACCAGTGGTTATATTTTGCAATAATGTAACCGGTTATAACGAAGATTTAAATAAAAATTTTAAAAATATTACAGTAGCAGTGAGAATAGATTTATTGACTGATGAAGCCAAAAGGCAAGCAGCCGAAGCAGCCGCAGCCGCAGCAGACGCAGCCGCAGCCGCAGCAGACGCAGCAACCGCAGAAAAAAAAATAGCATTGAATACAATCAAGGCGGAGTTAAAGGCAAAAATTAATAACATTACAACAATTGCAAAAGATGGTCCTTTTGGACCTTTATCATTACCGGGACAACAATTATATGCATTGAATTATATTATCGATAATAAAATTGATTTTAGTACATTTGAAAAAGAAAAAAAGGACTTAATGGAGATGGTGGAAGGGTTAAATGACCCGACAAAAGCTCCTTTTTTAGAAAAGGCAATAAACACAGTTATAAAAAAGCATGAAGCTGAGGAGAAAAGAAAGAACCAAAGACAAAATGCCATTAATAGGTTAAGGGATAAAATGTCTAATTGGCCGAGTGATAATAAAATGTCTAATTGGCCGAGTGATAATGAAATGGCAACACGTATTGGAGGGAGTATGAATCCATTGAACATGATGTTTAAAAGAAAATTAGTAAAATTGAAAATTATTGAACCAATGAAAGTAGGTCGCAGGACAATATGGAAATTTTCAAATCTAGAAACTAATGAATGGTATCAAAATAATATAGGTAGATTAAAAAATACGATATGGCATGACTTGCTGAAAAACCCGATGGTCGTGGTCGAAAGAGAAGGAGGAGGAAAAAATTACGAAGGTGGTGCTAATAGTGTTATAAGTACGATAGACATGTATAAAAAAATAACGGAAAATTTATTATTTTTACAACAGTCATTATATAAGTACCTATTAAAATTTCCTGATGGTGATAAACAGAAAGAATATATAAAATTTATGAGTAGTAGGGATGAAAAAATAAACGAAATAATCCGGTTTATCAAGAAGAAAGTGGAGGACGAAGAATTTGAAAAAACACTTGATCAATATGATATAGCAGAAGCGACTTTATTACTTTTAACATTAACAGGAGGGGATGAGTATAAGCCAGAAAGGGAACAAGCTTCTGAGGATTCTAAACCTATCGATATAGAAGATGATACGATGGAACAAGGGGAACAAGCTCTACCGTCCCATGAAGAGCAAATGAAAAATTTAGATGAAAAAGAAGAAGAAGAAGATGAAAGATTTATAACAAATATATGGCTATTTAAGAGGTTATTTGTATTGGATGAATTGCATTCGACCGAAATGTTTAATAAAATAGAAGAAAAAATAATAGAAAAAACAAAGGAATCATATATAAAAAACGCTGCAATAGATGCAGTACAACGGCGTTTAGACGGCAAACCACCACAGGCAAAGCTGGAAAAAGCGATACCCACACACACACCACAAGTGACAGAACTGAAAGTAGATGCAGGAACATGTTACTGGATAAATACTATAGATCTTTATGTTAATGATTTAGATAATTACACGGTAGACGAAGAAACAGGGGAAAAATTTGAAGATAAATTTAATGAAATTTTAGATATTATTGAAAATAAAATTCTCAAAAAAGAAGGATGCTTAGAAAGGGAGGGAGGAAAACGCCGCAAGAAGAAAAAGAAGATAAAAAAATCAAAAAACACGAAAAAAAATAAAAAGAAAAAACCGAAGAAAAAGATACGTAGAAGTATGAAAAGAAGTAAAATAATGAAAAATTTGGTTAAATAAATATCCACATATATTTATATCTGGATATTTTTTGGAATATTAGCAGCATTTTTCTTTGCATTGGAAGATATATGCGTGAAAACATTGATAGATGATGGTTTATCGGTATACGAAGTAATAGCATTTTCTTTTGTATTCGCGGGTATATTATCAACAGGATATTTATTTTATTTATCAAATTGCAATAAGTTGAAGTTACCTGGTGTATTTTGGAAAAAAAATATAAAATGGATAATATTATTCACAGTTGTGGCGTTTTTCTTGGGAACGGTATCATATTTCACGGGGTTAAATACAACACCTAACCCAGGTTATACAGCAGCATTGGCGAGTTTAAGTATATTATTGTTATATTTTTATTCGATACGTAATTTTAATAGTAAATTCGACAAAATAGCATTGATTGGTGTAATATTAATGATAATAGGTGCGTATTTGATAACAAGTTATTCAGAGGATTAATTGAAAATACTTAAATATTTTATAATATAAATTATATTATAAAATGTCTGTACAAGAAGATATAGCGAAAATGTTAGAAAATATAAAGCTACCGGAAGATATGACAAAAGATGATTTGGAATTGGTATTAAAATTAGGTTTAGAAAATTTTAAAACGATAGGAGAACATATAAAAAGTAAGCAAACATTAATGGAAAAGGGAAAATTGGACATAAATTGGATAAAAAGTGATTTATATAGGGAAGATCATGAAAAAATCGCAAATTTGACTGAAAAGTGTACAATAAGTGAAAAAAAGGTGATAGAGTTGAATGAAACAGTGGAAACGTATGCAACTAGATTAAAAGATGCTTATAAGACGATAAATGATAAAGAAATGTTAATTTGGGATGTACGTGGCACAATAATGAAAGAAATGGAGGAAAAGCATTTAAAACAGGACGAATATTATAAATCAATTATAAATGAAAAAACGGAGCAATTAAGTGAAAAAAGTAAAAGAGAATCGGAATTAATAGAACAAAATAAAGGCTTATTGAAATTACGCGAAGACTATACTAATAGTGAAGTAAAGATAAGAACAGAACAAATAATGAATCAATTAAATGATAAAGAAAAGGAACTAAAATATATGAAAGACTTGCATGAAAGTAAAGAAAAGGGTATGAATTGGGAAAAAGATTTGTTACCATTATTAGAGGAAATAAATACGAATGATTATGCGGGTATGTATGAAGTGACTCATGTGGGTCAAAAAAAGGGGGGTATGGGTGATTTCTTGTTTATAAATAAAACAACGAATAATATGTTCCTGGTGGATATGAAAAATAATTTACCGCATAAGCCAGTAACAAACATAGATCGTGATAAATTTAACAAAGATATAATATCAAATGATGTGAAGGGAGGTATCATGGTTGCAAGAAATCGAATAACAAATAAAAAACATCTAGAGAAAGAGACTATCGGTGGTAAGACATTATTATATATGTCAAACACCACTGAACCAAAACAAATATTTTGGGGAATAAATGCATTGGAGGAAAGCATTTCGGATGGGGGCAATGCTGGAGACAAGTTATGTCAGGTGAAAGATAGAATGGAGAAGGAATATTTATTGAAGTGCAAGAATAGTAATAAATTAGAGAGAAAACTGAAACGTGAAAAAGAAGAAATAAAGGAACATGTGGAGTTTTACAAGTTATTATTTGGTGAAAATATAGAAACAAAGGATTGTGACATAGTGCAATCAGAAACGATGGAAAAGAAAGTGATAGATTATGATGAGTTAGAAAAGGATAGAGTAGTAAAAGGTAGACGTAGCAAATATTACCTAGCATACACTGATAATAATATAGAAAGACTACAATATTTCAGTTCAAATAGTGCTAGAGTTAAAAAAATTAATAGTTTAAAAGAGAAGAAAAAGGATGGTAAAGTAATAAAAATAGAGACTGAGACTGAAAGTTAATGTTAATATATATTATATTATATGAATATTAATGTAAAAGATCGAAATATGTTGTTAGGTTTAAATATAATATTTTTATTTGGATTTGGTTTTGTATATTTGAATGAGAAGTTAAATAATTTTGAGAGAATTTTATTTGTTTACTGTTTTTTGCCAGGTAGTATTGATGATAATTTTATTTATTGAAAAACTAAAGAAATTAAAAGACCCGTTGCATTATACGATACCATTGGCTGTATTATTAGCAATATTTATAAGTAATAAGAAGCTTTTGGTTTTAGCATTGATTATTTTTGGTTCGATAATCTTACTATGGAAGATGAATGAAAATAGGTGTATAATAAATGATGTTGATTGTAATGGTAAAGAAAAAACGATACTTGCAGCAAGTATAAATAAAGTGATAAATAAGTATATCTATGATATGGGTAATAATGGTTTTACGTATTTTTCATATGTATGGTGGGGGATATTATTTGGAAAGTTTATTTTAGCGTAAACTAAGAAAAAGGCACTATGTTATGTTCATGAAACTAAGAAAAAGGCACTATCATCGGACGTCCGTTTCTCCTTGTTTCGCGATTTATAGGTATGGTCTGTAATCTAATAAGTAATATATGTGATTGTTACGGTATATGGTTTCCTTAACGGGATGTAAAAATCATAATTACGTGAAATTTAATGGTCACAATAATGATAATTTTATTGTATTATTATGATGATAATATGTCACAATAATACATACTAGTAAAACTGATATATGGTTTGTCTATTAATAATGTATATGACCGTGTTCTGACCATTTAAGGTGTCATATATCAAGGCTAATGATAACAAAATATCGACCAGTAAGGATTTTACAGTTGATATATAGTGACAAGGGATGAGAGCATAACACGTCACACTATTGTTAATTGATACAGTAAAATTGGAAAGTCAGTCACAGAGTCCTTAATGTATATAGTAACAAGGAATAAGACCATAACACGTCACAATAATGTCAGTCCAACCCAAGGTTTTACCAGGTCAGTCACATAACAAGGTG